>OLRU01000482.1_pt1 | contig 45513 bp, 48 predicted proteins | sample 1672961 | NCBI WGS metagenome assembly OLRU01 (sample SAMEA3136741, study PRJEB25190) | human gut metagenome | biome: human gut; feature: human-associated habitat; material: faeces | place: Austria | collected 2013
GGCATCTCGGGGTGGGGTATAGCAACGGTGCCGATGTGGAATCCCCGTGGAACGCAGTGGCTGGTGTGAACTGGTCGTTCTGACCATCAACGAAAAAGCCCACATCTGTGGGCTTTCATGTCGCCAGGAGCCGCGGCTCCTTTGCGTATCCTTTTTTGTCTCCTCACCGTCTGGTCGGTGTCCTGCTGAGACTGCTAACTTCCTGTTTTTGTTGGTGTTGTCCTTACACCGTCCAATCATGATTGGTGGGCTGGCGGGAGTTGAACCCGCGTCCGAAATTCCTACATACTATTATTAATGGTTGAGATGCAATAATTTATCAATATTATCATTGATTTAGTGTTTTGGCGTATTAGCAAGTGTTATGCATTTTTACTCTTCTGTCGCCATTTTGCCGCCACTTATACTAATGCAATAGAATATCTACCTACGATAATTTATACTGGAAGTGATGAAAAAATAAAAAAATATCAATACTTTTCGATGTGGGGATATATGAAAACACAGAAATTCGTAAGTGAACTTTTTTTAGAAAATGGGCAGTTTATTCTAGTTGGCTTAACTGGAAGAACTGGTTCTGGTTGTACTACAGCAGCAACTATTTTAGAAAGTAATGAGACAGTATTTCCCGATGTGGATAAATTAACTGATTTTTATAATGGTTTAGATTTACAGCGTTATAAGATAGTTAAGGATTTCACTGAGAATCATTGGGAGGCATTTTACTCAATCAAGGTTAGTGACTTGCTATCAGTTTATTTGTTAGCAATGTCACATACTGAACTTTCACACTTCATCACGTCGTCAACTAAAGATAGCATTGATGAAGATAAATTAAACAAGATACTTAATGAAGGAGCATTTTCAAAAACACAACTTAGAAAAATAAGGACGGATATATTAAAAGCACTTATTGATCATAGTCAAGAATTAGATCTCGATAATCTAGATGTATCTAACATAAGAAAAACATTGCATTTGGTTAGGTTTTTCACTAATAACTTCAAAAAAGAACTTAATGAGATAAATACAGGTCTTTATGTATCAACTTATCAGGCCGCTGGAAAATCTGTTAGACGGCTTGGTGAAGTAAAAACAAACTATGAAACAGAAGAATTTGATCCAAAATCGGTATTTCATTTGCCTGAAACTATTAATAGGGTCATTAAGCTAATTAGAAAAAGCCAAGGTGGTAAGGCATTAGTAGTTATTGATGCTATACGTAATCCATATGAAGCTAAATTCTTTAAAGATAGATATGCTGCATTCCATTTGGTATCAATTAATGCTCCTGATGAGCATAGGAAAAAATATTTACAGAAGCTACACAAGTTTTCATCTGAGCGCATTAAACACATTGATGATATTGAATCAGGAAAAGGAGATAAAGACAATCAATATAAACATTTAACGAACCCTAATGTAACGAAATGCATAGAAATTTCGGATATACATCTTTATAATCCTAAAAATGAGTTTGATAACAATAACATACTTAAAGCACAACTTGCATGGTATATCGCTCTAATGAAGCATCCTGGATTGATCACTCCTACAGCGATGGAGCGAGTTATGCAGGTCGCATATACTGTTAAATTAAACTCTGGATGTATATCGAGGCAGGTCGGTGCCGTTGTTACAGATAATGATAATTCAATTAAATCAGTTGGTTGGAATGATGTAGCTAAAGGGCAGATACCATGTTCAATGAGATCACTCGATGGGTTGATCAATGATTTTGATTCGAAAGTATATAGCTCATATGAGCGAAATGATGCTCTTTTTAGAAAGAAAGCTAAAAGTAATTTAATAAAGTTTAGAGCGATTGAATCAAGCTCTGAAATTTTTAAAGGACGTAATTTGTCATATTGCTTCAAGGATATTCATAATAGTCTTAATGATGATAAAAAAGGGAATCAGGTCCATACCAGAGCTTTACATGCTGAAGAAAATGCCTTTTTACAATTATCTAAATATGGTGGCGTTGGTGTCCAAGGTGGTAAGTTGTATACTACAGCAAGTCCTTGTGAACTTTGTGCAAAAAAAGCATATCAATTAGAGGTCGCTGAAATAATTTTCATTGATCCTTATCCGGGTATTGCACAAGATCATATTATTAATATAGGTAATAATCCACCTAAATTAATTCAATTTAGAGGGGCAATTGGTAAATCATATCATCGATTATATGAACAAATTATTCCTATGAAAGATGAGTTGGATTATTTATCAATGTAAGTCTGTACATTATAAAAAGTTGAGTGGGTTTTTATAAACTGCGTCTTCAAGATGATCTGGTGAAAAGTGTGAATATACCATGGTCATCTTGATATCAGAATGACCCAAAATATCTCTCAAAACAAGTATGTTTCCGCCGTTCATCATAAAATGACTGGCGAAAGTATGGCGTAGCACATGAGTGCATTGTCCCGCTGGTAAGTCTATATTGGCCCGCTTCACTGCTCGTTCAAAAGCTTTTCTGCATGGCGTGAACAGCTTCCCCCTGTTTTTGGGTAGTTCGTCGTATAGCTCCTGAGATATCGGTACAGTTCGGTTTTTCTTGCCTTTGGTTTTGGTATAGGTGATCCGATATTTTGATAACTGATGGCCTTGAAGGTTTTCGGCTTCACTCCACCGCGCGCCGGTAGCTAGGCATACCTTTGCGATCATCAATAGGCTAGGGCTTTGAGAATCAGCGCAGGCATCAAGCAGGCGTTTAATTTCGTCCAAGGCTAAGAATGCCAATTCACCCTCTGCGATTTTGAATGTCGGTAGCCCGGCGAGTGGGTTAGGCGCTGACCAGTGGCCCAACTTCTTCAGGGTGCCAAAAACGGATGATAAGTTACGCTGTTCAAGGTTTACCGTGCGTGGTTTTACTGGCGACATTAGCGCGCCTTCTTCGTTACGTACCTCTCCTTTCAACCGTGCTTCACGATATTTCGTAAAGTCACCGGCGGTTAATTCAGAGGCGACGGGATCGCCTAGGCCATTGCAGATAATATTCAGTTTCGCCATCAGGCGCTTGGGGTCTGCGAGCGTCTGGCCGTAAAGGGAGTGCCACTGCTCAATCAATTCTGACAAACGCCGCCGATCTTCCTTTTCACCCAGCCACGGCTTTTTGTTCACTTGATCCATGGTGAAGTTTTCGAATGCTACAGCCTCGCCCTTTGTCGCAAATTGCTTGCGCACGCGCTTGCCGTCACGCCCGTTCGGGTAACACTCGCACAACCATTTTCCGTTCGGCTGTTTTCTGATGGTCATATCAAAGGCTCTTAATGATTTTCAATGCGCGGCCAACAACCTCGATATCATCCAGGCTGCACTCAAACGAAGAATCATCTTGATGTACAACTAATCTGTTTCCGGGAAGGCGAGTTAGCTTAACAATGCTTTTTATCCCGTCGATATCGACCAACCACATCCCATTCACTGGTAGTGTCTGGTTACGGTCAATTAAATATGAATCGCCATTGGTATTTACGAGAAGTAGCTCGCTTGAGTCAGGGGGAAGCAGGCTGCTATCAATGATGGCCTTCCCGGCTTCAATCAACGAACCTCCGATAAGGCTAGCCTTATCGATCTCTGGCGATACAAGCTCAGAAAGTGGTTTTACTTTGCTAGAGTTCACGAAATTGATACTTTTTCTATCATCAATTTTTGTTCCTGGTTCGCCTTGTCCTGTAGTTAGCCAGAGTAATGAAACGCCTGTTTCAAGAGCGCATTGGATCACCCATTCTGCAGGGAAGCTATCCCTTAAGTATCTGTTTGCCATAGTGCTTTTAGATGCGCCTAAGTGATCGCATAGCTGCTGTCGGGACTTGAAATCATAGGCAGCCATCAACCTATGGATAGCCTCTCTACCCCCTGTATTCTCGCCAGCCTTCACCTGTATCATTTTTTAATCCTATTGACGTATCAAATATTGGATCGTAGTATCTCGATTGTTCAAATATTGGATCACATAAAACAAGATAAAACGACATAAACCAAACCTTAACTGAGAGATACTGCACTATGAGCACTGATATTTCAATTCGTGTACCAAAAGAGATGGCTACGCCTGCAGAGTTCGCTGAATGGGAAGGTATCTCCCGTGGCTCTGTTTACCAGAAAATTCACCATGGCCAGCTCGCCAAGTACATGGTCAAGAAAGAAAAAAACAAAGGTCGCGTAAGCCTTCGTTACCTGATGTACAAAACCGACCAGGTTCGTGAATCCCTCGGTCATTCCAACTTCCGCGTCATTGTTGGTAAGTAAGTTCAATTATGGGAACTTTCTAAGGGGGCAGCATGTTTGATTACAAGATTTCCAAACATCCGAATTTTGATGAAGCCTGTAGAGCTTTTGCACTACGTCACAACATGGCGAAGCTGGCAGAACGTGCAGGAATGAATGTTCAGACACTGCGAAACAAACTCAACCCAGATCAACCGCATCAGCTCACAGCGCCAGAAATCTGGTTGCTCACCGATCTGACTGAAGATTCAACGCTGGTAGATGGCTTTTTGGCACAGATTCACTGCCTGCCATGCGTACCAATTAATGAGGTGGCAAAAGAGAAACTGCCACATTACGTCATGAGTGCAACCGCAGAGATCGGGCGTGTTGCTGCAGGTGCGGTATCTGGTGATGTAAAAACTAGTGCCGGTCGTCGTGATGCTATCAGCAGCATTAACTCTGTAACACGACTGATGGCGCTGGCGGCTGTTTCATTGCAGGCCCGTTTACAGGCTAATCCTGCGATGGTGAGTGCAGTTGATACCGTGACTGGCCTCGGTGCTTCATTCGGTTTGCTGTGAGGTGCTTATGCTGACGAAAGAACCATCATTTGCATCGCTGCTGGTAAAACAAAGCCCGGCAATGCACTACGGTCACGGCTGGATCATGGGTGAGGATGGTAAACGCTGGCATCCATGTCATTCACAAGATGAATTGCTGTCTGAATTGACCACGAGGAAACGGAGAAAGTCAAAATGTATGCAGCGGAAAGTGAAGTGGTTTATCAGTTTCGTTACAGAGGGGAGAGTTATTCAGTACCTGAAGATGATTTGCTCTGTTGTTATCCGTCGTTGTCGGGCGATGGCAGTTACTTTTTCACGCTAAGGGATGGGACGTTTTTACGGGGAGAGCAGGTTAAAGAGACGATACGAAAAAATGTATCTCCTCTTGAACGTTACCGTAAGAACAAAGAACGATAGTTGCGTTTTGGGGATATGAATTATGGCAATTAATGGCGCTGCGGCGACTGTTCCATTAAGCCCCGGTGAACGTCTGAATGGACTTAATCACATTGCGGAGTTAAGGGCGAAAGTATTTGGCCTGAATATTGAGTCAGAGCTTGAGCGGTTTATTAAAGATATGCGTGATCCACGGGATATCAATAACGAACAAAATAAACGAGCACTGGCTGCCATATTCTTTATGGCAAAAATTCCAGCTGAACGTCATAGCATCAGCATTAATGAGCTGACCACTGACGAAAAGCGGGAGTTGATTAAAGCAATGAATCATTTTCGTGCAGTGGTGAGCTTATTTCCCAGACGGCTAACCATGCCGAATTAAGCAACTAATGAAATTAATGGCGTAAACCCGCCGGGCATCCCTTTATCTAAATTCAGGAGAATTGATTATGCGTAATATTGAAACCCTCACGACTAAAACCGGACCGGATGATGCAGGGCTTAATATTTTACTGACAGAGGCTCGTCTGGAAGAACGCCGGGCAAGGGCTGAAGCAATGGCAGCTCGCCTTGATAGCCTGGCGTGTCATATCACATCCCGCCAGCTAAACCACGTCGAAGCGGCAGAACTGCTGCGTGTGACTGCTGAAGCAATCCAGAACGAAGCGCAGGAGATCCACTAATGGCAGATGCAATGGATCTCGTACAGCAGCGCGTTGAAGAAGAACGCCAGCGCTATATCCGTGCTGCCCGTGCCAAAACACCGGGCGTGTCTCGTGTGCTTTGTATTGAATGTGAAGCGCCAATTCCGCCAGCACGACGCCGCGCCATTCCTGGAGTGCAGCTTTGCATTACCTGTCAGGAAATCGCAGAGCTGAAAGGCAAACATTACAACGGAGGTGTTGTATGAGCACCATCCTGAAATGGGCGGGAAATAAAACCGCCATTATGTCCGAACTGAAAAAACATCTTCCTGCTGGCCCGCGACTGGTTGAACCTTTCGCGGGTTCCTGTGCTGTGATGATGGAGACGGATTACCCCAGCTATCTTGTTGCGGATATTAATCCTGATTTAATCAACCTCTATAAAAAGATTGTCGCTGATTGCGAAGCGTTTATATCTCGTGCCAGAGCTTTATTTGAGGAAGCAAACAGGGATGTGGCTTATTACAACATAAGGCAGGAGTTTAATTACTCCACTGAAATTACTGATTTCATGAAAGCGGTATATTTCCTGTATCTCAATCGTCATGGTTACCGTGGGTTATGTCGCTATAACAAGAGCGGGCATTTCAACATTCCGTACGGTAATTATAAAAATCCGTATTTCCCTGAAAAAGAAATTCGCGCATTTGCAGAGAAAGCCCAGCGGGCAACGTTTATCTGCGCAAGCTTTGATGAAACGCTGGCGATGCTGCAGGTGGGGGATGTGGTGTATTGCGATCCGCCGTATGACGGTACGTTTTCCGGCTATCACACTGATGGTTTCACTGAAGATGACCAGTATCACCTGGCATCCGTTCTTGAACATCGGTCATCAGAAGGACATCCGGTCATTGTTTCTAACAGTGACACATCCCTGATCCGTTCGCTGTATCGCAATTTTACTCACCACTACATCAAGGCAAAACGCAGCATCGGTGTGGCAGCTGGTGAGAGTAAATCTGCAACAGAAATCATCGCTGTTTCCGGGCCGCGCTGCTGGGTGGGATTTGATCCTTCGCGTGGCGTGGATAGTTCAGCCGTGTACGGAGTACGTGCATGAGTCATGCCGATATGAACAACTGCTGCGGCTTTAACGAGGCTGCCGCAGCGTTCTCATGGAACAGCCCGAAAAAGGCCATTAACCCTTATCTGGACCCGGCGGAAGTTGCGCCGGTTTCTGCGCTTTCAAACCTGATCACTCTGTACGCTGCCGATAACGAGCAGGAACAACTGCGCCGCGAGGCACTGAGTGATCAGGTCTGGGAGCGTTATTTTTTTAATGAATCACGTGATCCTGTCCAGCGCGAAATGGAGCAGGATAAGCTCATTAGCCGGGCAAAGCTGGCGCATGAGCAGCAGCGTTTTAATCCGGATATGGTCATTCTGGCGGACGTCAACGCCCAGCCTTCCCATATCAGCAAGCCGCTGATGCAACGTATTGAATACTTTAGCAGCCTGGGCAGGCCAAAGGCTTATTCCCGCTATTTACGTGAGACGATTAAGCCATGTCTGGAACGACTGGAGCATGTACGCGACAGCCAGCTATCTGCATCTTTTCGTTTTATGGCAAGCCATGAAGGGCTGGACGGCCTGCTTATCCTGCCTGAAATGAGTCAGGATCAGGTGAAGCGCCTGTCTACCCTTGTCGCTGCGCATATGAGCATGTGCCTTGATGCCGCTTGTGGTGATTTGTATGCCACCGATGACGTTAAGCCAGAAGAAATCCGCAAAACATGGGAAAAGGTGGCAGCGGAAACCCTGCGTCTGGATGTTATTCCGCCTGCGTTTGAGCAACTCCGTCGGAAAAGAAACCGCCGTAAACCCGTGCCCTATGAACTCATTCCGGGTTCGCTGGCGCGTATGTTGTGTGCCGACTGGTGGTATCGGAAATTATGGAAGATGCGTTGCGAATGGCGGGAAGAGCAGTTGCGTGCTGTCTGCCTGGTCAGCAAAAAAGCATCTCCCTATGTCAGCTATGAAGCCGTGATGCATAAACGTGAGCAGCGCCGCAAGTCACTGGAGTTTTTCCGTTCTCATGAACTGGTGAACGAAGAGGGCGACACGCTGGATATGGAAGACGTGGTAAACGCCAGCAGCAGCAACCCGGCGCACCGCCGCAATGAGATGATGGCCTGTGTTAAAGGTCTGGAGCTTATCGCGGAAATGCGTGGTGATTGCGCCGTTTTCTACACCATTACCTGTCCGTCACGTTTCCATTCCACGCTCAATAACGGCAGACCAAACCCAACCTGGACAAATGCGACGGTAAGACAAAGCAGCGATTATCTGGTCGGCATGTTTGCTGCATTTCGTAAGGCGATGCACAAAGCCGGGTTGCGCTGGTATGGCGTGCGGGTGGCTGAGCCGCATCATGACGGTACGGTTCACTGGCACCTGTTGTGTTTCATGCGCAAAAAAGACCGCCGTGCCATTACTGCATTGTTGCGTAAGTTTGCCATCCGTGAAGACCGCGAGGAACTGGGTAATAACACTGGTCCACGCTTTAAATCTGAGCTGATAAACCCGCGCAAAGGAACACCGACAAGCTACATCGCGAAATACATTAGTAAGAACATTGACGGGCGTGGTCTGGCTGGCGAGATCAGCAAGGAAACGGGTAAATCCCTGCGTGATAACGCTGAATACGTTAATGCCTGGGCGTCTCTGCATCGTGTTCAGCAATTCCGCTTCTTTGGTATTCCGGGGCGTCAGGCTTACCGTGAACTGCGATTGCTGGCTGGTCAGGCGGCAAGGCAACAGGGCGACAAAAAAGCAGGTGCGCCGGTACTGGATAACCCGCGCCTTGATGCCATCCTGGCTGCTGCTGATGCTGGTTGTTTTGCCACTTACATCATGAAGCAGGGTGGCGTACTGGTTCCCCGCAAATATCACCTCATCAGAACTGCTTATGAAATTAACGAAGAGCCGACCGCCTATGGCGATCACGGCATTCGTATTTATGGCATCTGGTCACCCATTGCAGAGGGCAAGATCTGCACTCATGCAGTGAAGTGGAAAATGGTCCGTAAAGCCGTTGACGTTCAGGAGGCGGTAGCCGACCAGGGCGCTTGCGCCCCTTGGACTCGTGGCAATAACTGTCCCCCTGTTGAAAATTTGAACCAGACAGGGGGTGAAGTACCGGATATTACGTCCATGGATGAAAAGGCGCTGCAGGACTATCTGCACGGCATGGGCAAAAAGGAACGGCGGGAACTGGTTGCCCGGCTCAGGCTGGTAAAACCGAAACGGAAAAAGGCATACAAGCAGAATATTTCTGAGCAGCAGCGCCTGCAGCTGGAGTATGAGTTGCGGTCCAGAGGGTTCGATGGCAGTGAGTATGAAGTGAATTTACTTTTACGCGGCGGCAGCCTTCCGTCAGGGGGAGGGCTGCGCATCTTTTACCAGAACGGGCGGCTGCGTGAGGATGACAAGTGGCGGCAGTATTACTGACACACCGAAAATATTTCCTGTCTTTGACTCATATCAGGGCTTTCTTATTGAAGTCCAAAAAAGCGTTTTACATTTAGAAATCGGTACTATACTGTATATATAAACAGTGTATATGCATACAGTTATCTTGTGTAAGTGGCCGTAATAGGAGGGAAAATGCAGGATTATCTTTTGGAATCATTGAAACTTCAGCGCATCGATTTTTTCATAAAACTGGTAGCGGCGAGCGAGTGCAGCGACGAAGAAAAGCGGCTGGCCATCCAGTGGGTTTCCGAGCTGACTGACGAGCTGATGGCGAAAATCCGCAACCATGAATACAGCCGAACAATGGACGTTACCTGTTAGGGGAAAATCTATGCGCATTGAAATAATGATCGATAAAGAGCAGAAAATTAGCCAGGTGCTTTTAGAAGCACTTGAATCCGAGCTTTACCGAAATTTGCGCCCCCTCTACCCAAAAACAGCTATCCGAATCCGCAAGGGCAGCGCCAATGGTATTGAACTTAGCGGGGTAAGACAGGCTGAAGATAAGGAACGTGTAATGGAAATTCTGCAGCAGGTCTGGGAAGACGACAGCTGGTTACACTGAAACGTTGCCCCCGAAAGAATTCCTTCTGATGGGGGTAAGGTTGAACAATGAGTGAAACGAGGTGTTAGATGCGACGGCCATTTGAAAATGGTCGTCCGCTTTGTGCCAGAAGTGGACATTGTGACAGTCAGAAAGCCCTTATCTGAACGAAAAGAAATAATGTCGTTGGGATGGTTTACTTTACAATGTCGGTTTTGAACAGCCTACAAAACAGGTGAGCACGTGCATGCCAACATGATTGAATACCTAAATATTTTCATACAGGTTGTTGAGCAGGGTAGCTTCACGAAAGCTGCTGATGTACTTCAGATTCATCGCCCCACTGTGAGCAAAGCGATACAGCAGATAGAGCATGATCTGGGTGTAAAACTCATTTATCGCACAACCCGAAAGCTGAGCGTTACTGCTGAAGGGGATGAGTTCTATCATCATGCTAGGCATGTTCTGGCCGAAGTTAATGACATGATGGCCAGTTTTTCACCGACACTTCCACCGCGAGGACGCCTGAGACTTGATGTGCCCCTGGCGCTGGCGCATTCCATATTGATCCCTAATCTCAGGCATTTTCAGGCACTGTATCCAGGTATTGAAGTTGTGCTGGTTTCTTCCGATAAAAAAACTGATTTGATTACGGAAGGCGTAGATTGCCTTGTCCGCCTGGGGGCGCTTCAAGATTCTAGTTTTATATCCAGACGTCTTGGTGACATCCGGATGGTTACCTGTGCAGCCCCGTCTTACCTGCAGCAGCATGAGCGGCCAGAAACACTTGCGGATCTGGATAAACATCGGGCAATTAACTTTTTTAGCGACCACAGTCGTGACGTCATGGAATGGAAGTTTATCGAAGACGGGAGCATTGTTTCGCTACGTCCTGCGGGCAGCCTGCTGGTTGATAATTCCGATATTCTGCTTTCTTGTGCTCTGGCTGGTCTGGGCATTATCCAGGCTACCTATGATGCCGTTGCTCCCCATATTGCTTCCGGCGCTCTTGAAGAGATTCTGCCGCAATACCCATCGGTGTCAAAGCCCGTGTCAGTGATGTATCCCGACAGGCGCTACCTTTCTCCAAAAGTGCGCGTCTTTATCGACTGGTTCAGTGATATTCTGGCCACGCAGATCCGCTGAAGCAGGCGGATTGTTAATGGATAATTAATACTGAAGTTCCCTCTCAGCTATTTCTGGTGTGTTCGTAACAACGTAGATTGTTCACAAATGATTCGGGCATCCCTTCGGCATTATTCTGAAGGTGTGCCTTTAACTGAAGAGAGTTGAATATGTCTAAAGTTATTACCTTTAACCGCACCGGTGGCCCGGAAGTGCTGGAAGTTGTTGATGTGCAGGTGCCTGCACCGACAGCGGGTGAAGTGCAGATCCGCGTACATGCGATAGGTATCAACCGTGCAGAAATCATGTACCGCAACGGCCAATATGTTATTGAGCCGGAATTTCCGGCACGTCTTGGTTATGAAGCGGCCGGCGTTGTACAGGCAGTAGGTGAGAATGTAGATGAGTTTACCACTGGAGATCGGGTAAGCGTGATCCCTTCATTTATGTTTAATGAATACGGCATGTATGGTGAAGTGGTCAACGCACCGGTTCATGCTGTCGTAAAGCATCCTGAAAACCTTTCATTCGAGGAAGCCGCCGCAAGCTGGATGATGTATGTCACCGCTTATGGTGCGCTGGTTGAGTATGGCAACCTTCAGGCTGGTCAGAATGTCGTGATCCGCGCAGCATCAAGCAGCGTGGGTCTGGCTGCCATACAGATTGCTAACATGCTGGGTGCAAACCCAATTGCACTCACACGGACCTCTGAAAAAAGCGAAATGCTCCTTAAAGCTGGCGCAGCCGCCGTCATTGCTACTGCGGAGCAGGATATGGTTGCTGAAATCAGTCGTGCAACAGATGGCGCAGGTGCCCATATTGTTTTTGATCCCGTCGGTGGGCCGGACGTGGCAAAACTGACGCAGGTGATGGCACCACAGGGTATGTTTTTCCAGTACGGCGCGCTCGATAGCCGTGACATGCTTGTGCCTGTATTTGATATTCTCGGTAAGCATCTCACCCTGCGTGGATATGAGCTGTTTGAAATCACGACGGACTCTGAAAAAATGGCGCGCGCTAAATCCTTTATCACAGAAGGCTTGCGAGTCGGCAAACTGAAGCCGGTCATCGATAAGACGTTCCCGTTCGAAGAGATTGCAGACGCCCAGCGCTATATGGAGTCCAATGGACAGGTCGGCAAAATAGTTGTGACCGTTGAGTAATCCTTACCGCAGCATTCTATAAATGAGTCTTGCGCAGCCTGGATATTTCCAGGCTTTTTATTGTTCGTGGTTTCGATACTATGGCTCCGGCAGGTACTGGCTTCGATTTCCACTACTCGAAAATTAAATGTCCGTTTCTCGCTCATAGTAGACCTTAAGCTTTTTTAGTTCATCTGCGTTTTTCTAACGGGCATTTGGATACGCGCATTCATTTCTCTCATCCGTGCATGACTATGCTGCATGAGAACGCATGATCGTTTGAGGATCGTTTTGATGCAGGCCCGCCAGTTCTGGCGGGCTTTTGCTTATGTCATGCACCTGCATGAAAACCACTACACAAAGCGGGCAGGCGTGGCGGGGATACGAGCGCGCGAAATCCCTTACTATGAAGAAAAGTGTGACTTAATTACCAACCAGGGTTAAGCTTTGATTCATATTGAGAGTAAGTTGAACTAGAATATTTTAACAGAGAGGAACCACTGAGCGGTGGTGTTTTTTTGAACAAGGAGCAATTATGAAATTGATTGAACAGACGCATCAGATTAATTTTTTCACAAATAATAATGATATAGTTCCAAATACACTAACTATTGGATCTATGCTTGATAAGATTGGAAAATTTGGATTTGTACCTACTTTTGGTCAGGAGATTAATGCCATCACTGGTGAGAAAAAGCAAATTCTTATCATGGTAGATACCAATCAAACAGTAAGAGTCGAGTTTCCTAGCCATGGAATCATTTTTAATGGTTTGGGGGGGGAACCTCAAGCGTTTTCAGAAATGGTTCTATCTATATCTAGGGAACTACAAAACGTATTTCCGATGAAAAAAGGAAATAGGATAGCTGTTCTGAATTCACGTATCTATCAAGGGGATGAATCTGTTTACTCTTCGCTTTACAATGCTTTGTTTACCTATAAAGGTGTTAATCCATTTGAGTGGGACAATCGTATAGCTGTAAGGAAAAATATTGAAGAGTATCAGGAAGAAATTAATAGTATTAGTACAATTAGACGCGCTGAAATTTCAGCTCCATTTTTGAATAATGGTATGCCAAGTGATTGCGTATTATTTGAAACTGATACTAATACTCTTCCTCAAAATGGATATATGCGGTTTGGTTGGGATGAATATATCCGCGTGCTAGAGTTATTGTGTCAGGACAATCTTAAAACTATTGATAATTTACAACGCTACACTTCTCTGTAAGGTGATGCTATGGTAAAGAATAGTTTTATAATAAGTGATGAAAAGCCTTTTGGCTTACCTAAGTTTAAAAATGGGGTAAGTTCAGTAGGTGCATTTTCTGATTATTATGATGGTAACAATATCATTTACGCTGATATTAAAAGAAATGAGCTGTCACATAGCAAAACAAATGGTGGCTTTCAATTAGAGACTGAGTCAATAAATCAAGGTTCGTCAACTAAGCAGAACTTTGAAATTCAGGTTTCAAAATGTACCTCTAGACTAATTGAGTTAACATGTTCAGAAGATTACATTGAAGGCGAGATAAGCAAGACACAGATTTACATGGAGTTCTTGTATGATAAAAATCAGGATTTATTCCAAGAGTCCTTTCAAAGGACATGGGTACAATTGTACAGAATGAATGATCAACATGTAAAGAACTTCATTAATTTTGCATCGACTATTGAATATGAATGGTTAGGTAATAAAGCTGACGCTATGATTATGGGAGTTTGTTCTCTTGAGAATGAACTTATATTTGAGGCAGCGATCCGTGCAGTTGAGTCTTGGGGGGAAAAATCATTTATTCCAGTCCTTGAAAGAATGAGGAAATTTGATGCTGATTGGGTGGAAGAATATAAAGAAGCAGTTATTGGATATTTGAGAAGTCTATAATGACATATTTATTGCGTAAAATATCCCATAGTAAATGGGAATGTAATAAAGGTAGAGCACCTGACAATATATCCGCAGACGCGATAACAGGTTGCACAAGGACCTCTAATAACACCTTGTCAGTTTGGGTTTCTGACTCTATCGATTTTCAAGATGAATCGGTAGAGAAAATTATTGTTGCCCTTGCCACCACGATGTCAGAGCCAGCTACGATAGATTTGGTTTGGCTTGATTCACAATGGTTTGAAGATAAAGGTATTGATATTTCTCGTACTGAAGGAAATACTTTGTATAAATCAGTTAACCATTTGCATCGAGATCTGTCAGAATTAAATCATAGAAAGCTTGCTGAGGTTGGTGAACATATACTTGAGCAATTAAAATCTAAGGATTATTATAAAAGAATCCTCAAGAGTGAACTTATAGCCTTAGTTTTTAAATGGCAGCAGCGAGATGGTGATTTTGATATTGATGATTTGGGACAGAAGTGGTCTAAGTCATTAAATAAACTGATTAACTGATTTTCAAAAGCCCTCGATTGAGGGCTTGCTTTAAAAATTGTATGTGTTAAATGTTATTATTTTATCGTCTAACCAATTATTTAACTCATCCAATCTTTTTTGCAATGGTATTAGTTCGTTACGAACAAACACACGGCTTGCCTTCTCCACATCCCCAAACCCCCCAACATTATTCGGCATAATCCCCATCATTTGCGGCGGCACACGATGCGCTGCCATCATGTCATCGCGGCTGACATTTTTGATATTCAGAAACTCATCCTTCGCCGCGACTTCTGACAACGGGATGATCTGAAGCCCGTCCTTTTTGCCGTTAGGCGAGTACATAAACAGGTTGCGGAAGTTGCCAGGGCCTTTGGCGCTTTTCATCGCATTGCGGAGGTTGTTCACATCCTCCTGGTTCTGCGCGGCATCGGTCATGTACATGATGAAGCCTGCATGACTGCCGTTAATGTAATACTTGCGGCGGAACAGCGTGGCGGACTCGTTGAGCAGGGCTGATGGAATGGCAGAAAGATAACCTGGCAGGCCGTAGATCTCCTGGTTGATGTCCGGTTCCATCAGATGAAAAATGCTGCCTTTCGTGAACTGATACGGCTGGGTTGTCATACCGTATTGCACAAACCAGTAGGTATCCAGGTCTAACCCGCGTCGGGTGTATTTTGCCAGAGCAGGCTCAAGGGCGATAACTTCACCGAAGCGGTTCGTGCGTTTCTCCAGGTAGGCGTTACCAAATACCAGATAGTCCTGCACAAAACGTGAAAAAGCCTGCTGGCTGAGCAGCGGGTGAGGGATGTAGGTACTGGTCAGAATGTTGCATTTCACCGCAATTGGTGAGCTGTGATGCACGGCGGCGCGGAAGGTTCGTGCCAGTCCGTCAAAGCTGACGGGCGGCTCATACCAGCGGTCCATCTGTACGCATTCCACATAGTCCAGCAGTTCACGGCGGTCCAGAACAGGAACGGGATCGCCAAAGCTGAATGCTTCGGCTGAAGTTTGGCTTTTATGCTTGAGCTGATTCGTCGCCGCAGCGCGGTTTTTCTTACTCTTTCCCATCAAAAAATCTCCACAATATTGCTGGTATTGGCGGACTCGCCCTGCAGCGGTTCGTTAAACAGTGCGTGCATTGTTGCCCAGGCCAGATCGGCGTGGCTGGCTTCTTCGCTGCGGCTGGCTTCATAGGTCGGGCGGTTGCCGCTGGCGGTGGTGGCGCGACGGATTGCCATAAAGGACTGCGCTATGTCGGTGTGCCCGGCGTCAAACTCCAGGCGGCGGTGGCTAATAATGTCGTAGGCCTTGAGTACCAGGGCGTTTTTAACGTTGGGGTTGTAGACAAACTCCCGGACGGCAGGAAAAAACGCTTTCACGTTCTCGTAAACCCCGTGACCGACGCCGGTTGAGTCGATACCGATGTATGTCACGTTGTACTGTTCAGTCAGTTTTTTGATGGCGTTAGCCTGGGCGCGGAAGTCCATCCCGCGCCACTGGTGACGCTCAAGAATGCGGAACTTACCGCCCGGCACGGCTGGCGGTGCCACCACCACGCACCCGGCGCTGTCGCCGTTTTGCGTACCTTTTGCCGGGTCATAACCGATCCACACTTCGCGCCAGCCAAACGGGCGCAGGGCCAGTGCATGAAAGTCGGTCCAGACTTCCCAACTGTCCACCATGCACGCCTGCAGCTCGCTGAGCGGGAACACGGACGCGAGATCGTCCACAAACTCGCACATCAGCAGGTTCTGGTATTCGTCCGGGCTGTACTCCATGCGCAACTGATCGAGGTCGAAAAGGTTACATCCGCCGCGCACTGCATCTTCCACGGTGACTATCTGGCGGTATTGCCCGTCTGCGCACAGCAGGCCGGGGGCCAGATTGCTGTGGGACAGGTCGATGTCCACCTTATCGGCTTTATTGCGCCCACGGTTGAACAGCGCACCGGACCAGAACGGATAAGCACTGTGTGTCAGGCTGGATGGCGTGGAAAAATAGGTTTGTCGCCATTTTTTGTGAATAGCCATACCAGAAGCCACTTTGCGCAGCTCCTGGAATTTCGGTATCCAGAAATATTCATCCAGATACAGGTTGCCGTGGTAACTCTGGGCCGTGCGGGCATTGGTGCCGAGGAAGTAAAGCGTGGCTCCGTTAGGAAGCACCATCGGATCGCCTTTCAGCTCCACCTCGACTTCTTTGGCGAAGTCTATGATGTACTGCTTAAAGACGTGAGCCTGTGCCTTGCTGGCGGAAAGAAAAATCTGGTTACGTCCGGTAAGCAGAGCGTCAATCAGGGCTTCACGGGCAAAGTAAAAGGTCGCGCCGATCTGGCGTGACTTCAGCAGGTTGCGGATGCGGTTGGTTTTTCCGGCTTCCCACCAGTGGCGCTGGTAGTTGAACATGGAGGAATGGAAGATTTCTTCCAGCTTCTCAATCTGCTCATCGGTGAAAACATTCTTTTCCGGCTGACGGCGCGGGCCTTTGTTGCGGTTGGCGACGTTAGGGTTTAAGTCGGATTCGTTGCCGCCATTGTTAAACTTGCCGATCCGCGCGTGGCGCTCCGACTGGCGCGCCAGCAGGTCAATCTCTTTGAAATCTTTCCCTTCTTTGTGCTCCTTCATAATGAGCTGGCAGTAGCGTGCGGCGGTGGTGAGCTGCATCTGATCCAGCGGCCCATAGTCACCCCACTTGTCGCGTTTTTTCCAGCTGTGAACGGTTGCAACTTTCTCGCCCAGCATTTCAGCAATGCGGGCTACGCGGTATCCCTGAAAGTACAGCAGCATGGCCTGCCGACGGGGATCGAGATCTGCGGGTGTCAGTGTGGTGTTCATGGCACAAACCTACAGCCTTGAATGAAGGCTTTCCCCGCCTGCGGTTTGTGTGGTTGTCGGTACAAATACCGCGCATTGTTTCACTGCCCCCATCACCGCAACCATAAGGCTCCAGTAAGTTTTTTCTAACGGAGCACGGCTCATGACAGTGAAAGCAAAGCGTTTTCGCATCGGGGTGGAAGGTGCCACCACCGACGGACGCGAAATCCAGCGTGAATGGCTGGAACAGATGGCAGCCAGCTACAACCCGGCGGTGTATACCGCGCTGATTAACCTTGAGCACATCAAGTCTTATCTGCCGGACAGCACCTTTAACCGCTACGGCAAGGTGACGGCGCTGTTTGCTGAAGAAATCACGGAAGGTCCGCTGGCAGGCAAGATGGCGCTGTATGCCGACGTTGAGCCAACGGAGTCCCTGGTGGAGCTGGTGAAAAAAGGCCAGAAATTATTCACCTCTATGGAAGTCAGCCCGAAGTTTGCTGATACGGGCAAAGCCTACCTGGTCGGCCTGGCTGCCACTGATGATCCAGCCAGTCTGGGTACGGAAATGCTGACATTCAGCGCCAGTGCAGCCCATAACCCGCTGGCAAACCGCAAGCAGAATCCCGCCAATCTCTTTACCGCCGCAGAGGAAACGGTGATCGAACTGGAAGAAGTCCAGGACGACAAACCGTCCCTGTTTGCCCGCGTCACGGCGCTGTTTACCAAAAAAGAGCAGTCCGATGACGCCCGGTTCTCTGATGTGCATAAGGCCGTGGAGCTGGTCGCCACTGAGCAGCAGAACCTGAGCGCACGCACCGAAAAATCCCTGTCTGAGCAGGAAGAACGTCTGTCTGAGCTGGAGACTGCCCTGCAGGCACAGCAGACCGCCTTTAACGAACTGGTGAATAAGCTGAGTCATGAAGACAGCCGCCAGGACTACCGCCAGCGTGCAACAGGCGGTAGAAGAGTTGCGCCAGCGTGGTGTGAATTTCAGAAGCCTGACTGACAGTATTGATACCAGTACCCCAATGGGCCGTTTCTTTTTTCATGTCATGGGTGCCCTGGCTGAAATGGAACGCGAACTGATAGTTGAACGTACCAGGGCAGGGCTGGCTGCAGCTCGTGCCAAAGGCAGAGTAGGTGGACGCCGTCCTAAGTTGACCACCGAACAGTGGGCACAGATTGGGCGTTTACTCGAGGCCGGAGAATCAAGACAGCGTATTGCACTGATTTTTGATGTAGGCGTTTCTACCATTTATAGAAAATTTCCGGCAAATAAGATCAATGAATCCCCCTGAATCAGCATTATGTTGATTAAACCGACGTCCGTCCACGCAGTTTCTGGGACCGGAAAACGACATGCTGACGCTTTCCGGTGTTCTTATGCCGGAAATAACAGGCGGCAGGCTGTCGTTGCTGGCACTGGAGCAGATGGCAGAACAGGGGAAAGCATGGCCCCTGATTGAAGGCAGCGGCACGATTTACGGCATGTATGTGATTGAGGGACTGAATCAGACTAAAACGGAGTTTTTCCGCGACGGTATGCCGCGCCGGATTGAGTTCACCCTGTCGCTCAAACGAGTGGATGAATCCCTGTCCGATATGTTCGGTGATCTCAGTGCGCAACTGAATAATCTGCAGGACACGGCAACGTCTGCCTTAAGTGATATCAGTAAAACGGTGGGAGGGCTGCTGTCGTGAATTTCAGCTCTGAACTGCTTAACAAAGGCAACAAAACTCCCGCATTCAGCATCAGTATTGAGGGCAGGGATATCACCACTGTGCTGGATAACCGCCTGATGAGTTTGACGCTGACGGATAACCGGGGCTTTGAAGCGGACCAGCTTGATCTGGAGCTGGATGACGCTGACGGAAAAATCGTGCTGCCGCGCCGTGGTGCGGTTATTACGCTGGCGCTGGGCTGGAAGGGGCAGCCGCTTTTCCCGAAAGGGGCATTCACAGTGGACGAGATTGAACACACTGGCGCACCGGACCGCCTGACTATCCGGGCGCGAAGTGCTGATTTTCGGGAAACGCTGAATACCCGCCGTGAAAAATCGTGGCATAAGACCACCGTCGGGGAAGTGGTGAAGGAAATAGCCGCACGGCACAAGCTGAAGATGGCACTGGGTAAAGACCTGTCGGATAAGCCAGTGGAGCATATAGACCAGACTAATGAGAGTGACGGCAGTTTTCTGATGCGGCTGGCGCGACAGTACGGTGCCATCGCGTCGGTGAAAAATGGCAATCTGTTATTCATCCGGCAGGGGCAGGGCAAAAGCGCCACTGGTAAACCTCTGCCAGTGATCACTATCACACGCAAGGACGGCGACAGTCACCGATTTACCCTGGCAGATCGCGGAGCCTACACGGGCGTAATTGCCAGCTGGTTGCATACCCGCGAACCTGCGAAGAAAGAAAGCACCACGGTGAAGCGTAAGCGCAGAACTAAGAAGCAGAAGAAAGAGCCAGAAGCGAAGCAGGGCGATTACCTGGTGGGTACGGATGAAAACGTGCTGGTACTTAATCGCACTTATGCCAACCGGAGCAACGCCGAACGAGCGGCGAAAATGCAGTGGGAACGCCTGCAACGCGGCGTTGCGTCATTTTCGCTACAACTGGCAGAAGGGCGGGCAGATCTCTACACGGAAATGCCTGTGAAGGTCAGTGGTTTTAAACAGCCGATAGATGATGCGGAATGGACCATTACGACTCTGACACATACCGTCAGCCCGGATAACGGTTTTACAACCAGTATTGAACTCGAAGTGAAGATTAATGATCTTGAAATGGAATAAAGTGTTCTCAATATTGATATTTTGTGTATCATTACAATGATTCTGATAGCAAAGGTAGGGATCTGGATATGATGAATTGTCCAAAGTGTGGTCATGCGGCACACACAAGGAGCAGTTTTCAAGTAACTGAAAGCACCAAAGAGCGTTACTGCCAGTGCCAAAATATTAACTGCGGGAGCACTTTTGTTACTCATGAAACAGTGGTCCGGTTTATTGTGACACCCGCACTGATTGCTACTGCTCCTCCACATCCATTGCCAGGTGGTCAGGGGCATATGAATTTTTGAGAAAGAGAACCTGCTACGGCAGGTTTTTATTCATCTGGGATCTCACCCGTTTCAAGAAAATGTATAAAGCCAGGCTCATCTATGATGATTGTGCCTTTCATCCTGGCTGCCGATACTTTTGATGGGCCTGCATTGTAACCGCAACAGAGCATCTGAAGGCTTTGGGTTATAGAGGTTCTTACCGTTAATCCTTGTTCATTCGCCTTATCAACCAATCTTTCTTTATCTGCTTTCTTAAATCCGGTGAAACACACATCGAATGTATTTTTTTTCGGACCAGACTGCTTAGTGAGATGTGAGTAGCTTTCGGGGAGGAATGACGCGCATTCCTGAATGGCTTGTTCTGGTGAATCGTACTGTTTAAGAATGCGGTCTTTTCGGAAGGTTTTTATTCGATCGGTGTTCTTACAAATGCCCTGTATATGATTTTCGCTATAACTGATGCTCTGTATAGAGTGAACAGCGATACGACCATTTGCATTGATGTAAACAAAGTGAAGTTCTTCCATGTGAAACCTCTTTGCATGATTTCAAGATGGTGACAGGCAAGATGGACGCAAAAGTCTGTCGCCATTTTGCCGCCACTACCAAAGAAAAAGGGGCTACGCTTTCACGTAACCCCTTGATTTATTTGGTGGAGCTGGCGGGAGTTGAACCCGCGTCCGAAATTCCTACATCCTCGGTACTACATGCTTAGTCAGTCTTTACATTCGCTTGCCAGCTGCGGACGGACACGCCACTAACAAACTAGCCTGATTAAGTTTTAACGCTTCAACCCCAGGCAGGGCTTCCACGCGATCTCTTTTGGGTTTGACCTCTCTTGATCCCCGTCCTAAGAGCGGAGGCTAGGGAGAGAGGGCTCTAAGCAGGTTATTAAGCTGCTAAAGCGTAGTTTTCGTCGTTTGCGACTATTTTTTGCGGCTTTTTACGAGGCCAACCGCCCCTCGGCATGCACCTTGGGTTTCGCAAATCCCGTCGAATCCAGAATCAGCCCCAATGTGTAAAGGTAAGTATACCAGATTTATGAGCGCCATGACCAGCCTCAATGGCGTTATCGTTAAAGATTTAGCGACCATGTAGCCTGATTTTTATTCGATTAAGCAATGGGATGGCAACATTTTCGTCGGATGTGATAGCCAATAAGATGTTCATTCGCGCCGCCGGAGAGGGAGGCGCGGTGAGGAACTGGTCAATAATTGGAGTGCAGGTTTAACGGTGGGCGTTTTTCATGATACGCGCTTTATCCACCTGCCATTCGCGTTCTTTGATATCTGAACGTTTATCGTGCTGTTTCTTACCTTTGGCGACGCCGATTTTCACTTTGCACCAGGCATTTTTCCAGTACAGGGAGAGCGCCACTACGGTATAGCCTTCTCGATTGACGCGACCGTACAATGAGTCCAGTTCGCGCTGGTTGAGAAGTAACTTGCGGGTACGGGTAGGATCGCACACCACATGCGTGGAGGCCACGGCCATTGGCGTGATGTTAGCGCCAAACAGAAATGCCTCTCCGTCACGCAGAAGGACGTAGCTGTCGCTGATATTGGCTTTTCCTGCGCGCAGGGATTTAACCTCCCAGCCTTGCAGGGCAAGTCCCGCTTCGAACTCTTCTTCGATAAAGTATTCGTGACGGGCGCGCTTGTTAAGCGCGATGGTCGCTGAACCAGGTTTATGTGCTTTTTTCTTCGTCATAAGCGTCGTGAATCATCGGTAATCTGAAATCGAAAACACCCCATATCAATCCTGCGGGGGACAAGGCTCTATCTTAGCATGAACCCGATGTTACCCAGCGCCGGGATAGCGTTTTTTTTACAGCAGGATAAATGATATTATTTGTTGGATTTTTGTTGATGGAAATTGTTATGCCTCAGATTAGCCGGACCGCACTGGTACCCTACAGCGCGGAGCAAATGTATCAGTTAGTGAATGACGTTCAGTCTTATCCTCAGTTTTTGCCGGGTTGTACCGGAAGTCGGATTCTGGAGTCCACTCCTGGGCAGATGACTGCGGCGGTAGATGTCTCTAAGGCTGGGATCAGCAAAACGTTTACTACCCGCAACCAGTTGACCAGTAACCAAAGTATTCTTATGAATCTGGTGGATGGGCCGTTCAAGAAATTGATTGGTGGATGGAAGTTTACGCCGCTGAGCCAGGAGGCGTGTCGTATCGAGTTTCATCTCGACTTTGAGTTTACCAATAAGTTGATTGAACTCGCCTTTGGTCGCGTGTTTAAAGAGCTGGCGGCTAATATGGTCCAGGCTTTTACGGTTCGTGCGAAAGAGGTTTACAGTGCCAGGTAAAATTGCCGTTGAGGTGGCTTATGCGCTACCTGAGAAGCAGTACCTGCAGCGAGTGACGCTGCAGGAGGGCGCGACGGTTGAAGAAGCTATTCGCGCCAGTGGCTTGCTGGAATTGCGTACCGATATCGATTTAACTAAAAACAAAGTCGGCATTTACAGCCGTCCGGCAAAACTAAGCGATAGTGTGCATGATGGCGATCGGGTGGAGATTTATCGCCCTCTCATTGCCGATCCGAAAGAGCTTCGCAGGCAACGAGCAGAAAAATCAGCGAATAAATAACAGACAGAAAAAAGGTGCTCATTGAGCACCTTTTTTAACGTCTTTGAGAGCAACTTTATTATTAGTTACCACTCAGCGCAGGTTTGTTATCAATATTGGTCAACACACCGCTACTGTTAAAGGTCAGCGTCAGCGTTTGCTGCGTTACACCTTCATGACCTGGTTGCTGGCGGAAGACATAGAACCAGGTATTCGTACCAAATGGATCGGACATCAGCGGTGTACCCAATGCGTACGCAACTTGTTGTTGCGTCATGCCAACACGTATTTTGGATACGTCGTTAGCGGTCAGATAGTTCCCCTGGTTGATGTCAGGACGGTAAACCACTCGCTCCAGAGTGGAACAGCCTGCGGTCAACATCAATAGTACTGCTGCTGCAGCAGTCAGCGTTTTACAGCGCATAGTGATTTGATTCCTTTTCGGGCCCGAGCAGTACGTGGCTCATCTGTAATATGCCGATGATAATAGACCTTTCATCACTTTAAAACCTTTTGCTTTCCGGTCTTACGGCGTTTTGCTGTTTACTCTGACCGTGAAGCAGGAAAAAAGTTTACGCCGCAAGCAGTTCTTTCGCATTCGCCAGTGTGTTACGTGTGACTTCACTGCCACCAAGCAGGCGCGCCAGCTCTTGTAACCGCGCTTTTTTATCCAGAGATTGCATATGCGTTTCTGTCATCGCACCATCGGTTTCTTTGCTGACAAAATAGTGTTGATGACCACATCCCGCGACTTGTGGCAGGTGGGTAACACACATCACCTGAGTTGATTCGCCGAGTTGACGCAGCAGTTTGCCGACAACTGCCGCTGTTGGACCGCTAATCCCTACATCCACTTCATCAAAAATCAGTGCAGGGGTTTCCATTTTACGCGCGGTAATGACCTGGATTGCCAGTGCGATGCGGGACAATTCACCACCGGATGCGACTTTGGCAATAGGCTGCATTGGCTGACCTGGGTTGGTGGTTACCCGAAACTCAATACGATCGGCACCGTCAGCGCCCAGGTGATGCTCGTCAAATTTAACATCGATCGTAAACTGCCCATGCGGCATTGAGAGCGCATGCATACTGTCGGTGATCAGCTGTGCAAGTTCTTCTGCATATTGCTGGCGTTGTTGGTGTAATGCGCGCGCGGTTTCCAGTGCCTGCTGATGATGTTTCGTTACCGCCAGCGCGAGCGTTTCTTGTGAGTCGGCCTGATCGTCCAGTTGCTGCTGTTCTTCCAGTAGCGACTGGTAATACTGTGGTAATGCCTCAGGGCTGACGTGATGTTTACGTGCCAGCGAAATCTGTTTTGAGATGCGTTGTTCAAGTTCAAACAGCCGGTTGGGATCGAGATCCAAACGATCGCAGTAGTGGCGCAGTTCGTCGCTGGCTTCAGCAATCTGGATGGTAGCTTCTTCCAGCATATCAAGTACGCCGGACAGTTTGCTGTCCATGCCAATCAATTCGCTCACCAGTTGTTTAGCCGTGTAAAGTTGACTTTGCAGGTTTGCGTCTTCACCGTCGGCCATTAATGCCAAAGCATTCTGGCTGGTGGTCAGCAATTGACCGCTGTTCGCCAGACGTTTGTACTCTTCGTCGATTTGCTCAAACTCTCCGGGCTGCGGATTAAATTCGTTAAGTTCTTTTAATTGGTATTGCAGCAGTTCCGCACGGGCAGCGCGTTCCTGACTTAACTGTTGATGATGCGCGAGGTCACGGCAGCTTTGATGCCACAACTGATAACGTGCGGTCATTTCCTGGAGTAGAGAGGTTTCATTGGCATAGCCATCAAGCAGGAACTTTTGGTGCTCGGGTTTGGTGAGTAACTGATGAGCGTGCTGACCATGGATCTGAATCAGCAACTGACCCAGTTCGCGCAGTTGTGACAGAGGAACAGCTGTACCGTTGATGAAACCACGGGAGCGACCATCGCTGCTGATCACGCGACGAAGCAAACATTCATGCCCGTCTTCAAGCTGGTTTTCTTCCAGCCAGCGCAGGGCCGCTGGCGTATCTTTCAGAGAAAAACGGGCGCACAGGTCAGCGCGAGCAGCGCCGGTACGCACCATGTCGGCTTCAGCGCGACCACCGAGACAAAGGCCGAGGGCATCTATTGCAATAGATTTACCCGCACCGGTTTCGCCAGTTATTACGGTCATGCCGCTATGAAAATCAATCTCAAGCTCACGAACGATAGCAAAGTTGCTGATGGTCAGTTGTGCCAACATAGTCGTTTTCCTGTATGAAAAACCATTACTGTTATTGTGTACAGTATAAACTGGTTTTATATACAGTAAAGAGGCTGGCGTAAAATTAGAATAATTTTTTTGACCAGCCGAGCTTGGTGCTTAATGTATTGAAATAACTGTAATCTTTCGGATGAATCAGATTCAGATGGTAATCACAGCGACGAATCAGGACATCTTCACCTTCCTGAATCGGCAGTGCTATCTGGCTGTCGCAACTGATTTCCAGGTCGTTACGGCGATGCGAAAAACGCAGACGGATCGTGCTGCTGCTGTTTATGACCAGTGGTCGTGCTGACAACGTATGCGGGAACATGGGCACCAGGGTAATCGCATCCAGAGAGGGGGTCAGAATAGGACCGCCCGCAGAGAGGGAATAGGCGGTGGAGCCTGTTGGCGTCGAAATAATTAGCCCATCAGATCGCTGAGAAAACGCAAAGATCTCGTCGATATACACTTCGAACTCTATCATATGCGCCACTTTGCCTGGATGAAGTACCACTTCATTTATCGCGGTGCTGATGCGCTTTTGGCAATCTTGCTGACAGACTTGCGCTTCCAGCAAAAAACGTTTCTCGCTGATGTAGTGACCTTCCAGCACATCGGCTAATTGTTGCTGGGCGTTATCGGGGTCAAGGTCAGTCAGGAAACCCAGGTTGCCACGGTTGATTCCAATAACTTTAATATCGTAGCGGGCGAGCGTGCGCGCCGCGCCCAGCATATTACCGTCGCCACCAACGACTACCGCGAGATCAGCCAGTTGCCCAATCTCCGCGAGCGTGCCAGTTTTCACATTCTTCAGTTGCAATTCGTGAGCGATTTGTTGCTCAACGATGACCTCGTAACCTTTTGTGCACAGCCAGCGGTAGAGCATTTCATGTGTTGTCAGTGCAGTAGGGTGCCGTGGGTGTCCCACAATGCCAATACACTTGAAATGATTATTCATTTTTCCGAGGTCCTTGTTGCGAAGATTGATGACAATGTGAGTGCTTCCCTTGAAACCCTGAAACTGATCCCCATAATAAGCGAAGTTAGCGAGATGAATGCGAAAAAAACGCGGAGAAATTCATGAGTAGTAAAGAACAGAAAACGCCTGAGGGGCAAGCCCCGGAAGAAATTATCATGGATCAGCACGAAGAGATTGAGGCAGTTGAGCCAGAAGCTTCTGCTGAGCAGGTGGATCCGCGCGATGAAAAAATTGCGAATCTCGAAGCTCAGCTGGCTGAAGCCCAGACCCGTGAACGTGACGGCATTTTGCGTGTAAAAGCCGAAATGGAAAACCTGCGTCGTCGTACTGAACTGGATATTGAAAAAGCCCACAAATTCGCGCTGGAGAAATTCATCAACGAATTGCTGCCGGTGATTGATAGCCTGGATCGTGCGCTGGAAGTGGCTGATAAAGCTAACCCGGATATGTCTGCGATGGTTGAAGGCATTGAGCTGACGCTGAAGTCGATGCTGGATGTTGTGCGTAAGTTTGGCGTTGAAGTGATCGCCGAAACTAACGTCCCACTGGACCCGAATGTGCATCAGGCCATCGCAATGGTGGAATCTGATGACGTTGCGCCAGGTAACGTACTGGGCATTATGCAGAAGGGTTATACGCTGAACGGTCGTACGATTCGTGCGGCGATGGTTACTGTAGCGAAAGCAAAAGCTTAATTTCTGCTTTCGTAATAATTCACGGCCCTGCATGCGAATGCCGGGCCGTTTTCGTTACTCCGCCACACTCTCGCGCAGCGGTTTCACAGGAAAAACTTTTACCTGCTTAATCATATTGTCCTGTACGTCGAGAATATCGATATCGTACTCGCCAATACGCACGCGGGTGCCTGCGACAGGGATCTCTTCCAGTGCCTCAAGAATGACGCCATTAACCGTGCGGGCATCATCTTCCGGTAGATGCCAGTTAAAGGCTTTGTTGATTTCCCGCACGTTGGCAGTGCCATCAATAATCACCGAACCGTCGTTTTGCGGCGTGACTTCTTCGGCAAGTGTTGGCGACATCGACGTAGTGAAATCGCCGACAATCTCTTCCAGAATATCTTCAACCGTCACCAGCCCCTGAATGTCTCCATACTCGTTGACGACCAGGCCGACTTTCTTTTTGTTGCGCTGAAACTTTACCAACTGCGTGCTGAGCGGCGTACCTTCCGGCACAAAATAGATCTCGTCCGCGGCGCGCAGCATGGTTTCTTTGGTGAACTCTTTTTTCTCCGACATCAACCGCCAGGCTTCACGTACTCGCAGCATACTGATGGCGTCGTCCAGCGAATCACGGTAGAGCACGATGCGCCCGTGAGGTGAGTGGGAGAGTTGGCGCAGAATAGATTTCCAGTCATCGTTGATATCAATACCGATAATTTCACTGCGCGGCACCATGATGTCATCAACGGTCATTTTTTCCAGATCGAGCACCGACAGCAGCATATCCTGATTGCGACGGGAAATTTGTGAGCGCGATTCGTGCACGATAGTGCGCAACTCTTCTTTGCTCAAAGAGCCGCTAACCACGATATCGGTTTTGATACCCATCATGCGCATCAGCATACGGGTGATAGCATTCAGCAACCAGACCAGCGGCATCATCAAAATTTGCAGCGGAGCCAGCAGAAAACTACTCGGATAAGCGACTTTTTCCGGGTACAGCGCGGCAATGGTTTTCGGCAATACCTCAGCAAAAACCAGTACGACAAAAGTCAGCACACCAGTCGCAATTGCCACGCCCGCATCGCCGTACAAACGCATCCCAACAATAGTGCCGAGCGCGGAGGCAAGAATATTGACCAGGTTATTGCCGATTAACACCAGGCTTATCAGGCGGTCTGGCTTACGCAGCAATTTTTCGACGCGTTTGGCCGAGCGATTACCCTGTTTCGCCATATGTCGCAGACGATAGCGGTTGAGGGTCATCATTCCGGTTTCGGACCCGGAAAAATAGGCTGAAATGACCACCATGATGATCAGAATAATGATCAACGTAGTAGTAGAAATGTGTTCCAGGGGAAACTCCTTTTCTGGGTTTAGCTGATTAACTGCTGGACAATTCGGCTGCCGAAGTAGGCCAGTGTCAGAATGACTGCACCCGCAACGTTAAACCAGACGACGCGGCGTCCACGCCATCCTTCATGATAATGTCCCCACAGCAGCACAATATAGACAAACCACGCCACGATAGAGAGCACAGCCTTGTCGATATTTTCCATGCTAAATAAGTTGTGCATGTAGAACAGGCCAGTGCAAAGCGTGAGCGTTAGCAGCACCACGCCAATCTGCGTGATGTGGAACATTTTACGCTCGATACTCATCAATGGCGGCATTTCCTGGTTAAACGCCAGCTTCTTGTTCTTCAGTTGGTAATCAATCCACGCCAGTTGCAGCGCGTACAGGGCGGCGATAATTAGCGTGGCATAGGAAAAGAGCGATAAGCCAATGTGCACCAGCATCCCAGGCGTAGCTTCCAGATGGGTGATGTATTCATTGGGCATGAAGGTTGCCAGCGCCAGGTTGATAAGCGCAAAGGCATAGACAATGGGTAGCAGCAACCAGCCACGATTGCGAGAAGCCACAATGGTCATTACCGTACAGATCATCAAACTGACCAATGAACCAACGTTCAGCAGGCTGAGGTTTTGTCCGCTATCACCGTCGGGCAGGATGCGGGCTTCCAGAGCGATTGCGTGGCAGACCAGCGCAATGACCGCAGAAATAATAGCCATGCGCCGCCAGCCGCCGTTTTTTTGCAGCAGACCGGGAACAATCAGCGCAAGACTGACGGAGTAGGCGACAAGCGCGAGCAGAGCAAAAACGGGCATAGTGATGTCGACAGTTTGAGCAATAAGAAAGAGAAGCAGTATAGCGTCAGGTGAACGCTGCTCCAACCGTTGCATAACAACAAAGACGCCTTCATGTTATACTGCGGCAAAATACTGATGATGTGTCGCGATTGCGGCCAACCGTTTCCACCCCAGGCGAGAGACAATGTTTGATAATTTAACCGATCGTTTGTCGCGCACGCTGCGCAATATCAGTGGCCGTGGACGCCTCACTGAAGACAACGTAAAAGATACGCTGCGCGAAGTGCGCATGGCGCTGCTGGAGGCGGACGTTGCTCTGCCGGTAGTGCGTGAGTTTATCAATCGCGTAAAAGAGAAAGCGGTTGGTCATGAAGTTAATAAGAGCCTGACGCCGGGGCAGGAGTTCGTCAAAATCGTCCGTAACGAACTGGTTGCGGCGATGGGTGAAGAGAACCAGACCCTGAATCTGGCTGCGCAACCGCCTGCGGTCGTGCTGATGGCAGGCCTGCAAGGTGCCGGTAAAACAACCAGCGTTGGTAAACTCGGTAAGTTCCTGCGCGAGAAGCACAAGAAGAAAGTGCTGGTGGTTTCTGCTGACGTCTATCGCCCGGCGGCAATCAAACAGCTTGAGACGCTGGCAGAGCAGGTGGGCGTTGATTTCTTCCCTTCTGATGTTGGTCAGAAGCCGGTTGATATTGTTAACGCGGCGCTGAAAGAAGCCAAACTGAAATTCTACGACGTGCTGCTGGTGGATACCGCTGGTCGTCTGCACGTTGACGAAGCGATGATGGACGAGATCAAACAAGTCCATGCGTCGATTAACCCGGTTGAAACCCTGTTTGTGGTTGACGCCATGACCGGTCAGGATGCGGCCAATACGGCAAAAGCATTCAATGAAGCGTTACCGCTTACCGGCGTAGTGTTGACCAAAGTGGACGGCGATGCCCGCGGCGGTGCGGCGCTCTCTATTCGTCACATCACTGGCAAACCGATCAAGTTCCTCGGTGTTGGCGAGAAAACTGAGGCGCTGGAGCCGTTCCATCCGGACCGCATCGCGTCGCGTATTCTCGGCATGGGCGACGTACTGTCGCTGATCGAAGATATCGAAAGCAAAGTTGACCGCGCGCAGGCAGAGAAATTAGCCAGCAAGCTGAAAAAAGGTGACGGCTTCGATCTCAACGACTTCCTTGAGCAACTGCGCCAGATGAAAAATATGGGCGGCATGGCCAGCCTGATGGGCAAACTGCCGGGCATGGGGCAGATCCCGGATAACGTCAAGTCACAGATGGACGATAAAGTGCTGGTGCGTATGGAAGCCATCATCAACTCGATGACGATGAAAGAGCGCGCTAAGCCAGAAATCATCAAAGGTTCGCGTAAACGCCGTATTGCTGCCGGTTGCGGTATGCAGGTGCAGGACGTTAACCGTCTTCTGAAACAGTTCGACGACATGCAGCGCATGATGAAGAAAATGAAGAAGGGCGGAATGGCGAAGATGATGAGAAGCATGAAGGGGATGATGCCGCCGGGATTTCCTGGTCGCTAAATGACCTTATGCGACAGAGTTATTAACTGCTGATTGCATTTTCTCCAGAAATCAGTAAAATTTTCGGGCTTTTAATATGACACCGGACTCCGTTCCTCGATGGGGTCCGGTTGTTTTATTCACACAAGAGGATGTTATGGTAACTATTCGTTTAGCACGTCACGGCGCTAAAAAGCGTCCGTTCTACCAGGTTGTTGTCGCTGACAGCCGTAATGCACGCAACGGTCGCTTCATCGAGCGCGTTGGTTTCTTCAACCCAATCGCTAGCGAAAAAGAAGAAGGCACTCGCCTGGATCTGGATCGCATCGCTCACTGGGTTGGCCAGGGCGCAACTATTTCTGATCGCGTTGCTGCGCTGATCAAAGAAGTAAACAAAGCAGCTTAATCTGTCACGGTGGTCATGATGAGCAAACAACTCACCGCGCAAGCACCTGTTGATCCCATCGTTTTGGGAAAAATGGGTTCGTCTTACGGTATTCGTGGGTGGCTCAGAGTGTTTTCTTCCACCGAAGACGCCGAAAGCATTTTTGACTATCAGCCCTGGTTTATCCAGAAGGCGGGTCAGTGGCAGCAAGTCCAGCTGGAAAGCTGGAAGCACCACAATCAGGACATGATCATCAAGCTGAAAGGCGTTGACGATCGTGATGCGGCGAACCTGCTGACGAATTGTGAAATTGTCGTGGATTCATCGCAGCTGCCTCAGCTTGAAGAGGGGGACTACTACTGGAAAGACCTTATGGGCTGCCAGGTAGTAACCACTGAAGGCTACGATCTCGGTAAAGTCGTCGATATGATGGAAACCGGATCCAATGACGTTCTCGTCATTAAGGCAAACCTGAAAGATGCGTTTGGTATCAAGGAACGTCTCGTACCGTTCCTCGATGGGCAGGTTATCAAGAAAGTCGATCTCACTACTCGTTCAATCGAAGTAGATTGGGATCCTGGTTTTTAAACCACCGGATAAACGGTAAAAGACGGCGCTATGTGGATTGGCATAATTAGCCTGTTTCCTGAAATGTTCCGCGCAATTACCGATTACGGGGTAACTGGCCGGGCAGTTAAAAATGGCCTGCTGAGCATCCAGAGCTGGAGTCCTCGCGACTTCACGCATGACCGGCACCGTACCGTGGACGATCGTCCTTACGGCGGCGGACCAGGGATGTTAATGATGGTGCAACCCTTGCGGGACGCCATTCATGCAGCAAAAGCCGCGGCGGGTGAAGGCGCAAAGGTGATTTATCTTTCACCACAGGGACGCAAGCTTGATCAAGCGGGCGTCAGCGAACTGGCAACGAATCAAAAATTGATTCTGGTGTGCGGTCGCTACGAAGGTATAGATGAGCGCGTGATCCAAACCGAAATTGACGAAGAATGGTCAATCGGCGATTACGTTCTCAGTGGTGGTGAGTTACCAGCAATGACGCTGATTGACTCCGTTTCCCGGTTTATTCCGGGAGTACTGGGACATGAAGCCTCGGCAACGGAAGATTCCTTTGCTGAAGGATTGCTGGATTGCCCGCACTATACGCGGCCTGAGGTGTTAGAAGGGATGGAAGTTCCGCCAGTGTTACTGTCGGGCAACCATGCTGAGATACGTCGCTGGCGTTTGAAACAGTCGCTGGGCCGTACCTGGCTTAGAAGACCTGAACTTCTGGAAAACCTGGCTCTGACTGAAGAGCAAGCAAGGTTGCTGGCGGAGTTCAAAACGGAACACGCACAACAGCAACATAAACATGATGGGATGGCGTAAGCCCCCGAGATATCAGTTTACCCAGGATAAGAGATTAAATTATGAGCAACATTATTAAGCAACTTGAACAAGAGCAGATGAAGCAGGACGTACCTTCCTTCCGTCCGGGTGATACCGTGGAAGTGAAAGTATGGGTTGTTGAAGGTTCCAAAAAACGTCTGCAGGCATTCGAGGGCGTGGTTATCGCTATTCGTAACCGCGGTCTGCACTCTGCATTCACTGTTCGTAAAATTTCCAACGGCGAAGGCGTTGAGCGTGTCTTCCAGACTCACTCTCCGGTAGTTGACAGCATTTCTGTCAAACGTCGTGGTGCTGTTCGTAAAGCTAAACTGTACTACCTGCGTGAGCGTACTGGTAAGGCTGCTCGTATCAAAGAGCGTCTTAACTAAGATTTCGCTTAAGCGACATCCTGTTAAGAAGGGCTGGCCAATTGGCTGGCCCTTTTTTTATCTGTTTGCTCGTGTTTTAAGGGGTAGTAATCCCCACTGCGACGCGACGGTTCTCGGCGCGGCCCTGGGCGGTCTTGTTACTGGCTATGGGATATTTTTTTCCTAAACCCTGTGTGGTGAGATTGCTGCGCGGAATTTGTCCACCCTTAGCCCATGCATCGGCCACGACATTCGCCCGTTTCAATGATAAGCCTTCGTTGTAACTATCTTCACCATAGTTATCGGTGTGTCCATCCATACGGGCATGTGTTAGCCCTGTCGAGGCCAATTTGGCTGCCATGGTTTGGATCTGTTGCTGGCTTTCCGGGAGCAATTTGTAGTCATTTTTTGCGAACAGAATGGCATCTGATAAGCCCAGCGACCAGTCGCCGGCGGATTCAGTAAATCCATAAGATTGCATAGCGGCGACTTGCTCAGGAGTAAACTTTCCCTGAGGGGACTGGCAGCCAGTCAGTATTAGTGAGGTGAAAATCAGGGGTGCTACCAGGTGCTTTATCATATCGATATATCCTTGTTATCTCACCAGCTTTTCGGCACGCTGGTGTTTGGCCTGATACATATTGTGATCGGCAAGCTCTTGTAATTTTTCCGCAGAGGCGTGCGCAATGGTCATCGCGTAACCAATGCTTAATGTCATAGTGGTCAGATGGCCATTATGAAGATCAAACGGGCGATTAAAGATTTGTGTCAGTGCTGAGCATATCTGCTGCACTTCAGATTCCGACTGTACATCATAGAGCACCATAGCGAATTCATCGCCGCCCAGGCGGTATGCTTTATGTCGCAGCCCGCCAAATTCAGCTAACCGTTTTGCGATTTCAATCAAGACTCTATCGCCCGTCGCATGACCCCAGGTATCATTGATATATTTGAAATTATCGCCATCAAGAAATAGTAACGCCGACGTTTTTCGGGCATCGGAATTGTTCATCAACGTATTGATGCCGCTACGAAACGCTGCGCGGTTAGCCAGCCCGGTTAATGGGTCATGTAGCGCGGTACGCAGAAGCTGCGCATTTTTGGCCTGTAAACGAAGCTGCCACTCTTCCATTTCATCCAGCAGACTGTTGAAGTCGAGAGCGAAGCGGTGAAACTCAGCGATACGTTCTTCCGAAACTCGTCGGGAAAAATTGCGGTTGGAACGCACATCATGTACGACATCGGTGATATTTTTCAGTGCTTCCACCAGGCCATTGTGCAAATGGCGGGTGAGGGTAATTGCGATTCCTGATGCCAGCAGAATACAACCGGTCAGTACGGCGAGCGAAAACCAGATAAAATGGCTGATTGAACTGTCGCGAGCGGTTAAGCGTACTTCGCCAATGGTTTCGCCATTGTGACGAATCGGCTGAATGATGGGGGCAGGGAAGAGCCAGTGGCTTATGAAATTGCTGAAAGTATCGCCTGGATCCTTACGGGTGTAATGCCAGGATGCCAGAATATTTTGCTGCTTATCACGTAATTCTGCAGTTGAAAATTGCCCTTGCTGGCCCAGCGCTGCCAGTGTTTCAGTTGCTGCAGGGCCATCGGCAAAAACGACAGCTGCTTCCAGACTGTAAGTCATTGTTGCTGCTGTCAGTGCCAGGTTTTTTTGCGCGTACTGTTTCAGGGTCAGCACCGAGGTCACGGAAAGCAGCAACCAGATCAACATCATAGTGATAAATATGCTGGTCATACTGATGTTGCGTAATGCTCTTTTAAACGTGGGGCGCTTATTAAGAGAATTATCGTTATCCATCATTTTTCTTCCGTGCGAGCATTAAGACATCCGGGTTGACCTTTACACCGCTACGCGATAAGGCATCCAGGTTTACGGCAAATCTGACGTCATTATTGTGGATGATCAGACAAAAGGCGCTACCAATAATGCACTCGGTATTTTGTTCGGCAATTAATAATAACGCCTTTGACGGATATTGTTCGGTTAATTCCATCTGGAATGTCGGTGACTCGTTGCCAAAATAAAAACCATTGCAGCCTGAAATCATCGCCTCTTGTTGAGTGTGAATGATGACAGGCAGATAAGGCAAAGATGTCGCGCCATTCTCTTGTAGGGCGGTACTAAAACGTGAAGATGAAAAGATACATAACTTTGGTGGCCCTGATAGCGCAGGCCAGCGGGTGTAACTGACAATACCGGAAACCATCATACGCACGTTTTTCGCAACGTCAGAAGGCTCCTGAGCGAGTATTGGTGCTCCCGTCAGCAGGAGAATCAGAAGTAAGAACAGTCGGTGAGAAAAACGCATTCAGGGATCCCCACCATCTTCGCTCGAAATGCATCGATATTTTTTCAGAATGCTCATTAAAATATCATTATTTCATGCAGTCGTCATCATTGTGAGAAATAAAACATAATGAGTAAAATCTTATGTTTAATTTATTTGTGGGATTTTAATTAATTTAATCGTATTGTGCTGGCATTTTCATCAGCCCCTTTTTGCCATACTTCATGCAGTTGGCTGGCATTTTCAACATTGTTGCAGCTGGCAGGAAAGCTTTTACCGGAAAGTCCTCGGGCATAAGTAAAATCGGTCTGGCAAGTTTTCTTTTGTCCTTCGGCATATCCTTTAAGGTATAGACCGCGATCCGCCTGTGAATCGCTAAATGCATCGTCATCTTTTATGGCGCTGCCCGATATCGCATCTTCCATACCAACATCATACCAGTCGGTGCTGGTCAAGGTTGGCGCGTGAGTATAAGGATCAATCTGGCATCCGCTAACCAGTAAAGCCAACAAGGGGGCGATAAACTTTTTCATCATTTCTTTCTCCTTTTTCAAAGCATAGCGGATTGTTTTCAAAGGTGGTGTAAATTTATCTATACAGAATCAAGGGTTGAAAGCGCGAATAAATTGCTTATGTAAAGAAAAATGTACGAAATATGGATTGAAAACTTTACTTTATGTGTTATCGTTACGTCATCCTCGCTGAGGATCAACTATCGCAAACGAGCATAAACAGGATCGCCATCATGCAAAAAGACGCGCTGAATAACGTACATATTACCGACGAACAGGTTTTAATGACTCCGGCACAACTGAAGGCCGCTTTTCCATTAAGCCTGCAACAAGAAGCCCAGATTGCTGACTCGCGTAAAACCATTTCAGATATTATCGCCGGGCGCGATCCTCGTCTGCTGGTAGTATGTGGTCCTTGTTCCATTCATGATCCGGAAACTGCTCTGGAATATGCTCGTCGATTTAAAGCCCTTGCCGCAGAGGTCAGCGATAGCCTCTATCTGGTAATGCGCGTCTATTTTGAAAAACCCCGTACCACTGTCGGCTGGAAAGGGTTAATTAACGATCCCCATATGGATGGCTCTTTTGATGTAGAAGCCGGTCTGCAGATCGCGCGTAAATTGCTGCTTGAGCTGGTGAATATGGGACTGCCACTGGCGACGGAAGCGTTAGATCCGAATAGCCCGCAATACCTGGGCGATCTGTTTAGCTGGTCAGCAATTGGTGCTCGTACAACGGAATCGCAAACTCACCGTGAAATGGCCTCCGGGCTTTCCATGCCGGTTGGTTTTAAAAACGGCACCGACGGCAGTCTGGCAACAGCAATTAACGCTATGCGCGCCGCCGCCCAGCCGCACCGTTTTGTTGGCATTAACCAGGCAGGGCAGGTTGCGTTGCTACAAACTCAGGGGAATCCGGACGGGCATGTCATCCTGCGCGGTGGTAAAGCGCCGAACTATAGCCCTGCGGATGTTGCGCAATGTGAAAAAGAGATGGAACAGGCGGGACTGCGCCCGTCTCTGATGGTAGATTGCAGCCACGGTAATTCCAATAAAGATTATCGCCGTCAGCCTGCGGTGGCAGAATCCGTGGTTGCTCAAATCAAAGATGGCAATCGCTCAATTATTGGTCTGATGATCGAAAGTAATATCCACGAGGGCAATCAGTCTTCCGAGCAACCGCGCAGTGAAATGAAATACGGTGTATCCGTAACCGATGCCTGCATTAGCTGGGAAATGACTGATGCCTTGCTGCGTGAGATCCATCATGATCTCAAAGGGCAACTGACGGCGCGCGTGGCTTAAGAGGTTTATTATGGTTGCTGAATTGACCGCATTACGCGATCAAATTGATGAAGTCGATAAAGAGCTGCTGAATTTATTAGCGAAGCGTCTGGAACTGGTTGCCGAAGTGGGCGAAGTAAAAAGCCGCTTTGGACTGCCTATTTATGTTCCGGAGCGTGAGGCATCTATGTTGGCCTCGCGGCGTGCAGAGGCGGAAGCACTCGGCGTGCCGCCAGATCTGATTGAAGATGTTCTGCGTCGGGTAATGCGTGAGTCCTACTCCAGTGAAAACGACAAAGGGTTTAAAACGCTTTGTCCTTCACTACGTCCGGTAGTCATTGTTGGTGGCGGTGGGCAGATGGGGCGCTTGTTCGAGAAGATGCTGACGCTCTCTGGCTATCAGGTGCGGATCCTTGAACAACATGACTGGGATCGCGCGGCTGAGATTGTTGCCGATGCCGGTATGGTGATTGTCAGCGTGCCGATTCATGTTACAGAACAAGTTATCGGCAAATTACCGCGTTTACCGCAAGACTGTATTCTGGTCGATCTGGCATCAGTGAAAAATGGGCCGTTACAGGCCATGCTGGCGGCGCATGATGGCCCGGTGCTGGGGTTACACCCGATGTTTGGTCCGGATAGCGGTAGCCTGGCAAAGCAAGTTGTGGTCTGGTGTGATGGACGTAAACCGGAAGCATACCAATGGTTTCTGGAGCAAATTCAGGTCTGGGGCGCTCGGTTGCATCGTATTAGCGCCGTCGAGCACGATCAGAATATGGCGTTTATTCAGGCACTGCGCCACTTTGCTACTTTTGCTTACGGGCTGCACCTGGCAGAAGAAAATGTTCAGCTTGAGCAACTTCTGGCGCTCTCTTCGCCGATTTACCGCCTTGAGCTGGCGATGGTCGGGCGACTGTTTGCTCAGGATCCGCAGCTTTATGCCGACATTATTATGTCGTCAGAGCGTAATCTGGCGTTAATCAAACGTTACTATAAGCGTTTCGGCGAGGCGATTGAGTTGCTGGAGCAGGGCGATAAGCAGGCGTTTATTGACAGTTTCCGCAAGGTGGAGCACTGGTTCGGCGATTACGCACAGCGTTTTCAGAGTGAAAGCCGCGTGTTATTGCGTCAGGCGAATGACAATCGCCAGTAATAATCCAGTGTCGGATGATTCACATCATCCGGCACCTTTTCATCAGGTTGGATCAACAGGCACTACGTTCTCACTTGGGTAACAGCCCAATACCTTCATTGAACGGGTGATTTCCCCTAACTCTTTCAATGCTTTTTGCATTTCCGCTGATTCAAGATTGGCCTGAATATCCAGATAAAACATCTCTTCCCATGGATTACCGTGAATCGGGCGTGATTCCAGACGGGTCATAATCAGATTGTGGTTGCGCAGTACCAGCAACGCTTCAACCAGCGCACCGGCTTGTTGCCCGGTCGCCATTAACAACGTCGTTTTCGCCGGAACTTGATCAGACACGTTAATGGCTTTACGCGCCAACACCACAAATCGGGTGAAGTTTTGTCGCTGATTCGCTTCAATCCGCTCCAGTACCTGCAAACCGTACAAAGTGCCGCCAGCTTCGCTTCCCAACGCAGCAACATGCGGTGATTTTGCCTGTGCAACCTTTTCCATTGCCGCAGACGTACTTTCGGTATATTCAATCTTCCAGTGCGGATAACGATTAAGGAATTTGCTGCATTGCTGGAATGGCTGCGGATGGCTGTAGACCGTATTGATGGTGGATAAATCAGTCGTGCCGGAGACTAACAAACAATGGTCGATTGTTAACGTCATCTCGCCAACAATCGACAAGCTGGTATGTTGCAGCAGATCGTAAACGTCATTTATGGCACCGGAGCTGGTATTTTCAATCGGTACGACGGCATAGTCGGCCTGGCCGGTTTCCACCTGATTAAAAATATCGGCAAATTTGGCGCAGCCACTTTCAATGAATTGCTCAAAGTGACGGGCAGCATACTGGCGCGCCGCAAGATGGGAATAAGAACCTTTGGGGCCGAGAAAAGCGATGCGTGCTGAGTGCGGATTAATTTTATTGAGATGTTGTTGGAGCAAAGCCTGCTGAGTTAATACGGAATCTTCAATGATGAGCTGGAACAGGCGAGTAATGTAATGGGCGTCCAGATGGTGCGCTTTACCGAGCGTAATTAATCTTTCCAGTAAATCGCGTTCACGATCAATATCACGTACCGGGCGATGCGAGAGCAGTTTGGCTTTTCCCACCTCGACGGCCAGTTCGCGCCGCTCTGCCAGTAATGCTAATAATTTTTCATCCAGCGCGCTGATTTTCTCTCGCAGCGCCAGTAACGGGTTTTCCGATGTCATAGTGTTGCCTTTTTGTTATCAATAAAAAAGGCCCCCCGATTTGGGAGGCCTTATTGTTCGTCTTCGCATTCTGTTTCACACGACGAAACGCCTCCCATTCAGGGGAAGGTAAAAAAGAATGCGAAGAAAAACGGTGTGTGTTTCATGTTTGTTTCCTTAAGTGACTTTAGTACAGTACCCGTACTGTTTTCACGCTGTCAACAAAAAACGCGCCCGAAGGCGCGTTGGCGATACACTCAATATAAAGGACTACTCTTCTTCAACTTCTTCGACGAAGTTGGCGTCTTTCACCGATGTTGCGGCACGACGTGCTTCGCCTTTGTGCTGCAGTTTATTGAGCTGCCGTTCCAGCTTGTTGATCAATTCGTTAATTGCAGTGTACATATCTTCATGTTTACCACTGGCAACCAGAACGCCGTTAGGTGTATTGATTGTGGCGTCAGCAACAAACCCTTGTGGCTCTTTGGACAGAATGATATGTGGATTAATCAGATGTGTTTGCCATTTTTCCAGTTTGGCGAGACGGTCTGCGACATGTTGGCGGATAGCCGGAGTAATTTCCATTTGTTTGCTGGTAATGTTCATTGTCATAAATTTTACCTCTTGTCTTCCCGTCTTGGTGAATTCAGCATACCGTTCCTGATGTCAAAATGTGTGATGGAAATCTCATAATTTTGTCACTTTTTGTCAGCGAATCTTTTTTGTGAGAAATCGCAGGAAGAGGTGTTTTTTTACTTGAGGAATATCTCAAAGCGAGCCATATTTGATGAGATCGATAGTGACTAAATCGCTTCAGTTTCACAACTGACAGAATAAAAAAACGGCAGCTCAAGGGCTGCCGTTTTGTGTTTCAGGTTTCTGTTATGTATTGCTGCTGTTTGCGGCGATGATTTTCGCTACTTTTTCAGCTTGCGCATTCATCTGCATCTGACGGTATGCATTTTCCATCAGCGGCAGCGCATCACGCGTAGCCTGGGTATCCGGGTAGTCGCGCAACATGCCTTCTACGCGGTTAACGACGGCAACCCATGCGCCACGTTCTGTATAGTACTCGGCCACGGAGTATTCATATTTCGCCAGACGATCTTTCAGGAATACCAGACGTTTGGTGGCATCGGTGGTGTACTGACTGTTTGGATAGCCGCGCACCAGTTTGGAAAAGTCACTAAACGCAGCTCGTGCATGTTGAGGATCGCGATCGCTACGGTCAACGCCAAAGAACCCTTGCAGCGCACTGTCATCCAGCGCCATATTGGTCAGGCCACGCATGTACATGACATAATCGATATTCGGATGGGTCGGGTTTAGGCGAATAAAACGATCGATGGCAGCCTGCGCTAACGGCAAATCGGCGTTTTTATAGTAGGCGTAGATGAGATCCAGCTGCACCTGCTGCGAATACGGACCAAACGGATAGCGATTATCTAACGCTTCCAGTTGCGTTATTGCCTGTCTCCAGTTACCGTCCTGCAGCTTTTGTTGTGCAGTCGCGTAAATTTCATTTGGCGGATTATCAGGTACTTCTTCCTTTGACCCCGAGCAACCCGCCAAAAACAGGCTTAGTGTGGCGGCTGCCACCAGATATTTCATGCGCGTCATGACGTTTTGACTTTCCTCAAAATGTAATACGGGAGATTCTCTGTTCCTGCTCCCGGTTAAGACCAGCTACAATAGCACACTATATTAAACGGCAAAGCCGTAAAACCCCAACGATAAACGAAGAAGCAGTATATATGGCACAACGAGTACAGCTCACTGCAACGGTGTCCGAAAACCAACTCGGTCAACGCTTAGATCAGGCTTTGGCCGAAATGTTCCCGGATTATTCACGTTCGCGAATAAAAGAATGGATCCTCGACCAGCGCGTGCTGGTAAACGGCAAAGTTTGTGATAAGCCGAAAGAAAAAGTATTGGGTGGCGAGCAGGTTGCCATCAACGCTGAGATTGAAGAAGAAGCGCGTTTTGAACCGCAGGATATCCCGCTGGATATAGTCTATGAAGATGAAGATATCATCGTCATTAATAAACCGCGCGATCTGGTGGTACATCCTGGCGCGGGTAACCCGGATGGCACGGTACTGAATGCGTTACTTCATTACTATCCGCCCATTGCTGATGTACCGCGTGCAGGCATCGTCCATCGTCTGGATAAAGACACCACTGGCCTGATGGTTGTGGCAAAAACCGTTCCGGCTCAGACGCGTTTAGTCGAATCTTTGCAAAGGCGTGAAATTACTCGTGAGTATGAAGCGGTGGCAATTGGTCATATGACCGCTGGCGGTACAGTAGATGAACCAATCAGCCGCCACCCGACCAAACGTACTCACATGGCGGTGCATCCGATGGGCAAACCGGCGGTGACTCACTATCGCATCATGGAACACTTCCGTGTGCACACGCGTCTGCGGTTGCGTCTGGAAACTGGACGTACGCACCAGATCCGCGTGCATATGGCCCATATCACTCATCCGCTGGTGGGCGATCCGGTTTATGGTGGCCGTCCGCGTCCGCCAAAAGGTGCTTCGGAAGCGTTTATCTCCACGCTGCGTAAATTTGACCGCCAGGCGCTTCATGCAACCATGCTGCGTCTTTATCACCCGATCTCCGGTATCGAAATGGAATGGCATGCGCCTATTCCACAAGATATGGTGGAGCTGATTGAGGTGATGCGCGCCGATTTCGAAGAGCATAAAGATGAAGTGGACTGGTTATGAGTAAGCTGATTGTCCCGCAGTGGCCGCTGCCAAAAGGTGTTGCGGCCTGTAGCTCTACTCGTATCGGCGGCGTGAGCTTGCCCCCGTATGACTCGCTCAACCTCGGTGCCCATTGTGGCGATAACCCGGATCACGTTGAGGAGAATCGCAAGCGACTTTTTGCTGCGGGCAATTTGCCTTCTAAACCGGTCTGGCTTGAGCAGGTACACGGCAAAGATGTGCTTAAGCTTACTGGCGAACCTTATGCCTCAAAACGAGCAGATGCCTCTTATAGCAATACGCCCGGCACGGTTTGCGCAGTGATGACTGCCGACTGTCTCCCTGTGCTGTTTTGCAATCGAGCGGGAACGGAAGTCGCCGCCGCTCATGCTGGCTGGCGTGGACTGTGCGCAGGCGTGCTGGAAGAGACAGTTTCCTGTTTTGCTGATAATCCAGAAAATATTCTCGCCTGGTTAGGGCCGGCAATTGGTCCACGCGCGTTTGAAGTGGGGGCGGAGGTTCGCGAGGCGTTTATGGCAGTAGACGCCGAAGCGAGTACAGCTTTCATTCAGCATGGTGATAAGTATCTGGCGGACATTTATCAGCTTGCCCGGCAGCGTCTGGCGAGCGTTGGTGTTGAACAAATTTTCGGCGGCGACCGTTGTACATATACGGAAAATGAGACTTTCTTCTCTTATCGTCGCGACAAGACCACCGGTCGTATGGCAAGTTTCATTTGGCTGATATAACCTAAAGAATCAAGACGATCCGGTACGCGTGATTTTCTTTTCACATTAATCTGGTCAATAACCTTGAATAATTGAGGGATGACCTCATTTAATCTCCAGTAGCAACTTTGATCCGTTATGGGAGGAGTTATGCGTCTGGATCGTCTTACTAATAAATTCCAGCTTGCTCTTGCCGATGCCCAATCACTTGCACTCGGGCACGACAACCAATTTATCGAACCACTTCATTTAATGAGCGCCTTGCTGAATCAGGAAGGGGGTTCGGTTAGTCCTTTATTAACATCCGCTGGCATAAATGCTGGCCAGTTGCGCACAGATATCAATCAGGCATTAAATCGTTTACCGCAGGTTGAAGGTACTGGTGGTGATGTCCAGCCATCACAGGATCTGGTGCGCGTTCTTAATCTTTGCGACAAGCTGGCGCAAAAACGTGGTGATAACTTTATCTCGTCAGAACTGTTCGTTCTGGCGGCACTTGAGTCTCGCGGCACGCTGGCCGACATCCTGAAAGCAGCAGGGGCGACCACCGCCAACATTACTCAAGCGATTGAACAAATGCGTGGAGGTGAAAGCGTGAACGATCAAGGTGCTGAAGACCAACGTCAGGCTTTGAAAAAATATACCATCGACCTTACCGAACGAGCCGAACAGGGCAAACTCGATCCGGTGATTGGTCGTGATGAAGAAATTCGCCGTACCATTCAGGTGCTGCAACGTCGTACTAAAAATAACCCGGTACTGATTGGTGAACCCGGCGTCGGTAAAACTGCCATCGTTGAAGGTCTGGCGCAGCGTATTATCAACGGCGAAGTGCCGGAAGGGTTGAAAGGCCGCCGGGTACTGGCGCTGGATATGGGCGCGCTGGTGGCTGGGGCGAAATATCGCGGTGAGTTTGAAGAACGTTTAAAAGGCGTGCTTAACGATCTTGCCAAACAGGAAGGCAACGTCATCCTGTTTATCGACGAATTACATACCATGGTCGGCGCGGGTAAAGCCGATGGCGCAATGGACGCCGGAAACATGCTGAAACCGGCGCTGGCGCGTGGTGAATTGCACTGCGTAGGTGCCACGACGCTTGACGAATATCGCCAGTACATCGAAAAAGATGCTGCGCTGGAACGTCGTTTCCAGAAAGTGTTTGTTGCCGAGCCTTCTGTTGAAGATACCATTGCGATTCTGCGTGGCCTGAAAGAACGTTACGAATTGCACCACCATGTGCAAATTACTGACCCGGCAATTGTTGCAGCGGCGACGTTGTCTCATCGCTACATTGCTGACCGTCAGCTGCCGGATAAAGCCATCGACCTGATCGATGAAGCAGCATCCAGCATTCGTATGCAGATTGACTCAAAACCAGAAGAACTCGACCGACTCGATCGCCGTATCATCCAGCTCAAACTGGAACAACAGGCGTTAATGAAAGAGTCTGATGAAGCCAGTAAAAAACGTCTGGATATGCTCAACGAAGAACTGAGCGACAAAGAACGTCAGTACTCCGAGTTAGAAGAAGAGTGGAAAGCAGAGAAGGCATCGCTTTCTGGTACGCAGACCATTAAAGCGGAACTGGAACAGGCGAAAATCGCTATTGAACAGGCTCGCCGTGTGGGTGACCTGGCGCGGATGTCTGAACTGCAATACGGCAAAATCCCGGAACTGGAAAAGCAACTGGAAGCCGCAACGCAGCTCGAAGGCAAAACTATGCGTCTGTTGCGTAATAAAGTGACCGACGCCGAAATTGCTGAAGTGCTGGCGCGTTGGACGGGGATTCCGGTTTCTCGCATGATGGAAAGCGAGCGCGAAAAACTGCTGCGTATGGAGCAAGAACTGCACCATCGCGTAATTGGTCAGAACGAAGCGGTTGATGCGGTATCTAACGCTATTCGTCGTAGCCGTGCGGGGCTGGCGGATCCAAATCGCCCGATTGGTTCATTCCTGTTCCTCGGCCCAACTGGTGTGGGGAAAACTGAGCTTTGTAAGGCGCTGGCGAACTTTATGTTTGATAGCGACGAGGCGATGGTCCGTATCGATATGTCCGAGTTTATGGAGAAACACTCGGTGTCTCGTCTGGTTGGTGCGCCTCCGGGATATGTCGGTTATGAAGAAGGTGGCTACCTGACCGAAGCTGTGCGTCGTCGTCCGTATTCCGTCATCCTGCTGGATGAAGTGGAAAAAGCGCATCCGGATGTCTTCAATATTCTGTTGCAGGTACTGGATGATGGGCGTCTGACTGACGGGCAGGGGAGAACGGTCGACTTCCGTAATACGGTTGTCATTATGACCTCTAACCTCGGTTCCGATCTGATTCAGGAACGCTTCGGTGAACTGGATTATGCGCACATGAAAGAGCTGGTGCTCGGTGTGGTTAGCCATAACTTCCGTCCGGAATTCATTAACCGTATCGATGAAGTGGTGGTCTTCCATCCGCTGGGTGAACAGCACATTGCGTCGATTGCGCAGATTCAGTTGAAACGTCTGTATAAACGTCTGGAAGAACGTGGTTATGAAATCCACATTTCTGACGAGGCGCTGAAACTGCTGAGCGAGAACGGTTACGATCCGGTCTATGGTGCACGTCCTCTGAAACGTGCAATTCAGCAGCAGATCGAAAACCCGCTGGCACAGCAAATACTGTCTGGTGAATTGGTTCCGGGTAAAGTGATTCGCCTGGAAGTTAATGAAGACCGGATTGTCGCCGTCCAGTAAATGATAAAACGAGCCCTTCGGGGCTCGTTTTTGTCTATAAGTTAGACGGAAAAGACTATATTTAAGATGTTTTGCCTGAAAAGTGAGCGAACGATAAAGTTTTTATATTTTTCGCTTGTCAGGCCGGAATAACTCCCTATAATGCGCCACCACTGACACGGAACAACGG
>OLRU01000486.1_pt1 | contig 45298 bp, 45 predicted proteins | sample 1672961 | NCBI WGS metagenome assembly OLRU01 (sample SAMEA3136741, study PRJEB25190) | human gut metagenome | biome: human gut; feature: human-associated habitat; material: faeces | place: Austria | collected 2013
CGGCCCTTCTTATCCCACCACCGGCATGGACCAGTTGACACGGGTGTACGAGGCTATCATGGCGGCGTAGTCGCTCTGGCAGGCGGCAAAGTCGTGGCGCTTTATCGACTCATAGATGCTGTAGTGTATATCCCGGTGGCGGTCCAGGCGGAAGTTCTTCACCATCTCCGGCACCCATTTGCTCACACAGAACAGCATGTACTCGTAAATCGGCCCCCGCGCCACGGCGAAGGAATAGCCGTAGAGCGGGTTGTGGGACATGCGCACCACCTGCTCATGGAAGGCCAGGTCCGCATCCGCCACGCGGCGGCACCAGACGTCGTGCTCCACGCCCTCCGTATCCATCCAGACGCGGCGGTGCTCCAGGGCCAGACGCTCCAGCTCCGCCAGCTCATCGTCCGTCGCCCGCTCACAGGCCAGGCGCGCGCACTCTATCTCCATGTGGTTGCGGAACTCGGTGACGTTCTTCATCATGCCGCTCTGGCCGTAGAACCTGGACGCCATGTGCAGGTAGCCCTCAAAGTCAAACTCTATCACGTAGGTTCCCGAGCCGGTGCGGGTCTCAACTACGCCCAGCGCGTTGAGCTTCTGCAGGGCCACACGCACGGTGAGGCGGTTGACGCCGTAGCGCTCGGCCAGCTCGCCCTCGCTGGGCAGGCGGTCTCCCACCTTCCACACGCCTGAGCTTATCTGTGACTGCAGCGCCTCGAACACCTGTTCCGACGCGGATATCTTCTTAGCCTTTTCGTCCATTGCGGCCTCCTTGGATTTCGCGGTGCTTTATTGCTTTACATAGTATATATGAGTCAGGCCCGGATTGCAAGGGTTGAATTCAGTTTGCGACAAAAAATTAACACGATAATTGCTATAAAAAACGCATGGATAACACTTGACTTTTTAGCAAATTGAATATATCATCGTCTTGTAGAGCAAACCTGACGAACAGGCTGGCGTACAGCCTCGGTTTCAAGGAAAGGGTGAGTATATGGCCAAAAACCTGATGAGCGGCAACGAGGCCGTGGCGCGCGGCCTGTATGAGGCCGGCGTCTCCTTCGCAAGCGCCTATCCCGGTACTCCGAGCACGGAGATACTGGAGAATGTTGCCGAGCACTACAAAGACAGCATAATGTGCGAGTGGGCGCCGAATGAGAAGGTGGCCTTTGAGGCCGCCGTCGGCGCGAGCATAGTCGGCGGCAGGAGCTTTGCCGCTATGAAGCACGTGGGCCTGAACGTGGCGGCCGACCCGCTGCTGACGTTTGCATACACGGGCGTCAACGGCGGCATGTGCTTCGTCTCCGCCGACGACCCGGGGCTGCACTCCAGCCAGAACGAGCAGGACAACCGCTACTACGCCCGCATGGGCAAGATAGCCATGCTGGAGCCCTCCGACTCGCAGGAGGCCAAGGACATGGCCGCCTTCGGCTATGAGCTCAGCGAGACCTACGACACGCCGGTCATGCTGCGCATGACCACCCGCGTGAACCACTCCAAGAGCCTGGTCGAGTTAGGCGAGCCCAGGGAGCAGGTCAAGCGCGAATACGTCAAGAACCGCGCCAAGTTCGACCCGGTCCCGGCCATGGCGGCGGGGATGCATGTCCAGGTCGAAAAGCGCTGGGCCAGGCTGAAGGAGTATACGGAGAAGTGCCCCTTCAACTATGAGGAGTGGAACACGGACGAGATCGGCGTGGTGGTCAGCGGCATAGGTTACCAGTACGCAAAGGAGACCTTCGGAAGCAGGGCCAGCTACTACAAGTGCGGTATGACCAGCCCGCTGCCTGTTGAGAGCATAAGGGCCTTCGCCGCAAAGGTGAAGAAGCTGTACGTGGTGGAGGAGCTGGAGCCCTACATGGAGGATCAGCTGCACGCCGCGGGTATAGACTGCGTGGGCAAGGCGCTCATCCCCAACATAGGCGAGCTCAACCCGGACATCGTCCGCAAGGCGCTCACGGGCGAGGAGACGCCGGTCATAGAGTATGACCGCAGCGTGATCCCCGGACGCCCGCCCATGCTCTGCGCCGGATGTCCGCACGTGGGCCTCTTCTACGAGCTGGGCAAGATGAAAAACGTCATCGCCATCGGCGACATAGGCTGCTACGCCCTCTCCGGCAACCCGCCGCTGAACGCCAAGGACTTCGCCCTGTGCATGGGCGCGGGCTTCTCCATGGCCCACGGCGCGGCGAAGATAATGGAGAAATTCGGCGACGACACCAGGATCGTCGGCGTGGTGGGCGACTCGACATTCTTCCATACCGGCATGAACAGCATGCTCGACGCGGCCTATAACGGCTCCAACGTCACCCTGATCGTGGTCGACAACCGCATCACCGGCATGACCGGCCACCAGGAGAACCCGGGCAGCGGCTACAGGATAACCGGCGAGCACGCCTATCCGGCCGACATAGAGGGCGTGGCCCGCGCCTTCGGCATCACGGACATACACAAGGTCAACCCCATGGATCTGAAGGCCACGCGCGAGGCGCTCAGGGCCGCGCTGGACTTCAAGGGCCCCAGCCTGGTCATCACCCGCTGGCCCTGTGTGCTCAAGCGCAGGACGCCGGAGGATGCGGCGGAGTTCAGCATCGACCGCACCCCGTACGCCGTGGATCACGGCGCGTGCATAGGCTGCCGCAGCTGTATGCATCTGGGCTGCCCGGCGCTGAGCTTTGACAGCGAGGCGAAGAAGGCCAACATTGACCCGACGGCCTGCGCCGGATGCGGGGTCTGCTCGCAGGTCTGCCCGAAGAGAGCTATTGGAAAGGTGGGTGCCTGATGAAAGATGTGAGGAATGTCGTCCTCTGCGGCGTCGGCGGACAGGGCACTATACTGGCGAGCCGCATCCTGTCCTACGCGCTTATCGAGGCCGGATACGACGTGAAGATGAGCGAGATCCACGGCATGAGCCAGCGCGGCGGCTCCGTCACCACCCAGGTGCGCTACGGTGACAAGGTCTATTCGCCCATCATCGGCCGCGGCAGCGCGGACGTGCTGGTCTCGTTTGAGAAGATGGAGGCGCTGCGCTACCTCTCCGACCTCAAAGCCACGGGCGGCGTGTGCATTATCAACGATTACGCCATACAGTCCCTGCCCACGCTGCAGGGCATGGCCAAGTATCCTGACGACTGCATCGACCGCGTGAAGGCCCTGGTGGAGGACACCCGCGTGGTCAGGGCGACGGAGATAGCTGAGGGGCTGGGCAACGGTAAGGCGGCCAACGTGGTCCTGCTGGGAGCGACCGTGGCCGCGCTGGGCCTGACTGACCTGGACTGGGACGCCGCGCTCACCGAGTGCGTCAAGCCCAGGTTCCTGGACCTCAACCGCGAGGCCTTCAAAGCGGGCCTGGCCGTGAAATAAATACGCAAAAAACAGACAAGGGATTGGCACTGGGCCAATCCCTTGTCCATTTTCCTCTCTTTTCAGCAAATACGGCTCATTCGCCGTCATGACTGCGCTCGCCGAAGAAGGCGACGCCTATGGCGCCGGGTCCGGCGTGCGTGCCTATCACGCTGCCTATGGTCATTACCGGCAGATTGTCGGTGTGGCCGGTCCAGAGCCTGGCGCTGTCGTCGCGGTACTTGATCAGCATGGCGTCCGAGATGCCCGTATATCCGAGGGTATAGGGCATGGAGAAGTCCACGCCGTACTTCTCTATCATCTGCGAGAGCAGGTTGCTGCCGTTTTTGGAGCCGCGGGCCTTGCCGATAACGGCGACCGCACCGTCACGTATGGTGATGACGGGCTTGATGGAGAACACGCTTCCCACGGCCGCGGCGGCGGCGGATATGCGTCCGCCGCGCTTGAGATATTCGAGCGTGTCCAGCAGGGCGATGATATGTATGCGCTTTTTCGCCTCGTCCAGTCTGTCGGCCACGGCGTCCATGTCCAGGCCGCTGCCGGTCAGCGTCAGGGCGTAACGCGCGAGTATCTGCGCGCCCATGGTAGCGCTCAGGGTGTCCACCACGCGCACGCGGCCGGGGAAGTCCTCCGCCGCTATGACCGCGCTCTGATAGGTGCCGGAGAGGGCGGAGGAGATGGTCATGGCCACCACCTGGTCGCCGTTCGCCGTCAGCTTCTCGTAGTGCTCGGCGAAATCCGCCGGCGTCGCCTGGCTGGTGGTGGGCAGGGTGTCGCTCTCTACCAGGCGCTCGTAGAATTCGCGGGGCGTGATGTTGAGCCCGTCGATGAACTCCTCATTGCCGAAGTGCACGCGCATCCGCACGACATCCAGGCCCAGTTCACGGAGCTGCTCCTCGGTGAAGTCAAAGGTGGAATCTACCAATATACGTACAGCCATAACTGCCTCCTATACAAATGTTGAGCACTCAACAAATATACACTCTTCATGTTGACTTGTCAATATCTTTGTTGTATGATTGCTGCGAGGTGGGAAAATTGAACGAGACCGAGCGGTATTATGAATTCAGCGGCCTCATTTCGGCCGCAAACAAGGCCCTGCGCCGCGCGCAGGAGAAATATACCCGGGACTTCGGCCTGCGCAGCGTGCACGTGGCCTGTATGCTGCACCTGCTGAGCGCTCCCGAGGGGCTGTCGGCCACGGAGCTGAGCGAGCGCTGCGGCGTTGACCGCGCGCAGATCTCCCGCGTGACGGCTGAGCTGGAGGGGGCGGGGCTGATATGCGAGGCCGCGCCCGGCTCCAAGCGGCGCTACCGCGGCAGCCTGACGCTGACAGAACCCGGCCGCGAGAAGGCCGCGATGATGAACAACATAGTGGCGGAGAAGCTCTCCGCCGTCTCCGGGGAGCTCGACGAGCACGACGTCGAGGTCTTCTACAGGGTGCTGAGGGCCATCGTGGAGCGCATAGAGGACATCTGAGCTTGCGCGGGCGGCCGGGCTGCGGTACAATGGAGGTGGTACGAATAAATTCAAGGGCCGCAGTGACGGCGGAAGGGAGAATAAGATGAAAGTTGCCCTCATACAGCTTCGCAGCACCGATGACAAGGCGTATAACCTCGAGCACGCTGCCGGCATGATTGCCGAGGCCGCACAGGGAGGCACGGACGTGGTCGTGCTGCCCGAGATGTTCTGCTGCGAGTACAAGAACTCCAGCTTCATTGCCAGCCAGGAACCGGCGGGCGGCCCCGCCTGGAGCATGCTCTCCGCGGCCGCAAAAGAGCACAGGGTCTGGATAATAGGCGGGAGCATCCCCGAGGCCGACGGGGGCAGGCTCTACAACACCAGCTTTGTATTCGACCGCCAGGGCAGGCAGGCGGCGCGCTGCCGCAAGAGCCACCTCTTCGATATCGCCGTCAAGGGCGGCCAGCACTTCAGGGAGAGCGACACCTTTACGCCCGGCGACGAGATAGTCACCTTTGACACCGAGTTCGGCAGGCTGGGGCTTTGCATCTGCTTCGACATGCGCTTCCCGGAACTGGCCCGCATCATGGCCCTGGACGGGGCCTGGGCGGTATTCTGCCCGGCCAGCTTCAACATGACCACCGGCCCGGCGCACTGGGAGATAATGTTCCGCTCCCGCGCCGTTGAGAGCCAGGTGTACACCCTGGGCTGCGCCCCCGCGCGGGACGTGGATGGCAGCTATGTCAGCTACGCAAATTCCATCATCGTCCATCCCTGGGGGAACATAATAGAGCGGGCGGGCGCCGACGAGTGCATCCTCCGCGCCGAGATAACGGAGAGCGAGGCCGCGGCCATACGCGAGCAGCTGCCGCTCATGAGCGCCAGGCGCACAGACATGTACAATCTTGAACGTCGCTGATACGTGCATTTTTTCGCAGATTTGCGCCTTTACAGGCCATAAATACAGCGTTTTTGCCTTGCGCTGCGCGGCGTTTGCGGGCGGGGTGGTGATAAACTCGTTCGGCATCGCCTTTATCACCAAGGCGGCGCTGGGCACCTCGCCCATATCCAGCCTGCCGTATGTGCTGAGCCTGTATTTCCCGCTGTCTCTGGGCGAGTTCACCTTTATCATGAACGTGCTGTTCATAGCGGCGCAGTTCGCGCTGCTGGGACGCAGAATCAATCCTGTGCAGCTGCTGCAGATGGCGGTGAACCTGCTCTTCAGCGCGGCCATCGACGTTAGCATGTCGATGCTCTCCTGGCTGTCGCCGGAGGGCTGGCCTGCGCGCTGCGTGAGCCTTCTGGCCGGCTGCGTCATCCTCGCTTTCGGCGTGGCCCTGGAAGTCGCGCCCGGGGTGCTGGCCGTGCCGGGAGAGGGCATAGTCAGCGCTTTATCGCAGCGCACCGGCGTGCGCTTCGGCTCCATGAAGGTCATTTTTGACGTGAGCCTCATGGTATCGGCCGCCGTGCTGAGCCTGATGCTGTTCGGCAGGCTGAACGGCGTGGGCCTGGGCACGGTTGTGAGCGCGCTGCTGGTGGGCCGCTTTGTCAACCTCTTCAACCGGTATTTAAAGCCGCTGGCGTACCTGCGGGGACTGAGGCCGGCGCCGGAGGGCGAAGGCGCCGCCGGTGAGCGTGCCGCGTAATAAAAGCCGCCCGGACGGGCGGCTTTTTTGCCTTCAGGTGTTCAGCACGGCGATGCCTGTGTTGAGGTAGAGCGCAAAGGCACACCACAGGGCGTAGGGTATCATCAGTATGCCGGCCAGGTCGTCCAGGCGCTTGAAGCGCGACCGGGTCCAGAGCACAAGTGCCAGCAGCATGGCCAGCCAGGCGGCTGCGCCCCAGTAGAGGCCCAGCCCGAAGAACAGCCCCGGCCACATGGCGTTGGCCAGCAGCTGCACGGCGTAGAGCCGCAGGGCGCCGCGGCGCTCCGCCACCGGATAGCGTAGCACATAGATGCGGTATGCCGCCGCGCCCATCATGAGGTACAGCAGCGTCCACACTACGGGGAAGAGCCAGCCGGGCGGGGACAGGGGAGGCCTGCTGAGCGCCTCATAGCTGTCCATCCCGCCGCCGAGCAGTGCTCCCAGCCCTCCCGCCAGCAGGGCGAGCAGCAGCGAGACAATGAGCGGCTTCCAACGTAACTTCAAAAAAATCACCCCGCTGTTAGGTTACGGGAAACAGCGGGGTTTTATACTAGCCGGAGCAAAAACTCCCCGCGTCCGGGGCGCTCAGGCGTAGCGCAGCTCTCCGTCGCTGGTGACGTAGCTGACCCTGACCAGCGAGCGGATGCGGCCGGAGAGCTCCATCAGGTCGGTGGATGACCCGGCAGGGGCGTACACCTCCTGCAGCTCTATGTCGCTGTCAAAGCCTGTGCGCAGGCTGTCAGCGGGCGCGGCCTCGGCTATGGCCGCCAGCAGGACCTCGCCAAGCGCGGAGCGGTCCGAGGTGCGCCCCACGGGCACGCCGTCCACCGTCACGTCCCAGGCCTGCTCCACGCCCGGGGCTTCCGCCAGCAGGGTCAGGGCCAGTTCGGTCTCCCCGCCGCTTGCGGGCAGGAGGCTGAAGCTGACGTGCGTCTCCGGCTCGGGCAGGCCGCCCCCGCTACGCGAGATCTCCTCGGCTGCGGCACTGGCCGCGCTGAGCGCCGGGGCCAGATCGCCCACCGCCCACACGCCGGGCAGCTCCCGGCCCGCGAGCGATACCGTGCACACCGGCCTCACATACGCCACGGCGAGCGCAAACAGCGCCGCCGCGGCCAGCATCAGCTTTTTCATACGCATATTTATCACCTCATAAGTTAACATAACACTTTTTCGCGGCCAGTCAAGGCTTTCGCCAAAAGCTCCCAGGCCTCGCGCGATTTTTTTCCCTCGGACGGGCATAGTATGTAGCCAAAGGAGGGTGAGGGCATGGCATATGAGGAGAAGGCGAGGCCGGTGTCAAAGCCGCAGAGCATAATGCTCTCAGAGCGCGCAAAGCTCACGGTGACCGGCGTGGAGGAGGTGGTCTCCTTTGACGAGGAGCGCATCGTCATGCGCACTGTACTCGGGGAGCTGACCGTCGTGGGCTCCGGCCTGCACATAGGCAAGCTCAGCCTCGATACGGGCGAGCTGGCCGTGGAGGGGATGGTCAGCGACCTGAGCTACGCCGAGCATGAGACGGCGGGCGGGTTCTGGAGCCGCCTCTTCGGCTGACGGTGGAGCTGCCTGTCACTGCCCAGGCCCTGCAGGCGGCCTGCTCGCTGCTGTTCGGGGCCGCCGTCGGCCTGCTCTATGACTTTAACCGCGCGCTGCGCCGAGAGTGCCGCCGGGGGTGGATGGGCGCGGCGGCGGACGCCGTTTTCTGCCTGGCGGCGGCCGGGGCGCTCTTCGCCTTCGCCATGGCGGCGCTGGACGGACGCCTGCGGCTGGCCATGCTCTGCTGCGCCGTGGCCGGATGGGGCGTATATCTGCTCACTTTGTCGCGTCCCGTGGGGAGTTTTTTCAGCTTGGTTGTGAAAAGTTTAGGTAAGATGCTGAAAAGAATGGGGGCCCGTCTGGCAATTATCAAGAAAATCAAAAAAATTGAAAAAAATATCTTTTCAAAACTTCGGATTAGGTTTAAAATGGTTAACAACAGGCGCCGGCACGGCGCAGGAAAAAATGAAGGGAGCACGCGCCGTGAAGCACGGAAGGGCAGGTACGATTACTCTTCTGGCAGCGGCCGTCCTCACGGTCTACGCTCTGGTGGGTCTGGCCTCCGCCGGGGCGGAGATAGAGAGATACAGCACTGCGAGGGACGCGCTCGGCGAGAGGGCCGTTGAGCTGGAGGCAGCCAACAGCGAGCTCGAAGCCGCGCTGCGCCAGGGCCGCGCTGACAAGGACGAAATCATAGAAGCGCTCGCCCGGGAGAGGCTGGGACTCACGTACCCGGACGGGACAGGAAAAGCCTAAAGCACACAACAGCACAACAAAACAGGGGGATAAAGGACACTTATGCAGCTGCAGGTGGGAATGGTACTTGAAGGTAAGGTCACTGGCATTACCAAGTTTGGGGCTTTCGTGGCCCTGCCCGACGGCAAAAGCGGGCTCGTGCACATCTCTGAGATCGCCAACACCTTCGTCAACGACGTCCATGACTATGTCCAGGACGGGCAGGAAGTGAAGGTCAAGGTCATCGGCATTGCCGACGATGGTAAGATTAATCTCTCCATCAAGAAAGCGGAGGCGCCCGAGCAGCCGCCGCGTCAGAGCCGTCCGGCGCGGCCTTACGCCGGCCAGCAGCAGCAAAGGAGCGGTAACTACAACAGCTACCGCCAGAGTGTGCCGCGCGCCAACGGACCCACTAACGACGCCAGCTTTGAAGATAAGCTCAAGCACTTCATGCAGGAGTCCGACAGCCGCATGGCGGACAACAAGATGTACGCCGACCATCGCACCAGAAGGCGCAGCAGATAAGCTGATAAAGCGGTGCGCTGCAAGTTTTTGCAGCGCGCCGTTATTTTATGCCTCAGGCCGGTCCTGCGGGTTTTGCATAAACATATGCCCGCCGCTTAAAAGCGGCGGGCTTTTTTATTTTACAGCCTCATTTTTTCTGCCAGCCGGGCTTTTTCGAGTGACGCGAGCGCTCTTTCATCCAGCAGGCGTCGCACAGGCGGCCGTGGTGGTGCAGGGGCAGCGGCTTGCCGCAGGCGGCGCAGAAGCGGATGTTGCTGCGCAGGCGGTGCAGAAGGATCTCGTTGATCTGGTCCGCCACCCGCTCGCGCGTGTCGTAGAGTTCGTCCTCGTCTATCTCGCAGTCGAAGGCCTTGGCAAAGGAAAAGTACAGGTCCAGCTTGCGGTAATACTGCTCCAGTTCCGGCAGCGTGGGCTCGTCGTTGGCCAGGGCGGGCTGCTCTATTGAATCCCCCCGCTGCCAGCGCTGCAGGAACTGGAAGAAGAGGTCGCGCAGCGCGTCCTCCGTCTCGTCAAAGGGTATGTTGGCCGCGCGCAGTTCCTGCTCCTTGCTGAGAGTGAAGCCCATCTCGCGCATCTTGGAGATGATGCCGATATAGCGGGAGATGTCCAGCTTGCGGTAGGGTTCCACTGTGGGCAGCTTGTTCCACTCCGTGAGCACCTCCAGCAGGTCGAAGTCAACCTTCAGCACCAGGTCCGAAAAGCCCACAACCGCGTACTGTATGGGCGGGACCACGGCCTCCAGCCCGGCGCGGATAAAGGCCAGGTTGTCCGTCGCGCCCACGTATCCGCGCGGGTACATGCCGCGGCGCCCGGCCCGTCCGGCTATCTGTTTTATCTCCTCGGGCTTGAGCGCGCGGCGCTCCACGCCGTCAAACTTCTCCGTCTCCATGAAGATTATGCGCCGTATGGGCAGGTTGAGGCCCATGCCGATGGCGTCCGTGGAGACGATGTACTCCATCTCGCCGCCCAGGAAGCCCTCCATCTGCTTGCGGCGCGTGGAATAGGGCAGGGCGCCGTAGATGATGGCCGGCTCCTTGCCGCTCTGGCGCAGGTCCTCGGCCACGCTGAGGACGCCGGCCTTGGAGAATGTGATGAGCGCGTCGCCGGGCTGGACGCGCGTATAGTCAACCGTGTGCGACATGCACACGAGCGGCGTGGTGCGCTCGTGGACTTCCAGCTCCCAGGTGTCGCCGCAGCTCTCTATGAGGCGGATGAGGATATTTTTCGCCTCCGGTGCGGCGCACAGATGGATCTCCGGCGCAAGCGCGCCCAGGATGGCCCGCGTCCAGGCGTAACCGCGCTGGGCGTCGGATATCATCTGGCACTCGTCTATGACCGCAACGTCGTAATTGCGGTCGAGCGGGAGCTTTTCGGCCGTGGCGGCCAGGTGGGTGTCGCTCTCGCGTATGTCCTGCTCCTCGCCGGTGGAGAGCGAGCAGTTCACGCCGTAGTCAAGCAGCGTCTCCTGCGCCTCGAGCGCGAGCAGGCGCAGCGGCGCCAGATACACGCCGGTCTCCGCCCGGATGAGGCGCTGGAAGCCGGCGTAGGTCTTGCCGGTGTTGGTGCCGCCGATGTGGAGCACAAAGTGGCGGCGCATGGCGCGCGCGGCCGGGTACTCGTCCTTGGGGTTGAGGGCGATGAGCAGCGAGAGGCTGCTGCGTATGGCCTGCGGCACGTACCAGACCGACCACACCGCGCCCAGGCCCTCGGAGAGCAGCATGCCCTCCGGGAAGCCCCTGGCGTCCAGGAAGGCGTCTATATCCGCCTCCGGCTGCTGTGCGGCAAAGTCCGCCAGCACCTGGGCGGCGGCCGCGTGCAGCACGGCGGCGTACCGCCCGCGCACCTGGACGCAGGCGGCGTTCCCCTCCTGGGCGCCTATGCAGGCCCAGGCGCGCAGGAAGGTCTTCAGCTTCTCCGGCAGCGTCTTGCCGCTGCAGCGCCTTTCCAGCGCGAGGAAGTCGCCCAGCCAGGCCTCGGCCTTGGTGGGGGAGATCCATTTGCCGCCGGGGACGGAGTTCAGGCGGGAACAGAGGGCCCGGTGGTAGTGGGCGGCCAGCCTCCAGGCGGGCGAGCTGTCGCGCTCCGCCGCCTCCCAGGCTTCCTCAAGGACGGCGGCCGCGGCGCCGGCGTCCGGCGCGGGGGACTTGGCGGAGAGGTTCCTGCCGCCCGTGCCGCCCCGGCGCGTGAACTCCGGGCTGCGTTCTGCGCGCAGCACGTCCGCCCTGTCCCAGACGCGCATGCCCTGGGGCGTGGAGGGCGTGCGTATATAACGGGGCTTGGGCAGCAGCGCGCGCATCTGCTCGTTTGTCCAGCCTCGCCGCTTGAGCAGCGAGGCCGTCCAGTATTTGCTGTTGTTGGGCACGCCGCCGCCTCCTTTCCCTTGAAATTCGTGCGAGGGTTAGTATACCTCAAAAAGCGAAAATCTTCAACGGTAAACGGAATCGGTCTCAGGCGTATATCCCGGTCAGGTTTTTGAGGATCTGCACGCACTTGTCCATGCCCTCGGCGGTGATGTGCTCGTAGGGGCCGTGGTAAGCGTAGCCGCCGGTGCCCAGGTTGGGGCAGGGCAGGCCGCGCCAGGAGAGCTCCGCGCCGTCCGTGCCGCCGCGCATGAGCCTCATATACGGCTCCACGCCGGCCCGCCTGGCGGCCAGTTTGGCGTTCTCGATCAGGTGGGCGTGCTCGGGCAGTATTTTGTCTATCATGTTCTTGTAGGAGTCACACAGGGTGACCGTGACGGTGCCCTCTCCGTACTTCTCGTTGAGGCAGGCGGCGGCGTGCAGCACGGTCTCGCGCCGCATGGCCAGCTTGGCCGCGTCGTGGTCGCGGAGGATATACTTGGCCCGGGCGCTTCCGCAGTCGCCCTCGACGCTCACCAGGTGGTAGAAGCCCTCGCGCCCTTCGGTGTGGCGCGGGGTCTCGCCCGCGGGCAGGAGGGCGTTGAACTCCATGGCCGTCAGGGCCGCGTTCACCATGATGTTTTTGGCCGAGCCGGTGTGCACGTTGACGCCGCGGAAATCCACAAAGGCGGAGCAGGCGTTGAAATTCTCGCAGACTATCTCCCCCGCGGGGCCGCCGTCCACCGTGTAGGCGAAGTCGGCGCCGAAGCGCTCCAGGTCGAAGCAGGCCGTGCCGCGGCCCACCTCCTCGTCCGGGGTGAAGCACACGGCCAGGCGGCCGTGGGGAGCCCCGTCGGCGGCCAGCTCCTCGATGAGGGTCATGATCTCCGCAATGCCGGCCTTGTCGTCCGCGCCGAGCAGGGTGTCGCCGCTGGCGGTGATGAGCGTCTGGCCGGCCAGGGAGGGCAGGTGGGGGAACTGCTCCACGGTGAGGACGCGGCCGTGGCCGAGCTCCACGTCGCCGCCGTCATAGCCTGGGATGATGCGTGGGCGGACGTTTTCCCCGCAGAAGTCCGGCGAGGTGTCCATATGCGCGATGAGGCCCAGGGTGGGCGCGCCCTCGTGGCCGGGCGAGGCCGGTATGTGGCCGCAGACGTAGCAGTTTTCGGACACGGACGCGTCCTCCGCGCCCAGTGAGCGCAGCTCGCCGGCGAGCAGGCGGGCGAGGTCAAACTGCCTTTGCGTGGTGGGCGAGCTCTCGACACCGTCGGCGCTGGCCGTGCTGACCCGGGCGTAATTTATAAGTCTCTCATAGGCTTTCATGCTGTTACCGTCCTTTACATCAAATTCGGGCATTAAGATTATACGCCGATGCGCAGAAGCGCACAAGAGCAAAGCGGGCGCGTGCAGCGCGGGCGGCTTTTTAATAATCCGCTAACATCCCGCAAGCAATCGCTAAACAGATGCGGCGTAGATTACGCTCAGAAATTGCTGAAAGGGAGCGCAGAAACATGGACGCCGATATCATCACGTACTATCCGCCGCGCGGCGCGCAAAGCGGGAAAGGGGCAGGGGACTTCAGGGCGGATTACGCCACGCTGTTCTGGCTCTTCATGTTCGGCAGCGTGGCGGGCTTTGTGCTTGAAGGGCTCTGGTGCGTTATCACCGACGGGCGCTGGGAGAGCCACACGGCCACGGTCTGGGGGCCGTTTTGCATCATCTACGGCATCGGTGCGGTGGCTGTCTGCCTCCTGTCCGGCCTGCTGAGGGAGAAAAGCCTGCCCGTTCAGTTCGCGGCCTTCTCCGCGTCGGGAGCCGCGGTGGAGTTCTTCGGCAGCCTCTTTCAGGAGCTGTGCTTCGGCAGCGTGTCCTGGGACTACAGCGGGCATCTGCTGAATCTGGGCGGGCGCGTCAGCCTGAAAATGGCGCTCATGTGGGGCGTGCTGGGCATAGTCTTCATACGCCTGGCCTTCCCGCTGGTGCGCCGCGCGCTGGGGAAGCTCCGCGGGCGCGGCTCACGCATTGCCTGCCTCGTGCTGACCGTGTTCATGGCGGCCAACCTCGCCGTGACCGGCGCCGCCCTCTGCCGCTGGCGCTGCCGTGACGGCGCCCCCGCCGGCGGCGCTGCGGCACAGTGGCTGGACGAGCATTACGGGGACGAGACCATGGCGAGGCTCTTCCCGAACTGGAGCTTTACCTGAAATATTAAGAGTTCAAAAAATGGCAACGGGAGTTTTACAACTGGTAAATAATTTATTAGCAGCCTGCTAATACTCCCGCGGTAAACTTACACTGCAGGGAAAAAGGCTGCCGGCCGCGGGACAGAGAGAAATACGGAGCCGAAGGCGGAGGAGAAGACATGAATTATGAGTTTATGAATCAGGTTATGAAGCTTGTCGCACCCATATGCGCGGTGGGGGCGGTCCTGCTGGCCGCGGCCCTGGTATTGCTTTTCCGGTAGACAGGAGGGATAAACGATGTCTGCACACTACATAGAATTTGAAAACGTCACCAAGACTTACGGCAGCGGGCAGTCGCGTGTGGACGCCCTGTGCGGCGTGAGCTTCGGCATAGACCGCGGCGAGTTCTGCGTCCTGCTGGGCTCCTCCGGCGCGGGCAAGACCACGCTGCTGAACATGCTGGGCGGCATGGACTCCGTCACCAGCGGGACCATCGAGTTCGACGGGCGCGAGATATCCGCGCTCACCAGGCGCGAGCTGGTGGAGTACCGCCGCCGCGACGTGGGCTTCGTTTTCCAGTTTTATAACCTCATCCCCAGCCTGACCGCGCTGGAGAACGTGGAGATAGCGGCCCAGCTCTGCCCCGACCCCATCCCCGCCGGGGAGGCCGTGGGCATGGTGGGGCTCGCCGAGCGCGAGAACAACTTCCCCGCCCAGCTCTCCGGCGGCGAGCAGCAGCGCGTGGCCATAGCCCGCGCGCTGGCCAAGAACCCGCGATTGCTGCTCTGCGACGAGCCCACCGGCGCGCTCGACTACGCCACCGGCAAGGCTGTTTTAAAGATGCTCTACGAGCTCAGCCGCAGCCGCGGCATGACGGTCATAATCATCACCCACAACCAGGCCATAGCGCCAATGGCGGACCGCATAATCCGCATCCGCAGCGGAAGGATCGTCTCCAACGAGATAAACGAGGACGTCATACCGGTTGACGACATAGAGTGGTGAGCGCATGAAAACCGCGGCAAAACTGACGCGCCGTGCCGTCCGGGCCTTTCCCGGACGGTACCTGGCGCTCCTTTTGATTGTACTGCTGAGCGTCGGCTTCTTCTCCGGGCTGAAAATAACGCGCACGGCCATGGCCGACACGGCGGACAACTACCTGAGTGAGCAGAACTTCTACGACTACCGGGTAATGTCCACGCTGGGCTTCACGGACAGCGACGTGGAGGAGTTCGCCGCGCTGGACTTTGTATCCTCCGCCGAGGGCGTGAAGAGTCTCGACGCCATAGCCGCGCACGGCGGCGTGAGCGCGCCGTACCATTTCATGAGCCTGCCCGGGAGCGTGAGCACGCCGTCGCTCACCGCCGGGCGCCTGCCGCAGAGCGCGGACGAGTGCCTCGCCGACGACGAGCGCTTTACCGAGAGCGACATCGGCACGGCCATAACCGTCGAGAGCTCCGACGGCCTCATGCGCACGGAGTACACCATCGTCGGCCTGGCGGACTCGCCCATGTATCTGGGCACCGACCGCGGTACGACGGACATAGGCAGCGGTTCGCTGACGGGCTTCGTCTACCTGCTGCCCGAGTGCTTCACCAGCGATGCGTACACAGAGGTGCAGCTCACGCTCAGCGAGACGGCGGCGGCCTGGAGCGACGAGTACGACGCGCTCATCTCGCAATATGAGGACGAGGTTTCCGCGCTGTGCACGCGGCTCGCAAACGAGCGCTACAGCAGCCTGCTCAGCCAGAACGGGCTCACGGCGGACACGGCCGCAGCCGCGGGGCTGAGCGAACCTCAGATCTATGTGCTCACGCGCGGCGAGAACGCCGGATACGTCAGCTTCGAGAGCGACACCTCCATCATAAGCGGCATCGCAAATATCTTCCCCTTCTTCTTCATCCTCATAGCCATGCTGGTGTGCATCACGACCATGACGCGCATGGTGGACGAGGAGCGCACGCAAATAGGCGTGCTCAAGGCGCTTGGGTACAGCGACGCCGCCGTCAGCGCCAAATACCTGCTCTATGCCCTGAGCGCCGCGGTGATCGGCTGGGCGGCCGGATTTTTCCTCGGCACCTGGGCTCTGCCCAGGGTGTTCTGGTACGCCTACAGCTCAATCTATGACTTTGCGCCCATAACCTACGTGTTCAGCCCCACGCTGGCGGCGGCGACGCTCCTGGCGGCGCTGGCGTTCATCCTGGGCGCCACGCTCATCTCCTGCCGGAGAGAGCTGGCCGGCGTGCCGGCCGGGCTGCTGCGCCCGCGCGCGGCCAGGAAGGGAAAGCGCATCTTCCTGGAGCGCATCACGCCGCTGTGGCGGAGGCTTACTTTCCTGCAGAAGGTCACGCTGCGCAATATGTTCCGCTACAAGAAGCGCCTGGTCATGATGCTGGTGGGCATCAGCTGCTGCACGGCCCTGCTGGTCACCGGCTTCGGCGTGCGCGACTCCATGATAGACACGGGCTCGCTGCAATACGAAAATGTGCAGACCTACGGCGTGGAGGCCGGATTCACCGGCGACGGCGGCGAGATAAGAGACAGGCTTGCGGGTCTTGACGGCGTGGCGGGGGTCACACTGGCCGCCGTGCACAGCGTGGACGTTGACGCCGCGGACGCGCCGGGCTCCGTCAGCCTCTACGTATTTGAGGACGCGGAGGGCATGGACGGGTACTGGCAGCTTGGCTCCGGCGGGGAGGGTGTGGCTTTCCCCGGCGCAGGCCAGGCCGTGGTGAGCAGTGCCATGGCGGAGCGGCTGGGACTGGGCGTTGACGACAGCCTTACGCTGCGGAACACGGACGGCAGTACGCTCACCGTCACCATCAGCGGAGTATTTGACAACTACTTGGGAAATTACGTCATAGTCTCCGCCGCGACCTACGGTGAGTGGGCGCCCAACACGGCCCTGCTCAAGACCGGCGGGGACGAGGAGGCCCTGGCCCGGACCCTGACCGGCCTCGAGGGCATAGACGGAGTTACCCGCCTGAGCACCACCCGGGACAGCGTGAACAGCGCGCTCTCCTGCCTCAACTATATCATCTGGCTCATAGTGGGCTTCTCCGGAGCCCTGGCCTTTATCGTCATCTTCAACCTCACGAACATCAACCTGGCCGAGCGCAGCCGGGAGGTGGCCACGGTGGAGGTGCTCGGTTTCCGCCCGGGCGAGACGAACAGCTATATTCTGCGCGAAAACGTGGTTTTGAGCGTGGCGGCGGGCCTGCTCGGACTGCCGCTGGGCGTGGTGTTCCACCGCATGGTCATGGGCATGATAGTCATCGACTCCATCGCCTTTGACGTGCGCATCAGCCCGCTGAGTTTTGTTTTGGCGTTCGTATTCACCGTCTGCTTCGCCCTTGTGGTCAACATCTTCATGCGCCGCCGCGTGGCGAAGATAAAGATGGCGGAATCGCTCAAGGCGGTGGAGTGAGGCGGATATATGAAAGCTGAAAGCCCCGGCGGCATATCCGCCGGGGCTGCCTCTTTGTCTGGCGGCGTCTTTTTTCAACAGGTATTGACAAAATCAGATACTTGTGTTATAAACTTTGTCAAATGTGAGGGAGTAGCAAGCGTTTTACAACGTGACAAGTCAACATACTGGCCTTACGGTCTGGCTTGTTTTAATTTGCGAGACTCATGTATGCCAAGGTGAGCCATACATGGAGTCTCTCTTTTTTGTCCTGACGCCAGGTGTGGTTGCAGCCGCACCTGGATTTTTTTACGGAGGGACAAAAAATGGAGCTGGGATTCGCTTTTTTCTTCAACAGTATTCTGCTCGGGGCTGGGCTCGCCATGGACGCCTTCTCGGTGTCCCTGGCCAACGGGCTCAACGAGCCGGGCATGGGGAAGGGCAGGACGTGCGGAGTGGCGTTCATATTTGCCGCTTTTCAGTTCGCCATGCCCATGATAGGCTGGGTCTGCGTTTCCACCGTGGCGCAGCACTTCCGGGCCTTTGAGAAGTTCATACCGTGGATCGCGCTTATTTTGCTGTGCTTCATAGGCGGCAAAATGATCTGTGAATGTCTCAGGGACAGGGACTCCGGGCAGGAAAAGCCGGCGGTGGGGCTTGCAGGCCTGCTGGTACAGGGCGTGGCCACCTCCATAGACGCGCTATCCGTGGGCTTTACCATCGCCGAGTACACGCTGGCCGAGGCCCTGCTGGCATGTATCCTGATCGGGGCGGTGACCTTCGTCATCTGCTTTGCCGGGCTCCTGATAGGCAGGAAGGCCGGTACGAAGCTGGCGGGCAAGGCGGGGATCTTCGGCGGGGCGATACTGATTTTTATCGGCCTGGAGATATTTATCACCAGCTGGCTGTGAGCGGGAACCAAATAAGAGAAGGCAGGAAGGCCGCCCAGAATAATCCGGGCGGCCTTTGCGCGCCGTTTGAAGGTTACGGGCTGTGCGGGAAGAGCTCGCGCACGCCGCTGCGCAGGGCCTTGAGCAGCGGGCCGGCGTAAAGCAGCGCGACGGCGGCGCAGCAGAGGATGGAACCGGCGGTGTGCATCCACTCGACGAGGAAGCACTCCAGCGCCAGTATGGCCATGGCGGCCAGGAAGCGCGGGAGGCTGATGCGCACCTTCAGCAGCCTGCGGGAGTGCAGGGCGCGGGCGGCGAGGATGACGGCGTAGCTGGCCAGCGTGGACACGGCCGCGCCCATCGCGCCCCAGACGGGGATCAGCAGCGCGTTGCCGGCCAGGTTAAGCACCGCCCCGGCGGCGGTGGTCACAAGCGTGGCGGCGCTGTGCTTTTCCACCATGTACACCGAGGCGAAGAAGGCGCCGAGACAGCCCAGGGCGGTGCCCAGGGTGAGCACGGGCGCATAGTGCCAGGCAGAGAAGTAGTCCGGGGCGGCGAGAAAACGCATGATAAGCCGCGACGCCGCCATCAGCACCGCCGCGCCGGTTAGGGCCCCGGCCTCGTAGACCGAGTAGACATTGGAGAAAAAGCGCTCCTTCTCAGCCCGGGGCCGGCCGTCCATGGCGGAGAGCTGCCAGGCGGAGGTGAAGATGTTGGAGATGATGAGCATGATGGTGGATATCTTGTTCGCCACGGCGTAAAGGCCGGAGACGTCCGCGCCCAGCATGTAGCTGATGAAGTAGCGGTCGGAGATGTTGATGATCCACGAGCAGACCGTGGCCGGGATGAGCGGCAGGCAGTAGCGGAACATGTTCCTTATGAGACCGCGGTTCAGGGACGCCATGCGGAAGCAGCGCCACAGCCTGAGCACGGCGAAGAGGAAGACCGCCGCAAGCGCGTCGGCGATCACGTTGGAGAGGATATAGCCGGTGATGCCCATGCGGAACACGGACAGCAGCAGGATGTTGAACGCGACGAGCAGCACGGTGCAGACAATGCCGCTGACCGCGTAGATGCGCACCCGGCCCAGCGCCTGCGCCATGGTGCCGAAGAGCGAGTGCAGGTTGGCCGCGAATACGTAGAGCATGAGCAGTGCGGCATAGTCGCCCATCAGCCCTACGTCCCTGAGCAGGGGATAAAAGAGCGCGAGCAGCACTTCGCCGGCACAGATTACGGCCAGGCCGGTGGTGAATATGCCCTTTTCATCGCTGCCCTTCTCCAGGTCGAAGCGGAGTATGGCGTTCGTGATGCCCAGCGAAACTATCGGTATGAGCACATTGCCGGTCTGCATGATGAGATCCGTCACGCCGTACTCGGCGTCAGTGAGGATGCTGGTGTAAAACGGGGTGAGGAGGAAGAGCAGTATTTTCGAGCCGAAGGTGCTGACGGAGAAGAGAAACGTGTTGGAGAGGAGTTTCCTGTATGAGTTCGTGTTGGGTTCACCTCCGCAGCTCAGAGCAGCATGGCGCCGGTGCCGATGAGTATGAGCACCAGCCCGACCGCCGCCCGGCGGGTGAGCTTTTCCTTCAGGACCACGCCGGAGAAGATAATTGTGACCAGTATGCTCAGCTTGTCTATGGGCACCACGACGCTGGCCGGGCCGTCCTGGAGGGCGCGGTAATAGCAGAGCCACGATGCGCCGGTGGCGAGCCCGGAGAGGATGAGGAAGAGCCAGCTGCGGCGGCTTATGAGCCTTATCCCCTTCTGCTCGCCGGTGATGAACACCATGAGCCAGGCCATCACCAGCACCACGGCGGTGCGTATGGCGGTGCCGAGATTGGATTCCACGTCCTCGACACCTATCTTCCCGAAGATGGAGGTCAGGCTGGCAAAGACGGCGGAGAGGAGAGCGTAAATGAGCCAGCGGCTGCTCTTCACCGCGCCGCCTTCCTGCGTCCTGGCTATCATCATGAGAGTGCCGGCGCCGATGCACACCACGCCTGCGACCTGGGGCAGGGAGATCGGTTCGCCGAGGAGGATGAAGGCCAGCAGTATCGTGAGCACGGTGCTGGACTTGTCTATGGGCGCGACCTTGTTCACGTCGCCCAGCTGCAGCGCGCGGAAGTAGCACAGCCAGGAGGCGCCCGTCGCCAGCCCGGAGAGGACGAGGAAGAGCAGCGTACGGGCGGATATGCTGCCGATGCCGTCCTGTGAGCCCACGATAAACACCATCAGCCAGGAGAAAACCAGCACGACCGCCGTTCTCACGGCGGTGGCCAGGGTGGAGTTGACATTCTCTATCCCTATTTTGGCAAGAACGGCCGTCAGGCCCGCGAACAGTGCAGAGCCGAAGGCAAAGAAGAGCCAGAGCATTAATATTACCTCCCCGATGTTATGGCTTGAACCGGTATCCCGCGCCCCAGACGGTCTGGATGTACCGCGGCTTCGAGGGGTCGCGCTCGATTTTTTCCCGCAGTCGGTTTATGTGCACGGCCACCGTCGCGTTGTCGCCGAGGGCGTCATAGCCCCAGATGCGCTCGTATAGCGCCTCGCGGCTGAAGACTATGTCCGCGTTGGACATGAGGAAGTACAGCAGCTCGAACTCCTTGTTCTTGAGCGGGACTTCCGTACCGTCCACGAAGACGCGGCGGGTATCGGTGTGCAGGGTGACGCTGCCCAGGCTTATCCGGGCCCTGTCCCGGGAGCCGGAGTTTTTGAGGCGGTCGTACTGGGCCAGGTTGGCCTTGATGCGCGCGACGAGCACGTTGGGGGAGAAGGGCTTGGTGATGTAGTCGTCCGCGCCCATGCCCAGGCCCTTTATCTTGTCTATGTCCTCCTGGCGCGCGGTGACCATGAGGATGGGTATGTCCAGCGTCCCGCGCAGGGTGCGGCAGACGGAGAAGCCGTCCACGCCGGGGAGCATGAGGTCCAGCAGTATGAGGTCGTAATGGCCTGAGCGGCCCATGGCTATGCCGTCGCCGCCGGTGGCCGCGATGTCCACCTCAAAGCCGGCGAGCACGAGGTAGTCGCGCTCTATGGCGGCAATGCTGTCGTCGTCCTCGATGATGAGTATGCGTTTCATGTCTCTTCCTCCTTCACAAGAGGTATTTCCAGCTCCACGCTCAGCCCGCCGCCGCACAGGTTGGCGGCGCGTATGGTGCCGCCCATGCGCCAGGCCGCCTTGGCCGCGATGGCCAGGCCGAGGCCGCTGCCCTGCTTTGGGTTCTGCCGGGAGGGGTCGCTGCGGTAAAAGACGTCGAAGAGCTTGGGCAGAGCCTCCTCCGGCACGCCGGGGCCGTCGTCGTCAACGCGCAGGATGAGCCGTCCGCCGCGGGCCTCGGCCGTGATTACGGCCGTCCCGGTGGGCTTGGAGCGGTACTTGGCGCTGTTGTCCAGCAGGTTCGTGAGCACGCTGCGCAGGCAGGTGGGGTCGGCGTCTATGCAGGCGCCCTCCGGCAGCGGGCCGGGCCGGATGCGCAGCCCGCGGCGCAGGTAGTCGTCGGCGGAGGCGGAGACAAAGTCGGATATCTCCTGCGCGGCGTCCAGGCGTTCGGGGCTGTACGGGTATTCGCCCATGTCCAGCTTGGAAAAGAGGAAGAGCTTGCGCACCATGTCGTCTATCTCCTCGGTCTTGCCGCGGATGATGCGCAGGTAGCGCTCCCGCTTTTCCGGGGTGTCCGCCACGCCGTCCAGCAGGCCCTCCACGTAGGCGCGGATGGCGGTCAGCGGCGAGCGTACGTCGTGGGAGATGCCGGCCAGCAGCTCCTTGCGGCTCTCCTCCTCGCGGCGCGAGCGCTCCACGCCCCCGCGCAGGCGCTCGGCCATGTCGTTGAAATCCTCGCAGACGGGCTTGAACTCGTCTTCGTCCGTATACTCGATGCGGTGCGTGAGGTTGCCGTCGCGGATCTGGTGTACGCCCTCGGTGAGCGTCTGCAGCGGCCCGCAGATGTGCCGGAAGATTGAGCGCGTCAGAAAGCGGTTCGTCAGCAGCACGGCCAGCAGCACCGCGGCCACGACCGCGGCGGCGAATATGGCCGCGCGCACCTTTAGGCTGTGCGCGTCTACGGTGACGACGGGGTTATATATCCTGACGGCGTACCCGTCCCCGGACTCACCGCAGAGCTCGTACTCCCCGTCGGAGACGGTGCCCGTACCGCCCAGCGCGGCAAGGGCGCCGTCCAGGGCGGCGGATTCCGGGGCGGGGACGCCGAAGCGGGCGGCCTCCGTACCGCTGCTCTCTATGATGAGGCACATGTTGTTCCGGCTGCACAGGCTCTCCAGCCGGGCCGCAGTGCCGCTGCCGCCGTCAAGCCACTCGCCGGCCAGGGCCGTCAGCTCCGCGCGGGTCTCGTCCAGCTCGTGCCGATTTACCAGCCTGTAGCCGGAGTCGGGCAGGATGTGGCAAAAAAGGCCAGCACTCCCGCCGCCAGCGCCAGCACGGCCAGCACTGCCGGTATGACAAGCATGAGGATATTGGAGATAAAAAGGCGCTTTTTTATGGTCACGGAGGGCAGCTCCTTTCTTGCCGGGCGGGCCCGGCCTGTAAAACCGCGCGTGCGCCCCGCGGTGCTGCGCCGGTGCGGCGCAGTCCGCGGAGCGTGTACGGGGAAGTGGAGGGCGTGTAAGGCGGCGCTCAGAGGGCGGGCGGGTGCGCGCGGCCGCGTCTGGACCCGGCCGGCGCCGAGCGGGCCTGTATCAGCGCCGCGGCGGCGCGCTCGACAAGAAAGCTCACGAGCACAAGGGACGCCAGCAGGGGCAGGTTGGACATGTCCGGCAGCTCCATCTGCAGCAGGGAGCGGAACAGGATTGCCGCCGCGTAGAAGCCCAGCGTCATCGTGACGCACAGGAAGGCGCGCAGGCGGTTCAGGGGCCAGCCGGCCTTGAACACGGCCTGTATGCCAGCCGCGCCGACAAGGAAGTAGAAGAGCACGCTGCTCTGCCCGGCGCTGAGCGGCAGCAGTAAGAGGATAAGGAAGCACACCAGGATGGCGGCGGCGTTCGGCGCCGCACGGCGCAGGACCGTGGGCAGGAAGCGCCCGGTTATTTTTCTCCCGTCCGGCTCAAAGGACATGAAGAAGGCCGGGTAACCCTCGATGACCAGGTCTATCAGGGTGACCTGGATGGGTATGAGCGGGAAGGGTATGTTCATCAGCAGGCACACAACGCTCAGCAGCACGGAGTAGATGGTCTTGACGAAGAACACCCCCGCCACGCGGGTGATGTTGTTCACCACGCGCCGTCCCTGCGCGAGCACGTCGGGCAGGGCGGAGAAGTCGGAATCGAGCAGCACGATCTGGGATACCTGCCGCGCGGCGTCGCTGCCCGCGGCCACGGCGATGCTGCAGTCGGCCTCGCGCAGGGCGAGCAGGTCGTTGACGCCGTCGCCGGTCATGGCCACCGTGCGCCCGTTCCGCTGCAGCGCCTGCACGAGCTGGCGCTTCTGCTGCGGGGTGGTGCGGCCGAACACGCTGCAGCTGAGCGCTGCGCGCTCTATTTCCTCCTCAGCGGTGACGCCGCTCATGTCGATGTACCTGTCCGCGTAGGGGAATCCGGCCTGCTCGGCGAGCGCGGAGACGGCGGCGGGATTGTCGCCGGATATGAGCTTCAGGTCCACGCCCTCGCGGCGGAAATAGTCCAGGACCTGCGCGGCCTGGGGTCGGAGCGTGTCCGTCATCACGATGGTGCCCAGCCACTCCAGCACGGGCAGTGGGCTGCCGGGCAGCACCTCTTCGCGCGTGACGCCCACCAGCAGCACGCGCCGGCCGGAACGGTATTTTTCCTCCAGCAGCTCATTTATGGCCTCACCGGCCAGCTTTTCCGGGGCGCCGACCACCAGCGTGAGAGAGCCGAAGCTCACAGCGCTCCACTTGCGCTCGGAGGAGAAGGGCACGGACGCGGCCGGGCTGAACCGGCCCCTGGCGGTGAAGCGCCCGCGCAGGGCCGTGAAGGTGGCGTTTCTGTCCGCAGACCCGTCCACAAAAGCGCCCATGAGCTCCTCAAAGGGCATGGATTCGCCCAGTTCGGTCAGTATCACGTCCTCCACCTCCAGCTGGCCGGTGGTGAGGGTGCCGGTCTTGTCGAGGCAGAGCGTGTCCACGTGGGCCAGGGTTTCCAGGGCGTAAAGCTCCTGTACGAGCACGCGCTTTGAGGCCAGAGAGGCTATGCCCACGGCCAGGCTGATGCTGATGAGCAGTACCAGCCCCTTGGGCAGCATGCCCAGCAGCGCCGCGGCGGTGGAGACGACGGCCTGTTCGGCCCCGCTCCCGCGCAGGAGGACGGCCTCTGCAAAGAGCAGCACGCCCAGCGGCGGGATGAGGTACGCCGTAAAACGGGTGACGCGGCGCATGGAGCTGAGGAGCTCTGAGTTCACCCGGCGCAGCCGCCGGGCCTCATGCGCTATGCGGGCGGCGTAGCTCTCCCCGCCGACGTGTTCAACGCGGGCCCGGCACAGGCCGCTGACCACGGTGCTGCCGGAGAGCAGGTGCTCGCCCGGGCGGCGCAGCACGGGCTCGGCCTCGCCGGTGAGCAGAGACTCGTTGACTTCAATCTCCCCGCCCAGTATGACGCAGTCCGCGCTGACCTGCGCCCCGGCGGTGTGCTCGACGACGTCGTCGGCCACCAGCTCCTGCACAGGTATTTCGGCACGGTGGCCCTCGCGTATTACAGCCGCCGCAGGCGCGTTGAGCAGTGACAGCCTGTCAACCAGATGCTTGGCGTGCAGCTCCTGGGCTACACCTATGAGCGTGTTGAGCACGATGATGGCCATGAACAGCATGTTCGACCACGCGCCGACGAGCGCGAGTGCGACGGCGATCAGCAGGTTGAACAGGTTGAAGAGCGTGCACACATTGTCCCTGAATATCTGCCCCGTGGTCTTGGTGGCGCGCTCCGGGGGCGTGTTCTGCCGCCCGCTCTCGCGGCGCAGGCGCACTTCATCGCCGTCCAGCCCCATAAGGGCTTCCGGCGTCCAGCGTATATCCATATGAGCAGTCCCTCCTTGTACGGAACTGCCCCTATGCTAGTACCCCGGCATAAAACGCAGATAAAGCAGAGTTAAACAGTTTATAAACCGCTCAGTCCTCCACCTTTATAAGATTGCTGACATATTTGCGTTTGCCGGAGAGCACGTCGTCGTAAAACTGCTGCTTGAAGTCGATATAGTCGATGCTGTCCTGGAGCTCTTTTATCTGCGCGCGCAGGGCGGCCTGCTTTTTCGCGAGCACTTCCTTGCGCCTGGGTATGGTGCCCTCGCCCTCGAGGCAGAGGTCGAGATACTCGCGCATCTCCTGTATGCTCATGCCGCAGCGCTTCAGGCAGACCAGGTCCTTTATCCACCTCACATCCCGCTCGTCGAAGACGCGGCGGTTGTTCAAATCGCGCTTTACGTTCGGTATAAGGCCCTCGTTGCAATAGAATTTCAGCGTCTGATAGGTCATGTCCGCCTCGCGGCAGACCTGCATCATGGTGTACATGCTAATCCCCCTTGCCGTTAGGAGCAGGCCGGCACTGTAAAAGGGCTGCCCGCTGACGCAACCGGTTGATATAATCGGTTTAAACAACCGGTTGTTTAAACCGTATAATACTACAGCGGGGGAAAAAACGCAAGAGCAAAGCCCCGCTCCGCGCTTTGAAAGCGCAGAAGGGGGCTTTTGTGCATTGGATACAGGAGCGCCGGCATCGCTTCAGGGATTTGCTGCCGCACCCGTTATGCGGCGCTTGCCGGCGCAGCAGCCGGCGAACTCCGGGCCGGCGGCGGAAACCGAGGCGCTTGTGCAGCCGTACTCCCCGGCCACACGCAGGAGTTCAGCGGGGGATACGCTGCCCACGGCGTCAATCCTCAGGCCGGAGCCGGTGAGCTCGGCGCGGTAATCAATAAGGCCGTCCAGACGGAAGAGGACGCTGTCCAGCTCCTCCATTGGGTTGTCCGCCCGCCTCACCGGGCCTATTCTCCGCGTGATGCCGCCGCAGGGACATGGGCCGGGCAGGAAACGCGTTAAATCACCGGTGCGGTATCTTATCAGCGGCATGGCCTGCATATCCAGCGTGGTTATCACCAGCTCGCCGGTCTCGCCCTCGGGCAGGGGCCGGCCGTCAGGCCCTATTATCTCTGCGATAATGTGGTTTTCCCGTATGTGCATCCCTTCGTGAGCCTGGCAGGTGACCGCGCCGCCAAGGCACATCTCCCGCGAGCCGTAGTGCGGGAAAAGGCGCGTGCCCAGGAGGGCTTCAATTTCACGGCACACACCCTCGGGGCAGGCGTCGCCGGAGACCAGCGCGCGCTCTATGTACAGCCTGCGGCCGCAGGAGAGGCGCCAGCGCAGAAGCGACAGCAGCGGCACGCTCATGCCGATGTATGCCGACGGCCTTTCGCGGTCAAGCAGCTCGTCCAGCGCGCCAAGAGGCACAGATACGCCGGCAGGCACCGCGCGCGCGCCCAGGCGGGCAATGGCGCGGCAAATCAGCTCGCCCAGCCCGTCCGGGCCGGAGAAAGGCATGGCGACAAGGACGGCGTCGCCGCTCGAGACCAGCTCGCTTATCCCGGCCGCGAAGAAGCCGACCGTGTGCTCGAGGTCGCGTCCGGTGTAAAAAACGCGTTTGGCCGGTCCGGTGGTGCCGCTTGTCGCGCCGGATATGATGCGCCGGACCTCGGAGGTGGAGGTGAGCAGGAGGGAGGAACAGCTGGAGGCGAGGTCGCCGGGGGTGGTAAAGGGCAGGACGCTCAGCTCGTCCAGGCTGTCCAGACGCTCCGGCAGGCCGCTGTAGAAGCCGCCCCGCCGCTTCTCGCGTGCGAGAAGGCCGTTGAGCCGCTCCAGCTGCAGAGCCTCCAGCCCGCTGCGGGTGAGTGAGGCCAGGCCCTCTGCGGAGCATATCCAGTTTTCAAGCGCAGTGCGTTTCATCGGCGGTACAGGTACTCGCCGCTGCGCGAGGTGAGGTTGTATGCGCAGAACGGCACCATGCCGCGCTTCGTGTCCGCCTCGCATATGTAGCAGCGGCGCAGCCGTTCCAGGTCGAGGTTGTACGCGTCCTGGAAGGCCATGCCGGAGACGGTGAACACGCGCTCCCCGGCCTCGCGCAGGAAGGCGTCAAACGCGTCCTCTGCGCCGTCCGCCTGCTCCTGCGCGCCCCAGCGCCCGGCCACAAAATCCCGCGCCTCGGAGCTCTTTTTGCAGCAGCACTGCCTGCGGCGCCTGGGCAGAGCCTGCAAAGAGCCGTCCGCCAGGCGCCTGTAGCTGGCGTGAAAAGAGCAATAGGCGCTCTCGGCGCCGCCGCCGGCGAAGTCGGCGGCCCTCATTGCGCCGTCGGTCTGGGCCTCTATTTCTCTCAGGACGCGCGGTATGGTCAGCCTCACCTCCGGCACGCTCAGCTCGCAGCGGCCGAAGTAGCTCACGGGCTGGAAGTGTACGCCGCGGACGTGCGGCGCGCGTGACAGGGCAAAACGCAGTATGCCGCCTGTTTCGGAGACGTTTACACCCGGCACGAGCGTGGGGACGAGCACGACCGGTAGTCCTGCGGCGGCGCAGTTGTCTATGGCCCTCAGCTTTGCGTCCAGCAGCGCACGGCCGCGCAGGGTCTCATATGTCGAGTCGCACAGGCCGTCGAACTGCAGAAAGGCACAGCTGACCCCCGCAGAGCGCAGCATGAGGGCGTATCCCGGCTCGTCTGCCAGGCGCAGGCCGTTGGTGTTGAGCTGGAAGAAGGAGAAGCCCTTCTCCCTGCCCAGGCGGACGATGTCGGGCAGATCGTCCCGGATGGTCGGCTCACCGCCCGAGAGCTGGATGTTGAAGGGACCGCCGCGTTCCATGAGCATGTCGTACAGGGCGGAAATCTCGCCGAGCGTCGGCTCGCCGGAGACCTCGCCCGCGGAGGCGAAGCAGACGGGGCAGCGCAGGCTGCAGCGCCTCGTGAGCTCCAGAAGCACGCAGCAGCCCGCGCTCTCGTGCTCCTCGCACAGGCCGCAGTCACGGGGACAGCCGTCCTTCACGGGCACGGTGCTGTCCGGGGCGTTTCCTCCCCCCGGCGCCGTGTTCCACTTCAGGTAGTCCACAATGCCGTCTTCCCATATGAGCGTTTCAAAGCTGCCGTGTTCCGGGCAGGTTTTTATCATGTATATATAGCCGTCGTCGCCGACGGCCTTGTCGGCGGCTATGGTGCGCAGACATTCCGGACACACGCTCTCTGTCCTGGCGAATGCTTGATACATCAGGCCAGACCCCATTTCTCAAGCAGCTCAACGCACTTTTCGTAGCTGTCCACTATCAGTCCCGGACAGATCGTGAGCATATTGCCCGGGTCGCCGCGCTCTATGTTCTCGCAGTTTTCTCCGCCGTACTGCTCCGTGCGCTCGCGGAACCAGGCGTGGAACTCACCTATGAGCGCTGTGCGCCCTGTTGCGTCCAGGCCGCGTCCCAGCAGGCTCAAAAAGCAGACGCCTCCGCTGAGCGCCCCGCAGGGGCCACCGGACCAGGCAAACCCGCCGCAGAGCCCCCTCACGGCCTGCACCAGCTCGGGGTTTTCTCTGCCCTCCGCGTCCAGGGCCAGCTGGACCATAATCTGCGCGCAGTAAAGCCCCTGACGCGAAAGCTCCATGATTCTGTCAAAAGCGTCCATGTCTCTCCCTCCGGTCCTAAAAATTGAATTCCGGGCAGCCACAGTATTTTGCCGCTTTCGGGCTGTATCTCAGCCGGATGCCGCAAAAATCCAGGCAGAATTCGCGCAGATTGTCCGCAACCTTGTCCGGCACCAGGTACACCCCGCGGCCGCCGTCGGCGCTCAATACAACGTATTTCATCCAGCGCTCACTCCTTTTTCAGCACGGCTGCGAGATAGCGGCAGCTGCGCGCGTCCACGCCGGGAGGAGGGGCCTCGGCAGCGCCCGCCCAGAGCGCGGCCAGATAGTATTCACGCCACTCGCGCGTCATATCCACGACATGCCCGAGAGCAAAGCCCGCATCCGACGCCAGGGAGCGCAGCGCCGCTTCGCCGCCGGGAACGACGTCCGAATACATGAGCCTTCCGCCCGGGGCCAGCAGCCTGTGCGCCGAGGACATCGCGCGCGGCACGTCGCCGGTGAGCAAAAACACGCACTGGCTCAGCGCCGCGTCAAACGAGCCGGGCGCAAAGGGCGGCGCAAACAAGTCGCCGTACTGCACATCGGCCCCCGGTGTTATGTCAACTCCAACCGCGCCGAAGCCCAGCGACCTCAGCAGACGCACGGCGTCTCCGTCCCCCGCGCCCATGTCTATGACCCGCGCCCCCGGTGCGAGGGCGGCGAGCGATATCAGTTTCCTCGTGGCGGCCTCCCCGCCGGGGTGTCTGTGCATGTCATCCTCCGATTCGGCGTACAATCGCCGTGTACAGCGCCGCCGAGGCTGCGGCGGCCAGCAGGCAGGCGATCAAAACAATGGCAGTCTGTTTCCCCGCGCTCATCGCCCACAGCTTTTCCGATATCTTCGTGCCGAATTTCCCAATCTTGTAGGCGTTGAAGAGCACAATAACCACCGCTGTGACAGGCAGTACCACAAGCGCCAGCTCCATCGACGAGTCCGATCGGAATCTGTACGGCATGGTCCAGCACCCTCCCTTTTTACATTATGTAAACTTAATATTGCTGTCACATGAGTTGGGTCTGTCCCTCCATCTCTGAGGGTGGCGGCCCGCGCAAGCGGCCCGGAGGGCGTTTTCCCGGAAAGCACCCGAAAGCCCAACCGGCAGCCCCCCTCGGGGATGGAGCGATGTGTGGGTGTTCGCCGCTACTTGTCCTCCAGCACCTTTTCCACGCTGAGGACCTTGCCCATGGCCAGCTCTTCCGGTACGTACACGAAGCCGCATTTTGGGCAGACGGGCAGCTCTACGGGGAAGGCGTTGTCCAGATAGCCGAACACGGCGCTGGCCTTCACGAGCCCCACACCGCATTTGCGGCAGGTCAGCTTCCCCTCGGGGTCAACGACATAATAGCTCTTTTCCTCTGCCATGCTTTACCTCGTTTCTATGGTCATGCGGTGGCTGTACACGCGATGTACAGTGTACCCGTCCGCGTCCTCGGTGAACTTGACCCAGAAGGTCACGTTGCCTATGCGCAGGCGCGTCACCAGCAGGCCGGTGTCGTTTTCGAGCACGGCCTCGCCGCTCGCGTGGTATGCGCGCATGACGCTGACAACGTCCGTGTCGAGCACCATGCGCTCCTCCATGAGCGCCCTGGCCTCGCCCGTTATCTCCAGCCTGAAGTCCAAAGGCACGTCCATTTCGTCCTCCCCCCATATGTCCCGCAGCAGCCTGCGCCTGAGCTCCAGGCGGTTGCGCCGCTTTTCAGATATCCCCGGCGGCGCACCGGCCGCCGCGCCGTAAACCAGCTCCAGTATGTGCGCGCTCTCGGCCCCGGCACGGGCGTACCGGTCGCGGCAGCCCATGCAGTAGGTGAGCTGTACGCCGGCGGTGCCCTCCAGCGCGAAGGCGGTCATCTCCGCGGCGACCTCCGGCTTGGCGAAGCCGGCCAGCCCGCCGTAGCCGCAGCACGGCGCCCGCTCGCCGCTGTACGCGGGCTCTGCAACCGAGCAGCCCAGCTTCCCGGCCAGGCCGCGGACTGCCCTTTGCGTGTGCGCGTCGCCGCGCGCGCCGCAGGCGTCGTGCAGCGTCACCTCTCCCACGGCGTGCGGTGCGTCAGCGGGCAGGCCGATTTCAAGCAGCACGTCCCATACGCCTGTGCACTCGCCGAGCCGTGTGAGCGTCTTTGTGCATGTGGGGCAGGCGGTTATTATCTTCGGGTTTCCCAGAGAGGCGAGCGCGTCCCGCAGCTGCGCGAGCGTCTCATTGAACAGCTCCTCACGTCCGGCCCAGCGGGATATTATGCCGCAGCAGCCGAGCAGGATGGCGACGCCGCCCCCAAGCCGCGCGCGCAGATCGGCGTAGGTGCGCCAAACGGCCTCGGGCGCGACGGCCCCGGCCTGGCAGCCCGGGAAGAACACGTATTCACACTTCTCAAAGCCCGGTTCGGCCCGGCAGAGGAAGGCCTCGCCGTTTGAAAAGAGCTGGTCTAAGAGCGCGAACTCGTGCACCGCCAGGCTCATCTTCCCCGTGTCCACCATGTTGCGGCGGGCGGAGAGGCAGATTTCCGCCATGTCGTAGCCGTTCGGACAGGTGACCGTGCACTGTGAGCACAGCGCGCAGGAGTTTATGGCGCCGTTCATCATGTGGTCGCCCATTATGATGCCGACGTTGTTGTATATCTCGCGCGTCATAATGCGGGGGAACTTGCCGTAGTGCTGCAGCCAGGCGCAGCCCTTGATGCACTCCGTACACTCGCACTGTATACATCTGGCGGCCTCGCTCTGCGCCTCCACGGGCGAGTACACGCCGCTTTCCGCCACGCGGCGCGACGGCGTGACGGTGGACAGATCCGTGTACAGCGTGCTCGTGACCGGCCCCTCCCCGCCGCGCGCGCTGTCCGGCGCCATGCCCTGGGCCAGCCGGTCGGCGCTAACGCCCGCGCGCCGCGCGTCGTAAAAAGCGCCGATAACGCTCGCGTCTGCGCCCGGGCGGGCGAGCACGCCGAGCGCGCTGTCGCAGAGCGTGACGGGGTCGGGCCCGCTTCCGCCCAGCAGGGCGTACGCCTCCCGTGAGACGCAGACGAGGTCATATTCGTCCTTTTCGGAGGCGATAAACTCGCCGCTCAGCTCGCAGCCGTACACGATTTTCAGATCGAGCTTTTCAAGCGCTGCCGCCTGCGCCGCGGCGTCCTCCGGGCCCAGGAACGGCGCGCAGCCGGAGATAAGCTCCTCCGCGCCCGGCGCTGAGACGTAAAACACTGTGGGATAGCTCTTCCCGGCCAGCTCCGCGGCCACGATGAGGCTGAAGAGCTCGGCACCGAAAACCGCGGCGGTCTTTTTCTTCCTGAACTTCAGCAGCCCGCGGCCCGTCCTCGGCTGGCCGTGGCGCATGGCGGCGCGCTCCAGCGCGCATATGTCCACGCTCTCCGCGCCGCACTCCGACAGGCGGCAGGCGTCCGCGCAGGGTGCCTCACAGCCCGCGGCCAGTATCTGCACAAAGGGCACCGCCCGCTCGAGCATGGCCCGCGCGGCGGTGAAATCGCCGTCTGCGCAAAGCCGCGTGAGCTCGCGGGCGTCTATGCGCAGCGGGCAGGCCGCCGTGCAGAAGGCCGGCTGCTCGTGCACGCACAGCGCCTCTCGCACGGCGAGCTCCTCCTTGGAATACAGCTGTTTTGTCTTGTACGCGCGCGTTGAGCGCTCGGTAAAGTCCATAATCGCCCTCCTTCCGGCGGGAAAATCAGTCGACGGAGTTCCAGAATTCTATCTTGTAAACTGTGCCGTTTTCGTCGAGGATGAAGCGCGTTATCGTCCAGCCGTCGCTGACCATGATCACGTCGCCGCCCCGCCAGTCGTCGTCGGTGTCCCAAGTGCCCATATAGCCGAAGTCACTGCCGTAAAATGTGTGGTGTTCCCCGGCGGCCGTGAGCGAGCGCACGTTTGATGGGAAGCTCGCAAGCACGTCCTCGCCGCTGCTGCCTATGCCGACGCCGCGCAGCTTGAAGGGGAAATCTGCCGATTCGGTGTTGAAGCCGCTGAGATAGAGCGGAGCGCCGCTCATGGCGTCGAAGGTCACCGTCGCGCCCATGTACTCGTACACCGCGCCGTCTGCGCCGAATTCGGAGTACGAGACCGGCGTCACTCCCGGTGTGGCCTCCCACTCGGCGCGCTCTACGCGCGTGGGCAAGGGCAGGCACAGCTCGTCATTGTAGGGCATGTCGCGGTGTGCGCGCAGCGCGTCATCGTGTGTTATGGCCGTGAAGCGCTCGGGACGCGGGGTATCGGCGCTCTCGGCGTATTTAAGCGTGAGTGTACCGCCGTCCACGTTTGCTGCGGCCTCTGCTTCCGTGAAGCTGTTGCCCACGATGTCCCTCCAGAGCGTGTCGGGGTGCTCGAACCAATAGTTGTACCAGCACTTGAAGCGCCCGGCGGCGGACATGAGCAGCAGCGCCTGAGAGCCGTCTCCGAAAGGTTCGGCGAGCCAGTACGACTCCGGCTCGAAAGGCGTGTCAGGCAGCGTCATCGTCTCCGGAACCGCGCGCCTTGAGGCTTCCTCCGGAGAGATCGTCTCAACCGGCGCAGCCGACGGCTCCGGCGCCGCCGCCACCGGCGAGGCAGCGTCCGCCGTCACGTCCGGCGTCGGCTCAGCCGCAGGGACGCCGCAGGCGGTGAGGAGCAGCAATACAAGCATCAATAAGACCGCGCGCTTCATACCCGACACCTCGCTTTTACAAATGGGGAAGGCTTTCGCCTTCCCCATTCTATCATAGCTTGCGTGTGATTTAAAGCCTTATGCCTTGACCTGCTTGAGCGCTTCGAGCACTACGCTCGGCAGGGCCGGGACGCGGGTGATGCGCGCGCCGGTGGCGTTGTAGATGGCGTTCAGGATGGCCGGGTGCGGGGCGTCCAGCGGGGCCTCGCCGCAGCCGGAGGCGCCGTAGGGGCCGTTCGGGCGCGGGTGGTTGGTCTGGTACACCAGCTCGATGTCGTCGGGCGCGTCGTTCGGGTACGGGATGCCGCACTTGGCCAGCGTGGTGTGCTTCTTGAGGTCCTCAAAGTCCTCGGTCAGCGCCAGGCCGATGCCCTGGACCAGGCCGCCGTAGAAGTTGCCGTCCACGGCCAGCTTGTTGAGGATGGTGCCGCAGTCGGCCACGGCGGTGAACTTCTCGACCTTGACCTTGCCGGTCTCGGTGTCAACCGCGACCTCGGGCAGGAATATCGTGTACATGTAGCTCGGGAACGGGTCGCCCTGGCTGGTGGCCTGGTCGAGCGCTACGCTGGCGGTGTAGGTGTAGATGCCGACGGCGTGGGTGTCTATGCCCTCGGCGACCATCTCGTCGTAGGTGCGGTAGGTGCCGTCCGGCTTGCGCATGGCCTTGAGCAGGTTCTCGCAGGCGACCTTGGTGGCGGAACCGGTCATGACGGTGGAGCGGGAGCCGCCGGCGGGGCCGGAGTTGGGGGTGAGCTTGGTGTCGTTCATCTCCAGATGGATCATCTCGGGAGTGAAGCCCGCCTGGCGCAGGGTCTCATGGCCCGCGGTGAGCGTGGCTATGTCGGCGCCCTGGCCGTGGTCCTCCCAGGAGTTGCGCAGCGTGACGGTGCCGTCCGGGTTCAGGTCCGCCCAGCACTCGGAGACGTCGGAGTTGTCAAGGCCGCAGCCGTAGACGCCCAGCGAGACGCCGACGCCGTACTTTATGCGCCCGTCGCTGGCGGCGTTCTTCTCCGCGACGCGCTTCTTGGCCGCCTCGTAGTGAGGCCTGGCGAGGTTGAAGAGGTCCTCCTCGCAGTAGACGTCGGGACGGCAGCCGTTCGGCGTGCGGGAGTCCTCGCTCTCCTTGTAGCAGTTCATGGCGCGGAACTCGAAGGGATCAATGCCCAGCTTGGCCGCCATCATGTCCATGGCGATGTCGCTGCCCATGAAGCTCTGCGGCGAGCCGTAGGCGCGGAAGGCGCTGCCCCAGGCGTGGTTGGTGAACACGGTGGTGGATTTGTTGCGTATGGTCTTGATGTCCACGCCTGCGCCGACGAACTGGCTCAGGCGGTGGGTCAGCAGGTCGCCGAACTCGCTGTACGGGCCGTGGTCGATGTAGTTGTCGCCCCAGAGCGCCAGCACCTTGCCGTTGTCGTCTGCCGCCAGCTTGATGTGCATGAAGCCCGGGCTGCGCTTGCCGGTGTAGGTGATGGACTGGTACATGTTGAAGTTGAGGCTGACCGGCCTCTGGCAGACCAGCGCCGCCACGCCGAGTATGCCCTCGTTCGTGGGGGAGAACTTATAGCCGAAGGTGCCGCCCGAGTGGTTCTGCACCAGGCGCAGCTTATCCAGCGGCACGCCGATGCCGTCGGCTATCATGGGTGCGTGCAGGTGCAGGCCGATGCTCTTGGAGTGGACGGTGAGCATCCCGTCCTCGTCTATGTAAGCGTAGCCGTTGTCCGGTTCCAGGAACAGGTGGGGCTGGCGCGAGCAGTAGCTCTCCACCTCTATCACGTTGGGCGCGCTGTCGAAGTCAAAGTCGGGCCCCTTTATGCAGTTGGTCTCATAGTACGCGTTGGGTGTGCCGGGGTGGATCTCAATGGCGTCGGGCGCGAGTGCCTCCGGCGCGCTCATGTAAGCGGGCAGAACCTCGAGATCAACCTTGACGGCCTTCGCCGCGGCGCGGGCGTGCTCCTCGGTGTCCGCCGCCACTATGGCGATGGCGTCGCCGTACTGGAACACCTTCTCGTCGCAGAGTATCGGCCTGTCCCAGCCGTCGCACTTGTTGTTGAGCGGGAGCATTACGAGGCCGTTTATGCGGTTCTTGCCGGGCACGTCCTTGGCGGTGATGACCTTGAACACGCCGGGCATCTTCTCGGCCTCGGAGGTGTCCACGCCCTTGATGTTCGCGTGGCTGACCTCGGCCTGGACCAGCGCGAGGCGCAGGGTGTTCTCGGGCATATGCAGAGCCTGGTCGGCGCCGAAATCCCAGGTGCCGGTGACCTTCATGGCCGCGCTCGGGCGGGCATATGTGGTGCCGGTGATGACGTTGTCGGTGGGCTTGAACATCAGGTCCTCGGCCGTCATCTCGCCGCGCATTACGGCAGCGGCGGCCATGGTGGCGTCAATCAGGGGCTTGTAGCCGGTACAGCGGCAGAGGTTGCGGTTCTTGTTGAACCAGTCGCGCACTTCCTGGCGGGTCGGGTTGGGGTTCTGTTCGAGCAGGACCTTGGCGGAAATGATGAAGCCGGGAGAGCAGAAGCCGCACTGAGCGCAGCCATAGGCCATCCACGCCACCTGCAGCGGATGGAGGTTGTTCACAGTGCCCACGCCCTCGATGGTGGTTATCTCGGCGTAATCGCGCAGCTTGGAGACCTTGGTGATACAGGAGCGTGTGACCTTGCCGTCAAGTATGACGTTGCAGGCGCCGCAATGGCCTTCACCGCAGCCAATCTTGCAGCCGGTCAGCAGCAGGCGGTCGCGAAGGACTTTGGCGAGCGTCTCGTTTCCCTCCAGCACGAGAGTGCGCTCCACCCCGTTGATGATGAGTACCTTTTTTATCATGCGGTTTTCCTCCTTTTTATGGTATACGCGATAATCTTTCCAAAAAGCGCCATGGCGCTTGCGATTGCCCCTTTAAATCGAAAAACATATATGGTATATTCAAATCACACGCAATACTGTGTCACGTGTGACAAAGGGAGGATTTCTACATGGAAAACAAACTGCAGGAGATACGCGCCGGCTCCGTTACCGTGGAGGTGGTAGACGCGGCCACGGGGCAGACATTCCGCCGCACGCTGCCGATAGACTACCTGGAGACGGCCAACGCCCTGCGCCTGTCCGCCGAGGACGCCCACGGAAACCCGGCAGAGCTGGTGTTTTACTCCGGGACAGGTGTGAGCAGGCTGCGCGACCTCACCGGCGGCGGGCCGAATACGGACCCGTGCGGAGGGCACGGCGGCTGAAGGGCGGCCAAACAATTTCTTCAAGTTGATTTTACTCTTCGGGACGCCGAGCGTCAAATTGTATCAGATTGCAAATTGTTTTTGTAAACAACTCGATATTTTTGTGCTATACTGCTAATGGGCCGCTGCGCCATATGAGACAGTTACGGATTTGGAGTGATACAGTGTGGCAACGGGAGCGGTTATAGCCGCGGCGGGCATGTCCACCAGAATGGGAAAATTCAAGCCTATGCTGAGCATAGGTTCGATTTCCATCGCCCAGAGGGTTGTGGCGACCTTCCAGCAGGCGGGAGTATCAAGAATAGTGATGGTGACCGGGCACAGGGCTGATGAGCTGGAGTGGCACCTTGCGCGGAGCGGCGTGGAATTTCTGCGCAATGAGAACTATGCCGCGACGCAGATGTTTGACTCGGCCGTCATCGGCTTCAAATATCTGCTGGGGAAATGCGGCAGCATATTGTTCACGCCCGTGGACATACCGCTTTTCACCTCTGCCACGGTTGAAGCGCTGACCGGCTCCGGTGCGGAGCTGGCCTGCCCGGCCTGCGGAGGCAGGCGCGGCCATCCCATACTCATGTCCGCAGGCGTGGCGGAGAGAGTCATTTCTGACTCCGGCGAGGGCGGACTACAGGGGGCGCTGGAGCGCTGCGGGACGGAGGTGACCGAGATAGAGGTTGACGACCCGGGCATACTGCTGGATGCGGACACGCCGGAGGACTATGCGGAGCTGCTGGAGATTCACAACAGGCAGCTCTGCCGGCCCGTGATAGATGTGTCCATAGCCAGGGAGCGCAGGTTCCTTGACACGCGCGTGGCCATGCTGCTGAAGCTGACGGACGAGACGGGCTCGGTGCGCCAGGCCTGCCGGCACATGCAGCTGTCGTACAGCTCCGGCTGGAACGCCATAAACCTGCTGGAGCAGGAGCTGGGCTATGCCGTCGTGGAGCGCAGCCAGGGCGGCTCGCGTACCGGCCGCAGCCGCCTGACCGATAGGGGGCGGGCCCTGCTGCAGGCGTACGATACCTTTGCCGCGCTCCTGCAGGAGAAGGCGGAGGAGCTGTACGGACAATGCTTCCGGATGATATGAAAATCCCGCCCGGCACTGACTGTCCGGACGGGATTCACGTGAGCTGCCCGCCCCGCGCAAAAGCGCGGGGCGGGTGTGATTTTATTCAGCGGGCATGGCGCCGACCATGAGCTCGTCGTACATCTCCTGCGTCAAATCGCACTGGTAGAACAGGCTGTAGTACTCCGTGACCATCTCCTGCAGGTCGTACTCGCAGTAGTCGGGGTAGAGCAGGGCGCCGAGCCAGAGCATGCCCAGGTAGCGCTGCACGCTCGGGGGGCTGGAGAGCCAGCCGTAGGGGCCGTAGGGCGTCTTGTAGTAGCTGCCGGAGCTTATGGCCTGCAGCTGCTGCCAGGTGGCGTCGCCCGCGACGGTTTCATAGACGCTGTCGGGGGCGAAGACTATGACCTCGGGGTCCCAGACCAGGAGCTGCTCCATGTCAACCTCGTTGCCGTTGCCGTTGGAGACGACTTCGGGCAAATCGGCCAGGTTGTCGGTCATCATGTTGAAGGTCTCCGCGTGATAGGAGCCCTCGGCGATCACGTTCAGGCCCTTGTCGCCGAGACAGTAGAGGGCGGTCTTGCGGGCGCCGTCGGCGTCCACTCTGGCCATCATGTCGGTCATCATGGTGTAGAGGTCCTCCAGCCAGGTGGCTATCTCCTCGGCCTCCGCCTCACGGCCGACCAGCTCGCCGAGCATGCGGTAGGCGTCCGGCGAGGTCTGCACGGTGGCGTCGATGTGCACGAAGGGTATTCCGGTCTGCTCGCTGAGCGAGTCCATGTCCTCGGCGATGCCGTCCTTGCTGTCGCCGATGTCTATGACCACGTCGGGGGCGGCGGCGAGGATAGCCTCAAGGTCGAGCTCGGCCCCGCCGCCGTAGAGCTGTCCCAGCTCGGGCAGGGTGCTGATGTAGTCGGGCAGGTACTTCTCAATGTCCTCTGCGATGTAGTTGCTCACGCCGACCATGAGGTCGCCGACCAGCGGGATGGCGTAGATCTGCGTCAGCGGCCCGGAGACGGCGACGCGCGTCACCTCGTCCGGTACCGTCACCGTGCGTCCCGTTGAGTCTGTGAATTCCCGTGTGGCCGCTTCGGCGGACACGGCGGCGCTCGGCTCCGGCGTGGGTGTGTTTTCGGCGGCAGGCTCGGTGCCGCAGGCGGAGAGGACTCCGGCAAGCAGGCACAGGGCCAGCAGGATTGATAGGGCACGTTTCATTTTCACTTTTCCTCCTGTTTTGTATGTTTAACTTTACGTTAAGCCCTTGTGTCTTCGCCCCTCGCCACGCTCTCCGGGGTGCATACGCGCACCCGGTCGCCGAAGAGGCTGGATATCTCCACGTCCACTCCGTAGAGCGCGCGCATGGTGTCCCGCGTGAGCACCTCGCGCGGCGTGCCCTCCGTGAGCACCTCGCCGCCGGCGAGAGCCAGTATGCGGTCGGCGAACATATAGCTGTGCTCGGGGTTGTGCGTGGTCTGTATCACCGTATAGCCCTCGCGGGCCAGCTCACGGGCACGGTTGAGCACCAAAAGCTGGTTGCCGAAATCCAGGCTCGCCGTCGGTTCGTCGAGCATGAGCACCGGCGCGCGCTGCACCAGTGCCCTGGCTATCAGGGCCAGCTGGCGCTCGCCCCCGGATATGCGGTGGAAGCAGCGGTCGGCTAGGTGGGCTATGCCCGTCTTCTCCAAGGCGTCCTCCACGCGCCGCTCGTCCTCGCGCCTGGGTGTCGAAAAGGCGCCCAGGCCGCTCGTCGTGCCCATGAGGACGATGTCGCGCACGCTGTAGTTGAACGCCGGGTGCGAGCTCTGAGGTATGTAGGCGATGAGCTTCGCCATCTCGCGGGTGCTGAGCTTCGCGGCGTCGCGCCCTTCGACGGTGATGCTGCCCGTGTAGCCGCGCAGCAGGCCCAGCACGCAGCGGAAAAGGGTGCTCTTGCCCACGCCGTTGGGGCCGAGTATGGCGAGGAACTTGCCGGCCTCGGCGGTGAAGCTCACGTGACGCAGCACCTCGCGCTCGCCGTAGGAGAAGCTCAGGTCTTTCACTTCAACGCTCATTCCTCATGCCTCCTTCCCGTAATGAGCCAGAGGAAGAACGGCGCGCCGACAAAGGCGGTTAGTATGCCGATGGGTATGCCCGCGCTGGTCACGTTGCGGGAGACGTTGTCCACTATGAGCAGGAACACCGCGCCGCCGAGCATGCTGCCCGGCATCAGCCAGCGGTAGTCGCTGCCGCAGATACGGCGTACCATGTGCGGTATGACCAGCCCCACCCAGCCTATCATGCCGGAGACGCTGACCGAGGAGGCCGTGACGAGCGTGGCGGCGACGATGACTCCGACGCGCAGCCTTCCCGCGTCCACGCCCATGGAGCGCGCCTCGTCGTCGCCCATGGAGAGCACGTTGAGCCTCCATCGCAGGGCGAATAGCGGCACCAGCCCGAGCAGCATGGGCCAGAACACGAACTTTATCTCGCTCCATTTTGCACCGGAGAGGCTGCCCATGAGCCAGTAGGTTATCTCGGGCAGCTTGTTGTTGGGGTCGGCGGCGAGCTTTATAAAGCTGGTGCCGGCCTCAAAGAGCGAGCTTATCATGATACCGGCGAGCACCAGGCCCAGGGTCTTCTCGCCCTTGGCGCGGCGGCTCACCCAGAACACCAGCGCCACGGTCAAAAGGCTCATGCCGAAGGCAGATACGGTTATTTGTGCGCTGGAGAGGCCGAAAAATATGGCCAGGGCAGCGCCGAAGCCCGCGCCCGCGCTCGCGCCGAGCACGTCCGGCGCCGCCATCGGGTTCTGGAACACGCCCTGGTAGGCCGCGCCCGCGGCGGAGAGGCAGGCGCCGACCAGCACGCTCATGAGCACGCGCGGCAGGCGCACGTTCCAGACCGCGGCGTACATCGCGTCCGTCCAGAACTGGTCTATGCCACCGCCGAAGAGACTGAGGAACCTGTCGCCCAGTATGCCGCAAAGCTCGCGGAAGGGGACGGGATAGCGCCCGAACAGAAAGCTGACGAGCGTACAGACTATGAGCGCCGCGCCCAGCACTGTGAGGGTGGCCGGGCCGCTGAGGAGATGGTCGCGGCGGTTCAAGGCAGATCCCTCCCCAGCAGGAAGGTGCGCCCATACCTGAATGGCGGGCCGTCGTACCCCCCGGCAGCATGGTTCCAGGCCCCGCACCGGTCGGTGACGCACATACCGGCAATGCGGTCTATGCCGAAGTCCAGCAGCGCCGGACACAGCGGCACTGTGGGGCCGGTGAGTATCACGTATGCGTCACGGCAGAGCTCCAGCAGGCGCGGGAGCGTCTTGTTCACCAGTGACGAGCCGGTTATGAGCACCGCGTCGCACTCCGGCAGGATGTATTCGCAGGCACTGTCCGGATAGTCGCCCGGCTTGGGGTGCCGCTCAAGTATGTACACCTGCCTTGCCGCGTCCAGCGTCCCGGCCGGCATCTTCAGGTGCCCGACCAGCCCCACGGTCATGCCGCTGAAGTCCAGGCCGCGCGTGCAGTAGTTGTCATACGGCTCGCCGCAGCCGAGTGAGGCCATGCGCGCCGGAGTGTTGTAATATGCGTTCATCGCCGCGGCGCCGTACCCGGCCTCGACCATGTTCCAGCTCTTCACGCAGGAGGCGGCCTCGCGGAGGGGCAGCCCAGCCACCCCGCCGGGGTGCATGGGGACCATGCTCTCACCCTCGGTAGTCATGGCCACGCCGGAGAGGTTCACGGTCTCCACCGCCGTCCAGATGCGGCCGGAGACGGCCCTTTCTATCTTCTCTGCGGAATCCACGCCGTCAATAAGCGCGTCGTACAGCTCCCACATAGTTCTCACCTGCTTTGTATCGCGTATTCCTGCGCCCAGCTCGTGAGCGCGCCGAGGGCATCGGCGTCGCCGCGGGTGCGCACGGTTACCTCCTGCGTGTCACCGCTCGAGAGCAGCTCCTCCCTCAGCTCGCCGGCCCGTGCGGCGAAGTCCCGTCCCGTGGCGGCGAAAGCCTCGAGCCGGGACACGGCTCCCGCCGTTTTGAGCACGCATATCCACGGTATGTCTGAGGCGAGAAAGCTCTCCAGCTCCCCGCGGAAGACGGGCGTGACAAGCTCCATGCCGCCTATCTCGTCTATGACGGCGAAGGGCCTGCTGCGCGCTTCGCGCAGCAGCTGTACGCCGAGAGTGCGGAATGCGTCCCCGCTGAAGGCGGTGCCGCGCGTAAAGTCCAGAAAGCGTGCCCCCCGGGGCTGCTCCAGCAGCAGCTCCGGCGCCGGGACCAGCTCAAAGCCCTCAAGCACGCCGCCGCGCATGACGCGCACCGTGGCAAATCCGCCCGCGAGACGCAGCCGGCCGCCGAGCGCGCGGCGTATGAGCGTGGTCTTGCCGGAGCCTATTTCGCCGGAGAGGAGTATATGCCGCTTCACTTTGCGCTGCGCCCGGCGCGCACGGCGATGAGCTGGGCGGCAATGGATATGGCTATCTCCGCCGGGGTCTCAGCGCCTATGTCGAGACCTATGGGCGTGGTGACCAGGTCACAGTCGGCCTCGGACACGCCGTAGTTTTCAATCAGCTGCCGCCTCACGCCGGCCGCCTTGGCGCGCGAGCCTATCACGCCGACATAGTACGGCCGGAGCGGCAGAATCTGCGACTGAACGACGGTGTCGAAGGCATGCCCCCTGGTCATGACGCAGACATAGTCCTCGCCGGTTATGCTTACGCTCGCGGCTATATTGCTGAAGTCAATCAGTTTTATTTCTTCTGCGGTCGGAAACAGCTCACGTCTCGTGAAGTCCGGGCGGTCGTCCATGACCACGCAGCGGAAGCCTATGTTCGTCAGCACCGGCTCCAGCGCCTGGGCCACGTGGCCGCCGCCGAAGATGTAGACATGTCCGGAGGCGTTCAGCTGCTCGGCAAACACGTCGTGCCCGTCCGCCTGCACCCGCTGGGGGTGGCCGCTCAGATGCGGCAGCAGCCAGGCGGGGGCGGAGGACTTGTCCGCTGCGGAGAGCCGGCCGCCGTCCTTGAGGTCGGTTACCAGCCAGAAGCTCTCGCCGCGCTCAAAACGGCCCGCGGCCTCGTCCGAAACGGCTATTGCGTTTGCATCCCCTGCCGGGATGTAGTGGAAGAAGACCTTGACGTCGCCGCCGCAGATCATGCCCAGATTCTGCACGTCGTCCTTCGTGAGCGTGAAATCGTGCTCCAGCGAGGCGCGCTTTGCGAGCTGTTCGGCGGCAATATGCTCGCTGCGGTATTCCACGGCGCCGCCGCCTATTGTGCCATAGATGCGCCCCTCTCGGCCAACGAGCATCCTTGCGCCCGCTCCGCGCGGCGTGGCGCCGGAGGACGCAACTACGGTGACAAGCATCAAGTCTTCGCCGGAACGGAGCTTTTCGCCCATTATCTTCAGCATCTTCTTCATATTCTAACCCCTTTTCCTTCCATAAGCCTGACTATGTTCTCCGCCGCCGCGCGGCGTTCACCGTGCTTTTTCAGCGCCTGCGGCGACGCGCACCTGCTCTCGCTGGCAGCAAAGCGCTCCGCGAGCGTACACGGCCTGTCCTCCAGAACGAGCTTGTCTGCCAGGTAAACGACGGCGGCGGAGTCCAGCGTTTTCCCGTCGTGGCCGTGGTGCAGGCGCACCAGCTCCGCAGTCCCGACGTACCCCAGCCCGGACAGCCATTCCGCGCCCGTCTCCGCGTGGTGCGGCTGCGTGCGCGCTATGTCGTGCAGGTACGCCGCGGCGCGCACGGCCTTCACGTCCATGCCCAGCGCTCCCGCCAGTTCCGACGCCCTGTCCGCAGCAGCGGCGCAGTGAGAGATCACGCGCTCCGGCGTGCCCGCTGCGCGCAGCAGCCCGAGGCAAAGCGAGTCGTCCGGCTCCGGGTGCGGCAGGACGCCGATGCGCACCGGCCGCCCGCCGTCCAGCTCCACGTAGGAGCCGTACGGTATCTTTACCATGCCCGCGCCCAGGCTGTCCAGGTACAGGCGTATAACGCTCGCGTGCGCCACCACGGCGGCCGGGGCTCCGCAGGACAGAATCCCGTCCATGGCCCGGGTGAAGCGCGAGAGCGCCTCGCCGTCCGGCTCGGAGCCGGGCAGGGGCAGATAGCGCTCCGCCGCGCGGCGGGCGTACAGCTCGGGATAGCGGGTGCGTATCTCAGTGAAGGTGAGGCCGTCCCATTCGCCCGCGTACTGCTCGGCCAGGCCGTCAATGACCGTGACCGGCAGCGAAAAAGCTCCCGCCGTCTGCACCGCGCGGCTGAGCGGGCTGGAGTAAACCTCCCCGACCCTGCCCCCGAGCTCGCACGCCAGCAGGAAGGCCTGCATGCGTCCCACCGGTCCCAGGGGCAGTTCGCTTCGCCCCAGACATACGCGGACACCGCCGGGGAAGTCGGGCCTGCCGTGACGTATCAGATAAGTTTTCCGCATGAAAAGAGCTCCCCAAAGTACGTGTCAAACTGCTCCGCGGCGAATTTCTGTACTGACTGCTCGAATTTATGATATCTCTCCAGCAGCGTCCTCGCTTCGCCGGTGAGCTCACTCGCCCCGCCGCCGGCACCGCCCTGGGTGCGCAGCACCAGCGTACAGCCCAGCTGGGACTCCAGCGCATGTATGCTCTTCCAGCCCGTGGAGTACGATATCTGCATACGCTGGCAGGCTTCACGCACGGACTTCGTCTCGTCCGTGAGCATGAGCAGCATGGCTATGCGCCCGTCCATAAACGGGGTCTCCTTCACCAGCTCAACGTGCGTTACCGGGCGTATGAGCTGGGAGTTGTGGTAGTTCAGCAGGCGGCTGTAGTCCTCGGGCGTGTCCGCGTCGTACAGTATGCCCTCGTCGGGGACGTCCAGCAGGCGCATCTCTTCCCCGCAGCGCATGAGGGCGCCGCGCAGGCCGCCCTCGCCGCTGTCGGCCAGGATGCCGTCTATCAGCCCGGCGGATATGAGTATGGGGTGGCCAGTCTCGCCGCTGTACACCGGGCTGGCCAGAGGCAGGGCAGAGCTTATCAGGGTTTTGACCGTGCTTACCGTGAAGAGAGGTATGTCCACCGGGGTGAACAGCACCGCGCCGCATTTGCCGCGCAGGTACTCCAGGCCTATCCTGACGGAGTCGAACATCTGCGTGTGTTCGTAATCCCCATTGCGCAGGAAGGTGATGCCGTTGCCGGCCAGATGACGCTCCAGCTCCTGGGCATTGCAGCCGGTGACCATGACAATGCGGTCAACGCCCGCCTGCCGGAAGGTGGAGACCACGCGCTGAGCTATGGATATGGCCCCCAGGTTCAGCATGGGCTTGAAGTCTCCCATGCGCGAGCTCATCCCTGCCGCCGTTATCAGTGCTGCGTATTTCATACCTGCCTCCGACTTGTATTTAAAAACGAATTGTTTTGAAAAATAATTCTGAGATTATATTAGCTCGCTGTTATATGGATGTCAAGGAAAACGGTGGGGTGATGCCCCAAATTTGCACAGATTGCACAAAAGGCGGCGCTTTCGCGGAAAAAAGAGACCTGCAGAAATGCGCAAATGGACGGATTAAACAGAAAAAAGCCACCAAAACATTGCGTTTTGGTGGCTTTTGAGCAGATATTTGACAGGCTTTCAGCGCTTGCTGAACTGGGGAGCGCGACGGGCAGCCTTGAGGCCGTACTTCAATCGTCTGAGCGATGATTTTCCTTGATATTCCGGGCTTTTTTGAGCCTCGG
>OLRU01000489.1_pt1 | contig 45133 bp, 33 predicted proteins | sample 1672961 | NCBI WGS metagenome assembly OLRU01 (sample SAMEA3136741, study PRJEB25190) | human gut metagenome | biome: human gut; feature: human-associated habitat; material: faeces | place: Austria | collected 2013
ATCTCCTATTTCAGACAGATAGGAGCCGACGTAAAGAGTTATGCTATCTAACATACATCAAAAAGAGGTAAGATAACGCCCTCTGCAAAAAAGGTTACGTTATCTTACCTCAACAAAGTTCGTGCCGGAGAAGCCATCGTCCACATAGAATTTGTAATTGGTGTAGCCGTTGTCCTTACAGTAGCGTTCCAGCATTTCTTTCTGGTGTACGATGCTGTTGCTGTCACCATCGTTCGCGTCATCCACGGAAAGTCTGGCGTACAGCGCGGTCGGTTCATCAGGAGCCACAGACGGCTTAAAGGACATCAGATCATTGAGGTTCGGTATCATCGTACTGCACCCCCTTTCAGGAGAGCAGCACAGTGTTCCATGGGCATTTTCACTGCTTCATTAGAAAACGGATCGGTGTTTTCAACGCGGCAGTAGAGAGCGACATATTCAATTTTGTCCTTTTCATTCGACTGTAACATAAGTTCCTCCAATCTGCGAACGAAAAGGCTTTGGGTCATGTCCCTATTATACCGCATCGCCGCTATTCTGGGAAGTGATTTATCGCACTAAAGTGATAAATTTTTTATTCGCTCATTTGACAAGATAACTCGCGTTCGATGATCCGGCCCATTTTCTCTGCTGCCGTTTCTTTGGCATCAGGGTTGAAGAATGAGGAAACGATGTAGGTCGTGCCCTTGATCTTGCGTTCGCAGATGAGATCAGGTTCTCTTTGTTCATCCATTTTTATCACCCGTTTCTTTATGACAAGGCAGTACGCCGAAGCATTTCTGCTCCGGCGCACTGCCGATTTTCTTTTCTTGCACTTTGTACCGTATTGTCGGACTTGGCTTGTCCTCGGCTCACCCCCGGTACACGGGAACATTCAGGTCGGTCTTGGTCGGACACTCCGAGATCGGTGATCTGTTTGGCATCTCCTGCAATGGGTCGTGGCAATACGCCTCTTACCACAAGAGGCGTATCAGCAGTGAAGGTATCGCTCTGCTCCTTTGATGTTATCGTTTTGACGGATCATCTGACCGATCCGCAGGAGGTCTTGGCGCTTCACTTTGTCGTGCTCACCACTGCACTCAAATTCCTGAATGCTGATATGAACGGAAATCCGCTGTTTATCAAGGTACGATGAAAGGCTCTAAAAGTTCCTCTCACTATATAGGAGGGAAATCGGCCGAAAGTTGTCATGTTTTCAAAAAATATTTCTGAAATTTTTTCAGACCGGTTTTTACAGAGCGCATCACCGTTGCCTTGTTGCAGTTTTCCATTGCCGCGATCTCCGCATAGGAATAGCCAGACCAGAAATGAAGGATAAGTCGCTGCCGCTGTTTGGGAGAAAGGCGTGATAGACCTGCCCACACCTTTTCCGCCAATTCCATTCGTTCAAAGGTTTCCTCCAGCGTTTCGGATACGCTTTTTCCGTACAGGCAGCATTCCAGCGGACGGCTGTCCAGATGCTTTCGGCGCTCATAGCGTTCCCGCTGTTCTGCACGATGCCCATCAATAAAGACCTGATAGACTTCCAGCGACACCTCCACCGCTTGCATCTGGCGATCCGCATCCGGCACCGTCACAATATAGACCGCCATTTACACCACCCGCAGCAGCATGGCGATCTTGTCCGGCATGGGCAGTTCCGCTGCGAGCAGTACAGCCGCAGGCGGCGTCGGCGTGTCCTCCGGCGCGACGATCAGAACGCTTTCGCCAGGATGTAGACGGATCACACGAATCAATTTTTCCATAGGTAAGTACCTCCTGAATATTATTGAGGATAAAACCCTCTACTCATCGGTCACGGCAGAAGGCAAAAAATCTATACTCAAAAAAATTTTTGAAATGCTCTAAGGCAAAACCAGCACTTGCGGGTGCTGGTCTTGCTTTAGGTCATTTACCTGGTCAGAGCGATGTAGAGATGCCGCTTTGCCCGGCTAATCAGCTGAGAAACGGTGTTCGGCTTGCAGTCCATGATGACGGCAATGTCTTTGAGCGGATACCCCTCCCAATAAGCAAGCTCGATCATGCGCCGCTGGCGATCCGTCAGCTGACGCAGCGCTGTGGCAAGGCGCTCATTCTGAACGGTGTCTACAAAGTCGGTGATGAGCACCACCTCCAACGGGTCACTGCGCTCTATCAGGCGGCATTCCATGTGAACAAGCTCCTCACTCATGCTTTCCAGTGAATAGCTGTGCCGGCGAAAGCGCCGGTCTGCGTTGCGGATGATACGCTCCTCATCCGCCAGAATTTTCTCCCAATCCAAAGCATCGGTTCCTCCATTTCGTGAGAATTTTTGAAATCCTCACGGTGGCGGACCACGACACCGAATCGGGTGGAGATAGCAAAAGGCACTACTGCGGGTAAAAATGACCGCAATAGTGCCTACTTTAAGTTTCCACGCGAGAACGGCAGCAGAGCCGGACGGCTCCGCCGTATGGGATCAGGAAATTCATCATATCGTGCGCAACTACATCCCTGTTTTTTGCTCTAAACACATTCAGACTGACACGCTTTTTCATCGCCTCCTTAAATGTTTCGGTGGCTCGCATTACTCAGTGAGTGATCCAGTTATAGACTCCAAACTGTTCGCTGATGAGCTTTGCAATCTTCTCCATGCTCTCATCCGAAAATGGCAGATCAATATCCATTCAGATCAATGTCTTGTAGGTATTGTTCTCATGCCGATAGGTCAGGATCAATCCGACTCTGTCGTATAGCGCGTGCGCGTTTCCAGAGGACAGATCGTCATCGAGCATATTCAGGGATATGACCGCATTGAAGCTGCCTCTAGCATTTTCGCACTCAACCCATTTCCAGTTACTAAGATTGAACGGGAAAATCCTGCCACTGGAACTATAATTTTTTCTCCCGCTGCCGCCGCCTTTTAGGACGGTCAACCCTGCATTCGTAAATAAAGCGTGCTTTTCCAGATATGCGATCAGCTTGCTCCGCTCCGCTTTTCTCTGCTGTTCATACTGGTCTTTTATTTTTTGAAACTCCATCGATTCGTACCCTCCTAAAATCAATCTCTGTTACGAACTATGGCTCTTTTCACTTTGAGATACAGGGTCACCGCGCACACCACATCCACGCAGTAGATAAACTGCGAGATGCTAAACCACACCGCACCGCTGGTTTTGAGCAAACCTGCTTTTCTGCACTTGCAGGCAGCAACGATGCCGTTGATGCCGGTGAGGAAAATCGTCATGACATCCGTCACGATGATCGTAAAGGTAATGAGCCAAGTAAAAATGATCGTGGAGAACATTGCTCCGGCAATGAATAGCAGGATATATGCCGGGGCTTGGAGCAGCTTGATCAGCATATTGCTCCATGCCGCTGTTTTCGCATCCGTTTTAGAGGATGCGTTGACGATGGTCAACCAAATGGTTGCGGCAAGTCCAATGAGCCATGTGAGGATGATCAATCCGTAGATTTCAGCGATCGTCCAGTCCTTCGGAAATGCGATCGGCCCCCAACCCAATACCCAGCACAAATGCCACAGGATCGAGTAAGGAAATATCACAACTAAAACGCTTGGAATCACTCTTTTCATGGGATCACTCCTCACTTTCTTCGTCCGTTTCGCTCCAGCAGATAAAGCAACAGCAAGGTGCTTGCGGACAGCACAACCATCAGGACAAGTTCCCAAACTGCCGGAACATACGGAGCATATACGCCCCGCGCCGTCCTTGCCGCACGATCCAGATACAGCACCCTGCCGCCAAAACCGAGCAGCGCGGCAATGCAAACGGCGAAAGCAGCGCGCAGACAAAGAACGGTTTTACCCGGTCTTGCCTTATAGTTGCGACGTTTTACCCGCTGTGCCGGTTTGATGGATGGCAGCTTGCTCTGCCGCTTATAAGGACCGTAGATCATGGCACACTCCTATCCGTTCAACAAGGTCAGCGTCAGCGTGTAAAAAGCCAGCCTTTTGCCGCAAGCTCATCAAAATATTCCTGACTTTGGAGTGTTGCTTTTGCATCCGTACCAGCGGGGTCGGCCCGCACAATACCGCACGTTACATAATAGCTGAACGCGTCAGCGAAAAACTCTGCTCCGTTTGTCTGCCGGTTGCTGGAATACAGGGGGCCGCTCCATTTTTCTTTGCTGCGGATGGTTTCAAAGGCGCTGTAAACATTTCTATCAATACCGGTAGTCTTGATTTTTTCCTGATAGTAATGACCCATCTCGTGAAGCAGGGATCTTGCAGTGGCGAGGTAGATCGTCTTTTCCGAGTAGACCGTCATGCCGCCAATGCTGTAAATGCCACTTTTATCCGAGTATTCATTGATTTTCCCGGTATCAAAGCAGATCTTCCAGCCGTCCGTGATAAATGCCTTGCGGATCGGTTCCGGCACCTTTGCCATATCTGCATAGAAATCATTGATCGCGCTCTGAGGCAGATTCTGAACAACACCCTTCATCTCGGTCACGATGGGCGGCTCCTGTGCAGTTTTGGTATTCGTCAGCGCCGCATGGATGATGGATACCGCCTGTGCTCTGGTGATGATCTCCGTTGCATCAGCGTCCTTAGTCGCAAGTCCCAGTTCCTTGGCAGTACGCATTCCGTCAATGTTGGTATTTGGGTTTGCGCCATACAGCCGACTGGAATAGACCTGTGTCCCGGTTGCCGTCAATGCATAGTTCCATGCGTTGCCAGCTTGGATGGTACGGTCCTTTTGTAATTCAAGCTCTGCACCATAGCCTGTCCAACCATGACGCACCACGCGGCGCAGATGATAGCGCATAGAGTCCTTTGCTGCGCCAAGATTGCCCGTGTCCTGCTCATCCTCTGGAATGCTCCTCGACAGCATCGTGCAGAACTGTTCCACCGTAATTTTCCCATCTGGGTTGAATTTTCCGTTGTATCCGTTCACGATGCCGTTGTCTGCCGCCCACTGAATGTCCGCGTAGCAGGTATGGCTTTCAGGTACATCTGAGAATGTCAATGTGCCTGCCGCCCGTGCCGTGGGGATCAGTCCGGCGATCATTGCGGTGATCATTATTGCAGATACAAGCACTGCAAGCCGACCACGCTGGTTTATGTAGGTTCTCATATTTCTCAAGTCCTTTTCCTTATTTTTTGTGGAGAGCAGTCTCTCCAAATCGATGAAAGAAATCTTCTGCGGGCATGGGTTTGCCAATCAGGTAGCCTTGCAGGCGGTCACAGCCGAGCGCTTTTAACAATTCAATCTGGCTGTCGGTTTCAATACCCTCTGCCACACAGAGCATTTTCAATTTGTGACACAGCTCAATCGCCGCTTTGACCACATACTGCATCCGCTCACTGTGCTCTGCTTGGTCGATCAGGCTTTTGTCCAGCTTCGCAATGCTAAACTGCGACAAACCAAGTGTATTCAAGTTAGACGCATTGACACCAAAGTCGTCGATGGCAACGGTGATGCCCCGTGAGATCAATCCGTTTAACACATCGGACAACGATTCCAGATTGATCTCCACAAAGGACTCGGTGACTTCAAATACGAGCCGAGTCGGGTCAGCGCCGGTCTCCGCAATGATCTTGTCTACTCTGGTCAAATAATCCGGTTCAGATAATGTGAACCGCGAAACATTCACATTCAGCGTAAGTTCCGGCCACGCCGTTTTCCACCGCTGTAACAGCTCACAGGCTTGCCGCAGCATCGTAAAGTCCACCATGGAGATCATGCCCTCGCGTTCCATGATGGAAACGAAATCTTGCGGGAAATGGGTATGCCCACTGGGATCGACCTTGCGTACAAGTACCTCAGCGCCATAGACCTTATCATTCTGGATGCTGTACAGCGGCTGGAGGTAGGGCACGAAGGTGCTGTCGCGAAATTCTTGCAGCAACAACTCTACGAAACCCGGACGTACTCCTTTCGTTTTTTCAATCGCTGCATAATACTTGGCTTTCTCGGCCTGCATCGCTTTTTCTGCCCGCCGGACCGCGATCCCGACATCTTCCTCATGTCCCCATGTGTAGCCAAATGCTGCAATGTTCTGCTCCAATATCAACGCCGCAGCGACCTTTCCCGCTGCGTTTTTGAATTGCAGATAATCAACATCCGGCCAAATGATGACGAATTCGTCTCCACTGATGCGGTAGATGCAGTCCTCCTGAAAATGCGTTTTGAGTATCTTGCACACCAGCTCTATCGCCCGATTGCCAAATTCGTAACCGTAATTGTCGTTGATCCACTTCAAACTATTCAAGTCAACAAAGCCAACGCCGGTGGGCAATTTTTTGCCAAGCAGATCGGCTAACATTTCGTCATAGGCAAGACGGTTGTTCAGCCCGGTCAGCGGATCCTGATAGCTTTTTTTCGTCAGTGTTTCTGTGAGTATCCGTTTTTGTAACTCGTTCGCCGCAATGTAAGTCACCTGTGACAGTAGCTCCGGGGCGTCCATGTGAGCGTGAGGGTTATCTACGCCCAAAAAGCCATGTAGTTTTCCGTTTGTAAAAATGGGGACGGTGATGAGGCTCTTGATGCCCTGCGGATGCAGGTAGTCATACTCGATACGGCGAGTGGGATCGTCCTTGAGCGCGTCCACATCCTCGATAATGGTGATCTTGTTGCTTCCATCCAAGAAGTTATTCACCCACACAGCGACCACGGCAATCGGCAGGCTTTGCAGATTATCGATCTCCGGCGTTACGCCTTCCCGGCACACCTCATAGGTGTTTCGGGTCACATCCTTCTCCCAGTCAAACTCAAAGATATAGGCGCGATCCGCATTGTAATGTTCAATAATGGTATTCAACATAGAGTTGATCGCCGCTGTAAAATCATCGTTCATAACAAGATTTTCAATGCAGGATGTAAGTTTTTTCTCCGCCGCCAGATCGCTCTGTGCGGTATTCAGCTCGTCAACATAGCGATTCACATTAATGGCAACTTCCATACGGCAGGGTCTGCCCTCGTGGTCGATCACGCTGTCATGCAGCAGTAAATTGCCCGCCGCGGAGTGCTGACGCACCCATGTGATGCGCTTATCCTGCAAGTGCGACAGCTCTCCGTTCGTGCAGAATTTGCAGGGTTTTTCTTCGCCCTGCAAAAATTCGTAGCACTTCACGCCCGGTGCAGGAGTTCCAAAGCGCTCCCGGCCGATTCGGTTCAGGTAGAGTAATTCGTAGCTTTCCAGATCAGCGATATAGATGATCTCGTCAATTTGATCTAATATTTGTTTGATGTCCATACAGCTCTGCTCCTTTGTCATTTCTTTGTTTCTATATGACAGTTCTCCTTTAATTCCGGATAAACACTTAAGCCACGCTCTGAACCTTTAGGATCATTCCGTTCGGTGCCGATCAAATGGCAGTAGTTGTTCGATTGAGCTGCCATCTTCTGATAGTACAGCGCGTTTTGCTTGCTGATATTTCCGGCACAAACCGGACAGCCTGTGCGTTTCTTCGCATTCGTTCGGTTTGCTACGGATGTACGCCAAACATGCCCTTCCGAACAGATCCACCAGATCCTGCGGCTACTGCCTGCTGTAAGTTGTGTTGGCAGCAACTCACCATTGAGTGTTGGATGCCACTGTGCCGCGATCTCCGGCTCTAATGTGGCAAGATCATTGAAACCTGCCAATACTTTTCTGTTAGAGCAGTAAGGACATCCGTTTGTGCCGACTGTGCGATCAACAATAACAGCTCGCCATTCATGTCCCAACGAACAGCGCCACCAAACTAAGCGATTGCTGCCCGCTACTACCTGATCCGGCGTCAATGCATCATTCTTTTCACAATTCCATTCTGCGGCGACAAGGGGATAGAGTGTTTCCAGATCATTGTATCCTTTCTGTACGGCATAGCCGGAGCAGATAGGGCAGCCAGCCGCCATGCGGATCCGGGTGCTTGGTGCTGCCTTCCACTCATGTCCTAATGAGCACCGCCACCAAACTTTTTTATCATAACCATAACTGATTCTTTGTGGTGTTAAGTCCCCATTCTTTTCTTTGTTCCACTCAGCAGCAAGAACCGGGTGCGTTGTTGCAAGATCATTAAAACCGGGAAGGATGATACGATTCGCGCAAACCGGGCAGGAACAGCCTCCGGCTCTGGAGGCAATGACCGCCTTCCAGGAATGTCCCTTCTTACACCGCCACCAAACTTTTATACCGCTGCCGGCAAATACTTGCTGTGGGGTCAACGTTCCGTTTTTTTCTGTATCCCATTCTGAAGCCAATGCGGGATATGTCGTTGCAAGATCATTGAAGCCGGGAAGTACCACTCGGTTTGCACAGATGGGACATCCACGCTTTTGCACAGTGCGGCTATAGACCGGCTGTGCCCATTCATGACCATACGAATCTTTCCACCACATCTTCTTGTGAGTGCTTGCACTAACGGTTTCTGGTGACAGCGGCGCATTTTTCTCAGCATCCCACTGTTCCAGCAATGCTTCTTGATTGTTTTCAGTACAGTATTCTTGCAGCGTTATCTCGATTTTTTTATCCATCGTTCTCAGTCCTTTGATGCTGGATTTCTTGTGGATAACAAGCATTGTTGATCCACCGGCCATGTCTGGCCATTCTCATGAAATGGCATCGCAAACGGTATACCGTATATCTGGTAGGTGGCGCGTTGCTTTCATTGTTTCCTTCTCCAAACGCTCCACCAATGGTCAAGCGCTTGGAGAAGGCGGGGACAAATGTCCCCGACCTCCCAAGAAAGAGAAAAAAGAGGAAAGTGAAGAGAAATATCAATTATTGGGCGCGATACAGCAGTGTCACGATCTGGCCGCGAGTGCAGGCTGCATTGGGAGTGAACTTGCTATTGCCGGTACCGCTGGTAATGCCGTTTTCTGCCGCCCAAGCGACAGCCTTGGCATAGTAGGCACTATCCGAAACATCGCTGAAGGCGGAGCTGCCTGCCAAGGGCGACCCCGCCGCCCGATGCAGGAAGGTGACAGTCTGCCCGCGGGTCACCGTTGCGCCCGGTGAGAAGGTATCCGCGCCGGTGCCGCTGGTGATGCCATTCTCAACAGCCCACAGAACAGCCTCATAATAGTAATCATTCGCGCTAATATCCTTGAAGGGGTTTGCCGCGCTCTTGGGGGCAGGACTGCCTGCCGCCCTCCAAAGGAAGGTCACCATCTGCGCGCGGGTGCAGGAAGCACCGGGGCTGAAGGTATCTGCGCTGGTGCCTTCAGTGATGCCATTTTCAACAGCCCATTGAACCGCTTCATAATAATAGGAATCACTCGCAACATCCTTGAACTCCGGCTGTGCCTTGATCGGCGCAAAGACCGGCTCCACGCTTACATTGCCAGAGGGCATGATGAAGGTGTAGGTGTCCGCCGTCTTAGGAGTAACGGCAATGGGATTGCCGTTACTGTCCCGGACCATCAGGGACGCCAGCTCATAGCCCTTGTCCGGCTTGACCGTGATGGTCACAGTGCTGCCCTTGGACGCGCTACGGGTACTGAACGACACAGAACCATTCTTCACAGACGAGCTGCTGACAGGATAGGTCGGCTTACTGGAACTACTGCTTCCACCGGAGGACGGACGCGCCGAGATGGTCAGCGTCCCGTTTTTCAGCACAAGCGGCTCATAGTTACCACCCATAGGTTCCGTCACACCGGAGAGGACAATGTCATAGCTACCTGCTGCGCTTGTGTCTGGTGTAACTGGCGTACCATCCTTTTCGTAGGTGAGCGCAGCGGTTCCGCCCAGCGTATCGCCGCCGAACAAGCCGTCTACGGTGTAATGCTCACCGAGGACGGGCGCTGCCAGGTCGGGCGCTTTGTCCCCGGTTTGGATGGCATAGCTTTTCGCTGTTGCTGTGACCTTGGCCTTCGCAATGCTCACGGAAAAGCTCTGCTCTGCAACACTGTCATGTGTATCATCACCCACGACCTTGTACCAGACGGTGTATGTCCCCGCATTGGTCGCCGTAGGGACTTCGGCGCTATAATCGCCGGTATTGCCCAGGCGATATTCCATCCTGCCACCGCTGGTGCTGCCTGCGGTGATCAGCGGCTGTGCGGTGCCGTTGTAGGTCAGGGTGTTTGCCGTAGGCGCGGTCACAGACGGAGCAGCAGGCTGATACGCCGGAAGCTCGATGCGGGTGACGGCGCTGTTGCTGCCGTCCGTGCCTTGCGCGTAGAGAAATACACTCTTTGCGGCATTGTCCGTCAGACCGGTCAAAGCGATCTGATTTTCGCCAACCGTCATCACAGCCTCCGTACCGGTGAGGACTTCGGTATGATCGCAGATCAGTTCGGATACATCCCGCACGATATAGTGAAAAGTACCCGCAACGGGTGCGGTGAAGGTCACAGTACCGGTGCTTTTGCTCTCGCGGACTGCCGCCGTATCGGTCAGCGTCATAGACGGCGCGACATATTCCTCAATGTTGATGGACTTTACCGCACTCATCTCGCCGCTTTTGTCAGCGGTCGTATGGTCCTTGCCCGCAGCCGTGCTGCTGGCAGTGATGTAATAGAGCTTCTTCGCACTGTTCCCGGTCAGACCGGTGAGGGCGAGAAGAGCTTCGTCAGTGCCGAGAGCCAGCTTCGTGCCGCCCAACACCGCGTCTGCACTTGGCTCCGGCTGATTGGCGTCCAGCACAAGGTAGTGCATCGTACCGGCGTAGTCGGCAGTGAACCGGAACTCCGCCGTATCTGCTGCTGTTCTGCTCACAGCGGTCTGTTCCAGATTGGGGTGCGGCTCGGTGCCTGTCTGGAAGAAATGGACATCATAGCTTACGGGGATCGGCAGATTTTGCGCATCTACAATGCCCTCGATGGTCACCTTGACCTTATCTCCTGCGCCATAGGCCACATGAGGGCGGAAGGCGATAAGCCGCTTGAGTGGGCTGCTGCCGATGGTAAACAGACGGTTCTCGGACTTTTCTGCTGCTGTGAGCTTGTTGAGATCCAATACATCCGTTGGTTTCCCGTCGCACTCCAGCGTCACCTTCAGGGTAGAGGTATCCACCTTGGCGCTGTCCGTATTGATGAAATAGCTCCACGGATTGCCCTGATAGGGGTTGCCCTCCGGATAGCTCATCTGCCATGTGCCGCGAGCCTGAAAGGTCTCGATAGGCTGTCTGCGGGAAGGCCACAGTACGGCGGACAGTCCATCCGGGTCTGCGCCGTAATAGGTAACCATCATCGAAACAGCGGAGCCTCTTGCTTTACCAGTCTTGGGATTTTTCGTGCCGGAGAGGTCAGCCGCCCCGAAACCGGTTCCGGAAAGGCCGGGGTTAAGGATGTAGCTGCGATGGGAAAGGCCGGTCCTGTCATTTCCGATGTCCGGCATGAAACTGTTGACCATCTTATTCGCCACGCCGCTGCCCGCCACGATATTGGAGCCGCCGGGGCCTGCTTTTGCCCATCCGAACACACCACTCATAACGCCTGCCGCCAGTGCTTCATTTCCATCGACATTATGGGTGATGGTATTCAGCTCTGCCATCAGCGCCGCGCCTGCCTGCGCTCTCCACTGGTAACCGCCGATGCGGTCATTGGTGTGGATATAGAGCAGCTGCAAGCCTGCACTGTAGCGCATAAAGTTGGTGGCGTTGAGGGCATTGCCCAGCGTTTCCTGCGTCAGACTGCCCGCTAGCGTATCGCGGTCTGCTTTGCCCTTTGCGTCCAGCAAAGCAGTGGTGTCCGTGCCGATGCGAGTGTTGATCTCTTCGTTGGAGATGTCCGGCTGGATGTCATACTTGTCCGGCAGAGAAGTGTCATACGGATGTTCTGCGTAGAACTGATTGATCTCCGCAAAGGTGTGGTCCGTAGGATACTTGAACTGAAATGCCGAGACCTGCTGTTCTTGCGGCTGTGTGCTGCCTGCATCTGCGGCGTAGGCGATGCTCTGTGCCGGGGCAAGCAGCAGTGAGGCGGTCAAGGCCGCCGACACCGCTTTTACGGCGAATGGGTGCGCTTGGTGTTTCCTCATAAAATTGCTTCCTCCATAGATTTGAATTGCAAAGACAAGTAATTTCCTTCTCTAAATGCCAATCTATACAAGATAGGCACTTAGAGAAGGAAGGGGCCGTTTCCGGCCCCTCCCTCCTTGCTCAATGGATTTCTCGTTTACAGAGAGTTATTGTAAGAAGGACGATGCCGTCACTTCTTCTTTACTGTGCCGTATGGCTTTTCCATATCTCAGTGTGTTCAACCCTGTCATAGTCATGACCATTGGTAGCTTCCATGATGTAATGATATGCCCAGAAGGAGCTATCCACATCGTTGAATGTTCTCATGTTGTTGATATGATCTGCCACAAAATCCTTATCTGCGCGTCTTGCGAGCATCCTGTTTACAATGGTCGTCACCTCTGCACGGGTGACCGTATTGTACGGACGGAAAGTGTTATCCCCGTAACCGTTGATCCAACCATAATTGACCGCCGTCAGAACGGCATTATAATACCAGTCTGCATCCGACACATCATCAAAGGGAGTGCTTCCTTCAAGATTTACCTTTGCAAAGCGCGTTGCGATCGCAGCAAACTCTGCTCTGGAAATTGCACGAGTCGGATCATACTTATCTTCTCCGACGCCCTTCAGGATGCCGAGAGATGCTAACGTATTTACAGCGGTCGCATACCATGCGTCATCAGGAACATCCGTAAACCGCACCGTTACGGTAACATTTTTCTCTCGCAGCAAGTTATAGAACATCTGCGCAGCTTCTGCTCTGGTCATATTATTGTTCGGGCCAAATTCCCCATTACCGTAGCCATGCAGGTAGGCATCATGCTTTACCGTTTCCAGCAGACCCGCAACGCCGGTCTTCTCCGGATCAGCTACCTCTTGCTCAGGTTCATTTTCGGTCTTTTTGAATGTGGCATAGATCTCATGCGCCTTCGTCACATTCTTGAACTCATATGTTCGTACTGCGCCAACGCTCGTACCATCCACGCGGACATCCGCGATCTCATATCCCGCGTCAGCCTTGATCGAGAAGGTCTTGTCCGCGCCTCTGGACACCGAGATCGTACCATTTGGACTGATCGAACCGTTCGCACCGGCCGCTGCTTTGATGATGTAGCTGCTGACGCTTCCACTTCCGCCGCCGGAAGAGCCTCCGACATAGGTATAGCTGGCGATAAAGGTCATATTGCCGTTGATGGCCATGGCCTTCACTTCGTCATTGGTGTATACCTTACCCGTGGTGTCGCCCTCGAGCTTCCAGCCGTCGAAGCGGTATCTGCCGTTGCCGGTGACAGCGGGCACACCGGTGACAGAGAGGCCTTCAACGACCGTCTGGCCGATCAGAGGATCGCTCGCGTTGGTGAAGCTTCCGTTTGTTCCGGCGTTGAAGGTGACAGTGTGCGTTGTCTTATCCTTCCAGACAGCGTAAAGCGTGACGGTTTCATCTGTCGAGGCTACCATTGCCGCCTTCAGCGCATCGTTGATGGCCGCGCCCGGAACATAGTCCGCCGTGGTGGCATCTGGCGTCAGGCTCCAACCGAGGAAGTCCTTTGTGGTGTTGGTGAAAGTATCTGTGGTCAGCTTGAAGTCTGCTGTGTCGTATTCGTAGGTCTGAGGACCGACCGTGCCGGTGGCGCCCGTCAGGTTCGGTTCATACTTGATGGTATACTCGATAGGCTCATACTGGGCGACCAGGGTAACATCGCTGTCCGGCTCAAAATAATCGTTTCCGTAGTATTCTCCAGTTCCATCTGCTTTCTTCCAGCAGGAAGTATAACCTTCCTTCTGCGGCTCGTAGGGAATAGAGATCCCTTTGCCCTTTTCTACCTGCCTCGGACTGTAATCCGTACCGGTGGGCGCGGTGCCGCCGTTCGAATCAAAAGTCACGGTCCAAGTATCTATGTATTTGGCTTGAATATAAAACGCTTTATCTGTTGTGCGCGTAAGGCCGGGATCATCACCGAAGCTTAAACTGTAACTACCAAATGCATTGGAAGCATAGAACAGTTTTTCCACTCCGTTCTGCACATGGTAACCGTAAATTTCACAGTTGTAGAAGGTATAGGGTCCCCATGCACCCGACATCTTCACTCTGTTATCGTTGCTGTCTCGGATCTCGACCTCATTATATTTTGCGTCTGGGGCAGTTCTCTCTGTCTTATTGTAGAATCCAGAGCCATCTGCTATCGTTCTGGAGCGAGGTCCCGGCTGTAGAGACTGCACATCTATCCATCTATATTTAAAATAGACATAGTTGTCATCTGTTCCGCTTCCACCTTCTTCAGGTTTCAGCAGAGGGTGGACCGCCTTCACACCGATCTTGCCCGGTTTTCCGTTTACATAGGGCACTTTCAGCAATACCGGTGTCCCATTGGACAGATTGCCCTGGACCTTGCCGTTCAGCGTATAGGCGATCATCGGCTCAGCAAGCTTGTCCACAACCGTCCACACAGCGGTCAGTTCTGTTGCCGAGGCAGATGCCGTTAACACGGTGTCCGTTGTCAGCTTATTGCTGTTCAACTCCCAGTAGGCGCTCTGATCCACAGTGGGCTCCTGCCCGGTCGGTGCGTCTGGGAGCGCGTAGCCTGTGTTCAGCTTCCAGTAGTTATCGCTGTCTTTCTCATACTGGATGCTCTGGCCCCAGAGCTTCGTCTGCGTTTCCTTATCCTTAAAGGTCAGGTCAAACTCATAGGTGGGATAGCCGTAAAACTTGCTGCTGTCAGGATATTTCGTGACAAAGCTATCATAGGCATCCTTGCTGGCAAACCGAGCAAATCCCCAGCTGCCTTTCCAGCTTTTTTCGAATAAACAGTCCTTATCATAATTAGTGTCAGAGAAATCTGTTCTTTCAAAAGCATACTGCGCGTTAGCACTTGCTGTATTATCACTAAAACAAAACGCTGTACTCTGCATCGTCTTGACCGACGCAGGAATTGTGATGACAAACGGACTGGTTTTCATCGTCTGTTCGATCTTTGTTTCCTCAAGGTAGAGTCCACCGGATTTGATCGTTTCCAAGCCAGAAGGCAGTTCTATAATTTTATTCGAAGCGCTGCTCGCTAGGCGAATATATTCCAGGTTTTTGCATTCACCAAATACCGGAGCATGTGAACCCGGACTTGAGGGGTTACCGCCGATACTCTTTAAGCTATCCGGCAATATCACACCGCTAATGGCTGTTTTTTTGAATGCATTGCCCTCGATCACTTCCACCTGCGTATTGGAAAGGTCAATGACGCCGGTCAAGTTAGACACAAAGCCAAATGCCTGAACATCGATCGTTTTCAGCTCGGTTGCCTGAGAAAAATCGACCGCTACCAGTTCACCGGAAATATTGGTGCTATTCTCCTGCGTTCCGGCAGAATTATAGCCCGAGTTGCTGGAACCGTATGCACCCGCAAAGCAACGATCGATCTTTACTGTTGTTGCCGGGATCTTTACCGAAACATACTCGATATTCCGATCCTCAACATGGGTTTTGTACCAAGTGGGGCTGACGCCGATGAGGGTCGTTTTTTCACCGGACTTTTCCCACAGGAATGCTTCCTCCGGCAGTTCATACGGATCCGCTGCCGTTGCTCCGGTGCCTACCGTCATGATGCCATCGTCTGCCGCGGCCGCCGTGATCGGCGGCGCGATCGACAGGACAACAGCAAGCGACAAGAGCATCGATAATAGTCTTTTTATCATACTGTTCTTCTCCTTGTACTATTTTCTTGATCGATCCTCACGGGATCTCATCGCATCCAGCGGGTGAAGTCCCGCCGTGAGTCACGCCATAGCAAACATTTCCCCTCCCTCTTTGCATTTAATGTTAGATATTCGCCGTTAGAGTTATGACGGTCAGTGTCATTCTGCATAGCTGTAATCAACGAAATCTGCATTTCGTTGTTTGGATGCGGCGTACCTATATGCCGTCTGCCGAAATTTTTCTAAAAAAGCATTTTCCAAGCAATTAAAGTCTTGCACAAAGGCGCAGAAAACCAGCCCCACAAAATTCGTTACTATTGTGGGGCTAAAACTCATGCCTATTCGCATGGCAGGTATTGCATTTTTTCGCGTTGCATGGTACAATTTCGATGAAAATATGTAGATTATCGTCGAGGCGATTGCGGCATCAAAGCACGAAATGCAGATTTCGCGAATTGTCGGAATTCCCGGCGTTTTTGCTTTACCGGCGAAATGCAGATTTCGCCTACGACACCAATCCCAGCTTGTCAAGCTGCTTCGTCTGCTCCTCGCCGCTCACGGCAAGATAGATGCGGGTCGTTTCGATATTGCTGTGTCCCAGCACATCGGCCAGGCGGGCAATGTCCTTGCAGGCCTTGTAAAAGGTCGTGGCGAACAGGTGCCGGAAGTTATGCGGGAACACCTTGCCCGGCGCTACCCCCGCCGCTTGACACAGCCGTTTCAATTCATACCAGACCTGCCGCCGTGTAATACTTTTTCCGCTTTTGGTGCGAAAGATCGCGCTGGAAGCGATTTTTTGTTTTTTCGCGTATTTGCTCAGCTTGCGGCACAGCTTGGTCGGCAATAAGATGGTGCGGATCTTGCCTTTCAGGGCGATGGTGGCGCGCCCGTCTTTCGCCGCTTCCACGGTGATATAGCGCAGCTCGCTGATGCGGATACCCGTCGCGCACAGGGTCTCCATGATGAGGGCGAGGCGTTCCTGCCCGGTCTCCCGCGCGGTGGTCAGCAGACGGTCGTACTCCTGCCGGGACAGCTCCCGCGCCGGGTCGCGGAACAGCTTCCGCTGGATCTTCAGGAATTTCACGCGGATAGCCCAGTTCATATAGGCGAAAAAGCCGTTGATCGCCGACAGCTTGGAATTGACGGTTTCCGGCTTGCAGCCACGCTCCAGCAGGTGCGATCTCCAGTGTACAGCAGCCTCTTTCGTGATCTCCGCGCCGCCGATCCAGCGGGCAAACGCCGCAAGGTCGCGGCGGTATTTCTGTATCGTCCCCGCCGAGCGCTCGTCCGCCAAAAGGGACAGGCAGTAGGCGTCGATGCGTTCCTTCGTGATGATGTTGTCCATGTTGATACCTCCTGGATGTGGTATCAACAGTTTACTCCAGCGGAGTGAATTTACCCGGAATTTGTGGAGAAAAAGAAAAAACGCCCTATGGACGGGAAATCGTCCATAGGGCGTGTGCCGTTGGTTCGTTTTTTGTTCAGTCGTAGATGGATCCCATGTCCCATTCGATGATATTGCCGGAAGCGGCGTCGATGGTGAAGTCGTACTCCATCGTGCCATAGCGGATCTCGCCTTCGTACTCCCAGCGGCCATCGTCAAAGTCCAGCTTGAACTTGTAGATATTCGCAGCCGTCGCGCCGGGGACGCGGGACAGGGCGGTCTGCTTCGCCGTGGCTTCGCTGATCTTCACATTGGCGTTGGTGTTCGTGTTCTGGGTCGGAGTGTAATTCTCGGCATCGTAGTCGTAGCTGACGATCTTGCCGGTGGCCGCGTCGATCTCATAGTCGTACTCGGTATAGCCGGTGCCGCCGCTGACGATGAACTCGATCTCGTAGACCTGACGGCCATGCTCCCAGTCCTGCTGCGTCTTGACGAACTGCACCTGCGAAGCGGTCTTGCCCGCGTGCTTGAGCGCGGTCTGCTTCGCCTGCTCCAGCGTCACGCCGCCGGTGGGCGCGGACTGGGAAGGATCGTTGGTGTCAAAGTCGGTGACATCATCGCCGTAGGCCGCGCTGTCCAAGCGGACGGTCTGGGTGGCGCCGTCCCAGCTCACGCTCTTGCCCATGATCTCGCCAATGGCGCGGAGAGGCAGATAGATGGAGCCGTTGTAGATCGCCGGATCGACCTTCGTGCCGTTGGCGTTCACAAAGGTACGCTCGGTGCCGTCGATGACGATGTGATACTCCGGGCGCAGGGTGAAGGTCACATCCGTGCGCTTCGCCGCCGTGTCCGGCGTCCCAGCCACATTGCCGGTGGTGCGCGTCCCGCTGAGAGAGGCGGTGCCGGTGGTGCCGTCCCAGTTCACATTCTTGCCCATCAGTTCGCCCACGGCGCGGAGCGGAATGTAGGTCGTGCCGTTGTAGAGGATGGGATGGACCTCCTTGCCCTGGGCGTTGTAGAAGTCGCAGGCAACGCCGTCGATGCGGACGGTCACATCCGGGCGCAGGGTCGCGGTCACATTGGTGGCGGCAAAGGCGCTCACCGTCAATGCGGCGGACAGCGCCATCGTGCAGGCAGTCGTTTGGATGAGTCGGCTCTTTTTCATGTTCAGTCCCTCCTTAGCGGTTCAGGCTCTCGGCATCCCATTCGGTGACAGCGCCAGAGGTAGCGTCGATGGTGAATTCGTACTCCGTGCCGCCGTAGATGATCTTGCCCTCATACTCCGGGCGGCCATCGTCGTAGTCCAGCTTCCATTCGTAGATGTCCTTTTCCGTTGCGCCGGATACGCGGGCAAGGGCGGTCTGCTTTGCTGTCGCCTCGCTGACGGTGGCGTTGTTGCCGGTGCCGACCACGGTCTTTGCCTCGTAGCCGGAGTTGACGATCTCGCCGGTGGCGGCGTCGATCTCATAGTCATATTTTGCGCCGTTTGCGTACCACTCGATCTCATAGACCTGGCGGCCATCGTCATAGTCCAGCTTGGACTTGGTGATGGTGGCGTCCGCCGCCTTGACCCCGGCGTGTGCCAGAGCGATCTCCTGCGCCTTGGCCTCGTCCACCGCGCCGGTAGAGGTGTTGGTGTTCGTGCTGGGCGTGGTCTGCGCCGGAGTGGTGGTCGCGCCGGATGCAGTGGTATCCGACTGAGTGCTGTCCGCGGGCGCGGCGTTCTTATCCCGGTAGCTCGCCTCCATCACCTCGCCGTTCTCGGCGTTGATGGAATACGCATAGGTATGATCGCCAGAGGTGAACTCCACCTTGTAGCAGGTCACGCCAGCGACCTCGCTGAGCGTTGCGGATGAAATATCCGCGTCCGCCGCGTCGATGTTGGCGGCGTCCAGCGCCGCTGTCTGCGCCTGTTCCATGCTGATCTTCGCCGCCTGATCTGCCACAGGCGCATTACCGCATCCGGTCAGCGCCGCCGCAAGCATGAGCGCTGTTCCGGTCAAAAGCCATTTTTGTTTCATGTGGTTTTCCTCCAATCTTGAGTATTGCGTGAAGTGTAACAGATAGAAACATACCTTGTCAATAGGGAAAGCGAAATCCGGTATGACTGTAAACCGGCAGCAGCGCTTCCTTCATAAAAACCAGTTTTCCGAATATGAACGCACTTTTGTGTTTTCACTTCCAGAATACTTCAGCTTAAATTCTAATATGTGAATTTTTTATTCGCTTTTCGAGTTTCGTATTGCTATTTTTAGAAAAAGTGGGTATACTGAATCTGGAGGTGGTATCTGTGAATGAAACTCCTATTGTTCGCATCCAGCGGGCAAGTATCAAAAACTTTAGAAATGTTGAATCCGGTGACATTCGTTTTCCATGCAATTATGGAGAGGATATTTTTGCACCGAAAGCCGATGTCCTCGGCATTTACGGTCAGAATGGCTCCGGCAAAACAACATTTATCGATGCGCTGGAAATCCTGAAAACACTGCTGTCCGGGCAAAAGGTCGGCGCAGAATTGTCAGACTGCATTTCCTACGGACAAGAGAAAGCAGAACTGCAATTTGAGTTCAGCATCCTCAAACTGAATGAGGGAAATGCTGCGTACAGACGGCGGTTTATCTATGCCGCCGCCTTGAGCAAGGACACGATTGATGAAACCATCAAATGTGTCACATTCAGCAGCGATCCCGAAAAGACTTCTCGGCTGAAAACCATCTTTGAGTGTACACATCAGGAGGAAGATGATGTATTCACGCCGCAGGTGAAATTGGAATCGCTGTTCGGCTCTAAGCAAAGCGCAAAAATGAATGAGCTTCGCGTGACCAAGCTGCTATGCCAGAAGGAGCACCGTTCGTTCCTCTTTGCTCCGGAGTTTTTGAAGATACTCCATGACGCAGCGCAGGACAATGATGATGAAGTTGAGCCGCTGTATGAAATGGCACTTTACGCCAAGACCTCGCTCTTTGTCATTCTGAACCGCAACAACGGACTGATCTCGTTGGATGCAGCGATCCCCGTGAACTTCCGAACGGAAACGGCCGGCGGTATGTTCACACTGCCAATCGACCAGCCGAAAACAATACCGACTCGGTTCCTGGAGATCATTCGACAAGTTATCTCGACCATCAGCACCGTCCTTTGCAAAATCATCCCCGGCGCAAAGCTGACGCTTGTGGAGCTCGGCACGGAGCTGATGGAGGACGGCAATCAGGGAACAAAAATCCAGTTAGCACGAGAGCTACTCTGTGCCAATGGTGAAATGCACCGTTTGCCCTTGAAGTATGAATCCGAGGGTATCAAAAAAATCACCTCGATCCTGCATCTGCTGATCGCCGCATACAACGATCCATCTATTACACTTGCGGTCGATGAACTGGATGCCGGTATCTACGAGTATTTGCTGGGCGAGCTGCTGCGGATCATGCAAAACTCCGGTAAGGGTCAGTTGATCTTCACCTCGCACAATCTTTATCCGCTGGAAACGCTGGAGAGCAATTCCATCGTCTTTACAACGACCAACCCCAACGCCCGCTATACGCGTATCAAAAGTGTGCGGGCAACAAATAATCTGCGTTCCATGTATCTGCGTGAAGTCATTCTCGGAAGTGATGATGACGCAGCACTCTATGAAGAAACCAATGTGTCTGAAATCGCACACGCAATGAGAGTTGTCGGCAAGCGTATGGAGAGCCTTTCTTTGGCAGAGGACGCATCCCCGGAGGTGTCCAATGGCTAAGAAGAAAGTTATGCTTTTTATCGTAGAGGGACCGACCGACGAAACCAGCCTTTCTACGGTTTTGAACCGTATCTTTTCTTCCTCGACGGTAAAATTTCAGGTCGTTCATGGCGATATTCTGACCCGCGATTTCACTTCGTCGGATAAAATCGTGGCTGCCGTTTGGGAACAGGTCAAGGAGTTTATGGGCAGTATCTACAGAAAGAGCGATATTTGCCGAATCGTTCATCTCACCGATATGGACGGTGTATTCATCCCTGATGATGCTGTTGTCGAAGATGATTCAATGGAGATCGATGATTCCCCTTATTACACGGAAACGCAAATTCAAACGCCGAACCGCGCTGGGATTCTTAACCGCAATCAGCGCAAACGGGATAATATCGACCGGCTCTCTGCCTGCCCCAAAGTCGCAGGCATTCCATACAGTATGTACTACTTCTCTTTGAATTTGGAGCACATTCTTCATGGGAGAACAAATCTTTCCGACTGGGAAAAGATTCGGTGCGCCGAGGAATTTGACTTGAAGTACGGCGATGACCCGGACGGATTTACGCTGTTTATGAAGGAATCTTCGTTCTCCGTATGCGATGATTATCGCAGTTCGTGGGCGTTCATCAAAACAGAGTTACATTCTCTGGAACGGTATAGCAATTTCGGCATAGAATTGCCGCCTGTGGAACCCGCAGAATCTGAAACTGATAACTGATTTTCAGCGAGGAGAACCGAAACGAAGGATTTGCAAGCAATGGAAAGGGATATCCTTTTGGACAATTTCGCTTCGCTCACTGTCCGTCAGGCTATCCGCTTCCCGCTTGTTGGGGAGCGCCCCAAACCCCCGAAAAATCCTGACGGATGTTTTCGATTGCCGTCCAAAGTCCGACAAACCCTGCGCCGATCGGCGCAAAAAGAAATGCCGCAGGCAGTATCACATGATACCGCCTGCGGCATGGTTTTTATCTCGCCTGCGATTGCTCGATCCGGCGTTTTTCCGCTTCGCGCTCCTGCTGTTCAGCGTCAATCTGGAGCAGACTGTCTACATTTTTCTTGATGGTTTCCATTTCCTGCGCCTGCTGCTTCAGCGGACGGTATTCCGCATAGGCAACACGCTTTTTCTCCAGCAAGTCCTTGTACTGTGCCTGCAAGTCCTTCATCGCAGGCAGCTTCTTCTCGCCGTATTCCTCAAATGCCCGCTTCGCCGCGCGGTGCAGTATCAGTTCATCCTCATGGGCAGAGGCAAACGCAGCCTTCTTTGCAGTAGGCAATTTGCGGGATTGCAGATAGATGTCGTGGGTCTTGGCGTAATTTACGATATGCGTCCGCAGATCCGCAATGCGCTCCATGCGCTGCTCATATTGCCGGATCGTTGTCACTGCCGCATCTCGTTTTGCGATCTGCTCCGCCGCCAGTTTTTCCAGTGCGGCGTACTCCGTGATTCCGTGCTCGGTGAGGTAGGTCAGCGTCTTTGCCGCTTCTTTCAAATTATGGACCTTCAGCCAACGCTCATACCCCGGACCGCGCCCGCGCAGACGGCTTTGAATATCCACGATGAGGTTGATTTTCGCAGGGTCAGCCGTTCGCCCGGTGCGGCTTTTTGCGTGAATCAGTGGCTTGCCGACACGCTCTCGCAGCGCTTCTTCCGTATAGTCTGCGCCCAATGTTTTCGCTCTGGTGTAACGCTCCTGTCCGGCACCGACTGCGCGGAATTTCAGGTACTTGCCGTCCTGCCGGACTTCGTATCCCTCGCGGCGCATCGCAGCGAGAAAATCATCAAAAGTGAGGACGGTCGGGAGAATGCGGTCAATGGTATTTTTGAGCGCTGCCTTCCAGCTTGTTCCTCTGCGCTCGTTTGCCCATTCCGCATAGTGCTGCCCCTTTTCCTTTGGTTCGGAAATGACAGACAGACCATGCTCCACGCACAGTCTGTCGCTGATTTTCCGAATCGTCCGGTAGGTGTCTTTGTAATTGTTGAACTTGTGTGTGCAGTCCAGTGTCGTGCTGTTGAACTCGATGTGACAGTGGATATGATGCCGGTCCGTATGGGTCGCAACAACGAACTGATGCTGTCCCTCGGTGAACTCCATCGCAAGCTGATACCCCAGCTCCGTAGCATCCTCCGGTGTGATCTCTCCGGGCTTAAAGGACTGGATCAGCAGATAGGAAATGACATCCTCTTTTGGCTTGCGCGTCCGTCCGGTGATGGAGGTGTATATCTGCTTACTGACGGTAAATTCCTTCCAAGCGGTATCAGCATTGCACTGATAGGTTTTCACCAGCAGACCATCCCGCGTCTTGTCTGGATTTTCATTGTAATCCAAACGGTCTTTGAGTATCTGCGCGATGCTTTTTCCCTCGCTGGCGTGTCGGGGTTTGATTTTTGTTATTGACATTTTAACCAATCTATTACAAAATATTATGTATATTTTAACCATCGGAGGATAAGACAATTAAATTACTAAGACGCACATTGGTTTTCATCATCGCAATTATTATTGCCTGTATCGACCTTGGAAAAGCAATTTTTCACTCTTTAGGAAATTACAAAAAACTTCTCACTTTGCTATATGTAGCGATTTTTTATCCAATCTTACTTTGTGGTATTTCATTATTACCCTTTATCTCAACGATTGATTCGCTTCTTAATTCGATAATCAGTGGAGATTCATCCAGCCTTATTGGCGAAATTTTAATTATTGGAATTCTTTCGCTTATTATCAGTTTGTTTATCAACGGATTTTTAGAATTATCTGCATATTTTCTTCATCTTGATCAATGGTTTATTCAGATGTTTGGACTCCAACAAAGTTGCTGTTCTGCCCAGATGACCATTGCTTCATTTGGTGCATTATGGGTCGCTGCAACGATGGATAGTTTTGCTCAAAGTTCAAAAGCGAATCAACTGTTGCTGATGATCAGCGTTTCACTCTTTATCAGCTCTCTATTTTCATCAGCATATAGATATTTTGTGCACTCGAAAAACATAATTCCAAATATTTATAAAACTACAATACAATACTGGAATGCCTATAAGGACTAATAAAAAGTGCGATACCATATGGTATCGCACTTTTACATTTATATCGCTGCAATCGCGTCTTTTACATTTTCTACCCGGTCAATGATCCACTCCGCAGCCAGCGGCAGGCCAAAGGGACTGAGCAGCCATGCGGTGATGATGCCTACACCCACATTGAAATAATCCTTTTCAAACAGCGCCAAGATGCCCAGCGCAAAGAACACAAAGGATGCAAGGCTCAGGACACCGGACGAGAACCAGCACATTGCACGGCAGAACCAAACCAGCATCGACAGAACAAATACGACCGGGACCAATAAAATCTTGAATACGATCCTCATCTTTCCAAACCTCCAATCTCTGCTCTACGCCCTTAATATACCACACTAAAGCGGTAAAGTAAAGCTTTTTCAGAGATTTCCCATCTTGCTCAGAATCGTGCTGACCGCATTCCACAGTTCACCGTACCGGCTTTGCAAATCTGCTACATCCTCGGCGTAGAGGTTGCCGGTGCTGTTCACGCGCTTTGCGACCTGATTGAGGTTGTTGGAGCAGATCCGCAGCAGGGATACCAGCGCCTTAAAGTCCGCCATGTCGACTCGGACAGCGTAACCGTCCACCGCCATCTTCCGCAGGTAGGCACGGCGGTTGTGGATACCGAGCTGTTCCATCTTCTCGTCGATCCTGGCCTTTTCTTCGGGAGATACCTTGAAGTAGAGTGGGATCGTGCGTCCGCTGTCCGGCTTCATGCAAGTTCCGCCTCCTGACTGTGAGATCGGCCCGGTGCAGCTGCCGTTGCCGCAGATTCCATGCCCATGCGTTTGAGCATTCCGCGAATAGACGGCTTTTCCTCCGTGTGCTCCGGCTGCGGTTTCTCGCCGTCATCCATGTGGAGCGCCAGACGCAGCACATTCAGACGGTTGGTCTTGTCGGTCAATTCCTGCTCCTGTGCAAAGGGACGCTTTACCTCCTCTTGTGCTTCTTGCTGCTGGGCGGTCAGGTTTTCCAGCGCTGTCTTGTGCTTTTCCAGATTCTTTGGGATCTCGTCCAGCACATGGTCGATGCGGGTCGTATTGCCCACAGCATCCGCACCCAATTCTACCTCTTGGGACAGCTTGTGGTGGAGCGTAAGCTGGAATTTTTGCGTCTGCACATTCGCCCACAGGGTAATGGGAAAACCGCGATATTCGCCAATCGTGTGTTTTTCGGAAACATCCTGCATAGCGGTGCAGGCATCCAGAATCGCCTGACCTGCGGCTTTGCGTTCGGTGTAGGTCACGCCGCCGATCTGCATGGAAAACTCGATGGGCGTATGCTCCTGAAGGTGGGCGCTGTCCTCGGTGAGCGCCTGGATAAACTCCTGCTCCCGCAGAATGGACTGCGGGAAGAATTTCAGCAGCTTGTCCTCCAGAGCGTACTTCTGGCTTTCAAAATTTGCCTTGACCAGTTTCAGCTTTGTGACCTGTGCGTCCAGTTCCGTGTACTCGATGATGCGGGGATCGCCGGAGGCAAGCGCCTTGACCTCAGCGTAGCTCAGTGCCGCAGCGTCCACATCCTCGCAGGTACGGGACGGGTTCTTGCTGCTCATCAGCTGACCGATGAACTTCTGTTTGTTCTCCAAAATGCTCCAGTTATAAGCGTCAAAGGTGCCTTCGGTGACATACTTGAACAGCTTGACTTTTTTGAACGAATTTCCGCGCCGCAGGATGCGTCCCTCGCGCTGCTCGATGTCAGCCGGCCGCCACGGGCAGTCGATATGGTGGAGTGCCGCAAGGCGTGTCTGCACATTCGTGCCAGCGCCCATTTTTGCCGTAGAACCCAGCAAAACGCGCACCTGACCCTTGCGAACCTTTGCAAAAAGTTCCGCTTTCTGATTCTCAGTTTTTGCATCGTGGATAAACGCGATCTCTTCGGGTGGGATGCCTTTTTCCATCAGCTTTTGCTTGATGTCCTCATACACATTGAACGAGCCGTCCCCCTTCGGGGTAGACAGGTCAGAGAAGATGAGCTGTGCGCCGCTCTGCTCCGCCGTGTCCTGCCAGACCTGATACACATTCTGAACGCACACATTGACCTTGCTCTCCGGGTCGTCCGGCAGTGTCGGGTCTACAAGGCGCTGATCCAGCGCCAGCTTGCGTCCGTCCGATGTGACCTTGAGCATATTATCCTCTTTTGGTTCCACCATGCGGCGGCGGATGGCTTCGGCGCGTTCGCCCAATTCAGACACCATGTCCTGCTGATATGCGCTGGGCTTCGTCACGACCGTGATGCTCTCATGCTCCGGCACGGGCAGCTTCAGCATTTCTGCCGTTTGGATGTCCGCCGCTTCGCGCCACATTGCCATCAGCTCCGGCAGGTTAAAGAATTTCGCAAATCGGGTGCGGGACCGGGACCCTGTACCCTCTGGGGCGAGCTCCATCGAAGTGACGGTTTCGCCAAAGTTCGCCGCCCAAGAATCGAAATGCAGCAGTCCGGTTTCCTCCAGCAGATCGTATTGCAGATACCGCATCATGGTGTAGAGTTCCGACATGGAATTGCTGACCGGGGTTCCGGTGGCAAAGACAACGCCCTTTCCGCCGGTGATCTCATCAAGATAACGGCACTTTGCGAACATATCCGAGGACTTCTGCGCATCCGTCTGACCAATGCCGGCAACATTCCGCATTTTTGTGGCGAGGAACAAATTTTTGAACAGATGTCCCTCATCCACAAAGAGCTTATCCACGCCAAGTTCCTCAAAGTAAATGACATTATCCTTACGGCTCTGGTCATTCAGCTTTTCCAGACGGGTCTCCAGCGTTTTTCGCATCCGTTCCAACTGCTTGATGGTATAACGCTCGCCGTTCTGACTTTTCGCCTCGTCAATGCTCTCAAGGATCTGGTCGATCTGATCGTGGATGACCGCCTTTTGCCGATCCGGCGAGAGTGGAATCTTCTCGAACTGCGTGTGACCGATCACAACGGCATCATAATCGCCGGTGGCGATCCGGCTGCAAAAGGTCTTACGATTTGCCGGTTCAAAATCCTTTTTCGTTGCTACAAGAATGTTTGCACCGGGGTACAGCCGCAGGAAATCCGCGCCCCACTGTTCGGTCAGGTGATTCGGCACTACTACAAGGTTTTTCTTTACAAGCCCCAGCCGTTTGGCCTCCATTGCGGCGGCAATACACTCGAAGGTCTTGCCTGCACCCACGCAGTGTGCCAGCAGACTGTTTCCGCCGTAGAGCATACGCGCCACCGCGTTTCGCTGGTGCGGCAGGAGGGCAATATCCGGCGTCATACCGGTAAAGCGCAGATGCTCACCGTTGTACTCGCGGGGACGGATGGCGTTATAGAGGTCGTTGTACTTTCGGCACAGCGTTTCCCGGCGCTCCGGGTCCTTCCAGATCCAGCTTTTGAACGCTTCCCGAATCAAGTCCTGCCGCTGCTGTGCCAGGATCGTTTCCTTGGTATTCAGCTCCCGCGTTTCCTTGCCGCTGGCGTCGGTCACGGTATCATAGACGCGGCTGTCCTTAAGATTCAGGCTGTCCTCGATGATGGTGTAGGCATTGCGGCGCTTGGTTCCGTAGGTCACATAGGCAAGGGAGTTATTTTCGCTGTCTGCTGTCTTTCCGGTCAAGCGCCACTCGCTGGAAACTTCGGAGTACAGCACACGCACCTCCCGTTTCGCCCAATGAGAGGGTTTCAGCAGCTCATGTACAAACTGCGTGTAATATTCCGGTTCAATCCACGTTGCGCCGATGCGCACATCGATCTCCGCCGCTGTCAGATCCACAGGCTGTGCCTTCTCCAGCGCCGTCACATTTCCGGCAAAGGCAGGATCGCGTTCCGCTGCTTCACAGGCGGCAGTCAGCTTCTTTCGGACATTGCCGGACAGATATTCGTCTGCCGTCTGCCAACCGACAAGAGGATCTTCTCCGGCCGTAGGGTCTTTGTAGATGACCCCTTGCAGCTCTGCGATGATGCTCTCGGTATCCTCGCGTCCCAGCAGACTTGCCATAAACGGCAGATCCACGCAGGCACGCTCCCCAATGGATACCGCCAGCGCTTCGCTTGCCGTGTCTACATGGTCAATGACGATCTCTCGGTTGATGGTGCGCTTGGTGAACATATCTGCCTTGCGTTCCAGCTTGCCGGTGTCCTCGTCAATAATTTCCAAAGACCGCAGCAGGCAGTAAGATGAATCCTGCTCAAAGGCTCGCTTGTTCGCCGTACTGCACAGCAGTCCGTACTTTGCGGTGAAGGTGTCATAAGCATCGTTCAGGTCTGCTTGCAATTCATGGATCTCTGCATCGGTGCCGCCACGTATCTGGAGGTCGATCAGGCTGCGGGTAACATCCCGAATGGAAATCATCCCGTGAATACGCTCCATCGTGGTCGCGGCTTCGCTGACCGGCTCCAGTTCGGTCGCGTTCTTGTAGTACAGAACACCGTCCTGCTCGGTGTAACTAAAACTGCGAACCGGTTCCGTTTCTTCCACAGACGGTATCACAATCTCCGGCAATTCGGCGGTGTCAGTGGAAAGAAGCTGTGTATCCGGCTGGTCGAGGTGCTGAATCGCTGTTGCAAGCTGGCTCCCCAAATCGGCACCCTCTACCGGCAGGCAGCGGGTTTCCAGATCGTTGCTGTACATCTTCTTGTCCCAGACCATCGTGCCGAGGATCATTTCCGGGTGCTGCTCAAAATAGTGGTTGACCGGGATACCGTCTGCGGTCTGACCCAGCTCCACCCAGTCCGGCAGCTGCTCCGGCGGCTGCTCCCGTTTTTGAAGAAAAATGATGTCCGAGGTGACTTCTGTGTTGGCGTTCTTGGCAAAGGCATTGCTGGGTAAACGGATCGCGCCCAGCAGGTCTGCTCGCTGCGCCAGATACTCGCGCACAGCGCAGTCCTTTTTATCCAGTGTGCCTTTGGATGTGATGAAGGCAACGATGCCTCCGGGATGTACTTTATCCAGAGATTTTGCAAAAAAGTGATCGTGGATCAAAAAATTGTTTTCGTTATAGCGCAGCTCGGACAGCTTGTAGCTGCCGAAGGGTACATTGCCGATGGCAAGGTCAAAGGCGTTGTCCGGCAGTTCGACGCGCTCAAAGCCGTCCACAGTGATATTTGCCTCCGGGTAAAGCTGCTTTGCGATCCTACCCGTGACGCTGTCCAGTTCGACACCGTACAGCTTGGCGCTGTGATACTGCTCCGGCAGCAGACCGAAGAAATTGCCGATGCCCATCGCCGGTTCCAGCACGGTGTTCGGCTTGACGCCCATGTGCTCCAGCGCGGCATACATGGCGCGGATCACCGTAGGCGAGGTGTAGTGGGCGTTCAGCGTGGAACTGCGGGCGGCGGCGTATTCCTCCGGTGTCAGCAGAGTTTTTAGCTCAAAATATTCCTTTTCCCATTTTTCGTTCTGTTCGTCAAACGCCTGCGGGATGCCGCCCCAGCCGGAGTAGCGGGCAAGGATAGACTGTTCATCTGGTGTCGCTTGGCGTTGCTCTGTTTCCAGCTCTTTCAGCAGTCTGATTGCCGCCACATTGTCCTGATACTTGCTTTTTTGACCGCCAACATTGATGTCGCCGTCCGTCAGATGAAAATTTTCAGACTGTTCCGGCTCCTCCGGGAAGTCTGCCTCATGAACCGCTGTCGAATACAATACATCGAAGTCCAGAGTTTCAAGCTCGTTGTGGATCAGCTCCTGCAGACTGTCCCATTTCTCCTGTAGCACCAACACGTCGTCTACGTAATAATTGATGGCATAGTCAATGAGGTCGGCTTCTACCTGTATTTCATGCTCATCGTTATCTCCCGCCGTGGAGTAGGCGAGCCCTACATGGTGCAGGTCGGTTTCCGGAGGAAATTCCGTTTTATCGGATCGATATTCCTCGCTCCAAAAGTCGAGGATCAAACCTTTTGCCTGTTCCAGAAGCGCGGCATTCAGTGCGTCCTCACCGGTGAGAACCGGGTTCAGCGACTCCTTGCCCTCTGCGGCAGCAGTCAAGTCTGCATCCCTTTGCTGCTCCACCCATTCCCGCACATACGACACCGGCTCATTACGGAAGATAGGAAATCCCCGGTGAGATACAAAGGTATCATCCCGCAGCTCCACCTCGCCGGCGCTGTAATCCACGCTCTCCACGGTGAAGATACGCCCGTCTTCCTCCAGCTTCATCCGCAGGGGAATATACTCGCTGATGTCCAGACTTTGAATGACCTCATACTCTCCGTCTTTCTCCTGCCCAAAGGTGACGCTGTGTCCCCGCTGCTGGAGCTTGCTGCCCACAGACTGCCAGCTCTCGGCAAAGCCGGTGACAGGGACCTTACCCATGCCGGGGATGTCCTGTTCGTAGACCTTGCGGGGATAATCTTTGACGATCTGCGTGGCATCTGCGCCGCAGAACAAGATGTGCTGGCCGTCCTGCACACCGATCATGTGCGTCGAGTATTCTGCTTTCAGGCGGAGGTATGCTTCACCGTTGATATGGAACTCCGGTTCGTCTGCTGTTTCTTCGGATGGTGCGGCTGATCCACTCTCGTTATTAGGAATTATTATCGTTTTATCTCCGCCCTGCTCCGTAGGAATTTCTCCATCCGTTTCCTTTTCCGGCTCCGGTTGAGCCGATGTGGAGAACACCGGGGCATCCTGCGTTGCGGAAACGGTCATTTCCATGGTGCGGGCGATCTTTTCGATCTCCGATCGCACAGCGTCCGGCATATCCTCGTAGAAAGTCACGGTCCTGTCCGGCTGGATATGTGCCACAGTCTTGTAATCGCCATCGGCCAACTCTGCTTTGTTCCAGACGGTCATGCCGTTGCCAAGATGTCCATAGCCAAGATCGTACTGCTTTTCCGGTTTCTTGCTCGGTGCGGTCAGATCGATGGTGATGGTACGCAGCTTCGGCTGTTCTTCGGTCGGCTCTACGGACGGCGTCGGCTGCGGGGACATATCCAAGGAAAGCTGATCTCCGTCCGCCAGCGGTGCAGTTCCTCGAAACAGCTTGCGGGCAGCTTCATCCAGTGCAGAGGTCGGCTTTTGTGCGGCTGTCTGCGTTTTCTCTTGCTTGGCCTGTGCGGAAACTGCCGGATCGGACTTCCATAGGTCAAAGGTGCCGTTTCGGTAGGCAGTCAGGCTGTCATAGGCGCGGATGCAGGCATCGTAGCCGCGATCCTCCGGCGTCATGCCTTGAAGAACATTCTGCATAGCCGCCTGCAAGCGCTCGGTTTCTTTCGGCTCCGTGAGCATTGCCACGATCTCCGGGGTATTGTCGGAAGAAATATCGCCTCGCTGGTAAGGACACTCTGCGGTCGCCGGGGCGCAGGCAAACAGACGGTCAATGCGCCGTGCCAACACATTTTTCGTGTAGCCGGGAATCTGCTGCTTATCATCGTCTGTGAGGAAGCGGTCTGCGGCGATCAGTTCCGCTATGCGCTTTTCCACCTGCGCCCAGCGGAGCAGAACCGTATCGTATTTTTCTCCGTCCGACCGATCCAGCCGCATACCTTTACCGTCACACCAAATATCCCGAACTATATCCCCCCGACCGCTGATCCCAAAAGTATTTTTCAGCGAATCCTGCCGCTCTTTTCGATCTGGATGCAGTGCGAAATAACTAGATATAAACAGACGGTATTCCGTGCCGCCCGGATACACGGAAATCATCGCATCTACTTCGTCCTGCGTGATAAAACTGACCTTGACCGGCCGAAAATTCAGATCGGTCGCAAACACTCTTGCAGGCTGCGCCAGTTCCTCCAGCGTCCGAAGCTGACGCACCGGCAGATAGAGCTTCCACCGCATGAGCTTCGGATTTGCGGCATGGGCAGAGTAAAACGCACGGACTTCCTCCGTAATGGTTTTCAGACCCTCCGGCGTTTGCAGCGTATCTAAGATACGCTTGGTCGCATCCGCAAAGCTGGACGGCGATTGTTGATATAGGTCAAATAGCTGCGGCATCAATGCCTCGGGCTGAGCTCCTTTCTCCGTATCCTGCATCATGTACCAAAGGTTTTGAGAAAGCTCCTTATACTCGTTGCCCCGCGCCCACGGGACTTGATCGGCGGGCAGGGATGCGCCACGCTCTACCAGCTTTCGGATGCGCTGCTCTGCCTGTTCCCATGTAAAATGCACCGCAGACGGCACAAATCGCGCCGCCTTTCCGGCAGCGATGCAGATACCGGTCTCATCGAACCACAGTGAAAACGGTGCGCCGTCCACGGTGAAGCCGCGACCGCCGACACCGTATTCCTTTTTCAGAAACGCCGCAATATTTCCGGCGCTGTCCGCTGCCTGATACCGAGCATAGATCCGCAGGCTGCTGTTTCGCTCATTTCCGCCCGCCGCCAAGATACGGTCTATGATGGAATCCGTCAGACGGGCAGCAAAAAGCGCAGGGGCCGGTGCCTCTGCGCTGTCTGCGATCTGTTCAATTTGTTCCTCCGGGGTACGGAACAGGGATACCTGCCCGTAGTCTGCCGGTGTGGAAAACGGTGTGTCGATCTCGGTTAAGCGTAGATCAGGTCGCTCAGTACGCTTTCCTCTGCGGAGTGGCGGATGTTGTTCATCTGCTGCACCCACGCCATCTGATTTTCCGCTTTCAGCTTCTCGGTCACGCCCATCGTCTGTGCCTGCTGCTCTGTCATGCGGTCCAGCATCTCCGATGCCTGCCGGTCGATCTCCGTCAGGTGCGTCCACAGCTTGCCGGTCATCAGCATCGAGCTGTACAGTCCCTTGCGGTGCTCCATCAGGTACTTCTCCCGCAGCTTCCCGAAGCGTCCCAACTGCGTCTGCTCCGGCATCTCGTCCATCGTCAGGTCCGGCACCAGAAATCCGTTCTGTTCGGTGTAAGTCAACTTCTCCATGTTCCATGCTCCTTTCACGCGCTAATGTGGTAAAGTTCGTGTTTTCATTATAGAGGACTTGCGGCGGTTTTGCAAGGTCTTTTTTTCGCAGGTCGAGTTCTGCTTGGCGCACCGTGCGTCCGACCTCCAGAAGTGCTGTACGGCTTGCCTGTGCGGTCGCTGTGCCAAGGTAGGCAAGGACAGCAGGAGTATTGAAGTCCGTCACCCCTCGCAGATCGTCCTCATCCAGATAGTCCGCAGGGTCTACACCGCAGCGGGTCAGCAGTTCGTATTGGGTGCTGGCGCGAACCAGATTGCGGAATGCGACCTCGATGTTGAGATCGTCCAGCTCCTCCAGAAAACTGTCCGCTTTTTCATAAATGAGGTCCTGTGTCATATCTGCACAGACCTCCAGCGCCAGCTTTTCGCCGGTATCCATCAGCAGAGCGCCGAGGTCTGCGCCATTACCGTCAAATTTCTCTCGCAGCATTTCACAGACCGTCGTTTCATGCTCCGGGCGCAGCTGCCAGATCCACGGCGTTTTGCCGTCCTTGACCGGGTGGGTATCTGCAATATCATGGACATAGGACAGATACGGCTTGCCGCCGTAGCCTTTGCGGATGAGGGCAATCGCCGTTGTTCCGGCATTGACCCAGCGGCGCATTTCATCATTCCAGAACCCGATGTCCGCACAGGCAGTAGCATTTGGGCGTTGGGCATAGATGAGGAGCTGATCGTCAAAATCATAGGCCTTGTAGAACCGGGACGCTGTGGTGAGGAAGTCCATCCACGCCTGCGGCGAGTGTGTGACCTGTTCACAGGTATGTGCAAACAAGCCGGAGATCGTTTGTATTTTCGACATTCTGTTGCCTCCTTTCAAAGCTGCGGGCAGCGCGTCATTTCCGCACCGCCCGCAAAATGGTAGTTATCGTTCTTCCTGCACTCTTGCAGGGTTTGGGGATGCCTGTTTCTGCTCCTGCTGCATCCGGGCAAGCTGTGCACGAACGGAAGTCGGCTTTTCTTCGCTGTACATCTGGATGTACTCCTTTGCCCGGTTTTTCAGATCCGCTTTTGCTTTGGGATAGCTGCCGAAGTAATGCCCCCAATAGAAGTCCGTGGGCGCATCCCCGATGGTATGCCGCCATGTGACATAGGGCTGCGGCGCTCTGGGGTTTTCGCCCAGCACGAACTCTACGGCTCCAGCCTGCATCCGATCGATGATGGCGTATCCCTGATGGACGATCTGCTTTTCACGCTCCGGCGTCTGTGCCATGAATGCGACGATTCTTCCGTTTTCGTCTTGTAACGGCTGAAAAACCTGACCCATCATCATGTACATCCCATCCATTCCGGCGCCGGCTTTGTAGCCGCCGTCCGGGGTGCGTTCGCTGTTCAGCAGCACATAGCCGCTGTCCAGCACGAAGCCGGATTCCTGCCGCTGCCCGAATCCGGGCAAGCCCATCGGGACGGTTTCGGCGGTAATACGGGAGAGCTGTGCCAGCGGTCCGATCTCATCAAAAGCAGACGGCTGGAGGTCTGACGCACCGGCATACACCGGAGCGTAGACCTTCGGGATGGCAGCTTCGCCGGTCACAAGATGCTCCGCGGACTGATACAGCCACGGAATATCCGGCATGGAGGTCAGCATCGTGCCGTCGCTCAAAATGTACTCGGTATCCTTGACAGTTTCGTGCTTGGGACCAAGATGTTCGGCAAAGGTGTCGAACGGGACGGGTTCTAATCGTTTCGTATTTTCGTTCATCGTTGTTCCTTTCTAATTTCTAAGGCTTCGTCAAATAGAGCCACTTTGTTTTCATCTCATGCGGCGCGATATAATAGTTCCTTTTCCTGCTGCCTGTCCATTCTTTACCTCCAGCCGCACCGCAGTTTCGGAAGTTCGCAGCCTTGAGGCTTGCTCCGTTTTCGGATGCCAGCGTATAAGTGATAATCTTCCTATATCCCATATCCCTCGCTATACGCTGGCAAGCACCATATAGCTTAGAGCAGGCATTGTGCGTTCCATCTGTGCAATTTCGGTAAATTTCTAATGTATCGCCATCATCGCTATACCGCGAAACAGGTCTACCGCAAATCGCAACGCCACACAATTCATCATTGTTCCAGCAGGCTATCGCAAACTTCCCGCCAACAGGTGGAATATTGTGCCTGTGATATTTTTTAACAAATATTTTTGCTTGAGCTAAATGAATCGGTCTAATTACGAGCATTTTTCCTTTCTCCGCATTTGAGGATTTAGTCTGTTTTCTTAGATGCTACCTTCTTCTCAAATTCCAGCACATAATTCACATACCGCCCTGTATCCGCCAGAACGACAATGGCATCGTAGGTCGTGCCTTTCTTTTCGCTGAACAGACCGGACATCTTTACGCGCCCCTTTTTCAGCAACGCCGTCGCCGCAGATTTCGTCAGTTCCTTATGCTTATCCTTGAAGAATCGGTCATTTTTCCACATGGTGAAGCCGCAGCCCTGCCGGGTACACTGGAAGCTCAGCTTTCGCTCCATGACGCTCTCGCCGCATCGGGGACACGCGCCAATGCTCTCGCGCTCATCAAACAGTTCGGTTTCCACCTGCACATTCTTATAGCACGCCACCAGCTCGGACACCTGCTTTTGAATGCCAGCCAGAAATTCCTCCGGGGATAGAGTACCGTGCTCGACTTCTTTCAGTGCAGACTCCCATTCTGCTGTCAGCTTTGCGGACTTGATGCTATCCGGTAGGATCACAACGAGGTTGTGACCCTTTTTCGTAGGGAGAAGCTGACGGCCCTTTCGCTCCAGGAAACCGCCCTTCACCAACTTTTCCAGAACACCGGCGCGGGTCGCAGGTGTACCCAGCCCGGTGCGCTCTACACCCTCGATCTCAGCAAACTCCTCTGCACTGGCGTGTTCCATTGCTGAGAGCAGCGTGTCCTCCGTAAAGTGCTTGGGAGGTGTGGTGGACCCCTCTTTTGTCATGGCACGGGAAACGGATACGGTCTGTCCCTGTGTCAGCGGCGGTAGCGTATCCGGCGGTTCGCTCGCCTCCGGTTTTTGTTTCAGTGTGGAGAGGAACGCTTTCTCCGTTGCCCTCCAGCCGGGTTCTATCACCGTGCGCCCATTGGCGGTAAAGACTACACCGTCCTGCTCCAGCCGGACAGCAGTATCCTCATACTGATGGATTTTACCAATGGCACACAGCAGCCGCACCATCACCAGCGTCAGCACATTGCGCTCACCGGCAGGCAGTGACGCCAGTGCATCCTCTGTAACCTGCATGGTAGGCAGCAACGCATGGTGATCGGATACCTTGCTGCTGTCAACAACGCGCCCCACATCTGTGATCGCGTAGGGCGGCGCAAATGGCAGCAGCGTTGCAGACTGCTCGGCAAGAGCCGGAACGCCGTCCGCCATGTCTTCGGTCAGGTAATTGGAATCCGTGCGAGGATAGGTCAACAGCTTCTTCTCGTAAAGCGCCTGTGCGTAGTCCAAGACCTGCTGGGCGGTATAGCCGAACAGACGGTTGCCGTCCCGCTGCAAGGTGGTGAGGTCGTACAGTTTCGGCGGACGCGCTGTTTTCTTCGTCTGCTCCACAGCGGTTACGGTGAGGGACTGTCCCTCGCAGGCGGCACACAGCTTGTCCGCGTCCTTGCGCTGGTCAAACCGGTCTGACACCGCACGAAAGCCGCAGTCCAGCTCCACCGTGTAGAATTTCTGCTTTTTGAAGTTCTCAATGGCGCTCTCACGCTCTACCACCAGAGCAAGGGTGGGCGTCATCACGCGCCCCACATTCAGCGTCCGATGGTACAGCGTGGAAAACAGGCGCGTTGCATTGATGCCTACCAGCCAGTCTGCCTTGGAACGACAGAGCGCCGCCGCATAGAGCGAATCATACTCTGCACCGGGACGAAGATTGGCAAAACCGTCCTCAATGGCGCTTTCCTCCATTGAGGAGGTCCACAGGCGCTCAATAGGTTTGCGGCAGTTCGCCATTTCATAGACCAGGCGGAAAATCAGCTCGCCCTCGCGTCCGGCGTCGGTGGCACACACGATGCTCTCTACATCGTCCCGCTGCATGAGAGTTCGCAGTACGGCAAACTGCGCCTTTTTGTCCGGTGTGATGACAAACTGCCACGGCTCCGGCAGAATGGGCAGATCGTCCATCTGCCACTTAGAATAGGTGGGGTCATAGGCGTCTGCCGCCGCCATTTCCACCAAATGCCCAAGGCACCAGCTTACGAGATAGCCGCCGCCCTCCAGATAGCCGTCCTGCCGCTGCCGTGTGCCCAGCACCGCAGCGATGCTCTGCGCGACGGACGGCTTCTCGGTTATAATGAGTTTCATTCCTGTTTCCTCCCAAAGTGCTGTTCCATGAGTTCTTTATAGCAGATCCCGATGCACGGGCGCTGCCTGCCATAGCCGCAGCCATGGCAGGGATGCTTCGGCGGGAGAGCCGGGGTTTCCGGCTCTTTCCCACCAGCAGGCTTCTGCTGCATCATGCGCTCCATGCCCGGACGGTTACTGAACAGGGGCATCGCTGTCACCGTCCATATCCTCGTCCTCATCTGCATCTTCCTCATAGCGTCTGCGGCGTTCGGCTTCTTCCTCGGCGGTCAGTTCAGAAAAGTCCTCCTCCACGGGTTCGTCCTCCGGTCCGGCAAAGGAAATATCGTCCCAATCCTCCGCGTCGTCCAGTTCATGCTTCGGCTTGTAGATCTTCACATAGTAACCGGCACCGCCTGCGACAAGCACCACGATGCCGATGAGCAGCATCATGCCCGTGCTGATTCCGGTCTTAGCAGGCTGCTCCGGCTGTGCCGGTTCGTCTGCCGGTTTTTCCGGCTCCGGCGTGGGTTCCGGCTCGACCGGCGCGGTCGCAGCGGAATCGTCCTTTTTCGCCAGCGCCATCAGGTTGCTTTCCGTAACAGCGTTCAGAAAATACACATTTTCGGTGCCGCGCTGCTTGTCAATGACGAGGTAGAACACATTTTCATCCGCGGTCTGGATGGTGTAAAACTCCTTGCCGTCCTCGTCGGTGGCGTTATCCACCACCGTACCCGTGCCGTTGGGGGTGAAGGGATTGGCCGAAGTGCCGGTTTCTGCATCAGCGGACGTGGTCGCCTCTGCGGAAGATGTAGCAGACTGCGCCGGTTCCTCGCTCATGGCGAAAGCAGGGACGCAAAAGAGCGTCATGCAGAGGGCGGTCATCAGTGTGACCGCCAAGGTACGGAATTTAGTTCGCATGGGTGTTGTCCTCCTTGTTCAGATGGTTCTGCGGCAGCGGTGCGCCGCTGCGAAGCGCACGAAGCACCTCCGCCAGCTCATCCGGCGAAACATCCATGCTCCGCACCACGCCGACGATCTCTGTGTTCTCCAGTTCGCGCTTCTGCTGTTCCAGCTCTCGGCAGCGCATCTGATACGATGCGACCTTGCCTTTGAGCTTGTCAATTTCCTGTTCGATCTTCTTGATTCTGGGATTCATACAATGCCTCCTAACAAAAAAGACAGGCTCACAGCCTGCCAAATGCGTAAAAATGTTTCTGCCAGTATGAGGTTTCGATGCTGGCGTATTTGATGGGCGAACCGGCGTGGATCATCATGCCGTTGCCCACATAGATGCCGATATGCGACACCGGACCGTCGCAATCGTAGGTTTTTATGAAGAACACAAGGTCGCCCGGTTTTGCTTCACTTTTCGAGATGACAGTACACTGATTATAGATGCCGGTCGCCGTGGTACGCGGCAGATTGTGAACGCCGCTGGCCGTGTAGACCCAGCACACGAAGCCGGAGCAGTCAAACGAGGTAGACGGTGACGAGCCGCCCCACACATAGGGATACCCCAAGTATTTCTCCGCTTCGGTAATGAGCGCCTTGAACGATGGATCGGACAGTGCTTCACCGGGGATCTCATACTTCGGTCCCTCGGACGGGTTTGCGTAGATGTTATCTCCGAAAATATCCGGTCGGTTGCCTTTCTGCTGAAAGATCACCAGATACCGCTTATACTCATCCTCGGTCAGCAGCTCCCGCACAACGGTTCCCAACGAGCGATTGCGGACGGTCACAAACAATATCTTGTAGGTGTATGCCACACGCCTTGAACTGGTTGTGCCGTCCTTGTTGGTATGGCTCACAGTTTTATACCGCGTTTCGGATACCGGCGTCAGCGTGACCGTGTACTGCTGCTCAAACAGGTCTTTGAGCGCCGCCTGCACCTCGTCAGGCTTGAAGTCATTGAAGTTCACGGTGAGGTAGGCGATCAGCTCATTGGGGTCATGCCCGATGGTATCCACATCATAGCGGTATTCATCGTAACCACTGTGCGTCTGCTCGATGCTGTCCAGTTCGCGCTCCAACTGCTTTTCCAGTGCCGTGTAGTCCGATTCCGTCTGACGAATATCCGGATCCTCGGCAGTGTAGGAGGTGCTGGTGATCGCACCGGTCACGCCCTCCAGCATAGCTGAACAGGAGGACAGTCCGGACATCAGCAGACAGACCATCAGCGCAAGGATGCCCGCCATGCACAGTGCGCCTTTTTGGTGCTGCACGATAAAATCACCGGCAGTCTGCGCCGCACCGGTCACGGCGTTCTTCGCGCGTTCCCACACGGTCGCACCGCCTACGGCTTGCTGCGCCTTGCGGAGTTCCTTGGCATATTTCCGTTTCAGCCGCCGCTTTTGAAGCTGTGCCTTGAAAGTGTGCTCCTGAAGCTCTGGGGTATCCCGAATGGCTTCCCGGTATCTCGCCTCCACAGTCGCCTTGGTGCTTTTGCGCTCTAACTTTTCCACCTTGCGGTAGGGTGTGTCTTTGACATAGCGATGCCCATGCCGGACGGCGCTGCTTACTGTGCGCTCGGTCACAAACTCCGTCTTGTGGGCAGCTTCGGTGCCCACATTTTCCTGCTCCCCCTGCCGCAGCTTGCGGTGCAGCTGCCGGTTTGCCATGCGACCGGAAGCCGTTACTACGCGACCGGCTGTACTGCGCTTGCCGCGGGGCTTTACTTCCTCCGCCAGATAAACACTGTGCTTTACCTTGCCGGTTGCCGGGTCTACGGTGCGCTTGAGGGCAGGGCGGCGCTGTTTGGGCAAATCTTGCTTTGCCTGCTCCAGCTTACCGCCCAGCACCTCGGCTTTTTTCTTGGCGTTTTCCGCCCGTTCCTCCGGCGTGAATTTCAGGCGCTTACTGCGGGCGGCGTCATCCGCATCGTAGATATTGCGCTTCCACTTCATGCGGATGCCTCCTCGATCCGCTTCTGTGCCAGCTTGCAATACTCCGGGTTCAGCTCAATTCCGATGTAATGTCGTGCAAGCTGCTTCGCTACGGCACCGGTGGTGCCGTAGCCGAAGAACGGGTCCAGAACGATCCCGCCCTCCGGGCAGCCTGCCAGGATGCAGGTTTCCGCCAGCTTGGGCGGATAGGCGGCAAAATGCCCGCCGCGATAGGATACCGTGTTGATGTCCCACACATCCCGCTTATTCCGCATGGTGGGTTCCGGTTTGTCCGCATAGTATGAGCCGGTCCGCATCAGATTGAGTCCCTGCACATTGTTCTGTCCCGGCACCTTTTCGGCATACTTGCCGCCGCAGCACCTACGCCTATACCGTGCAGCAGAGGACGAAGCCAGCGGCTCTGCGATCGCATCGGCGTTATAGAGATACTTTCGGGATTTCGACAGCAGGAAAATATGCTCATAGTAGCGAGAAGGACGGTCTTTGCAGCTTTCCGGCATGGGATTGCCTTTGCGCCAAATGATGTCGCTGCGGAGATACCAGCCGTCTGCGCGAAGCGAAAAGGCAAGCATCCACGGAATGCCGATCATATCCTTGGACTTGCAGCCCTCTACCGTGCGGTTCAGTGCCACAGTCTGACCGGTCCTGCCGTTGGGATACTTCGGGTCCAGCGCATCACCCTGATTGCCTTTTCCGGCAAAGGTATCTGAAATGTTGAGCCACAGCGTCCCGTCCGAACCCAGAACGCGCCGGACTTCGGCAAACACCTCGGTCAGACGCGCAACATACTCTTTGGGCGTACTTTCCCGCCCGATCTGTCCCTCCACGCCGTAATCCCGGAGGGCATAATACGGCGGCGAGGTCACGCAGCAATGAACGCTTTCCTCCGGCAAGCTGCGAAGTGCTTCCAGTGCGTCCATGTTGTAGATCACATCAGTCTGCATGGGGACCTCCTTTCGGCTCCTGTTCCGCAGGCTTCGTTGTCATAAGCTGGTACAGCTTAGTATTTTTCGGGAAACGGTCCTCAAATGGAATGACCTTATCCCCAAAGAATAAGAGTCCCTGACCCTCGCCGCTGTTGGTGACATGAGCCAGCTCATCCGGCGCGATGGAGAGTCGCTGCGCCAGAATTGCGCGGTCGCTGGCGCCCTGATTGAGCATCAACACAAAGTCGCTGTTTTCCAGAATATTTTCAATTTCAGGACTGGCAAGCAGGTCTTTCACATTCTGCGTCAGGGCGGTCGGAATGCCGTTCCATTTGCGGAAACGCTTATAGATCTCCGCCGTATACGCCGCCGTCTGCGGCTCTTTCAGCAGCAGATGGAACTCGTCCAAAATGATGCGGGTCGTTTTACCGGCGTAACGGTTCGCTGTGGTGCGCTGCCAGATGTGTTTCTGTACATTGCTCATGACCAGCTTTTTCAGTCCTTGCCCCAATCGGCTCGTGTTGTAGCACACAAGGCGGTTATGCAGGTCGATGTTCGTGCGGTGATTTAAGTAGGACAGGCTGCCGGTCACATAAATCTCCATCGCCGTGGCGAGATCATCTGCTCTGGGGTCGTGCTGTTCTTTCAGCGCACGGTACAGATCACCCAGCACCGGCATCTTCTCCGGTTTGGGATCCTTCATATATTCTCGGTACACCAATCCGATGCAGCGGTCCAGCAGGGATCGCTCAATGGGCATCAGGGTATTACCCTGATTTGCCATCATCAGTTCACACTGGGACATGATGAAATCTGCCTGCATCAGCATAGGCGATTCGCCCACATCGGTGCTGAGGTCAATATCCATCGGATTGAGGTAATACTTGCTGTCCGGCGCGAGGTAAATGACCTGACCACCCAGCGCTTCGGTGAGGGCGGTGTACTCGTTCTCGCTGTCCAGCATGAGTTGGTCATCGTCCGTTGTGAAAAAGGTGTGGACAATCTCACGCTTGGCGAAGAACGATTTACCGGAACCCGGCGTACCTAGCACGATCCCGTTGGGACATTTCAGGGTCTTGCGGTCTGCGATGATAATCTGATTCGTCAGGGCGTTCACGCCGTAGTACAGTCCGCCCGGCTGGTACACCTCGCAGGTGCGGAACGGCAGGAAAATCGCCGTTCCACTGGTGGTCATGCCGCGTTGGATCTCCACCAGATTGACACCCAACGGCAGTGCGGACATATATCCCTGCTCCTGCTGATAGTCCAGTCGAATGAGTTCGCAGTTCGCGGCGCTGGCGATGCCACCCACAGAGGTCAGAATGTTCTCCAGCTTCTGTCTGCTTGGGGCGATATGCACCATGAGGATCGTCACCATAAAGAGCTTTTCATCGTGGCTCTGCAACGCTTCCAACAGATTTTCCGCTTCTTTTGCGTAGGTTTTCAGATCCGGCGGGAGAATATCGTAATCGTAGCCGGTGCGGGTAGCGCGTTTCTGCTCGTCGATCTTCGTCTTATCCAGATCGGACAGCTTACGCTTGACGGCTTTCAGCGCCGCGCCATGCTCCAATGCCTTTGCATGGATGGTGAATATCTGGCAGGCATCGCAGTCCAGCAGTGAATTGAGCAGAGTATGAGAAAGGCGGCTTGCATCGATTTGCAGGAATGATGCCGCGCCATAGGATGCGCCCACGCGGAAATAGCGCCCGTCCTTGAACTGAAATGAGCTGGGTGCAATAAAGTCTTTACTGGAAAGTCCGGTCTGGATCAAGGCATTCCAGTTGAATTTGAACTGCTGGGGCGTATCCAGATGCAAGCACTGATGCAGCGCCGCCAGACGCTCATAGCCATCCATCGGACGGGCGGTGCTGCCAAGCGACCGGAACGCCGCAATGACATCGCTCTCGATCTGGTCCAGACGGGACAGTGCCCGCACCAGACCCTCCGCCTGCACGGTGTAGGTCAGGCACATCCGGCGCTCGACCTTGCACTTTGCCGCCTGATGCAGCAGGAAATCGCTGAGTTCCTGCCGCACCGGGTCCAGTGCATCGCCACTCGGCGGGATGCTCAGATCATGCTCATAGCTTTTGAGATCCGGGTAATAGCAGATGACGGACAGCTCCAGACCTACAGAAGGTCCGAAGTAATTGAGCAGATCGCAGTAGAGGTCGAAGATGACCACCTGTTCATCATCCGACACCTCGGTATATGCGCGATCTTCAAACTGGACGCTCTTGCTGTACAGTCCGCCGCCAAGGTCGCACATACCGTTGCGGTACATTTCCACATAGGGAATGGTCTGCTGGGCGGTCGCGGCAATCTTACCGTCGCGTTTTGCCCGCTTTACCGTTCTTGCGAACTCTTTGCGCTGCGCGTTTGTCAGCGGCGTGTCCGGTCGGACGATCAGGTCGCTGCTCCAGCCGACGCTTTTTCGCAAAGGCCGGCTGTTTTTTCTGTTCATAGAGAGCAATATGCTCCACCTCCTCGTTGATTTTTGCCTGCCGTTCCAGTACGGCAAGGCGGTTGTTGGTCTGATACGGACGGTTCCGGGGCGTCAGGAACCGAACGCGGGCATAGTTTTTCAGGCATCGTTCCACCGGCTGACCGTTTTTGCGGTACAGCGCCGTGAAGAAGAACGGCAAGGCCGAAACGATCAGCAGCACCATCGCCGCATCGCCGCCCAGCGGCTTGCGGGTCAGCAGATAGATCGGAACCGACACGACTGCCGCAAGGCTGAAACACACAAGCTGGCGGCGGGTCAAGCCGAACATGACCTTGTTCTGCACCTGCGTCAGATCCTTTGGGATATAAACTTCCGGCAAAATCAATTCCTCCTTTTAGTGGGCGTGCAGAATGCTCTTTGCAACGCCGCCGGACTTGAATAAGCTGAAACACAGCAGCATAGTATAGGCGGCGCATCCCCAGATCGCAGCGTGGATATTGCCGCCTGTAAGGGATAGCGTCTTGACCAGTGCGGCGTAGATCGCCACGCAGACCATGATGAGAAACCCCTGCAAGCCTAATGCCGCAAGGCCCCGCACATAGTTCGTGCCGATGTTGCCCCATTCCCGGTTGGCGAAGGTGGCAAACGGCAGCGGTCCGACACTGGCGTAAATGAAGATCTCGATCATTCTGCCATAGAGGATGATCATGATGCACACGCCCATCACGGTGAGGGCAAAGCGCATCAAGAAGGTTTCCATCATGAGGCCGAACAGCTCGCCTGTGCCCATCGCTTCCAACTCTGTCGTGATAGACGCAAGCGCCGCTGTAATGTCGATGTTTGCTTGCGCATCTATGACACCGGTCGCTTTCTGCACCATGTTTTGTGTGACATCGAAAATCGCCATGATGAAGTCAAAGGTATGATTGATAACGAAAATGGCGATCCCAGCCTTGAACACCCACTTGACGAACATCCATGTGTCGATGTCGTGCATATTGTTCTTGTCAATGATCATACTGATCAGCTCATAGCTGAGGATCGCCGCAATGACCAGTCCGGCAATCGGCAGGACCGCCGTTTGGGACAAGCTGCGGATGATGGAGAAAACGCCGGAGTTCCATGCCTCCGGCGTTTTTCCCACTTCGCCCGCAATCTCGGCAACGCGGGTGTTCACGCCATCAAACATACCCGACAGATTCCCCTGAATGGCTTCGATCAGGAACTTCTTGATCCATTCATTGATCGCGTCGAATATGAAATCCATAGGCGCTCACCAATTACACGGCGATGAGCGTGGTGATGAGGGGGATGACCTTCACGCCCAGCAGCATGATGCCGCCGCCAGCTGCGAGCTGCTTTGCGCCCTGGCTCTTTGCTTATGTGTGATAAAGAAGTAATAGAAGTGTAAAAAATTTTGCCTTTCCTATCCGATACTTGCCTTTGATATCGGATAGGGCGGGCGGTCATTCGGGCAAGTCCACTTTGCCGACGAAAGAATAGTAAATCTCAATATCCTGTCTGCGTGTGCCGTTTTCATCGTAGCTGCACTCATGCACAACGATTTTCTCTACAAACTCACGCAAGAGGGTGTGGGTCAGTTCTTCAAAGTTCATGTGCTTGCGGACAATGTTCATAAACTTTTCTGCGTTTACGGTAGCTTCCTGTGCTTTGGAAAGCTCCGCCTGTATTCTGGCAACACGCTCTTTCAATTCCTGCTGTTCGGCTTCATAGTCTGCCGAAAGCTCCGTGAAACGCTCGTCAGAAATGCGACCGCTTACGCTGTCCTCATACAGCCGCTTGAAAATAGCGGAAAGTTCACCGATACGCTTTTCGGCAGCTTCCAGTTCCTTTTTCTTGGCGGCGTTCCGGCGTTTGCCGCCGTCCTCGTTCTGCTCGATCAGCAGCTTCATAAACCGGGCTTCATGCTTTGCCGCATAGCTCGTCACTTTCCGTAGATTGGAGAGAACGCCCGCAGTCAAAAGGTCGGTGCGGATAAAATGTGCGGTGC
>OLRU01000494.1_pt1 | contig 44984 bp, 37 predicted proteins | sample 1672961 | NCBI WGS metagenome assembly OLRU01 (sample SAMEA3136741, study PRJEB25190) | human gut metagenome | biome: human gut; feature: human-associated habitat; material: faeces | place: Austria | collected 2013
CCCGCGCCAACCGAGTCCTAGCCCCGAGCCAACCGAGTCCCGCCCACCCGTGGAGCCGTCTGCGCCCATCCGCGCCCCGCCACCCGCCGCGCCTCACCCTGCCGCGCGGGTCCCGCTGCGGTTCCAGTAATTCCCGCGAAATGGTGCGGTGATACAATTGCCCATACAAGAAAACTCCGTTTTTAAGGACAAGCAATGAGCTCTATTTTTGGCGACAAGCCCGTAGTGGGAATTATCATGGGATCCGAGTCCGACATGCCTACGATGGAAGCGTGCATGAAACAGCTTGAGGAACTGGACGTTCCCTACGAGGTTAAGGTGGCAAGTGCCCACCGCAAGCCCGCAGAGGTGCACGAATGGGCATCTTCTGCAGTAGACCGCGGTATTCGCGTTATCATCGCTGCTGCTGGCAAGGCTGCTCATCTCGGCGGTGTTGTTGCCGCCTATACGCCGCTCCCTGTTATTGCCGTCCCCATGAAGACCAGCGATTTGGGCGGTTTGGACTCGCTGCTTTCCATGGTTCAGATGCCCAGCGGCGTACCTGTCGCAACGGTTGCCATCAATGGTGCAAAGAACGCTGGCATCCTGGCTGTTCAGATGCTCGGTACTGGCAACGATGAGGCACGTGCTAAGATCGAAAAGCTCAAAGCCGATATGGCCGAGGCGTAAAAGGATATAGCTTAATGGCAAAAGAATTCTTGACGGGTAACGAAGCATTCGCCCATGCCGCCCTCGAGGCGGGCGTGCGCGTGTGCGCCGGATACCCAGGCACGCCTTCTTCCGAGGTCATCGAAACGGTGGCCAAAGAGCATGCCGCCGGTTGTGCCGAAGGCGTTCATGTTGAGTGGTCCACGAACGAAAAGGCGGCTTTGGAACTGCTGGCAGGCGCTGCCTATTCTGGTGCACGCACGCTGTACACCTGCAAACAGGTGGGCTTGAACGTTGCCAGCGATGCCCTGATGTCGCTGAACTATGTCGGTGTGAAAGGCGGCACTGTTCTGTACGTGGCCGACGATCCGGGCCCTATTTCTTCTCAGACCGAGCAGGATACGCGTCGTTTTGCGGCCTTCGCCAAGGTGCCGGTGTTCGACCCGGCAACACCCGAGCAGGGATGCCAGATGATGAGCGCCGCCTACGAGTTGTCTGAGAAATATCAGACTCCCGTGCTGATGCGCCCCACCACACGTGTATGCCATGCCTCCACCTACTTCGAGGTAGCCGAACATACCCAGGCGCGCACACCCGAAGGCTTCAAGCGTGATTCACGCTGGGTTATTTTCCCGAAACGCTCCTATGCTGCGCACAAGGAAATCAACGAGCGTCTGGGTTCTGTTGCCAACGATTTCTCCGAGAGCGAATTCGACGCATTCAACCCCATGTTCACCGAGGGTGAAGATGCTCAGTTCGGCATTGTTGCTGGCGGCATTTCGTACGCCTATACGCGTGAGGCATTGCGCTTGCTGGAAGAAGAAGCTCAGGCGGGCAAGCTCGTGTGGGCGCAAGGTGCTCCTGCAGCGCCAATTCTTCTGCCGCAGTGCGAAGGCGGTTACTGCACCATGGGTGGCCCCGCTTACGGCAAGACGGTGGATGCTCTTCCTGCGTATCGCATTATGCAGGTGGGCACGCCGTATCCGTTCCCTCAGAAGCGCGCCGTGCGCTTTGCCGAGGGCTTAAGTGATGTGATTGTGCTCGAAGAGCTGGATCATGTTCTGGAAGACGAAATGCTGAAAACGGCAGGGTGCGTGCATGCCGGCTATCGTGTGCATGGCAAGCTGACAGGCGAAACCACCGATCGCGGTGAAAACACGGTAGACGCCATTGCTGCTCAGCTGCGTGCATTCTTCGGTGTGCAGCTGGCCGAGCCCCGCAAAGTGTTTGGCGCTGAAGCTGCCACCGCTGCAAGTGCTGGCGAAGAAGTGGCTCAGATTCAGCCGCCCGCCCGCCCTCCGCTGCTATGCCCAGGTTGCCCACATCGTGGCGCATTCTACGCGGTGAAGTCCGCGTTGAAAAAGCCAAGCGACGGTATTTTCTGCGGCGATATCGGCTGCTATACGTTGGGCAATGCGAAGCCCTTGAACGCTGTCGACACTTGCTTGTGCATGGGTGCGGGCATTACGGTGGCACAGGGCTTTAGCGTGATAGAGCCTGGTAAGAAGGCCCTTTCGTTCGTAGGCGATTCCACCTTTTTTGCCAGCGGCATGACGGGCATTGCCAATGCGGTGTACAACCAGCACGACATCACGGTATGCGTACTGGACAATGCCACCACGGCGATGACCGGATCTCAGCCTCATCCGGGCACGGGCGTTACCTTGATGGGCTCCAAGTCCGAGCCTATTTCCATCGAAGCGGTGCTGCGCGCATTGGGCGTGAAAGTTATCACCCATGCTAATCCGCTGTGCTTGGATGAAGCACGCGAAGCGGCTCGTGAGGCAATTTACTACGATGGTCCTTCCGCCATCATCTTCGAATCGCCTTGCGTGAAGCTGATCAAGCCTGGTGCTCCTGTTCGCTACCGCGAAGAGGCGTGCACGGGCTGTGGCAAGTGCGTGCTGAAAATCGGATGCCCCGCGCTTTCTTGGGACGCCGAGAATCGCCGCCCTGTTGTTGACGCTTCGCTGTGCAACGGCTGTGGTTTATGCACGTATCTGTGTGAAGATGGCGCCCTAGAATGCGACGGGAACGAAGGGAGCGCGAAATGATCAACGTTTCTCTTGCCGGCATCGGCGGGCAGGGCAGCGTACTTGCTGCGAAGATCTTGGCCGAAGCTGCCCGTTCAAAGGGCTGGCAGGTGCGTACGGCTGAAACCACGGGCATGGCACAGCGCGGTGGCGACGTTATGAGCCACGTGCGCATGGGCAACAACGGCGAAGAGGTGTTTTCTCCGTTGCCTGGCGATGCGTCCGACGATGTGATTATCGCGCTTGAACCCGGCGAGGGCCTGCGTGCCCTTCATCTGCTGAAGCCTTCGGGCGTGATGGTAGTTGCTCGTTCAGGCGTTGCCCCTACGGTGGGCGATTTCAAATCGCCTTCGTACGACCCTGCCAAGATGGTCGAGGCTTTGCAGACATCGGGTGCTCATGTGGTTGTGGTAGACGATGTTGCCCTGTGCGACGCACTGGGTTCCCGTAAGGCGCTGAACATTATCATGCTGGCAAGCGCCCTTAAGGCGGTAAACGCACCCGAAAGCCAGAGCGCCCTTCGCGGCGTGCTGACGCTCGATGATATGCGCGCCGTTGTTCCTGCTTGCGTAAAGGAGCGTTTCGTCGAGATGAACCTTCGAGCTGTCAGCTTGGTCGAGGGCGTGTAGGCAGGCTGGTGCTCGTGCTTTCGGCTTGGTTGGGTGCATAGCCTGATCTGGATTGGCTTTCGCGCTGTCAGCGGTTGGAGCGTGGTTTTGGTTGGTTCTCACGTTGTAGGTCTTGCCGTGGGCGCGTAGGCCGATAGGGCCTGCACAATCAGCCCAGCTGGGGAGCGTGCGGCTCGATTGCTGCCTGTGTCGTTAGCTCGGCTGAAGGCACCTAGCTCGATGGGCCGTACCGTCAGCCTGGGTTTGGGTGCGTAACTCGATTATTCCGATGTGTTTCGCTTTATCGTGCTAGAGTGTGACGCATCATCTGTAATTTGGTTAGAAGCCGCAAGGGGAGGGTGCCCCCTATTTGCGGTTTGTTTTCAGCGCAACAAGGCAACCTGCTACACAGAAAGGCAGATCCATGGAATTGACCGACGAGCAGTTCTCCCTCATCAAGGAGCAGTTCAAGACGCTGAAGGAGCGTTCGCCCTTCTATGCGAAGAAATTCGAGGGCATCGATCTTTCTGACGTTCAGACCCAGGAAGATTTTGAGAAGCTGCCTTTCTCCGAAAAGGCTGACTTGCGTGAGGCCTATCCGCTGGGTTTGGCCGCCGTGCCCGAGGAAAAGATCGTTCGCATCCATTCTTCTTCTGGCACCACGGGTATTCCGGTGGTGATTCCCTATACCCAGAAGGATGTTGACGACTGGGCCACGATGTTTTCGCGCTGCTACGAAACGGTGGGCATCACCAACAAAGACCGCATTCACATTACGCCAGGCTACGGTTTGTGGACGGCTGGCATCGGCTTCCAGCTTGGTGCCGAAAAGCTGGGTGCCATGGCGGTTCCGCTGGGTCCGGGCAACACCGAAAAGCAGCTGCGCATGATGGAAGACCTGCAGTCTACTGTTTTGTGTGCCACTTCCTCCTATGCTCTGCTTCTTGCCGAGGCAATTGCCGAGCGCGGCATCCGCGACAAGCTTGCTCTGAAGAAGGGCGTTATTGGTTCCGAGCGTTGGAGCGAAAAGATGCGCCATCGTATTGAAACCGAGCTGGGCATCGAGATCTTCGACATCTACGGTCTTACCGAAATCTATGGACCGGGCATTGGCATTTCTTGCCACGAGCACGATGGCATGCATCTGTGGAGCGACTACGTATATGCCGAGGTTGTTAACCCGAAAACAGGTGAGCCCGTGCCCGATGGCGAGGTTGGCGAGCTGGTTCTTACCACCCTACGCAAGGAAGGCGCTCCCCTTATCCGCTACCGCACGCACGACCTTACCCGCATCATTCCGGGCGACTGCGCTTGCGGCATGAAACACCCCCGCATCGACACGCTGGTAGGCCGCACCGACGATATGTTCAAGGTCAAGGGCGTTAATATGTTCCCCGCTCAGGTGGAAGAGGTCATCGCCGCAACCTCGGGTACGTCTTCCGAGTACCAGGTAATGATCGAGCATATCATGGGCCGCGACGTGCTTACGGTGCTGTTTGAAACCTCGCTTGAAGGCGAAGCTTTGCAGCGTTGCGAAGAAGAGCTGGCGCTCATCTTCAAGGCAAAGATCGGCTGCACTCCCGATGCCAAGGGTGTGCCTATCGGCGAGCTTCCCCGCTCCGAGAAAAAGACCCAGCGCATCTTCGACAGCCGTTACTAAGTTTTACCAACGCCGCCCCTCCCACGGGCGGCGTTTTTTATGGCGTAGGCTAGGCGTGCTGTTGGGCGTCGAAAGATGTGCCGCCTCGGATTGGGGGGTTATGGGCAGAAAGCGACTTGCCGGTTATGGCAACCCGCACCTTGCAGAAAGGGGCTTGCTGGTTGCGGCTATTCTTGCCTTGTCGAAAACGCCCTGTAGGTTGCGGTGGCAAACATTCGGCGAAGCCGTTCGTAGGTCGCAGCGACCCGCATCCGACGGAGCCGTTTATGGGTTGCGTCTGCCCGCAACCCATAAAAGCCGTTCGCAGGTTACAGATTTCAAGAACGTGTTACGGCATGCTATGATGTTACGGTCCTAAAAGAAGTAACATCGACGCAGAAGGGGACGCGATGCAGGAAGCCGCGCTTGATCCCGATTACGAATCACTCTCCTGGTCTGATTCTGATGACTACGATCAGTACGTAAACGAAGAGCTGACAGATTCCCGTTCGGCGAAGTGGGTCGCCCTGGTTTCTCGCTTGGCGGGGTGCTCCCTTGAAGGGAAAACCGTCCTCGATTTGGGCTGCGGCCCTGGGTTCTTTCCCTGCGCGCTTGGTGCAGAAGGCGCCAAGGTGTATGGCATCGATACCTCCGATAACATGCTGGCGTGCGCACGTGCGAATGCCGAAAAGCGCGGCGTTAACGCTGTGATGCTCCATATGGACGCCGAAAGCTTGAGCTTCCCCGAGGCAACCTTCGACCTGGTTGTGACGCGCAACGTTACGTGGACGCTGCCGAACCCGGTTGCCGCCTATCGTGAATGCCTGAAGGTTCTGAAGCCTGGCGGAAAGCTGCTCGTGTTCGATGCGAACTGGCACCACGAGTTCTATAGCGAAGCCGTTGCGCAGAAGGTGCGCGAAAATGAAGCGGCGTATTATCGGAAAACCGGCATCCACACAGCTGTGTGTACCAACGACAAGCCTTACTACGACTCTCTTCCCCTTTCGTCGGTAGTGCGCCCCGCATGGGACGCCGATGCCCTGACACAGGTGGGCTTTGACGGCATCACAGTAATTGAAGATGCTGGTAAGGAAGTGTACCTGGACTGGGAATATGAGCTTTATGGCGCTTCGCCTCTGTTTGCTGTGGCTGCGGAAAAACCCGTTGCTGCTGTAGAAGGAAACGAAGCCCTCAACGTGCTCAAAGCCACACGTGACTATTGGAACGAGCGCTCCAACACGTTTGGGCTCGATGGCTCCATCGATAAATGGGGCGACCTCATTCAGCAAAAACTTCTGCAGCGTGGCGTTACGTCGCCTTGGGTTCTTGATGCTGGCTGCGGTACGGGTGCCATGGCGCTCACCCTTGCATCACGCGGGTATCGTGTGTGCGGCGTTGATTTTTCTCAGGGCATGTTGCTCCATGCTCGCATGAACGCAAAACATCAGGGCCTGGAAATTCCTTTGGTATTGGGCTGCGTCGATCAGCTTCCGTTCGTTCCTGAAACCTTCGATGTGGTGGTAAGCCGCAACGTGCTTTCCAACTTGGCTGTTGCCAAGGAGGCCTTGGAAAGCTGGCGCGATGCGTTGCGTCCTGGTGGCTACCTGGTGTATTTCGATTCCTCCTGGTGGCACTACCTCCACGAAGAATCGCTGGACGCTAAGCGCGCCCTTGCGTATGGTACGGGTTCTTCGCCCATCTTCAACGTCCTTGAAGAACTCGCGAAAGACATGCCCATTGCTGCGGCGGACCGCCCTGCGTGGGACGTGATGGCCCTTCGTTCGCTTGGCTTCGAAGTTGAAGCAGTTGAAGATGTTTCTTCGCGTGTATGGACTGCCGAAGAACAGCATCGCTATGAATTTGCCCCGCAGTTTATGGTGGTTGCGCGAAAGCCCGCTCGCTAGGTGCCCCATGAAAAAAATGATCGTACAGCGACTGCTGCATCTTGTGGTGGTGCTGTTTTTGGTGACGCTTGTCTCGTTTTTCCTGATGTACTTTTCTCCCGGCGATCCGGTCACGGCACTTTTGTCGCGCGGCGGCACGGTGCCCGACCCTGATGTGGTTGCCCAGAAAAGGGCAGAGCTCGGCCTGGATAGGCCTGTGGCGGAACAGTACGTTGCGTGGCTGACGGGGGTATTTCAAGGGAATTTGGGAATATCGATCAGCTCGGGGCGGCCCGTTGCATCGGAAATTGCTGCGCGCATGCCAGCAACGTTGTTCTTGGCCGTCACCTCTCTTGCGCTCACGCTTGTGGTGTCCATTCCTCTTGGTTGCCTGTGCGCTCTGAAGAAGAACCGCGCAACTGATTTGATTATTCGCTTCGCTTCCTTTGTGGGGGCTTCGGTCCCGGGCTTCTTGATGGCTCTGGTCTTAATATTTGTATTTTCCCTGACGCTTCATTGGTTGCCCAGTATCGGAAGCATGAAGGGTGCGGGCTGGGTTCTGCCTGTTCTGACGCTGGTCCTTTGCGAATCAGCGATGTACATCCGCCAGATCCGCACCATTGTGCTACAGGAAATGGAACAGGATTACGTTGAGGCGGCGCGTTTGCGCGGCATTTCCGATGTTGCCATTCTGTCTCGCAGTGTGCTGAAAGCTACGGCGCCTACCATTTTGGTGCTGACGGGCATGACGTTTGCACAGCTTTTAGGCGGCAGCGCCATTATCGAAAACGTATTTAGCTGGCCTGGCATCGGCTTCTATGCGGTACAGGCAGTATTCGCGCGCGATTACCCGGTAGTTCAGGCGTACGTACTTATCGTTGCGGTGCTCTTTGTGCTGGTCAACCTTTGCGTTGACTTGCTTCAGGCTCGTATTGACCCCCGTGCCCATTTGGCGCTTGAGCAATCTGCCGCCCAAGACAGGCGGGGTGGTGTGCGTGCTTAGGGGTAAACGTCGAATCGGCGGTCTGGCTGGACGTCGTGCGCTCTATTGCAGCATTGTTGCGCTGCTTATTGTTGCGTTCTCGTTCGTTGCGCCTTTGTTGTGCCAACACGATGCCGAACTTGCCAACCTTGCGTTGTCGAACCGCGCACCCGACGGGGAATTCCTTATGGGCACCGATTCGCTGGGGCGCTGCATTTTATGTCGTGTGCTAACGGGATTGCACACCACCGTGCTTGCCGCTTTGGCGGTCGTGGCTTTAAGCGTTGTTATCGGCTCGGTTCTGGGTGCGTTGTCGGGGTATATCGGCGGCGTGTTCGATTCCGTGGTAATGCGCATCACCGATGCCTTCATGGCGTTCCCGACCTTGGTTTTGGGCATTGCCATTGCCGGCCTTCTGGGCGGCGGTTTGCAGAATGCGGTTATCGCGCTGGTGGTTCCCGGCTGGACGCGCTTTGCGCGCATTGCCCGTTCTTCCGTGTTGGCGTTGAAAGAGCGCCCCTTCATTCAGGCGGCAGTTATTGGCGGCCTGAGCAGAATGGCAATTGCTCTGAAGCACGTGCTGCCCAACATTCTTCCGCCCCTGATTGTTACGGCGTGCTTGGACATCGGCGGTTCGATGCTCAGTTTGGCGGGACTTTCTTTTTTGGGCTTGGGTGCATCGCCTCCTTCGCCCGAGTTGGGCGCCATGATCAATCAGGCGGCATCAGGGTTCCAAACTGCACCTTGGGCGGTGTTCGCACCGGGCTTTGCCATCTTCTTGGTGGTTGCGGTGTTCAACTTTTTCGGCGATTCGGTCAACGAAGCGCTTGGGAATAAGAGCTCACTGTTCGTGAGGGAAAAGAAATAAAACCATCGAAGAAAGGAAAGCGAGATGGTGAAAGCTAAGAAGAGGTGGGCAAAGCGCATTGCCGCTGTAGCCCTTGCCTGTGCTTTGGGCACGGGTGCCGTGGGCGCGCTTGTGGGGTGCTCGCCGGATTCTAAGAGCAATAGCGACGAGATGAGCGTTGCCTGGACTTCAAACGCTGGCGAGTATAACCTTGACCCAACCAACAACTACATGGGTTGGCAGGGTTCCTATCTGGGCATTTACGAGCAGCTGTTCCGCATCGATGCCAACTTCGATCCTCAGCCCATGTTGGCTGAGTCTGCCGAAATGGTGAACGACACCACGTGGAAGATCACGATTCGTGAAGGGGTAACGTTCCAGAATGGCAATGAACTCAATGCTCAGGCGGTAATGGATTGCCTGAATCGCACCATCAGCATGAACGAGCGCGCCAAGAAATCGCTCGATATTGCCAATATGGAGGCTGACGGCAACGTGCTTACCGTTACCACCAATTCCCTTAACACCGCCTTTAAGAACGAACTGTCCGAGCCTGTTGCCTCTATCATCGATGTGAACTCGGGCGCTGCCGAAGACGAGCCTGTGGGCACCGGCCCTTACAAGATCGATTCGGTTGCAGGCAATGGCGACGTTGAGCTTTCTGCCTACGATTCCTATTGGCAGGGCGAGCCGAAAATCAAGACTGTGCATGCAAAGTACCTTACCGACGATCAGTCGAAGGTATCCGCGCTACAGTCTGGCGAGGTTTGTGCGCTGATGAATGTTGCAGACGACCAGCTTGGAAACTTGAGCGATACGTCCAAGTACACTTTGCATCAGACCAATCAGGCTCGTGCCCATATGCTGTACTTCAACATGAAGAGCGAAGCTATGCAGGATGATGCGGTTCGCCAGGCTGTTGGCATGTGCGTCGATCGTGATTCGTATGTTAGCTCCATCTACAACAATTCCGCCGAGGCATCCCACGCTGCATTCCCTGATTCTTCTGGCTATGCCGATGGTGTGACCTGCGATAGCTTCGACGTGGAAAAGGCAAAGCAGATTCTGGCCGATGCCGGCTACGCCGATAACGATGGCGACGGTGTGCTGGAAAAAGACGGCAAGAAGCTTTCCCTGAAACTGGTTACCTATCAGGCAAACGCTGCGCTGCCCATGGACTGCGAGGCACTGGCATCTCAGCTTTCCCAAATCGGCATTGCTGCTGATATTGAAGTAGCCGAAAAGATTACCGTTCGTTTGGCCGACAGCGACTGGGATATTGGCACCATGGCTTACTCCACGCTTCCCACGGGCAATCCCTACACCTACCTGTCTGCGGTTATGGGCTCCGATGGCGCCAGCAACTACGGTCATTACAGTAACGCCAAGGTTGACGAGCTTCTTGGCCAGCTGAAGAAGACCGGCGACGAGGCCGAGCAGAAGGAGCTGGTGAAGCAGATCCAGCAGGTCGCGCTCGATGACCATGCTTATGTCTACATGGTTCATACGCTAGTAAATGACGTTACAGCAGCCGACGTTGAAAACCTTGCTATGCAGGGTCAGTACGACTGGCTGAACTATCAGATGTCTTACAAGTAGGGTGTATGTCTGCAATTTTCGAAATAGAAAACTTGCGTGTTGCGTACAACGGTGACGCCGTGCTTCACGGTGTCACCGTTTCCCTTGAGCGGGGCTCTATTGTGGGCATTGTTGGCGAATCGGGCTGCGGCAAAACCACGCTGCTTCGTGCCGCGCTTGGAATGCTTGGGCAGGCGGGCGAGGTTTGCGGCGGCTCCATTCGCTTTGCCGGGAAAGACGTTTCCGGTATGTCTCAGGTCGAGCATCTTTCCTATGTCAGCACGGTGGCGTCGTTGGTGTCGCAAAACCCGCAGCGGGCCTTCAGCCCCGTTCGCACGCTAGGCTCTCAATTCGAGGAGACTGCTCTTTTGCGTGGTGAGCTTTCGAGGGGGGAGGCACGCGCGCGTGCGGTGTCGCTTCTTGGAAGGCTGGGGCTATCCGATCCTGAGCGGGTTTTGGACAGCTATGTTTTCGAGCTTTCCGGCGGTATGGCCCAGCGTGCTGCTATTGGCCTTGCGCTGATGAATTCCCCAAAGGTCGTTTTCGCCGATGAGCCTACCAGCGCTCTTGATGTGGCGGTTCAGGCGCAAGTGGTAGAGGAGCTCGTTTCGGCAAATCGTGAATTTGGGGTGTCGCTTTTGGTGGTGTCCCACAACATTGCCGTGATGGCCCACATGGCCCAGTATCTCTATGTCATGAAAGACGGGGAGGTTGTGGAGCAGGGGGCCTCCGAGCAGGTTATCGCTTGCCCCCAGCATCCGTACACCAGTCAGCTTATTGCTTCCGTTCCCAAGCTGAGGAGCGTTCGATGAAGGCGCTGGAGGTTAACGGTGTATCCAAACGTTTTCCCGGCATGGAGAAGCCGGCGCTGAACAGGGTGGGCTTTACCTTGGAGCAGGGTGAATGCTTGGGTATTGTTGGCGGCAGTGGCAGCGGCAAAAGCACGCTTGCCCGCGTTATCACGCTGCTTGAGCAGTCTGATGGTGGCTCGGTTTCCTTGTTTGGGAAAGAAATCCTCGGTTTGCCGCGCAGGCAGCGCAAAGAGGTGTATTCGAACATCCAGATGGTGTTCCAGATGCCACTAGAATCGTTCGATCCCAGTTATACGTTAGGCGCCAGCATCGCCGAGGTGGCGCGCAGCTTCGGGGCTACGCGTGCGGAAGCGAAAGAGCGGGCTCTTGAAAAGCTTCGATTGGTCGGTTTGGACGAGACCTTCTATTGTCGTTTTCCTTCTCAGGTAAGCGGGGGTCAGTGTCAGCGCGCGGCATTGGCAAGGGCGCTTACCGCCAACCCTTCGGTGCTGATATGCGATGAGATAACCAGTGCCCTTGATGTGTCTACCCAAGCACATATTGTTTCGCTCATCGAACGGTTGAAGGGCAAGGTATCCATCGTGTTTATTACTCACGACTTGGCTCTTGTGTCGGAGCTGGCCGATAGGCTCCTGGTGCTCGATAAAGGGGGAGTTGCCGAATGCGGCGCAACCGAAAGCGTGGTTGCCAACCCTCAAAGTGCCTGCGCGAAAAAGCTAATGAACTCTGTGCTTTCCCTTGGTGGTTTGGGCTGATGGTTTTGGGCTTGTGTGCTTTTGGTTCGAGAAGCTGAAACGGGCTGGGCGCTTTGATGTCTGGCGCTGAAGCAGCCTTGGCGTTTCGGAGCTGAGGTTCCGCAGCGTATTGTGGCTCTAGTGCTGAAATGGCCCGGGCGCTTTGGGACTGGGACTCTGGGCGGATTGGGCCCTGCGAAGCCGAGCCCCACAGTTATTCAGGTGCTTTTTTAAAGGGCATTCGCGGAAATGACAATGACGGACGCGGCGGTGAAAGCCGTTGGCTCCATCAAGCGTACTTTGCCCAACGGGAGCCGCCAGGGCGGGATGGCAAGATTTGCACGATAGAAACCATCGAGCGCGATAAGATTCGTCCGGTGAAGCCATCAAGCATGGCCGGATTCGCCCAGTGAAGCCATCGAGCGTGGCAGGGTTCGTTCAGCGGGATCCGTCGAGCGTGGCAAGATTTGTCCTGTGGGATCCGTCGAGCATGGCAGGATTCGTCCAGCTGGATCCGACGAGCGTGGCAAGATTCGCTCGTCATGCATGATTTAAGGGGTTTGGACGGCAAAAGGGCGCCTTGATGGCAAGATACCCGCGAGATGTATTCCCAAACGGCGCTTTGCAGGGCATTTTGAATACATGGGGAGCATATCTTGCCAAAATTAGCTCATTTTGGATACATGGCGGCGATATCTTGCCATGAAGAGGCGTTTTTATCGTCCGAGGCTCCTTCGGGAATACATCAGGGCGATATTTTGCCAGGAATGTGGCCTTTCTTCTGCCTGGAGTGCGCTTCGAGGATGCTTTATTCAAAGGATGCGCCTTCATCTGCCCGAAATGGGCCTCGAAAAAGTTCCGTCCAGGAATGCATCCCTTCGCTATCCGAAAATGCGCTTCGAAGATGCTTCGCCCAGGGCCTTTCGGCTGCGCAGGCGAAAGGGAGATGATTATTGCCGTGTTCAGCCTACGTCAGTCTGTCTCTTCGGTGCCGTGGGGCTTTGGGCGATGCGGCGCTGCGGAGCTTCGGGCACCGGATGTCGCCGTTGACGCGAATGGCGGCGGAGCGGGCGGAGCATGAGCAGGTGCAGGTGCGGGTGCGGGCGCGGATGCCGTTGCTGCCCCCGGTGCTGCGGGGTTTTGGCGGGCGCCGCCACCGCGGCGTTTCGTCGTTGCGGGCGTTGACGGCAGCGATGCGTATCGCACGTAAGCGGAACCGTTCACCGCAAAACGGAGCGGGACGGGATGATGGGTCTTCCCAGCGCTCTTTATTGTGATAAAGTGGCTACCATGATTTTTTCCGAGGAACATATCGCACACAGCAGCACAACTGCGTTGTCAAAGCCCAATGCTGATATTGCTGTGGTTTTAGGTTCGTGTGCTGTTATGTCTCAGCATCTTGCTCAGAAGTGTATGTCTGCTTGCGCCGTCATGTCTGAGCATCTGGCTCAGGGCTGTTTCGGTTTGGCTGCTGTTGCTTCCCAGCATTGGGCCCAGCGCTCGCATTGCGTAGCTGAGTTTGCCCCCATAACGTATCGATATTGATAGCACACGGGTTTTCCTGGGTGCTTTTTTTATACCCGAAAAGGTCGTGTGCGTTCTCGTTTTCCCTGGTCAGTCGGCTTGGTTTGGCGTTGAGACGCCGATAGTGGTGTTCTTTTCCCGGTCGATCGAGAGGCGTATCCGTTTTGCCTTCATGTGGGTTTCGATTGCTGGTTCCTGCAGCTTGTCGATCAGTCGGGAGACGCGCCTGCATCGCTTTTTGTGTGGGTTTCGATCATGGGGCTTTGTAGTTTGCCGGTTCGATTTGCACTGATTTGTGCTCGCTGCGGCATCGGCTGACCAGCATGTTTTGTTGAAGATAAAGGAGTTCTTTCGTGGTTGCAAAGATATGCATCATTTTGATTTTCGTGGGTGTTGTGGTTGGTGTTGGCATTTACGCGCGCCAGCACACCAAGAACGTTGACGGCTTTGTTCTAGGTGGCCGTAACGTAGGCCCCTGGCTTTCGGCGTTCGCTTTTGGTACCAGCTACTTTTCGGCGGTAATCTTCGTTGGCTACGCAGGTCAGTTCGGCTGGAAATACGGCTTGGCGGCGTTTTGGATTGGCATCGGCAATGCCCTTCTTGGTTCGCTGTTGGCATGGTGGGTGCTTGGTCCGCGTACGCGTGAGATCACGCAGCGCCTGAAGGCTACCACCATGCCCGAGTTTTTCGGCAAGCGTTACCAGTCGAAGGGGTTGCGCATTGCTTCGGCGGCTATCATCTTCGTGTTCCTGATCCCCTATACCGCCAGTGTCTATAACGGCCTTTCCCGTTTATTCGGTATGGCGTTTGGCTTGCCCTACGAATGGTGTGTGGTAGGTATGGCGGTTGTTACCTGCGTTTATGTGGTACTTGGCGGTTATATGGCCACTGTTCTGAACGACTTCATCCAAGGTATTGTGATGCTGGTGGGCATCGTTGCGGTAATTGCGGTGGTGCTTGCGGGCCAAGGCGGTTTTTCCGAAGCTATTGTTTCTCTTTCGCAGATCCCTGCCGAGGGTACCGATATGCAGGGCGCATTTGTTTCGATGTTCGGTCCCGACCTGTTCAACCTTGTAGGCGTCATCGTCCTTACCTCGCTGGGTACCTGGGGCTTGCCTCAAATGGTTTCGAAGTTCTATGCCATCAAAACCGGTCCTGCTATCAAGCAGGGCGCCATCATCTCTACCGTATTCGCCTTTGTGGTTGCGGGCGGCAGCTACTTCCTGGGCGGATTTGGTCGCCTGTTCGGTGACCAGATCGCCTTCGCCCCCAGCGGCATCCCCATTTACGACTCCATCATTCCCACCATGCTTTCCGGGTTGCCCGATATCTTGCTCGGCATTGTGGTAGTGCTTGTTCTGTCGGCTTCCATGTCGACGCTTTCTTCGCTGGTGCTCACTTCTTCTTCCACGCTGACCCTGGACCTTCTGAAAGGCAACGTCATCAAGAACATGCCCGAGAAGAGTCAGATTGCGTGGATGCGCGGCCTTATTGTGGTGTTCGTGGTTATCTCGGCGGCTATCGCGCTGGTGCAGTACACCTCCACCATCACGTTTATCGCTCAGCTGATGAGTATCTCCTGGGGCGCGCTTGCTGGTGCGTTCCTTGGTCCGCTGATCTGGGGTTTGTACAGTTCGCGCATCTCGAAAGGCGCGGTATGGGCAAGCTTTTTCGTGGGTGTGGGCCTTACCGTGTCCAATATGTTCATTGGATTCATCGCCTCGCCCATTAACTGCGGTGCGTTGGCCATGATTCTTTCATTGGTAGTTGTCCCGCTGGTGAGCTTGGTCACGCCTTCGGTCCCGTTCCAGGTGAAGATGCCGACTGGCGAAGGTGCTATCGATCGCGAGATCGAGCGCGAGTTGCGTGAAGAGGCGGCGGCTGCTCGTTCGTAGGCGCTGGTAGTTGACCGCTTAAAGCGTATACCCCCCCAACGGCCTTTCGGATCCCGGTGGGGTATGTCACGATTGCGCTAAAAGCTATGTTTTTGGCTGTGGCGGGTGGGCTCTGCCGCTATCCTGATGTTCAAGAGCAGACATGGGACGAAGATAGGCGCAGGTGCGCCAATTCGCCTCGACCGGCCAGGCAAGGAGTGCGCACATGAAGCCGATGAGTATCAGGGATGTTGTGGGGCCCATTATGGTAGGGCCTTCCTCTTCGCACACGGCGGGTGCGCTGCGCATTGCCAGCATGGTGCGCAACCTGCTCGATGGTGAGCCGGTGGAAGTGACGTTTACCCTCTTTGGCTCGTTCGCCCATACCTATCACGGACACGGGACCGACCGTGCCCTGGTTGCGGGCATGCTGGGGTTGCACACCGACGATCTGCGCGTACGCAATTCCTTCGACCTGGCGAAGGAGCAAGGGCTGGAATTTTCGTTCGAGCCCGATACCGTTACCAAAACCGCGCATCCCAACACGGTTGAGGCCTGTGTGGTCGACTGCTACGGCAACGAAGTGGTGGCACGTGGCGTTTCCATTGGCGGTGGTGCGGCGGAGCTCACGCGCATCGACGGCATCGATGTGCATATCACGGGCGAATTCAACAGCATGATCGTTCGTCAGCAGGACCTGCCAGGAACGTTGGCTCATATAGCCAGCACCTTGGGCGATGCAGGCATCAATATTGGCACTTCGCAGCTCCACCGCACACGCCAGGGCGGGGAAGCGTTTACCGTTATGGACGTGGACGATCCTGTTCCCGAAGAAGTAATTGACCGCATTCTGGAGTTTCCCGCTATCCGCTCGGTCCGCTTTATTCCCGCCGATGGTCTGCATCGCAACCCTGGCGAAGTGTCATCCGATATCGACCCGGAACTTGCTTTGCGAGAATTCCAAAAGCTCGATTTTGCCACGGCAGCTCAGCTCCTTTCCTTCTGTGAGGAAAACGGCGTTTCCTTGAGTTATGCCGCCGAAGCGCGTGAACGTGCGCTGTTGGCGAGCCGAGGGGTGGCGGGCTCCGCTATTGTCTCGTACCTTCAGCGTGCGCTGGATGTGATGCGTGCTTCGGCGACGGCCCCTGCGGAAGCCCCACGCTCTTCTATGGGCGGGCTGATCGGCGGGGAAGCCGCCAAGCTCCGTGAATTGGAAGATTTAGGCGCAGGCGTAAACGGGTCGCTTCTTGCTTTGGCAACGCGCAATGCCGTTGCCGTTTTGGAGACGAATGCCACTATGGGCGTTATTGTCGCAGCACCAACCGCTGGTTCGGCGGGCGTGATCCCAGCCGTGCTGCTTTCCCTGCAAGAGGTACATGGCTTCAGCGATGCGCAGCTGATGGATGCGCTGAAGAATGCGGCTGTTGTTGGCTCGATTATCGCTCGCAACGCTACGGTGGCAGGCGCCGAAGGGGGTTGCCAGGCCGAAATCGGGTCTGCTGCCGCAATGGCTGCCAGTGCCGCTGTTGAGCTTTTGGGCGGCACGCCGCGCATGTGCCTTACTGCCGCTGGCTATGCGCTGGCCAACATGCTTGGCTTGGTGTGCGATCCCATCGGCGGGTTGGTGGAAGCGCCCTGTCAGAAGCGCAACGCCAGCGCGGCGGTGAACGCACTCTCTGCGGCTCAGATGGCTCTTGCGGGTATCGAGGGCCTTATTCCGTTCGACGAAGTGGTGGATGCCATGCTGAAAGTGGGTCGAAGCCTTCCTTACGAGTTGCGTGAAACCGCATTAGGCGGAATGGCAGCCTGTCCCTCTTGTGCTAAATTCTGCCGTTAACGGTTCTTGAAATTGAGAGATTTACCGTTTACCGAGAGACTCAATCCGACCGCTTCCGCTAATCGACCGTTCGCACGTGACCCTCATTAGCATCGTTGTCATCAAATGAAGCGCAAGCGAAAGGGGCTCGAATGGGACTTCTCGAGGGAAAAGTGGCTATCATCACTGGCGGCGGCAAGGGTATTGGCTTTGGTATCGCCAGCGCTTTTGCTGAAGAAGGCGCGAACCTGTGCATTACGGGCCGCAACGAGCAGCGCCTGATCGACGCCGAGGCAAAGCTCAAGGAGCAGTACAGTGTTGACGTTATGCACGTTGCCGCTGAAGGTTCCGACGAAGAAGCGGTAAAGAATGTTATCGCTCAAACCATTGCCCATTTCGGCAAGCTCGATACTGTGGTAAACAATGCTCAGGCATCTAAGTCGGGCGTTATGTTGGTCGACCATAGCAAGGAAGACTTCGACCTGGCAATCAATTCCGGCCTGTATGCTGCATTCTTCTACATGAAGCATGCTTTCCCTGAACTCAAGAAGACTAAGGGCTCCGTTGTTAACCTTTCCTCTGGTGCTGGCCTGTTCGGCAAGCCTGGCCAGTCCAGCTACGCTGCTGCGAAGGAAGGCATTCGCGGTATGACGCGCGTTGCGGCTACCGAATGGGGTCCCGACGGCGTACGCGCCAACGTTATTTGCCCGTTGGCTATGACCGAGCAGTTGGCGGCTTGGAAGGAAGAGTACCCCGACACCTTTGCTGCAACCATTAAGGGCATCCCGCTGGGCCGTTTCGGTGATCCTAAGACCGACATCGCCCCTGTTGCCGTGTTCCTGGCGAGCGACATGGCGTCCTATGTTTCTGGCGAAACCATTACGATTCAGGGCGGATCTGGTTTGCGCCCGTAGTTATGCGGGAAGGGCGCCGTTCTTCGGAGCGGCGCTTTTTTTGTGCCCTGCTGACCCTGCGCGCCAGGTCGACTCGCGAATTCCGGTGTGCGACCCCGCTGCGGGAATTGCCTTCCCCGCAAGCACCAGCGCGCGAACCCGGCTTGCGAGCTGTCCTCGTAAATCCCGGTGCGTGACCCCGCCATGCGAGCTACTCTGGCGAATTCCGGCGAGCGAATCCACCTTGCGATCCTGCCGCGGGTCTGTGGACATCGTTGCCTGAGATCCCGTTCTTGCGCCTGTCTCTCAAATCAGTCTCGCGCAAGCGCTCGATGTTCGCTTGACCCGCGGATTCGTTCCGCGTCTCACATCTATGTTGCGGTCGATTCGTGGAGGGGCCCAGGTCGGCCTGCATGAAGGGTGCAAGCCGGTTTGGCGAAGGGCATGAGCCAGCTTGTCATCTGCGCCTTCCGCGCGTATGCCTGCATTTAGCGCACCCCTCCATGTACGGGACAACGTGCCCCTACCTTCCGTTCGGTTGCCAGCCATCGCGACAATGTGTCGTCTCCATGCGCAGGACGTCGTGCTCCTTTCTCACGCACACAGCACTGCCTGCACGAAGAGGCCGTCGGATTCATGCGGTACGAGAGCTATGGCAAGGCAATAGGCCCGCCCGCACGAAGATGCCGCTCTGTTGGCAAGACGTTGCGAATATGCGTTCCCTGGGCGCTCGACGATGGCAAAATGCTCGCAAGATGCGTTCCCCAGCGTCCGACGGCGACAGGACTGCGCCCTAATGCGCTCTTGGCCTGGCTGGCAGTGGCAATATACTCGCGCGGTGCGTTCTCGGGGGCCTTGCCGCGACAAGATTCCGCCGCGGTGCGTTCCCGAGTGCCTTGCCGTGGCAAGATTCCGCCGCGGTGCGTTCCCGGGCGCTTGCCGATGGCAAAATGCTCGCGAAATGCGTTCCCGGGCGGCAATCCGTGGCAAGTTTCGCGCTCCATGCATCCCAAAAGTGGCTTCGGACGGGAAAATCGCCAGTTCGTGGCAGCATATTGCCGCCGTGTATTCAAAATGAGCTGGCTATGGCAGGATATGCGCGCTATGCATCCGAAAAGCCCCGCAAACCGCCTTTCGGGAACGCACGGCGTGAAGATCTTGCCAGGAAAGGGCTCCTTTCGCTGCACAGGCCCCTCGAATCATGCACGGCGCGCGAATCTTGCCATCCTCTGACGACTGACCTTTCGGAGAAGAGATACCTTCGCTGAAGGATGGGATGCTTCGTTTCTTCCGGTTCGGTGGTGCAGGTTCGGGCATCCCCGTCTAGCGGGGAAGTCGCCCGCGCCGTCCCCGCCCAGTGTAAGGCCACCCAGCATCTGCCTTTCCTGACGGATGGCGCGCATTCGCCTTCCCGCTTCGGCGGCTTGAGGCAGGGCATAAGAAAAGGGGACCCGTGTGGGTCCCCTTTTAGCTGGTCGGCAGGTACGAGCCGGTCAGCTCTAACAGTGCGGATCGGTCAGTTCTAACGGTACGAGCCGATTAGCTCTAGCGGCACGGCCGACCTGCTAGTTGGCAATGAGCTGACTAGTTCTGGCCAGGCTCGACAACTAGTGTGTCTTCGTATGCTGCACCGTAGGTATCAAGCAGGGTCTTCTCATAGTCTGCGTGGAAGAAGTTCTCGGAGCCGAGGTTTTTCAGGTCCTCGTTGATCCAGTTCAGCAGGCTTTCGTTGCCCTTGGAAACAGCAGGAGCGATGGTGTCGGTGTCGCCCAGCTGCTCAATGCCGACAACGTATTCGGGGCCAGCCTGGTTGGCGAAGGCGATAACCTCGGTGTTGTCATTTGCCCAAACAGCATCGGGGTTGTTTTCGAATGCGGTCTTAGCTGCAGCGTAGGTGTCGTACTTCTCGAGCTTGAGGTCCTTGTTGTGCTCGGTGAGGTAGGTCTCGGCAGTGGTGCCGGAGATTACGATTACCGTGCGGTCGCCAATCTGGTCGAGGTCGGTAACAACCTTGTCCTTGTGGGAAACAACGCCCAAAGCAACGTTCATGTAAGGATCGGCGAAGTCGACTGCCTCAGCGCGCTCGGGGGTGACGGTGAAGTTTGCCAGGATAACGTCAACCTTGCCAGTCTGCAGGTATTCAACGCGGTTGGCTGCTTCGGTGGACACCAGCTCAACATCTACTCCGAGGTCCTGGCCAAGACGGTTTGCCAGCTCGATGTCGTAGCCCTGGTAGTTGCCGTTTTCGTCGACGTAGCCGAAGGGGCTCTTGTCACTGAATACGCCGATGGTGATCTTGCCGCTGTCCTTGATCTGGTCAAGAGTGCGGTAATTTGCGCTCGAGGAATTGCTGTTGCCGGAGCAGCCCGTGAGCAAGGCTCCCGCAAGAGCCAAGGCTGCAACAAGCACAGCAACAAGCTTCCAGGTGCGTTTCGTCTGGGTCATGTCTTTCTCCTTACTTCTGCCCTCTTTAGCGTGCGAGGGTTTCTTTGATTGATGGAAGTAAACCGCTTAAATCCTACAAAGTCAATAAGGATTGAGGGAATTAGTCATTTTGCTTTTGTGAATGGCTGGTTATTGCGGAGTTGGGGGCGTAGCTGCATCGTGGGCAATGCGTCGAAAGCGCGCCTCCGCTCCCGTTGCTCAGCCGCCGCTGTTGGCGCCCACCGTTCCCCAGGTTGACAGAGACTTATCTGTGGCTGCAACGGGCATCCGTGCGCGGACCATGGAACAGCGCGAGGCGAACAACCGCCCGAATGCACATCATTGAAACAAACGAGGCTCGCTTGAGGTTGTAGCGATCCGTGCCTTTCGAGGGGGGGGCGGGGCGGGTCTCCGTGTGCGCGGGCGCTGTCAGGCGGTTGCCTGTGACATCGGTGGGAAAGGGCCCTCTGCAGGCGCGGGCGTTGCGATTTGTTGAGAAGGCCGTATTGCGAAAACGAAAAGAGCCCCATTGCTGGGGCTCTGAGGGTGCGATGGGATTTGAAGAGGATTTCGTTTTGGTCGTGCGATCGGTTTCACGCGACTGCATCGGGTCCTGGCAGTAGCGGGCTTTAGCCCGACTCTGTTTGGGCTTCTGGCTACGCTGGGCTTCCAGCCCTTCGTGCCGAAACGCTCGTTAGGCTTCGTGCTGACGGACGGCGTCGAACTCGAAAGTATGCAGGAACTTCTGTGCGCGTTCAGTTTTGGGGTGCTCGAAGAAGCGTTCGGGGATATCTTGTTCCACGATTTCGCCCCCATCGAAGAACAGAACACGGTCGGCAACGGCGCGTGCGAACTGCATTTCGTGGGTAACGATAAGCATCGTTTTGCCCTCCTGCGCCAAGCCCAAGATAACGTCCAGCACCTCGCGCACCATTTCGGGGTCGAGGGCGGCAGTAACTTCGTCGAGCAGCAGCACTTCGGGCTCCATTGCCAACGCGCGGGCAATGGCAACGCGCTGCTTCTGGCCGCCAGAAAGCTCGCGCGGATAGCTCTTTTCCTTGTCGGTAAGGCCAACGCGCTTCAGGAGGGCGCGAGCCGCCTCTTCGGCCTGTGCCTTGGGAATCTTCTTCACCTTGGTGGGCGCCAACGTGATGTTGTCGAGCACCGTCATATGGGGGAACAGGTCGTAACTCTGGAACACCATGCCAACTTTTTGGCGAAGCTCGGTGAGATCCTTTTCGGAGCTGGTTACCTCTTTGCCGTCAACTTCGATGGTGCCTCCCTGAATAGGCTCAAGGGCATTGATGCAGCGCAGGAAGGTTGACTTGCCGCACCCTGAGGGGCCGATAACCACAATCACCTCGCCGCGCTTGACGGAAAGGCTGATATCTTCCAGTACCACGTTATCGCCGTAGGCTTTCTTAAGATGCTCAATGGAGAGCAGGGCGGTATCGCTCATTGCTTAGTTCCATTTCTTCTCGAGGTGGTTTGCCAGCATACTGATGGGCCAGCAAATTACGAAGTACAGCAGCATAATAGTGCCGTAAATGCCGAATACGGCGTTGGGGGAGGTCATGCGGTTTGCCTCGATGATCTGTTGGCCAACCTTCATCATCTCGATAACGCCGATCATCAGCAGCAAGCTGGTGGTTTTGATCATGCGGGTAATGAGATTGATGGAGGAAGGGATAAGGCGGCGGATGGCCTGCGGGATGATTACCTGACGGTAAATTTGTGCTTTATTCAGACCCAGCGCAGCGGCGCTTTCGTACTGCTGCTTTGGGATGCTGGTAAGGGCGCCGCGAACCAAGTCGCCCATTTCGCCGGTGCCCCAGAACACGAATACGATGATGGAGGAAAGCTCCGCCGAGATATTCAGGCCCATAACACGCGTGGCGCCGAAGAACACGATGTAGAGCAGCACCAGCTGCGGCATAATGCGCACGATTTCGAGGTACAAACGAGAAATAACCTTGGCAACAGGGTTTTTCCACGTCATGAAGATGCCGAACAGCATGCCTAGGATGATGCTGAGCACGACAGAGATTGCGCTGATCTGCACCGCAACCCAAAGACCCTGCAGAAGGCGGGTGGCGTTTGAGCCCATGAACAGAACATCAAGCCCCAAAGCTTCCATGGCGCAACCTCCTTTCAATGTACGTACCAGCAACGGAAACCGGCACCAGGATAATGAGGTAGAACGCTACGAGCATTACCAGGCATTCGGTGGTTTTGTAGTAAAGGCCCATCAGGTCTTTCGTAACGAACATGAGGTCCATCAGGCTGATTGCGGAAAACACGCTGGTTTCCTTCAACAGGAAGATAACGTTGGCGACAAACGATGGGAAGCTCAGCGAAACTGCCTGCGGAAGCACAACGTAGCGCATGGACTGCAGTTTCGAAAGGCCCAGGCTGATAGCGCTCTCACGTTGGATGGGCTCCACGTTTTCCAGGCCAGCACGGAACGATTCGGCCATGTAGGCACCGCCGTGCAATGCAAGGCCAACCATACCGCACACTTCCGGTGTGATGGAAAAGCCCATGCGAGGCAGGCCAAAATAGAAGAAGAACAGCTGAATAAGCAATGGCGTGTTGCGGAACAGCTCGATGTATACGCGACAAAGCTGGCGAAGCACAGGGATGCGGAAGTGCACGATCATGGCCACAATGAGGCCGATGATGACGGATCCGGCGATGCCGATCCATCCGATGCTCAGCGTCAGCCACGCCGCATCCTCGTACAGAGGAAGGTATTGCGCCATGGCGTCGAAGTTCAACGCGGGGTCCTTTCTACATTGCAAAACCTATCAGTTTGATAGGATTAAGGGGGATTGTAGAACGATGGCAATGCAAGTCAAGCATTTTCAGGGGCAAGACGGCATGCCTTGGCAAAATGCCAACAGCTTTACATATTACTTGTTTAAGCCGCCATTGTGGCACTAAGCGTGCTCGAATCTCGTATTCGGCGAAGTGGTGGCGGTTTGCGCATCGGTGGGTGCTAGACTTCGGAGGTAATTTTGAACTCATTGCCTGGAATGGAAAGGAATCGGATTTTGAGCGAGCCGGAAAAGCGGGAGGTTCCCTTTAAGGAAGTGGCGCGAAAATTCGTTAGCTACTACAAACCATTCACGTTTTTGTTCGTTGCCGACTTGGTATGCGCAACGCTGCTCGCCGCCATCGACTTGGCATTCCCCCAGATCCTCAATTTCTTTGTGCGCGATTTCTTCGTCAATGCTCGCGATGCCATTATGGGCGTATTGCCGTGGGTGGCTGCTGGGCTGGTGGCGATGTATGTGGTGCGCAGCTTGTGCCAGTACTTCATTTCTTGCTGGGGCCACATTATGGGTGCACGCATGGAGGCGCGGATGCGCATGGATTTGTTCCAGCAGTATCAGCGTCTGAGCTTTTCGTATTACGACCGCAATAACACCGGCGAAATGATGTCGAAGCTGGTTACCGATCTGTTTGACATTTCGGAGGTTGCCCACCACGGTCCCGAGAACCTCTTTATCGCAACCCTGAAAATCGTGGGTTCCTTCACGTTACTGATGTTCATCAATGTTCCGCTTACACTGGTGATGTTGGCGGTGACGGCTGTCATGGCAACGTATGCGTTTGTTCAGAATTACCGTAAGCGCATAATCTTCCGCCAGAATCGTGTGCGCATGGCGGGTTTGAACGCGCGTTTGCAGGATTCGCTGGGCGGCATTCGCGTGGTGAAGGGCTTTGGCAACGAACATATCGAGATCGACAAGTTCGGCCATGCCAATGAAGAATTCATCGAAACGAAGGAACTTTCGTACCGTTTCATGGGTCAATTCCAAATGGCATCGAGCTTCTTCACGGGCGCGTTGTACACGGCAACCATTGTGGGCGGCGGCCTGTTTGTTGCGCAGGGCATCCTCGATCCTGCCGATATGGTTATGTACGCGCTGTACATTGGCATTTTTATTGCTCCTGTGGAGCTGCTCATCAATTTCACCGAAACGTTCCAGAAGGGTTATGCGGGCTTTCGTCGTTTCGTGGAAACGCTTGCTGAACGTCCAGGGGTGGAAAACAAGCCCGATGCCATTGATCTTGGTGCTGTGGTTGACGAAGGAATTGCTCCGCGCATCAGCTATTCGGACGTTCGCTTCTCGTATGTTGACGGTAAGGAAGTGCTGCGTGGCTTGACCCTTGAGGTGCCTGCGGGGTCTACCGTTGCGTTGGTCGGTCCTTCGGGCGGCGGAAAAACAACCACGTGCTCGTTGCTGCCGCGCTTCTACGATGTGTCGTCTGGTTCCGTGAAAATCGACGGCATTGATGTGCGCGATGCCACGTTGGAGTCGCTTCGTGCGCAGGTGGGCATCGTGCAGCAGGATGTGTATCTGTTCGAGGGTTCTATTCGCGAGAACATCTTGTATGGCGACCCGTCCGCTTCCCAGGAACGGGTTGAATGGGCTGCGCGTCAGGCGAACATTCACGAGTTTATTGCTGGCTTGGAAGATGGCTACGACACGTTTGTGGGCGAGCGCGGCACCCGCCTTTCGGGTGGGCAGAAGCAGCGCATCGCCATTGCGCGTGTGTTCCTGCGCGATCCTCATATCCTAGTGCTGGACGAAGCAACCAGCGCTCTGGACAACGAAAGCGAAGAGCGCGTTCAGGCATCGCTCGAGCGGCTGAGCGAAAACCGCACCACCTTGGTAATTGCGCATCGTCTTTCCACCATTCGCAACGCCGATTTTATCGCTGTGGTAGACGAGGGACGCGTGGTCGAAGTGGGTACGCACGAAGAGCTGCGGGCTCAAGGCGGCATCTACGATCGCTATTACCGTATGCAGTTCGCGGGAAAGCGTGGGGCTGAGTAGCTTTTTGCGGCATTTGTCGACGCCGCAGCGCCGTCTGGGTGTACCCTGTGTTTGTTAGATAAGGCAAACTTTCAAGGGGAGGCCACAGATGTTCAGAACCGTAGTCGATATCGATGGCATGATGTGCGGCATGTGCGAATCGCACGTCAATGATGCCGTGCGCAATAACTTCAAGGTTAAAAAGGTGTCCTCCTCGCATGGCAAGGGGCGCACCGTGATTGAATCGGAAGCTCCTCTTGACGAAGGTGATCTCCGTCGCGTGATCGGCGCAACTGGCTACGAGGTGCAGCAGGTGACCTCCGAAGAAGTTCAAAAGAAGGGCCTTTTCGGCGGATTGTTTGGGAAGTAGTTCGAGCAAGCATGGAGGGCCACTGTTGTTGCAGCGGTGGCCGCGTTTTGGTGGCGAAGCGGGCTAGCGAATGCGACAAGGTTCGCATAAGGCACTTGCTGCGCAAGCCCTCGGAATAACCCTAACGAACACGGTAGGGCTTGTTGCCCCAATAGAATTTCAGCAGGTGCTTCTTGGGCGCGCCAAGCGTTCCCACCAAATCGAGCGTAGCCACAGCGGCATCGTGCGCGGCGTTCGGGCGGCGCAGCGATTCTCCTCCGCTGAGCATGGTTTGAAGCTGGGCGGGGTTTTCGTGGATTTGCTGCAGGCGCTCAACCAGCTCTTCTGCGGTTTCGGCAGTAACGGCAGCGCCAGCTTTGGTGACCGTATAGGTGTTGGCTCGCTCCTGGCCGTACGACTTGCCCACCAAAACCAAGGGCAAGCGTGCGCACAGGCACTCGGTAGTGGCCAAGCCGCCTGATTTTGCCACGATCATGTCGCTCGCTTCCATCAGCTGCGGAATACGCTCGATATAGTTGAAGACGGAAACATTTGCAATGTTCCGTTCTGTGAAAAACCCTTTCAGCCCATTGGCGTACTCTTCGTCGGCGCCAGCCAGGAAAGCGAAGTGCATGTTGGGGAATTCGGAAAGAAGCGGCACGACTTTGTTCACGATTTCGCGGAATGGGATATAAGGCTGCGAATGACGAGCGCCTGCCATCACCATTACGATCATTTTGTCTTGCGGAAGGCCGAATTGCTTCAGCACTTCTGCCCGATCAATGGGGTCGGTAAATCCCTTTCGCACCGGAATGCCCGTGACCTTGATGTGGCTTTCGGGCACCTTGCGCGGCGTGAGTTCCTTCACCATGGTTTCGTCGGCGGCGCAGAACAGGTCGCAATCAAGGTGTGGCCACAGGCCTTCTGCGCCGTAGTCGGTTGGGATGCAGGCTACGGGGAAGGTTTGCCCGGTAACCATCTTTGCGGCAACCGATGCGTTGGCGGCAACGATGTGTGTTGCCAGGATGGCGATGGGCTTGCGCTTTCGAACGATTTTGGTGAATGGCGAGAACATGAATGGCGACCATGCCGAACCGCCACCCCATAGCAGGCGTCCCGTAAAGGTGCGATGCCAGGTGATGTCGTAGAGCCAGTTAAAGGAAACGGTCACGTTGGCGGTTTTGTCGCCGTCGAATTTTATGTAGCCGTAATCGAGGATGTCCAACACGGCGATTTCGGTATTTTCCGGCAGGGCAGGATGCTTGCCGCAAAGATCTTCGAGAGCCTGAGCGGTTGCCTGTGCAGCGCTGCGATGGCCTGAGCCAACAGAGGCGTACGTGATGATGACCAGGGGACGATCCGATGTTTCATCGCATGTGGTAGTGATCATCGCGCCTCCTTCCAGCTGTGATTTTGCGTTTTGCGGCAAACCCGAAAGGGGTATGCGCTCTTGTTCTGCTCGGCGCGAGACAGTATGCGCCAAATGTCGAGGTCCTGTTACGCTTAGTCTATCTAACCAGAAATAAGGCACAAACGGGAGCGGCGTTGTTGCAAAAACCGCGGTAAGAGCGTAAGCGGGTGGCCAATCTGAGGGAGTGGGCATTTTGACTCTTGCGGAAAAGTCGATCGTTGCGTATAATTCTCTGGCGCTTGTTTTTAGCGTCGGGAGTGCCAACGTGGCTCAGTTGGTAGAGCAACGCATTCGTAATGCGTGGGTCGCCGGTTCGAGTCCGGCCGTTGGCTCCATCGAACAATCGCAGGTCAGAAACTTATTTCTGACCTGCTTTTTTATTGCCGAATACCCGTGCAAACCCTCAAAGTGTCGAAAAAATGTAGAATCGTACCTGAATTTTTTGCCGATTCCACGGTTCCTCCACAACGAAGAGAGCCAGTAGAGAGGGAAGACATGACCCCAACCGTTGCAAGCAACCGCGCAGTTAAGGACTTTGTGGCGCGCTGGGAGGAGCTGCCCTGCGTCGAGGAAGAGCACTCTCGCTCCTTTTGGATAGAGTTCGTCAAGCAGGTCCTTGGCATCCCCAATGCAACCCGGATCCTCGAGTTCGAGCGCAAATTCTCTGACTAGGGATAGGTCCCGCGTGGGGACGGGGATGCGCTGGATCCTTCCCGTCGTTTAGCTTTGTTTGTAGTCTTCTCGGAAACCGCAGCTTGTGCAGTAGTAGGTTTGCTTTTTCTGCCCCAATGCGCCGCCGATGATCCCTAGCGGGCCCAGCAAGATCCCCCCTGCCGCCGCCTTTCCGACAGAGAAGCCCTTTCGGGATTCGCCGACTTTCTTCCAGGTGCCGGACTTGCCGCATGCGGGGCAATGACTCGGGATTCCACTCTTATCTACAGAATCCGAAGCTGCAATGAAGGAGGTCTCCGTATCTAGGTCCGATGACGTCTGCTCGCGTTCAGCCTCATCGTTTGATTGCGGGTCATAAACTGGCTTTTCTTGCCTTTTGATTTCGTATTGGTTGAGTAGCAGAGAGGGAGAGGTACTTAGCTCGTTTTTCGCTTTGAGTTCGAGCCATGCTTCGTAGGCCTCTTTAATCAGGTAATTCCTGTTGAAGTCATCGGCGCTTCCGACACCGAATTTCCTGAGCAACTCGTCTTCGTTTTCGGGCGAAATATAATATTCTATCATATCATAGCAGTATCCAACGTGGTGTTCAAAGCAACATCTTTTCCTGTGGTATCCAATCTCGGCGGCAACTTCGAGAAGAGCTTCTTGGCTAAGATCCTCAAGATGAATCACGTTAAGGATGTGCACCCAATCCATTCCGGAGCGCCACATGAAGCAGTTCCCTTCGGAAAATCTCCTTGAGTTGGCAAGATGCATTATTCGGCAGATAAGCCTATCGAATAACGCATCTCCGTTTTCCATCTGCTTGATAGGTCCACGGGAGTCCTCAACGGCATGCTCTAAAGCATCGAGATGCTGATACTTGATTTTCTCTGGCGCTACATTCCTTACGGATTCTTCCGTAAATCCCGTACATCTCGATACGGTATCCCATATCTCACTGCATCTATGGTAATAATCCGCAGCATCTTTGAGTCGGATTTCGTCCCATCTTGATTCCAGATTTGCAAGAACTCGGTCTACGTCTGTTAGGTATTTCAACCGAAGGAAGTGCTCGTGAATGGGAAAGCCGCATTTCGGGCAGCTCGCAGCAGAGCTTGAGACCCCTTCATTGCCGCATTCTGGGCATTCAATCAGCGCCATAGTCCTCTCCTCCTCTTTTACAGGCTCCAACCGCAGGAAGATACTTCGATGGAATCGAATGCCTTGTCCGTGGTGAATTCGAAAGTATGTTTCGAGCCAGCAGCCCAGTCGTTCGTGCTTGCGATTGTTGTCTCGACCGTGACACCATCGCTGTCGACCAGATTGATGTTGTAGTAGAAGTAGGAGAAGGTGACGTCCGAGGCGTTTTCGACCACCGCTTTGTAATCGAAGTAAGTCTGGCCAGGATATTCGGGGTCCTGCTTGACGAAATCGGCTTTGTTCATCAGATCGATTGCCGCAGATGCTTCCTTCCCGTCGTTGAGTATCTCGGTAAGGTTGGACTCGTTGGTCTTGCCTACGCTGATGGGACTGATCTTATCGATGTTGTAGAGCGCCGCAACCCGTTGGTTGTAGCCCCGCATCCAGCGCTCGTAGCCCGAGCTCGAGCCGTAGTCGTCTGCATTGAGACTATTGAGCGCATCGATGTAATTCCGTGCGCACTGCTTGAGGTCCTGGTTCTCGAAGTCCGCGTCATAGAAGTCTTTGACGGCTTCCTTCTCCTTTTCCAGGGCTTGGTTCAGGGTGTCGGTCGATGCGGAGCTGGCCTCTTTCGAATCTGTTATGGCCCAACGCGCCTCAAGCCCGTTTCCGACGGCCTCGATGAACTTCTCGTCGGTCGAGCGGTCGTCGTTCTGCGAGCAGCCGGAAAAAACGAATGCCATCGACAGCGTTAGCATTGCTGCGGCAAATGCCGCCATTGCTTTCCTGCGGGTGCCTGTTCCCTGTCCATTCATGCTGATACCCTTTCTTTGTTTCCCTAATGAAATCATTTTCGGACGAGTGGATACATAATACCAGTACAGAGGTGCTTTTTTGTGCCTGTCGACCAAGTGGGCGTCTGTTGTCCTTAAATGGGAACAGGTTTTGCGTTGGGCACTTTGGCGAAGGTGGGGTGCTGGCGGCTTCTCTAATTGATTCTGTCAAGCATCCGCAGCGGGATTGGACCCAGATGCTTCTTGCATTTGTTTTTGGGCTTGAGCATACCGCGACTATCGAAACTTGCGCTCCGTGCGCACCAAGCGCCTGAGCTCGCGGTTTACGGGGAATAGAACGGGTGAGAAAAATGTCCACCATGTCCCAAAAATGCCCTCCTGCCTTTGAAAGCCCCAGGCATGGCACCGATGTCCAGATAATGCCCCCTGTCCCTATATTCTCTCTTTCTTCGCGGCAGCGCTTTTGGAGGTTTACGTTTCTTGCTGTTCCTTTTGCTGGACTTTGATACTGTTGGAAAGAATCAAAATAGGCATGCTTGGTTTAGCATAATTTAAGGTGCGGCTGCGTTTGCGCGGCCGCTTGTGAAGAAGGACGGCTTTCGTGGCAGAGGGTTCAGCGCGCACAAAACTTGCAACGGTTGCATTGGTTATCGTGGGTTTTGCCCTAGGTTTTGCGGAGTTCATCGTTATCGGTATCACGCCCGATATCGCCGAGGAATATGGTATCTCCCTTGCTTCTGCTGGTAATCTGGTGGGCTTCTTTGCTATTTCATATGCGGTGTCGACGCCGATCATTGTGCTTTCTACCGGGCGTTTTCGCAGGTTTCCCTTGTTCGTGACGTTCCTTGCGGTATTCAACGCAGGCAACCTTCTGGCCATCGTGGCTCCTACGTACGAAACGCTGCTGGTTGCCCGTGTGCTTACCGCAGTGGTTTCGGGCGTGCTGCTGTCTACGGTAATGACATTTATCAACGACATCATTCCTCGTGAAAAATCGGCTCGCATCATTTCATTCGTTTACGCAGGCTTTTCTGTTGCCAGCGTCTTGGGTACGCCCATTGGCACGCTGCTTGCCGATGCATTCGGTATCAAGGCTGCGTTTATAGCGGTAGAAGCTGTAGCGTTCGTTGTTACGGTGTTGCTGCTTGTCTCTGTGCCGCGCTCTGGCTCCACCGATGTTTCTTCTCGTGTGCGCGATCAGCTGGTAATCCTGAAGGATCGTCGCATCATCTTGGTGCTCATCATGAAAGGATTCGGCATGGCGGCAACGTACGTGTTCTACGTGTACGTAACGCCTATCTTGGAAGATGGCGTGGGCCTTTCGGTGTGGATGGTAAGTATCGTGCTGTTCTTCTACGGTGCCGCAACTATTGTTTCCAATCTGGGTAGCGGCTCCATCGCTCAGCATTACGGCTTGGCGAAAATGCCTATCATGTTCGGTTTGCAGGCCCTTGTGCTTCTGCTGCTTGGCCCCAGCCTTGCTTCGGGCAACACCGCGCTTGCCGTGATTAACGTGGTGCTTACGGGCGTGTTCATCTACCACATGAATTCTCCGTTGCAAACGTTTCTGCTGCAAACCTCAGCTAAGGATTATCCGAAGGCGATTACCCTTGCGTCTGCTGTTATGTCCACCTCTTCTGACCTTGGTATTGCTACGGGATCGTTCCTTGGCGGCGTGGTGGCTTCAGGCCCTGGTTTTGTGTGGGCGGGCCCAGTAGGCGCTCTGTTCGCGATTGTTGCTGTTGTTGCCGCCGTGCTGATCTTGCAGCCGGAAAACCGCAAGCGCGAAACCGCACAGTAGAAAAGAGCCGCGAAAAGAGCGCGACCTTGTGTGCGGCAGCCGATTTAGGGAGTCTGCCGTGTGAAAAAGAATAGTGAACCGGGAAGAGCTGCCCTGACGCTGTATTGAAACGCCCCTGTTTCTTCGAAGCAAGAAGCAGGGGCGTTCCCATTGGTTTCGATGTAGCCCTTTTGCGTTTTGCGAGTCGGTTCGGCGAACCTGCGGTTTACGAATTGTGCTTAGAAGACGTTGTTAGTACAGGAAGCCGAGCTTCTTAGCTTCGTAAGTAAGCTCGTCGCGGAAATCGGGATGGGCGATGCTGATAAGGCGCTGTGCGCGGGTGGGAATGTCGGCCCAGCGCAGATCGACTACGCCGTATTCGGTTGCAATGAAATGCACGTCGTTGCGAAGGCTGGTTATGGCGCTGCCTGGTGCCAAGGTGGGCACGATTTTCGAAACAGGACCGTTCTTGGTGTGCGCCACGCTCGTTACGGCAATAAAGCCGCGCCCGCCCTTCGAATTTTTTACGCCCCGCACGAAGTCAAACTGCCCGCCGCTTGCAGAGTACTGGCGTGCGCCGATGCTTTCAGCGCACACTTGCCCGGTAAGGTCGATGCTTACGGCAGTGTTCACTGAAACCAGGTTGTCGTTCTTCGCGATAAGGGCGGGATTGCACACCGTTTCGTAGGATGTGTAGTACATGCTGGGGTTTTCGTGGATGAAATCGTACAGGCGCTGTGTGCCAGTCGAATACCCCGCAACCGAAACGCCTGGCATGAAGTTCTTTCGCGAGTTGTCGATGACGCCTTTTTGCTGCAGTTCAACAAAAGCGTCCGAGAACATCTCGGTGAAGCAGCCTAGATGCTGCTTGCTTTCCAAACCTGCGGCGATAGCGTTGATGATGCCGCCGATGCCCAGCTGAATGGTGTCGCCATCGTTTACGCGATTGACGATGAACTCTGCAACCTTTGCCTCTTCAGGCGTCGGTGCGGGCACCTGTACATCTTCGAGCAGCTCTTCTTGCATTACGAAGGCATCAATGGTGCTTACGTGATAGTTGTGCGAGTCGCCGAATACGCGGGGAAGGCGCGGATTGATCTGCGCAATGATGTGCTTTGCACCACGCAATGCGCCCTGTTCGAATCCCAAGGGTCCGATGTTGCAGTTGCCTTGAGCGTCGGGCGGCGTCATTTGGACTACGGCGTAGTCGAGCCCAACTTCTTCCAACATGCGATTGGTGTCCGAGAAATGAACGGGAATGTGCGCAACGCACTTTGATCCGTTAGCAAAGCCGGTGCGCTCGTTGGGCCCGGCGAAGTAGGTGTGGTAGCGGAACTGCTCGGGGGTTACATCGAGCTCCGCGAAGGTGATGTCGCCGTTCATCCAGTTGCCGAAAAGATCAATGCCGGTAAGGGTGCCCGTTGCAACCCTGTCAATCAGCGCATTGATGATGGCGGTGGGTACGTGAAGGCCACCCGTATAAATTTTCTGGTTGCCGGTTAGATGCTGCTCGAATACCTGGTTTACGGTTATTTTCTTCCGCTCGTATTCATCCTGCCAGTCCATGGTCCCTCCTGGTAGTTCCTGTTTTACTTAGGCGAAAAGGCCCAAGGCCCCTGAATATGAGAAAACGGCGGTCGCGCAATCCCCATTGCACGCCGCCGTTTAATTGTAGCGCTGTTTGCCCTGCTGCATTTCGTCTGGTGAAAGCGGGAAATCTACGCCCGTCCAGATCTCAAAGGCGCGGGCACCCTGGAAGAACAGCATTCCCTCGCCGTTGATGGTGGTGCAGCCTGCTTCTTTGCCCATTTTCAGTAGCTCGGTTTCTGCTGGCTGGTAAATAGCGTCTTGGATTACCAGGCCTGGATGCAAGAACGATGCGTCGGGGATAGGGGACCGTCCTTCGAGCTTGCCCATGCCGATGGGGGTGGCGTTTGCCAGAAGATCGGCGTCAGCCAGCTGTGCGCGCAAGTCGTCCAAATCGTTTGCGTCGTGACGGCTGATTTTGCAGCCGGTTTTCTCAGCAACGAGGGCTACTTCTTCAGCAACACGATCCCATGATTTGCCCGTGCTGGGGCTGAATACCACGATTTCGCCTACGCCGTCGAGTGCTGCCTGTGCGGCAATGGGGGTTCCAGCGCCACCCATGCCCATCAGGACCATTTTCTTCCCTTTGGCGTCGACGCCGTGTTCTTCGAATGACTTCATGAAGCCGTAGCCATCGGTGCTGTATCCAGTGAGAACGCCGTCTTCGTTGATGATGGTGTTGACGGCGCCTACCATCTCGGCGATGGGATCAAGCTTGTCCAGGAACGGGATAACCGCAATCTTGTTCGGCATAGTAAGGTTGCAGCCGCGCATATTCAGAAGACGGATTGCATCGGTTGCCTGCTTCATATCTTCGCCAGGAACGCGGAAGGCCATATAAGCGTAATTCAGGCCGGCGCGTTCGAATGCTCGGTTATGAAGGTGGGGTGATTTGCTGTGTGCGACGGGGTCGCCGAACAGGCAAATTAGACGCGTTGCGCCATTGATGTCTTGCGTCATGGTGGCTTCTCTCTCCTCGAATGATGGGCGCCAGGGCGGCCCTGCGGCGGTTTGCCGAAGGCGAGCCGATGGCTGGATTCGCATTCCTGTCAGAAAACGTATCAATCCTTGCTTGGATTCTATCATTGCGCTTCTATATTGTTGCATTCAAGCTATTGCGGATAACTATAGTCCCCGAGGGCTTGCTGGCAAACAGCCTGATTGCAGCATGGGGATGCTGGCGTTTCTTTCGGTATTTTTTTCAGCACTGCAAAGGTGCGCTCTGCCTGACTTTTCCCAGAGCCTCAAAGAAGCGCGTTGCCTGGTGCCCCTCGGAGCCGTATAGGCATGCGCTGCCTGGCGCTCTTCTGAAAGAAGATGAAATGCAGGCCGCACTCCGCATCAACAGATGCTCGATGCAGTGTGCCGTCGGCTATCGAACCTGTAACTGCTTTGAATATCAGAGCGCGCCTTTGCTGGAATAAAATGGAGAAGTGGGCCCACAGGGGCGTGTCTATTGCTTTTCGACTCCCGTTGTTTTAGAACTAATCACACAAAGAATTTTTGTTGCATAACAGAATCCGTTTGTTTCCAGTTTGTTATCGTTCACCAAAGTACGCTTTTTGATGCGCAAGCGGGGTGTACTATCTAGTCTCGTAGTTGAAAGGAATATTCATGGAAGACCATAAGCTTTCCCTACACGATAACATCGCAAAGGTCAATGCCGTCGATCCGGAACTGTACGAGCGTTACCCCGTAAAGCGCGGTTTGCGCAACAGCGATGGTTCTGGCGTAATCGCGGGCGTTACGAATATCTCTAACGTGCACGGTTACCTGATGAATGAGGGCGATAAGGTTCCCGACGAAGGCAAGCTCACCTTCCGTGGCTACAGCATCTACGATCTTGTTGGCGGCGATGCCACCAAGCGTCGCGGCTTTGAGGAGATCGTGTATCTGCTGCTTATGGGGGAGCTTCCCACGTCAAGCCAGCTCGATGTGCTTGTTGAGGCACTTGATGCTCAGCGCAATTTGCCCGATGGCTTCACCGCTTCGAAGATCATGAGCACGCCTTCTCATAACATCATGAACCTTCTGCAGCGTTCGGTGCTCATGTTGTATGCTGACGACCCAAAGGCGGAAGAGCGTTCCTTCGAGCACGAGATCAGTACGGCAATCTCTCTTATCTCTCGATTACCGCGCATCATGGTGCTGGCTCACTATGCCAAGCGTGCTGCGTTCTACAACGAGTCGATGATCATGCATCGCTTCATTCCGGGACAATCCACTTCCGAAACCATCCTTTCCATGTTGCGTCCCAACCGGGAGTTCACTCCTGAAGAAGCACGCATGCTCGACATCATGATGTCTCTGCACGCTGAGCATGGTGGCGGTAACAACTCCACCTTCACTTGCCGTGTTCTTTCCTCTGCCGATACCGATCCGTATGCTGCTTACGCGGCCGCTATCGGTTCTTTGAAGGGCAGTAAGCATGGCGGTGCAAACCATAAGGTTCTGGCCATGCAGAAGGAAATCAAGGAAAACGTTAAGAATTGGGAAGATGAAGACGAAGTAGCTTCCTATATTGCCAAGATCGTGAACAAGCAGGCATACGATCATACCGGATTGATCTACGGTATGGGTCATGCGGTGTACACGCTTTCCGATCCGCGCGCAGTTATCTGCAAGGATTTTGCAACAAGGCTTGCCAAGGGTACTGAGTTTGAAGCGGAGCTGAATTTGCTTAAGCTCATCGAGCGCCTAAGCCCTGAAGTCATCCTGCAGGAAAAGGGCACCAAGAAGGATATGTGCGCAAACGTTGATATGTATTCTGGATTCGTGTACTCCATGATGGGCATTCCGCAGGATATGATCACTCCGCTGTTTGCCTGCTCTCGTATGGCAGGTTGGGCTGCCCACCGTTTCGAGGAACTGGTAAGCGGCAAGCGCATCATCCGCCCCGCATACAAGACGGGTGTGAAGGCTCGCGAATACAAGCCTATCGAAGAGCGCTAAGCGTTTCTTGCTGGTCGTATCTGCAGGCACAAACAAAAAGGCCCCCTCGGGGCCTTTTTGTTTGCTTGTTGCCATGTCTTGTTTGGAGTTTCCTCAAAACAGCGAGGTGATATGCCTGCATGCTTTGTTCGGGTGCATTGCTCGAGGTCTTAGATGGTGAGTCCGCATACTTCGATCTTGGGAGTATTCAAGCAAAAGAAAGGGAGTCCCGAAGGACTCCCTTATGGTGCGTTTTGATGCGATATGCCTATGCGGCTTCCTTGTTGCCGAACACGCGTGTTGCAATAACAACCACGAGGGCAACAGCGATACCGCCGATAAGCGAAGGCCAAGGCGAACCGGTGAAGCCGGCAAGCAGATATCCAAACAGGCAGATGACGGCAACCAGGGAAGCGTAGGGAAGCTGGGTTGCCACGTGGCGCAGGTGGTTACATTCCGCACCAGCAGAAGAAAGGATGGTGGTGTCAGAAATAGGCGAGATGTGGTCGCCGTATACCGCGCCAGCAAGCGTTGCTCCGATGGTAACCAGGAATAGCGGGTCGCTTTCGGGGAATACGCCCAAAACGATGGGCAGGATCAAGGCAGCGGTGCCCCAGGAAGTGCCCATGGCGAATCCGATGAAGCCAGAAACCACGAAGATAACGGCAGGCAGGAACGAAAGTTCAAAGCCCATGGTGGTAAGGAAGTTGGAAACGAATTCGCCCGTGCCCAGCATGTAGCGGCATGCGCCGCCCAGGCTCCATGCCAAAACAAGGATCATGATAGCGCCAACCATAGAGCGAACGCCTTCGGAAGCGCCTTCGGTAAAGCCAACCAGAGTGGTGAGCTTGCGGGGCAGGAACATGCACGCGGCAACCACCAATGCCACGGCGGCGCCGATGCACAATCCGCCGATGGGGTTTTCGCCAACAGCTGTTGCGAAATCTACGCCCTCAAAGAAGCCGCCAACATACAGCATGCCCGTGATGGAGAATACGATAAGCACCACGATAGGGATAACCAGGTCGAATACCTTACCATTGGGGGAAACATCCAGACCCTTGAACTGCTCGACCGCTTTCGTGGCGCCCTCCAGGTCGGACTGCTCGGTGATAACGGTTTCGACGGCTTCGGGATTGCTGGGAACGCCTGCCTTAGATACCGTTTCCAGAGCGGAGGCATGGGGAGGAATGGGGCTGTAGGTATGAGCGTCGCAGTCGCGCTGAGCCTTGCCCATGCTGAAGAAGTCTTTGCCGAAACCGCACATAGCGAACACGAACACAATGGTGACCAGTGCGTAGAGGTTGTACGGAATGGAGGCAACGAACGTGTTGAAGCCGTTTTCACCCATGTAGCCACCCATGGCAACCGCCCACGAGGAAACAGGGGCAATAATGCACACCGGAGCTGCGGTGGAGTCGATGATCCACGCCAGCTTTTCGTGGCTGATGCGGAACTTGTCGGTTACGGGGCGCATGACGGCACCAACAGTGAGGCAGTTGAAGTAGTCGTCAACGAATACCACGATGCCCAAAAGAGCCGTCATAACGGTTGCCATGCGTGCGCTCTTGATGTGTTTCGCGGCCCATTCAGCGTATGCGCGCGAACCGCCAGCAATGGCGATGATGACGACTAACGCGCCCAATAATGCTAAGAACAAGATAAGCGCCGCATTCGACGAGATTTGCTCCGCCATAACCTGAGGGATGAGCGTAAATGCGGTGATGAGCTGGTCGAAGCCGACACCTTCAAGGCAGAACTCGTAAATGATCAGGCCTGAGAACACGCCAACCAGCAGGGAGGAATACACCTCCTTGGTAATTAGGGCAAGGCCTAGCGCCAGAAGCGGCGGCAGGATAGACCAAGCACCGGTGGAAAGAAGCTCGAAGCCTTCCATGTACAGTCTCCTTACTGTAAATAGGGCGCAGGCGATGCTGCGCTGGGAAGGCGGCGGCTAGCGAAGCCGCGCATGATGCATTTCCAGCGCAGCCTTGCATGCGCTTTTTTAACTGTGCCGATTATAGGCTAGCTTCGTTGCCACGGTGTTGCATTTATGAGCGGTGGAGGGCGTAACGGGTGGGCGGCGCGTTAAGACGGGCGGTTATAGGAAATACTTTCTTGCATTTGCTCCCATAACAATAAGATCAACGCCTCGAAGAAGAGCGAACAGCGCAATGAACAACGCGAGCATTTCGGGCATGGAGAAGAACATGAATCCGATAACGATGGAAATGACGCCCGAGAACAGCATCCAGCCCCAAAGGGGAAGGCCTGCGCGCTTGACCATGAAGGTTGCCACAACTTCATATATGCCGAAAACCAGAACGAACGCGCCGATAACCCAAGGCAGCACTGCCGCAAAAGCGAAGGGGTGAATCACGAACATGGCACCAATGAGCACGTCAAGGATGCCGTATGCCAAGATCCATCCCGAAAAGCCCAGAAGATCGCGGTCGCGAATGAACGTTGCGATATTGACTACGCCGGAAACCACAAAGGCGGCACCAACAATAAAGGCGATAGATGCAAGAGTGAGACCTGGGAAAAATGCGCATACCAAGCCAAAGATGATAAACAATATGCCAGCAACAATAAGCTGCCAGTTCCGTTCGGTTTTCGTGCTCATGGTAACCCCTCTATGTTGGCGTTTTCTTCATTGTAGTGCGCTTTGCTGCAGGTGAGGGCGTATGTAAGGGAAATGAAACAACACGAGCGCGAGTGGGGTTTTGCCCCATCGCTGCTCTCAGCTGATGCTCCCGGCATTTTTTTGCCACCCGCCCTGAGCCACCCTGAAGCGAAGCTTTCCCCTAAGCGGTAACGAAGGGAAGGGGGATGTCGTGGTCTTCTGCGGGGATGGGGGAAACCTCCTGTTCGGTAAAGGCGACGCCGACAACATGGCATGCATCAGTAAGTTGGCAAAGGTAGCGGTCGTAGTTGCCTGCCCCGTATCCTAGGCGGTTGCCGTGCGCATCGAACCCCACAGCGGGAACCACAATGAAGGCGAACTCGTCGGCGGCAAGGTAGGGCATGGGGGTAAGTTCGGGGCTGTTGTGGTGATATTCCTTTAACGGGTCATTCAGAAACGGCACGCTGTTGCTGCGGAATGCCTCGGCGCTAACCGAGCGCATCTCCATAGTTTGCTGAGTGACATGCTGGGCGTTGGGGCCCGACCCGGGTTTGCGCATCCCGCGCCCAGGAGCGTCGGGAATGCCATGGGCATCGGGCATCATGCAGGGGAAGGCAACAGTGCAGCCTCGCAGGTAGGCATAGTCGATGAAGATGCCCAGGTCAACTTCCCATGGGAATGCGGAGTATACGCCGACAACGGGTTTGCCCTGAGGCGTTTCAGCTATCAAGGCATCAAGGTGTTGGGTCAGCTTCGCGCAGATCTGCTTGCTCTTGCTCGCACGCGTTTCGGGCGCAAGAGCGGAGCGCGCTTTCTTTGCTTGGGCCCTTAGGCGGCTGCGGATTTCATCGGGGGTTTCGTTGTTGGGCGTGGGGGTATGTTTGCTATTGGTGCTCATACCGGGCATTGTACGCCTGGTGGGCGTGATAGGGGAAACGCGCTGGTGAGTGTACGCCTGGTGGGCGCAATAGGGAAACGTGTTGGCAAAAGCCGCAAAAGGAAAGGCAGCGGCCGAGGTGTTCCCTCGAATGAAGCTTGCGCTCGCTAGTGCTCAAGGGGCTCGGTGAGTGCGGCGGAGCAGAGCCCTGCGCGGGATTGTGTGTCTGATTTGCGGTATATGGAGGTCAAGTGCTTTTGCAACGCGCGAAGGGATATTCCCATGTCATCGGCGATGCACTGGAGCGTTTCCTCGCTTGAGCATACTGCGGAAAGAACGTCGCGTTCGCGTGGGGTAAGGCTATATCGCTCCGAGAATGCCGCAAGGTGCTTTTCGGGAGCGCTTTTATCGGCGGGAGCTTTGGCTTCCGGTTCTTCTTGGGGCTTGGCGGTTTGCGCTTGCGCGGCGGTGAGCTCCGCTAGCTTTATGGCTTCGACCTCGGCCTTATGCCGCGCGGTACGACGCACGTTTTCGAGCGCGTGGGCAACAAGGAGGGTAACCATGGCTAGCGCAATGGTTATCGACGAGATAAGCATGATATCGCCCGACGAGATCAAGGCTATGGAAGGCATGGCTACAAGTGCGGCGCAGGCGTTGTTGGCGGCGCGCCCCATGCCCGCCCAAAGCGACGGGTTTGCACAGCGCATTGCAATGCGCAAAAACGACGAGGTGAAAAAGACCACGAAAAAGCCCGATGAAAGGTAAAAAATTACCAAACCCAGAAGAACTTCGGAGCCGGTTTGGATGGCAAGGGCGGAAACCAGGGAAAACATGGCTACACACAGTATGGTAACAGTGGAATAGCGATGCTTAGTGAGGTCGAAGATGAAGCCAGCCGCAATGCCGCTGACGGCAAGAAGCAGGCGAGGCCAGGTCGAAAGGTCGAACATGCCTTGCGCGTTTGCCAGGGTAACCACGTTGTCGAGTGTGCTGAAAACGCAGGCAATTAGGGATACGCAGGCGAGCAGCAGGATTGCTTCCTTGAGGGCATCGCGTTCGTTGGCGGTTCGCTGGTCTTTTTCGGGAAGTGCGCTTCTGACGGGGACTACGTGCAGCACGTTGCGGCGCGCTGCAAGAGCGACGCCAAGTGCGATGATCGAAGCTCCGATAATCGCGGCTTCGATAACGCTGTTTGGCGCCAAGGAATGAAGCAGGAACTGAGCGAGCAATCCTGCGGCATACGAGGTGCCCACCAGACGGGAAAGGGAGTTGCTGGCATAGTGGGTTTGCGCAACGGAAAAGTAGGTGGCGTTTCCCAACATACCCAAAATCAAGAACAACAAGCATCCCAGCGACAGCAAGGCGTTGGCGTTCTGGGTTAGCTGAGTTGCGACAAGGAGCAAGGCGGAAACGGTTCCCAGCACGCCGGCAAGAATGCTTCGATGCCTTGCGGCTGCCGTTCGATTCACCAATGAATAGCCCACAAGCCCTATGGCGCTTGTGGCAAGGATGGATGCCTGTGCGCCGACTACCGAATCGGGGCCGGCGAGCTTGCCATAAGCGATGTCGAAGTGATATTCGCTGCCCAAGAACACGAAGACGAACAATGCCATAACGGCAAACGTGAAAAGATGCGCTTTGGGCTTTGGCTCCATGGTGTTTTCCGAGAGGGGCGCAAAGCGGGTTTTGACGCTCGCCCTCGACGTGTTCCTTTCTATGTTTTCCCTGCTAATTCATTATTGCGCAACAAGGGTAGCCTTATGGCTTGGTTTCTTCTTGCGGAAACAAAAACCACCCCTATGGGCAGTGCGCACAAGGAGTTTAATGCGAAGAGCTGGCTTGGAGGGCGCTGGCTGCCAGCGGTATCGGCCGAAGCGCCAGGGCGTGCCCCGGGGCTCCATCGCGCTTGCGGGGCTAGCTAGTGGTTGGTTTGGGCGAGTGCGCAAGAGCGGTAATGACGCCAGCTGCGCAGCGTACTATCTCCCGTTACCGTCGTCGCATGCTTCCTATGAGCCACGACGTCAGCGCCGAATCAGCCGATTCCCAGTATCTGCATAACCAAGCAAATGGCGGAAAGAATGCCCACCACCACAATGGTGAAGCACAGAATAACGCGGGTGAATTTGCCCACTGCGTATTTGCCCATTACGTGTTTGTCGGTGCAGATGATGGCCATGAACACTAGCAGCACGGGCAAAATAACGCCGTTCACAAACTGTGCGGTGAGCATGATTCCCATCAAGTCGATGTTGGGAACAAGAATAACCACAGCCGAAACGACGATGACAAACGTGAAGATGCCCTTGAAGAGGGGCGCTTCTTTCCAGGTGAACGAAACGCCTGCCTCCCAGCCGAATGCTTCGCAGATAACGAAAGCGGTGGTAAGGGGCAGAACGCATGCGGCCAGCAAACTGGCAGCTACCAGGCCGATGGCGAACAGTGCTTTAGCGTATTGGCCCGCGAAAGGTTCGAGCGCAGCTGCAGCCGCTTCGGCGCTTTCTACTTCGATGCCCTGCGGGAACAGCACGGTGCCAGTGGTTACGATGATGAACCATGCCACGATACAGCCCACCACAGCACCAGTTACTGCATCGATGCGCTGATAGGGAAGATCGCGTACGCGCACGCCCTTTTCGACCACGTTGCTCTGGGCGAAGAACATCATCCAAGGGGCGATAGTGGTGCCAACCATTGCGACGGTAAGCGAAAGGAAGCCCAAATCCGAACTTGCTGCTGGCACCAGGGTGTGCTGGAAGGTTTCGTTCCAATCGGGTTGCGCCAAGAAGGCCGCGACGATGTAGGTGGCGAATACGCATGAAAGCACCAGGAAGATGTTCTGCACGCGTTTATAGCTGCCCCCCACGATAAGCCCCCAAACGGCTGCCGCGGCAACGGGGACTGATATCCATCGCGGCACCCCGAATATTTCCATGCCAGAAGCTACGCCTGCGAATTCTGAAAAGGTGGTGGCAACGTTGCCGATAAGCAGTGCCAACATGGCAAGTGCTGTAAGGCGGATGCCAAAGCTCTCGCGGATCAACGCCGAAAAGCCCTTACCGGTAACAACGCCCATGCGTGTTGCGGTGGTTTGTACCACGATAAGCAGAACGCACATAACAGGAATGATCCACAGCGTCATGTAGCCGAATTTGGCACCTACGGTGGAATAGGTTGAAATGCCGCCGGCGTCGTTGCCTGCCATGGCGGTTACGATACCAGGGCCCATGGCGGCCAGCACCAGAAACGCTTTCGAGTGCTGCTTCTTGCCGTCGTTTTCGCCGCCCTGATCAGGAACTTGCGGGGAAGCCTTGGCTGCCAGGGCGGTGTCCTGCGCTGTACTTTCCTTAAGTGTCATGTAAAAGCCTCGATCCTAGTTGTGTCCGAACATGCGGAGGACAAAGAAGGTATAGGGAATCATCAGTACGATAAACACGGCAAGCGTGATGGCGAACTGCCCCCATGCCCAGCGTGTGCGGCCTTCCTCCACGTTGTCTTCGATGACCTCCATTGCGTCGTCGACGGTGACGATGCCCAGCATCTGTCCGTTCTCATCGACGACAGGCATGGCCATCAGGTCGTACTTGGAGATATCGGCTGCAACTTCATCTTCTGGCTCTTCGGGCAACGAAGTGATGAGCTCATCGAACATGATGTCGGAAAGCGGGGTGTTGTCTTTTGCGAGCACCAGGGTTCGGAGCGAAAGCACGCCTACGAGCTTGTCGTACTCATCGAGTACGTACACGTAGTTCACCGTGGGGTGGTCTTCGTCCAAGCCGCGAAGAACCTCGGTGGTTTCCTGCACGGTGTCGGAGGTGTGCATCGCCACGAACTGCGTGGTCATCAGGCCGCCAGCGGTGTCTTCCTTGTATCCCAGCAGCTTGCGAATTTCTGCGGCGTTATCGACGCCCATCAGGCGAAGCAGCGTTTCGGCTTTCTCATAGGGCAAGTCGCCTACGATGTCGGCGGCGTCGTCAGGGTCCATATCGCGCAGCAGACGGGATGCGCGCTTTTCGTCCAGACCCTCGATGATGTCGGCCTGAAATTCGTCTTCCATTTCTGAAATGGCGTCGCCGGCCTGTGCGTCATCTAGGTGCTGGAACACGTTGGCGCGCTGCTTCGGATCGAGCTGCTCTAGGATGTCTGCCACGTCGGCAGGGTGCAGCTCTTCCAGGCGCGTGTGGCTGACGGAGAGCTGAACCTTGGAAAGGTCGCGGTCGAGCAGCTCCATGTAGTTCCACGCGATGATGCGTTCGTCGATGCTCTTGCCGAACGCCTTGGCGATGCCGCAGGCGGCTTTTTCCACCCACGGAGCCAAGCCGCGCAGAATGCCGCGAACGCCCACTTCTGCACCAAGAAGGCGCAGCTGCGTTCCGGAAACGGAGAGCTTCAAGTCGTTTACGCGCACAACCTTCATGCCCTGCGTGTCTACGATCTGCCTATCGAGCAGGTCGCGCGCAAGGAGCACTTCGGCAGGCTGAAGGTAGCTGAAGCGGATGGCGGTGCGGTCGACTTTCAGGCGAATGCCCTCGTCTTCGTCGAAGCTGTCCACGTATTTACGCCAAGAGATCATGAAAGGCGTTTTGCCAGGTCCCAGGAATGCCAGGCTGGTGATGCGAGGGAACACTTCGCCGGTTTGGATGGCCAGGTCGGATATGGAACCGATTTTTTCACCATTTGCATCAACGACGGGTTCGCCGAGCATTTGAGATAGATAGAGCATGCAATTCTCCCTTGGGGTTGCCGCCGTGTGTCAGCGTTGTTGTGCGGGCAGTTGATCTGCGCAGCGCACAGCAATACTGACAGGCGCAATCCGTTCATGTCGCAGTCGTCCTTCGACCGCTACATGACGGGTGTGAAATGCAGAGGCCGAAGGCTAATTACTGTGAGGTTTCGATTTTCGAACCTTCAAGTAATGTCCTTTCCTAAATGTGTAAATGGCAGCGCAAGGCAAGAGCGCCCTAAACGCAGCAAACTTGATTTTACGCGAATGCGATGCGCAGGGGATGCGATAGAGGTGAAAAGAAAGTAAAAAACGGGTTTTATCTGCAAAGGGTAGTTAACAATTACGCAGAACGTGTTTTTGCGGGGATTTAGGGCTCCTGCTCGCGCCGACGGTTTGTTCTGCGGGCCGTTAAGGGCATCGGTTCGTGCCAGCAGATTGCCTGCAGGGTGCCAGCGGATGGCGCGCAGCGAGATGGCGGATGGTTTGCGATGGGCTGGCGGGTATCGCGCGGTGAACTGGCGGGCAGATGGCATGCAGAGAGCCGACGGATGCGGCGCAGGGGCCAGAGGATGGCACGCAGCGAGATGGCGAATGCTGTGCAGGGGGTCGCCAGGTGCTGCGCAGAACGACGGCAGATGGCTTGCGGGGGGGGGTCGCCAGATGTTGCGCCGTGTGTTCAGATGATTAATGGCCCATCGGCAGGTGGCGCGTATAGGGTCGAAGGATGCTGCGCCGGAAGCAAGCGGATGGTGCGTGGAGGGCTGGCGAGTTGCCAACAGAAGGCGCTCAGGGACTATATTTGGCACGCAAGAGTTATAGCCCATTTCGGTAAAAGGGCTATTCATCAGGTGAAACGGGTTTGCTTTTCATAATTCCTTCATATTTAAAGAAAAGTGTTGACGAAGACAGGGCAAACGAGGATACTAATTTTCGTTGCGAAACGCGCCGTTACCTCAGCTGGATAGAGGGACTGACTACGAATCAGTACGTC
>OLRU01000532.1_pt1 | contig 42788 bp, 40 predicted proteins | sample 1672961 | NCBI WGS metagenome assembly OLRU01 (sample SAMEA3136741, study PRJEB25190) | human gut metagenome | biome: human gut; feature: human-associated habitat; material: faeces | place: Austria | collected 2013
CTCACAAAACGTCTTACTGATTACAGCAGTTCTTTTGCTTTCGCAACAACGTTGTCAACGGTGAAGCCGAACTCTTCAAAGAGTTGCTCTGCCGGAGCAGATTCACCGAAGGTGGTCATACCGACGATAGCACCGTTCAGGCCAACATACTTGTACCAGTAGTCAGCAATACCCGCTTCCACCGCAACGCGTGCAGTAACCGCTTTCGGCAGGACAGACTCACGGTAAGCCGCGTCCTGCTTGTCGAATGCGTCGGTAGACGGCATGGAAACCACGCGCGCTTTCACGCCTTCGGCAGTCAGTTTTTCGTATGCAGCGACAGCCAGTTCAACTTCAGAACCAGTAGCGATGAAGATCAGTTCCGGCTGGCCGGCACAGTCTTTCAGCACATAACCACCGCGCGCGATGTTTGCCAGTTGCTCTTCAGTACGTTCCTGCTGCGCCAGGTTCTGACGGGAGAGGATAAGCGCGGTCGGACCGTCCTGACGCTCAACACCGTATTTCCACGCGACCGCGGATTCAACCTGGTCACACGGACGCCATGTAGACATGTTCGGGGTCACGCGCAGAGAAGCGACCTGCTCAACCGGCTGGTGAGTCGGGCCGTCTTCGCCCAGACCGATGGAGTCGTGGGTGTAAACCATCACCTGACGCTGTTTCATCAGCGCAGCCATACGTACGGCGTTACGTGCGTATTCGACAAACATCAGGAAGGTGGAGGTGTACGGCAGGAAGCCACCGTGCAGGGAGATACCGTTAGCAATCGCGGTCATACCGAACTCGCGAACACCGTAGTGGATGTAGTTACCCGCAGCATCTTCGTTGATTGCTTTAGAACCAGACCACAGGGTCAGGTTAGACGGTGCCAGGTCAGCGGAGCCGCCGAGGAATTCCGGCAACAGCGGGCCGAACGCTTCGATAGCATTCTGCGACGCTTTACGGCTGGCGATTTTCGCCGGGTTAGCCTGCAGCTTCGCAATGAATTCATTCGCTTTCGCGTCGAAGTCAGACGGCATTTCACCTTTCATACGACGGGTGAATTCAGCCGCTTCCTGCGGGAAGGCTTTGGCGTAAGCCGCGAATTTCTCATTCCAGGCAGCTTCTTTCGCCTGGCCTGCTTCTTTCGCATCCCACTGCGCATAGATTTCAGACGGGATTTCGAACGGCGCGTATTTCCAGCCCAGCTGTTCGCGGGTCAGAGCGATTTCTGCATCACCCAGCGGCGCACCGTGGGAGTCGTGAGTACCGGCTTTGTTCGGGGAACCGAAACCGATGATGGTTTTGCACATCAGCAGGGACGGTTTGTCAGTCACTGCGCGCGCTTCTTCTACTGCGCGTTTGATGGATGCTGCGTCATGACCGTCGATGTCGCGAATAACGTGCCAGCCGTAAGCTTCGAAACGCATTGCGGTGTCGTCGGTGAACCAGCCTTCAACGTGACCATCGATAGAAATACCGTTGTCATCGTAGAATGCAATCAGTTTACCCAGCTTCAGCGTACCCGCCAGAGAGCAAACTTCGTGGGAGATGCCTTCCATCATGCAGCCGTCGCCCATGAAGGCGTAGGTGTAGTGGTCGACAATGTCGTGGCCCGGACGGTTAAACTGCGCCGCCAGCGTTTTTTCTGCAATCGCCATACCGACTGCGTTGGCAATACCCTGACCCAGCGGACCGGTGGTGGTTTCCACACCAGCGGTGTAACCCACTTCCGGGTGGCCCGGAGTTTTAGAGTGCAGCTGACGGAAGTTTTTCAGTTCTTCCATCGGCAGATCGTAACCGGTGAGGTGCAGCAGGCTGTAGATCAGCATGGAGCCGTGGCCGTTGGACAGCACGAAGCGGTCACGGTCAGCCCAGGACGGATTCTGCGGGTTGTGTTTCAGGAAATCACGCCACAGGACTTCGGCAATGTCAGCCATACCCATAGGGGCACCCGGGTGACCGGATTTGGCTTTCTGTACTGCGTCCATGCTCAGCGCACGAATAGCATTGGCAAGCTCTTTACGTGAGGACATTTTGACTCCAGATCGGATGATGAAGGGCACGCCCTTAACGACTTGACGACAGCGCGTTTTGGGCTACGCCGGAAAATTTGCCAACAATTTACCGCAAGCCGCGCGTCATGTACATGGAACATCCTTTTGCCGCTTCAGAAATCTCTGGATCATGCTCGCATGTTGCGCAATCTACTCGCCCGTCCGCTGCGCTTTTCCTTATACTGAGACTGAGCGTCGATTCACCTGCAAACGGCGCATTTTTAGAATAATCCTGACCTTGTGCGGAAGAGAAAACATGAAAATTCGCGCCTTATTGGTAGCAATGAGCGTGGCAACGGTACTGACCGGTTGCCAGAATATGGACTCCAACGGACTGCTCTCATCAGGAGCGGAAGCTTTTCAGGCTTACAGTTTGAGTGATGCGCAGGTGAAAGCCCTGAGCGATCAGGCATGTCAGGAGATGGACAGCAAGGCGACGATTGCGCCAGCCAATAGCGAATACGCTAAACGTCTGACAACTATTGCCAATGCGCTAGGCAACAATATCAACGGTCAGCCGGTAAATTACAAAGTGTATATGGCAAAGGATGTGAACGCCTTTGCAATGGCTAACGGCTGTATCCGCGTCTATAGCGGGCTGATGGATATGATGACGGATAACGAAGTCGAAGCGGTGATCGGTCACGAGATGGGGCATGTAGCGTTAGGCCATGTGAAGAAAGGGATGCAGGTAGCGCTTGGTACAAATGCCGTGCGAGTAGCTGCGGCCTCGGCGGGCGGGATTGTCGGCAGTTTATCTCAATCACAACTCGGTGATCTGGGCGAGAAATTAGTTAATTCGCAATTCTCCCAGCGCCAGGAAGCAGAAGCCGATGATTATTCTTACGATCTTCTGCGCCAACGCGGCATCAGCCCGGCAGGTCTTGCCACCAGCTTTGAAAAACTGGCAAAACTGGAAGAAGGTCGCCAAAGCTCAATGTTTGACGACCATCCTGCATCCGCCGAACGCGCCCAGCATATTCGCGATCGTATGAGCGCGGACGGGATTAAGTAAGGCATGGTGGTGCCAAACGTAGTTCAGATAAGGCATTTACGCCGCATCTGACATAAATGGCACATTCACTACCTCGTGCGCATTGCCGGATGCGATGCTGGCGCATCTTATCCGGCCTACGGGTGCCAAACGTAGGTCAGATAAGGCGTTCACGCCGCATCTGACATGAATGGCACATTTGTTACCTTGTGCGCATTGCCGGATGCGATGCTGGCGCATCTTATCCGGCCTACGGGTGCCGAACGTAGGTCGGATAAGGCGTTCACGCCGCATCCGACATTAATGGCACGTTTTACCCGTGCGCATCGCATCTGGTGCTTACTCGCCCTTTTTCGCCGCCTGAATATACAGCATTTCCAGCGCCAGCGTTGCCGCTGCCAGAGCAGTGATTTCCGACTGATCGTATGCCGGAGCCACTTCCACTACGTCCATCCCAACGATGTTGAGATCTTTCAGGCCGCGTACCAGTTTAATGGCGCGATCGGAGGTCAGACCGCCAATTACCGGCGTACCGGTTCCCGGCGCAAATGCAGGATCCAGGCAGTCGATATCAAAGGTCAGGTAAACCGGCATATCACCCACAATTTGTTTCACCTGGGCGATAACGTCATCCACGCTGCGATCGTTCACCTGGCAGGCGTCCAGCACGGTAAAGCCGTTGTCTTTATCAAATTCGGTACGAATACCAATCTGCACGGAATGATTCGGGTCGATTAAACCTTCTTTTGGCGCGGTATAGAACATGGTGCCGTGGTCAAATTCACAACCGTTAGCGTAGGTATCGGTGTGGGCATCAAAGTGTACCAGCGCCATTTTGCCGAAATGCTTCGCATGTGCACGCAGCAGCGGCAACGTAACAAAGTGGTCACCACCGAAGGAGAGCATACGCTTACCGGCAGCCAGCAGCTTCTCGGCGTGCGCCTGCAGCTTCTCGCTCATCTCACGGGCATCGCCGAAAGCATATACCAGATCACCGCAGTCCACGACGTTCAGACGCTCACGCATGTCGAAATTCCACGGGAAGCGGTTGTGTTCCCAGGCCAGGTTAGTCGAAACCTGGCGAATCGCCGCCGGGCCGTGACGACCACCGGCACGGCCAGAGGTGGCCATGTCGAACGGCACGCCGGTGATCACCCAGTCGGCATCGCTGTCATACGGCTGGAAGTTCATCGGCAGGCGTAAAAAACCAAAGGCGTTGGAAACCAGTGAGTTATCGTATTGATGACCTAAGGTGCTCATGGATGGACTCCTATTACAAAGTCGATATAAAAAAACCCTTCCGCGTCGTTAGGCCCGACGAGGAAGGGTTGGATTTGCGAAACACAAGTTTGTGCTAATTATCGCCTTAAATGGGCGAGGCATCAAGCGAGGTTGCTATTTCCGACACGGTGGCGGCGCATAGCCATTGTTATCTGCCGGAAAGGCTTGTCCAGAGCACGGTGGCAGCGCGTTTTGCGCCTGGCCTTGTAATTCAAAGGCGGCAAAGCCTATTACACCGGTATTACGCACATCGCCTTGCGCCGAATTGGCTGCGTAGGAATCAGCAACGTTGGCGAACTGAAAAGCCGCTTCGGTATGTTTATCTTTGCGGAATCCTTTAATCGCTAACGAATCTCCGGCATTCACAATATAGCCGTTGTTATTCAGCGAACCTTGCTTGCCGTTCAGCACATCCAGGCCATCAACCGTAGCAACGATCTCGTAGTTGGTGTTACGACTGTAATTGCGGACATATAATTGATAATTCATTCCGACTCTGGCATGGACAATATAGCGTGGTTCATTATTGGATGAATCATAAACACGCGTAATAGGTAGAGAATTAAAATTACCATCGCGAATAGCATATTCCAGTTCGTTAATACGAATGCTATAAACGCGGTCGTAGCCGGAAGGAACATTAGTCGAATAACTAATAACGATCATCTCCGCCGGATCGCGCCAGGCTCGCTCAGCAGATACGCCCTGAACCGTTGAGTGCACATCCCCACCCCAGGCGGTGCCGACATTGCCCGATGCACTGCTATTATACTGCGCATTACTGGAACAACCGGCCAGCAGCACGATTAATGCCACCAACGCGCTACGTACTTTCCATTTTTTCATAACCGTTCCCTCTGCATTTAATTAATGCAGCGATTGTAGGGAGATTATTTAATAAGAAAAGCAGCTAAATTATTTTTAAGAATATATAAAAAGAAAGCGGACCGATTTACGTAAATAAATCGACCCGCCAGCAGAATAATCTTAATTATTCATCTTCAAGATAGGTATAACCGTACAAACCTGCCTCGAACTCTTCAAGGAACTGTTGTTGCAGTTCAGCATCAAGATCGGTTTTCTTCACTTGATCACGGAACTGAGTTAACAGCGTTTTCGGATCGAGCTGTACATATTGCAGCATGTCCGCCACGGTATCGCCTTCGTCAGACAGTTCCACTTCTACACTACCGTCAGGGAAGACGAACACGTCAACCGCTTCGGTATCACCGAACAGGTTGTGCATGTTGCCGAGGATCTCCTGATATGCGCCGACCATAAAGAAACCGAGCATCGGCGGATTCTCTGGATCGTACTCCGGCATAGGCATTGTCGTGGCAATACCATCACCATCAATATAGTGGTCGATAGCACCGTCGGAGTCACAGGTAATATCCAGCAGCACAGCGCGGCGTTCCGGCACTTGATCTAACCCTTCCAGCGGCAGAACCGGGAACAACTGGTCGATCCCCCACGCATCCGGCATCGACTGGAACAGCGAGAAGTTGACGTACATTTTGTCCGCCATACGTTCCTGCAGCTCGTCGATAATCGGACGATGAGCACGGTTTTGCGGATCCAGCTGCTTTTGCACTTCATGGCACATGCTCAAATAAAGCTGCTCAGCCCATGCACGTTCTTGCAGGCTAAAGGTGCCGGAAGAGTAGCCGATATGAATGTCGTGCAGATCCATCTGACTGTCGTGTAACCATTCACGCAGAGAACGGCGAGTTCCCGGTTCGTGCATCTCCTGCCAGGTTTCCCACATGCTTTGCAGCGCGCGCGGCGCATCTTCTGCAGGCGCGGTCGGCACCGTGTATTCGTTACGTTCCACGCCGATGATATTAGACACCAGCACGGTGTGATGCGCAGTCACTGCACGACCCGATTCAGTGATTACCGTCGGATGCGGCAGACTGTTTTCTTCACACGCATCACCAATCGCCCAGATGATGTTGTTGGCATATTCATTGAGGCCGTAGTTTACCGAACAGTCGGACTGCGAACGAGTACCTTCATAATCCACGCCCAGACCGCCGCCGACGTCGAAGCACTGAATATTGACGCCCAGCTTGTGCAGTTCCACATAGAAACGCGCCGATTCACGAACGCCTGTGGCGATATCGCGAATATTCGCCATCTGCGAACCGAGGTGGAAGTGCAGTAGTTGCAGGCTGTCGAGACGCCCGGCTTCACGCAGGGTTTCAACCAGTTGCAGTACCTGAGTCGCAGCCAGGCCGAACTTCGATTTTTCCCCGCCGGAGGACTGCCATTTACCCGAGCCCTGCGAAGCCAGACGTGCACGCACGCCCAGACGAGGAACGACATTCAGACGTTCTGCTTCATCCAGCACAATGGCGATTTCTGACATCTTCTCAATGACCAGATAGACCTTGTGCCCCATCTTCTCGCCAATTAATGCCAGGCGGATATATTCGCGGTCTTTATAACCGTTGCAAACGATGACGCTACGGGTCATGCCAGCATGTGCCAGCACTGCCATCAACTCGGCTTTGGAACCGGCTTCCAGACCCAGCGGTTCGCCCGAATGAATCAGGGACTCAATCACGCGACGGTGCTGGTTAACTTTGATCGGATAAACAAGGAAGTAATCGCCGTTATAGCCGTAGGATTCCCGCGCACGTTTGAACGCGGCGTTAATGGAACGCAAACGGTGCTGCAGGATCTGTGGGAAACAGAACAGTGCAGGCAGACGCTGACCCTGTGCTTCACGAGTTTTCACTAACTGCGCGAGATCGACGCGAGCTTCCGGGACGTCCGGGTCCGGGCACACGCTGATGTGGCCCAGCTCGTTAACGTCATAGTAGTTATTGCCCCACCAGGCAATATTGTAAGTACGCAGCATCTTGCTGGCTTCCTGGGAGCTCATTGCAACCTCCTGCATGGAGCGTAGTACACCGTGTTCGCCCGCTGACGAAGGCAAACCCATAGACATGTCGTCAGACATAGCGAACCTCAAATTATTTTATTAAGTGTAAAACAGTTAACGACTATCGCAGCCTGGAACTGCGATAACAACCCATAAGCACATGGATTTTCCAGCAGTGAATGCTGACGCTCCAACTGCGCAACCGGTTTCTTTTTCATAACATTATTAAGCACATAACCGAACGTAAGTGTGACAGTTCGGCGAAACCACGAGAAAACTCTTGTTTTTACAAGAGCGCCCTTGTTCAGTCCTCAGTAACTGTAACCAGCTCTTGAATCCTGAGAAGCGCCGAGATGGGTATAACATCGGCAGGTATGCAAAGCAGAGATGCAGAGTGCGGGGAACGAATCTTCACCAGAACGGTGAGACAGGTTAAGCAGCAGACAACGGTTCATTATTTCGTATCACCTCCACGGCCGCCTGTTAAGACGAACCCACAAGCCAAAACTCTGATTTCAACCCGGCTGGAAGTGGCAACACGAAAGAAACGTCGTGTGCTTTTTATTTAAGCCGCGCGCCGCGTTTTATACCCCACAATGGCAGAAAATTGCAAAAGATAAATACGCAGAATGCCGGCATTGTCAGGAAAAATTTCCAGCCACGTTTTTAACAGAATGAGACACGATTCAAAAAAAAGTGGAAATCGGGTGAAGAATTGACCTAAAATAGCCATCCAGATGTTAATCCATCCATACCGATTAACACTCAGACTGCCAGTGTTTTTAACCTGCAGAGTCGTGGTAGGATCCGCTACCACAGAAAATCCACACAACAGTTTGAGCTAACCAAATTCTCTTTAGGTGATATTAAATATGGCAAAACACCTTTTTACGTCCGAGTCCGTCTCTGAAGGGCATCCTGACAAAATTGCTGACCAAATCTCTGATGCCGTTTTAGACGCGATCCTCGAACAGGATCCGAAAGCACGCGTTGCTTGCGAAACCTACGTAAAAACCGGCATGGTTTTAGTTGGCGGCGAAATCACCACCAGCGCCTGGGTAGACATCGAAGAGATCACCCGTAACACCGTTCGCGAAATTGGCTATGTGCATTCCGACATGGGCTTTGACGCTAACTCCTGTGCGGTTCTGAGCGCTATCGGCAAACAGTCTCCTGACATCAACCAGGGCGTTGACCGTGCCGATCCGCTGGAACAGGGCGCGGGTGACCAGGGTCTGATGTTTGGCTACGCAACTAATGAAACCGACGTGCTGATGCCAGCACCTATCACCTATGCACACCGTCTGGTACAGCGTCAGGCTGAAGTGCGTAAAAACGGCACTCTGCCGTGGCTGCGCCCGGACGCGAAAAGCCAGGTGACTTTCCAGTATGACGACGGCAAAATCGTTGGTATCGATGCTGTCGTGCTTTCCACTCAGCACTCTGAAGAGATCGACCAGAAATCGCTGCAAGAAGCGGTAATGGAAGAGATCATCAAGCCGATTCTGCCCGCTGAATGGCTGACTTCTGCCACCAAATTCTTCATCAACCCGACCGGTCGTTTTGTTATCGGTGGCCCGATGGGTGACTGCGGTCTGACTGGTCGTAAAATTATCGTTGATACCTACGGCGGCATGGCACGTCACGGTGGCGGAGCATTCTCTGGTAAAGATCCATCAAAAGTGGACCGTTCCGCTGCGTACGCAGCACGTTATGTTGCAAAAAACATCGTTGCTGCTGGCCTGGCCGATCGTTGTGAAATTCAGGTTTCCTACGCAATCGGCGTGGCTGAACCGACCTCCATCATGGTAGAAACTTTCGGTACCGAGAAAGTGCCTTCTGAACAACTGACTCTGCTGGTACGTGAGTTCTTCGACCTGCGCCCATACGGTCTGATTCAGATGCTGGATCTGCTGCACCCGATCTACAAAGAAACCGCAGCATACGGTCACTTTGGTCGTGAACATTTCCCGTGGGAAAAAACCGACAAAGCGCAGCTGCTGCGCGATGCTGCCGGTCTGAAGTAATCTTTCTTCACCTGCTTTCAAAGGCCAGCCTCGCGCTGGCCTTTTTCTTTTACCTCACCGCGGTGGATAGGCGTTCACGCCGCATCCGGCAAAAAAACCGCCTGCACAATAACATCATTCTTCCTGATCACGTTTCACCGCAAATTATCATCACAACTGAAACCGATTACACCAACCACAACAGACAAATATTTGTAATATTTTCATATTATTATTCGGTTTTCACAGTTGTTACATTTCTTTTCAGTAAAGTCTTAATTGCAGATAACAGCGTTTAATCTATGATGATATAACTCAATTATTTTCATGCACTTAAATCATAACTAAGATAAATGTTAGTGTAAGCGATTACACTGATGTGATTTGCTTCACATCTTTTTACGTCGTACTCACCTATCTTAATTCACAATAAAAAATAACCATATTGGAGGGCATCATGCCTGACGCTAAAAAACAGGGGCGGTCAAACAAGGCAATGACGTTTTTCGTCTGCTTCCTTGCCGCTCTGGCGGGATTACTCTTTGGCCTGGATATCGGTGTAATTGCTGGCGCACTGCCGTTTATTGCAGATGAATTCCAGATTACTTCGCACACGCAAGAATGGGTCGTAAGCTCCATGATGTTCGGTGCGGCAGTCGGTGCGGTGGGCAGCGGCTGGCTCTCCTTTGAACTCGGGCGCAAAAAGAGCCTGATGATCGGCGCAATTTTGTTTGTTGCCGGTTCGCTGTTCTCTGCGGCTGCGCCAAACGTTGAAGTACTGATTCTTTCCCGCGTTCTGCTGGGGCTGGCGGTAGGTGTGGCCTCTTATACCGCACCACTGTACCTCTCTGAAATTGCGCCGGAAAAAATTCGCGGCAGTATGATCTCGATGTATCAGTTAATGATCACTATCGGGATCCTCGGTGCTTATCTTTCTGATACCGCCTTCAGCTACACCGGTGCATGGCGCTGGATGCTGGGTGTGATTATCATCCCGGCAATTTTGCTGCTGATTGGTGTCTTCTTCCTGCCAGACAGCCCACGTTGGTTTGCCGCCAAACGCCGTTTTGTTGATGCCGAACGCGTGCTGCTACGCCTGCGTGACACCAGCGCGGAAGCGAAACGCGAACTGGATGAAATCCGTGAAAGTTTGCAGGTTAAACAGAGTGGCTGGGCGCTGTTTAAAGAGAATAGCAACTTCCGCCGCGCGGTGTTCCTTGGCGTACTGTTACAGGTAATGCAGCAATTCACCGGGATGAACGTCATCATGTATTACGCGCCGAAAATCTTCGAACTGGCGGGTTATACCAACACTACCGAACAAATGTGGGGGACAGTGATTGTCGGCCTGACCAACGTACTTGCCACCTTTATCGCAATCGGCCTTGTTGACCGCTGGGGACGTAAACCAACGCTAACGCTGGGCTTCCTGGTGATGGCTGCTGGTATGGGCGTACTCGGTACAATGATGCATATCGGTATCCACTCTCCGTCGGCGCAGTATTTCGCCATCGCCATGCTGCTGATGTTTATTGTCGGTTTTGCCATGAGTGCCGGTCCGCTGATTTGGGTACTGTGCTCCGAAATTCAGCCGCTGAAAGGCCGCGATTTTGGCATCACCTGCTCCACCGCCACCAACTGGATTGCCAACATGATCGTTGGCGCAACGTTCCTGACCATGCTCAACACGCTGGGTAACGCCAACACCTTCTGGGTGTATGCGGCTCTGAACGTACTGTTTATCCTGCTGACATTGTGGCTGGTACCGGAAACCAAACACGTTTCGCTGGAACATATTGAACGTAATCTGATGAAAGGTCGTAAACTGCGCGAAATCGGCGCTCACGATTAATCTCCTCAGGCTTCCTCCCGTCGCGGAGGAAGCCGCCTCTTGCAGTCATCTTTTCTTCGCTCTATCCTCTGCCGCTATGAAAACATCCCGTCTCCCTATCGCCATCCAACAGGCCGTTATGCGTCGCCTGCGGGAAAAACTCGCCCAGGCCAACCTGAAGCTAGGGCGTAACTACCCGGAGCCAAAACTCTCTTACACCCAGCGCGGAACCTCCGCCGGAACAGCCTGGCTGGAAAGCTATGAAATCCGCCTCAATCCCGTTTTGCTGTTGGAAAACAGTGAAGCCTTTATTGAAGAAGTGGTGCCGCACGAACTGGCACATTTGCTGGTATGGAAACATTTTGGCCGCGTTGCACCACATGGCAAAGAGTGGAAGTGGATGATGGAAAACGTGCTGGGTGTTCCCGCCCGTCGTACGCATCAGTTCGAACTGCAATCCGTGCGTCGCAACACCTTCCCCTACCGCTGCAAGTGCCAGGAGCATCAGCTTACCGTACGCCGCCATAATCGCGTAGTTCGTGGCGAAGCCGTCTATCGCTGTGTTCACTGCGGCGAACAACTGGTCGCAAAATAACCATCTGAACTATCAGGAACTTTCCTGATCTGGCTGATTGCATACCAAAACAACTTTCGCTACGTTGCTGGCTCGTTTTAACACGGAGTAAGTGATGTACCGTTATTTGTCTATTGCTGCGGTGGTACTGAGCGCAGCATTTTCCGGCCCGGCGTTGGCCGAAGGTATCAATAGTTTTTCTCAGGCGAAAGCCGCGGCGGTAAAAGTCCACGCTGACGCGCCCGGTACGTTTTATTGCGGATGTAAAATTAACTGGCAGGGCAAAAAAGGCGTTGTTGATCTGCAATCGTGCGGCTATCAGGTGCGCAAAAATGAAAACCGCGCCAGCCGCGTAGAGTGGGAACACGTCGTTCCCGCCTGGCAATTCGGTCACCAGCGCCAGTGCTGGCAGGACGGTGGACGTAAAAACTGCGCTAAAGATCCTGTCTATCGCAAGATGGAAAGCGATATGCATAACCTGCAGCCGTCAGTCGGCGAGGTGAATGGCGATCGCGGCAACTTTATGTACAGCCAGTGGAATGGCGGCGAAGGCCAGTACGGTCAATGCGCCATGAAGGTCGATTTCAAAGAAAAAGCTGCCGAACCACCAGCGCGTGCACGCGGTGCCATTGCGCGCACCTACTTCTATATGCGTGACCAATACAACCTGACACTCTCTCGCCAGCAAACGCAGCTGTTCAACGCATGGAACAAGATGTATCCGGTTACCGACTGGGAGTGCGAGCGCGATGAACGCATCGCGAAGGTGCAGGGCAATCATAACCCGTATGTGCAACGCGCTTGCCAGGCGCGAAAGAGCTAACCTACACTAGCGGGATTCTTTTTGTTAACCCCTACCCCACGCGAACAACCGCGTGGGGAGACGACGCGGATTTTTAACTATGCGTATCCCCCGCATTTATCATCCTGAACCACTGACCAGCCATTCTCACATCGCGCTTTGCGAAGATGCCGCCAACCATATCGGGCGCGTACTGCGCATGGGGCCGGGGCAGGCGTTGCAATTGTTTGACGGCAGCAACCAGGTCTTTGACGCCGAAATTACCAGCGCCAGCAAAAAAAGCGTGGAAGTGAAGGTGCTGGAAGGCCAGATCGACGATCGCGAATCTCCGCTGCATATTCACCTCGGTCAGGTGATGTCGCGTGGTGAAAAAATGGAATTTACGATCCAGAAATCGATCGAACTCGGTGTAAGCCTCATTACGCCACTTTTTTCTGAGCGCTGCGGCGTTAAACTGGATAGTGAACGTCTGAACAAGAAGCTCCAGCAGTGGCAGAAGATTGCAATTGCTGCCTGTGAGCAGTGTGGTCGTAACCGAGTGCCGGAAATCCGTCCAGCGATGGATCTGGAAGCCTGGTGTGCAGAGCAGGATGAAGGACTGAAACTGAATCTTCACCCGCGCGCCAGTAACAGCATCAATACGTTGCCTTTACCGGTTGAACGCGTCCGCCTGCTGATTGGCCCGGAAGGCGGTTTATCGGCAGATGAAATTGCCATGACTGCCCGCTATCAATTTACTGATATCCTGTTGGGACCTCGCGTTTTGCGTACAGAGACAACTGCGCTCACCGCCATTACCGCGCTACAAGTACGATTTGGCGATTTGGGCTAACGGAGAAGAATAATGATCAAGCTCGGCATCGTGATGGACCCCATCGCAAACATCAACATCAAGAAAGATTCCAGTTTCGCTATGTTGCTGGAAGCACAGCGTCGTGGTTACGAACTTCACTATATGGAGATGGGCGATCTGTATCTGATCAATGGCGAAGCCCGCGCCCATACCCGCACGCTGAACGTGAAGCAGAACTACGAAGAGTGGTTTTCGTTCGTCGGTGAACAGGATCTGCCGCTGGCCGATCTCGATGTGATCCTGATGCGTAAAGACCCGCCGTTTGATACCGAGTTTATCTACGCGACCTATATTCTGGAACGTGCCGAAGAGAAAGGGACGCTGATCGTTAACAAGCCGCAGAGCCTGCGCGACTGTAACGAGAAACTGTTTACCGCCTGGTTCTCTGACTTAACGCCAGAAACGCTGGTTACGCGCAATAAAGCGCAGCTAAAAGCGTTCTGGGAGAAACACAGCGACATCATTCTTAAGCCGCTGGACGGTATGGGCGGCGCGTCGATTTTCCGCGTGAAAGAAGGCGATCCAAACCTCGGCGTGATTGCCGAAACCCTGACTGAGCATGGCACTCGCTACTGCATGGCGCAAAATTACCTGCCAGCCATTAAAGATGGCGACAAACGCGTGCTGGTGGTGGATGGCGAGCCGGTACCGTACTGCCTGGCGCGTATTCCGCAGGGGGGCGAAACCCGTGGCAATCTGGCTGCCGGTGGTCGCGGTGAACCTCGTCCGCTGACGGAAAGTGACTGGAAAATCGCCCGTCAGATCGGGCCGACGCTGAAAGAAAAAGGACTGATTTTTGTTGGTCTGGATATCATCGGCGACCGTCTGACTGAAATTAACGTCACCAGCCCAACCTGTATTCGTGAGATTGAAGCAGAGTTTCCGGTGTCGATCACCGGAATGTTAATGGATGCCATCGAAGCACGTTTACAGCAGCAGTAACCCACCTTAGCGAGAAGGATCTCGTTGAGACTCTGAGTGACAGCGCCCTTCTTTCCACGCATACTGGGCGCTGTTGCTTTTTTGAACCAGGAAACAGAACCTCTGACAATGAATTTACAGCATCACTTTCTTATTGCCATGCCTGCTCTCCAGGATCCGATTTTCCGTCGTTCCGTGGTCTACATTTGCGAACATAATACCAATGGTGCAATGGGGATCATCGTCAACAAGCCGCTGGAAAATCTCAAAATTGAAGGGATTCTGGAAAAGCTGAAGATCACGCCGGAGCCGCGTGATGAATCAATCCGTCTGGATAAACCGGTTATGCTCGGCGGCCCACTGGCTGAAGATCGCGGGTTTATTTTGCATACTCCGCCCTCCAATTTTGCTTCCAGCATTCGCATTTCAGACAACACGGTGATGACCACTTCCCGCGATGTGCTGGAAACGCTCGGCACCGATAAACAACCGTCTGACGTATTGGTGGCTCTGGGCTATGCCTCCTGGGAAAAAGGTCAACTGGAACAAGAAATTCTCGATAACGCGTGGCTAACCGCCCCGGCAGATCTGAATATTCTGTTCAAAACGCCAATTGCCGACCGCTGGCGCGAGGCGGCAAAACTGATTGGTGTGGATATTCTCACCATGCCTGGTGTGGCAGGGCACGCCTGATGAGTGGAACCTTACTCGCCTTCGACTTCGGTACCAAAAGCATTGGCGTAGCGGTCGGCCAACGCATTACCGGCACCGCTCGCCCATTGCCTGCAATTAAAGCACAGGACGGTACGCCGGACTGGAATCTCATCGAACGTTTACTGAAAGAGTGGCAGCCGGACGAAATCATCGTTGGTTTGCCGCTGAATATGGACGGTACCGAACAGCCGTTAACCGCCAGAGCGCGTAAATTTGCCAACCGTATTCATGGTCGTTTCGGTGTTGACGTAAAGCTCCATGACGAGCGTCTTAGCACCGTGGAAGCCCGTTTCGGTCTGTTTGAACAGGGCGGCTATCGGGCGCTCAACAAAGGCAAAGTTGACTCTGCCTCTGCGGTTATTATTCTCGAAAGCTATTTCGAGCAGGGATATTAAGGCGATTTAAAAGCCTGGCGGAGTGTAAATAATATCATCGCGCCTTACGCCTTATTGCCGGATGCGGCGTGAACGCCTTATCCGGCCTACATGTGGCAGCGGTTGTAGGTCTGATAAGACGCGCAAGCGTCGCATCAGACGTTTATTGCCTTTGTAGGCCCGATAAGCTTGCACATCGGGCATGGCAACGTCACAAACGCCCTTCCCCCACTCGCTGCTGATAACTCTGCTGAAACGTTATCATCCCCACCTGCTGCCCGGTTTGAATAACATGCGGTAACTGGTGGGTTTTCCCTTCGCGAATCAAATTCCCCACCGCGGGAGTGTTAATCAATAATTCAAACAGCGCCACGCGTCCTTCCTGTTTATCCACTTCCAGCTTTTGTGACAACACGGCCCGTAAACTACCTGCCAGTTGATTACGTACGGGATCTTTTTCCTGCGCCGGAAATGAATCCACCAGTCGCTCAACTGCCTGCGCGGCACCACGCGTATGTAATGTTGCCAGCACCAAATGCCCGGTTTCTGCCGCCGTCAGTGCCAGACGGATTGTCTCGCTGTCACGCAGCTCTCCGAGCAAAATCACATCAGGATCTTCCCGCAATGCGGCCCGCAATCCCGATGCGAACGTCATACAATGCAAACCGATTTCCCGCTGCTGGATCAAACATCGCTGGCTGGCATAGAGATATTCCACAGGATCTTCCAGCGTCAGAATATGCGCATCAGCATGTTGATTGAGATAACCAACCATCGCCGCCAGCGTGGTAGATTTGCCACTCCCCGTCGCCCCCGTCACCAGAATCAGGCCATTCTCGCTCTTGAGTAATTCCGGCAATACCGGTGGTGCGCCAAGCTGTTCGAGCTGCGGGCAGCACGAAGGTAACAACCGTAACGCCAGAGAAATACCTTGCCGTTGTGCGAACGCACTGCCGCGCAATCGCTGGTTTTCCGCCAGCGACACGGCAAAATCCAGCTGACCATTTTCCAGCAATATTGCCCGCTGATCGTCATCCAGCCACTCCCGCAGTAGCTCTTCGACGTCCGGCGCATCAAACGGCGCAGCTTCCATTAGCCCGCGAATGCGCCATCGTGCGGGCCAGGCGCTGCACAGGTGTAGATCCGAGACGTTATGCTTTACACTAAGGGCCACAATTTCTTCCATATTCATACTAAGATCCTCGGAAAATGAACGATATTGCGCATAACCTGGCACAGGTCCGGGACAAAATCTCAGCGGCTGCAACGCGTTGCGGCCGTTCTCCAGAAGAAATTACGCTGCTTGCAGTCAGTAAAACAAAACCTGCGAGCGCCATCGCAGAAGCCATTGATGCCGGGCAGCGTCAATTTGGTGAAAACTACGTTCAGGAAGGGGTAGATAAAATTCGCCACTTTCAGGAACTGGGCGTAACAGGATTAGAATGGCATTTTATTGGCCCGTTGCAGTCTAATAAAAGCCGCCTGGTGGCAGAGCATTTCGACTGGTGTCATACCATCGACCGTTTGCGCATTGCTACCCGCCTCAACGATCAGCGCCCGGCAGAACTTCCCCCTCTTAACGTACTGATTCAAATTAATATTAGTGATGAAAACAGTAAGTCCGGGATTCAACTGGCAGAACTGGACGAGCTGGCAGCTGCGGTCGCTGAACTACCGCGTTTACGTCTGCGCGGGCTGATGGCAATCCCTGCGCCTGAGTCAGAATATGTAAGGCAGTTTGAAGTTGCACGCCAAATGGCTGTAGCATTTGCCGGACTGAAAACGCGCTACCCGCATATCGACACGCTCTCTCTGGGAATGTCGGACGATATGGAAGCCGCCATTGCGGCAGGTAGCACGATGGTTCGTATCGGCACTGCAATTTTTGGTGCGCGTGATTACTCTAAAAAATAAGGAATTAAAGGAACGCCATGAATACGTTGACTTTCCTGCTTTCAACGGTCATTGAGCTGTATACCATGGTGCTGTTATTACGCATCTGGATGCAGTGGGCTCATTGTGATTTTTACAACCCCTTCTCACAGTTTGTAGTGAAGGTAACGCAGCCAATTATCGGGCCACTGCGCCGCGTTATTCCGGCAATGGGACCCATTGATAGCGCCTCGCTGCTGGTTGCCTATATTCTCAGTTTTATCAAAGCCATCGTGCTGTTTAAAGTGGTGACCTTCCTGCCAATCATCTGGATTGCTGGTTTACTGATTCTGCTGAAAACCATCGGCCTGCTGATTTTCTGGGTCCTGCTGGTGATGGCGATTATGAGCTGGGTAAGCCAGGGTCGTAGTCCGATTGAATACGTGCTGATTCAGCTGGCCGATCCGCTGCTGCGCCCGATTCGCCGCCTGCTACCGGCAATGGGTGGGATTGATTTCTCGCCGATGATCCTCGTTCTGCTGCTGTATGTCATCAATATGGGTGTCGCAGAAGTATTACAGGCAACCGGAAACATGCTGCTGCCGGGGCTGTGGATGGCGTTATGAGTGCCGTAACAGTTAACGATGACGGTCTGGTTTTACGGCTTTATATTCAGCCGAAAGCCAGCCGTGATTCTATTGTCGGTTTACATGGCGACGAGGTAAAAGTCGCCATAACCGCGCCGCCGGTTGACGGCCAGGCCAACAGCCATCTGGTGAAGTTTCTCGGTAAGCAATTCCGGGTTGCCAAAAGCCAGGTGGTGATTGAAAAAGGCGAACTTGGCCGCCACAAACAAATTAAAATCATTAATCCGCAACAAATCCCGCCAGAAATCGCGGCGTTAATTAATTAGGTATCCTATGCAAAAAGTTGTCCTCGCAACCGGCAATGCCGGTAAAGTGCGTGAGCTGGCGTCGCTGCTTAGCGACTTCGGTCTTGATATCGTGGCCCAAACAGACCTCGGCGTTGATTCCGCTGAAGAAACCGGCCTGACCTTTATCGAAAACGCGATTCTGAAAGCGCGCCATGCGGCAAAAGTGACCGGTTTACCGGCAATTGCCGACGACTCTGGTCTGGCGGTAGATGTGCTTGGCGGCGCCCCGGGTATTTACTCCGCACGTTATTCCGGTGAAGACGCGACCGATCAAAAGAATCTGCAAAAACTGCTGGAAACAATGAAAGACGTACCGGACGACCAACGTCAGGCGCGTTTCCACTGCGTGCTGGTGTATCTGCGTCACGCGGAAGATCCGACTCCGCTGGTGTGCCACGGCAGCTGGCCGGGTGTGATTACTCGCGAACCAGCGGGCACTGGTGGCTTTGGTTATGATCCAATCTTCTTCGTACCTTCCGAAGGAAAAACCGCTGCCGAACTGACCCGCGAAGAAAAGAGCGCCATTTCCCACCGTGGTCAGGCATTGAAACTGCTGCTGGACGCTTTACGTAATGGTTAAATTACCGCCGCTGAGTCTCTACATTCACATCCCGTGGTGCGTGCAGAAATGCCCGTACTGCGATTTCAACTCTCACGCGTTGAAAGGAGAAGTGCCGCACGACGATTATGTTCAGCATCTGCTTAACGATCTGGACAACGATGTGGCTTACGCTCAGGGCCGTGAAGTAAAGACAATCTTTATTGGCGGTGGTACGCCGAGCCTGCTTTCCGGCCCGGCGATGCAAACGCTGCTGGACGGCGTGCGTGCGCGTTTGCCGCTGGCAGCGGATGCAGAAATTACTATGGAAGCGAACCCTAGTACGGTTGAAGCCGATCGCTTTGTTGATTATCAGCGTGCTGGTGTGAACCGCATCTCCATTGGCGTACAGAGTTTTAGCGAAGAAAAGCTGAAACGACTTGGGCGCATTCATGGCCCGCAAGAAGCGAAACGTGCCGCAAAACTTGCAAGCGGGCTGGGGCTGCGTAGCTTTAACCTTGATTTGATGCATGGGCTACCGGATCAATCGCTGGAAGAGGCGCTTGGCGATCTGCGCCAGGCCATTGAACTGAATCCGCCGCATCTTTCCTGGTATCAACTGACCATCGAACCTAATACGCTGTTTGGTTCACGCCCGCCGGTACTGCCGGACGACGACGCGCTGTGGGATATTTTCGAACAGGGGCATCAGTTATTAACCGCAGCGGGTTATCAGCAATATGAAACTTCCGCTTACGCCAAACCGGGTTATCAGTGCCAGCACAATCTTAACTACTGGCGATTTGGTGACTACATCGGTATTGGCTGCGGCGCGCACGGCAAAGTGACCTTCCCTGATGGGCGCATTCTGCGTACCACCAAAACGCGTCATCCGCGTGGTTTTATGCAAGGAAGGTATCTGGAAAGCCAGCGTGATGTCGAAGCCGCAGATAAGCCGTTTGAGTTCTTTATGAATCGCTTCCGTCTGCTGGAGGCCGCGCCGCGCATGGAGTTTAGCCAGTATACTGGCCTTTCTGAAGAAGTTATTCGCCCACAGTTAGAAGAGGCTATCGCTCAGGGTTATCTCACAGAATGTGCGGATTACTGGCAAATAACGGAACATGGGAAGCTGTTTTTAAATTCGCTGCTGGAGCTTTTTCTGGCGGAGTAAATTTGTATTGCCGGATGCGGCGTGCGTGTACGCAGCATCCGGCCACAACTCATGCGTTATCGCAAAAATTACTTAATCACCCCATTGCGCCGCAGTTGTTCGGTATCTTTTTTCCAGCGTTCATTAGCCTGGTTGATATCGTCAATTTTCATCAAAATCGCGACTTTTTTACTGTTTATTTCTGAAACTTTCATCGTTAAAGGATATTGCCCTTTTTCGAGCGTTATCCAGTCATCCTGCAATTTACGGCTAAGTTTTTGTGATTGCAGAAAAGTCTGTCGCCGTTGTTCGTTGATATCGAAATCTCGCTTCTGCTGAATCGGCACTTCATAACACTCTTCACTCTGTTTATGACATGCCGCAATCGCCGGTTGATAAACCTCTTTGTCATATTTAACCGCGAACGCCTCGCTATCATTCTGTTTATTAAACTCATCACGCTGTTGGTGAATTTTTTTAAAGGCGTCTTCGCGGGTCATTTGCTTACCGTTTGCATCTTTTCCCCAATATGCATCCGCTGCTTTCTGCGCCGCCACCATTTGCTTATCAAGCGCTTTCACTTCCTTTTCCAGCGCAGGAATCGAGTTCTTCTGGGTATTCAACGCAGACTCAAGCTGACTAAAGCGATAATTGAAATCTTCGCTATTCACGATCAGATATTTATTATTCGTTTTGATATCGTCGACCACCCGCCCACGATCGCTGGCTGCCGCCTGAAAAGAGTAAAAGTTCACCGACCAGCCAGACGCGGGCGTTCCTTTACTGGTTAACATCGCCGAGAATTTTACCGGTTTATCTTTCGTCCAGGTCTGTTCGAGCAGTTCGTAATCTGCCAACTGACCGACCCAGGTATAGAGATCGTCACTGGAAGAGACATCGCCTTCCGCTGACCAGGTGGCCTGATTACCCTTAGCATCAAGATTTTTTAAGGTGATGGCATCAAGCTTGAGAATGCCGTGATACTGCTTTTTGAATTGAGCTTTTAAGATATTTTCAGTTGGCGGTTCGCCATCTGCCCAGACATTACCAGTCATCAACACAAGCAGCGCCGTGCCAACAATCCATTGCTTTTTCACCCGAAAACCCTCGCGCGGAATAATTTATTCCGGTGATTATCATCAGGGTAATAAAAATTGGCAATGGACGTAAGTCTGAAGTGAAAAAGCCCCGGCACGATACCGGGGCGAGGTGGTTAGTACTGATTGAAGATCTGCTGGATCTGCTGCGGATCTTTGGTTTGCGTCAGAGCCAGTTGCAGCAGAACGCGCGCTTTTTGCGGGTTCAACGTGCCAGAGGCGACGAAGCCGTATTTCGCATCATCCACTTCGGCATCCTGAGTGGTAGCGCCCGTCGGTACGCGGGAAGAACGCACGACTGCAGTGCCGTTTTTCGCGGCGGTCGCCAGAGTGTCAAATACGGTTTTATACAGGTTGCCGTTACCCACACCAGCGCTAACGATGCCATCATAGCCCGCATCTACCAGTGCTTTAGCCGGAAGATCGGATGCGTTAGCGTAGTTATAAACAATGCCGACTTTCGGCAGTTCATTCAGCTTAGAGACATCGAACGGCGTGTCGCTGGTGTGCTTACGTGCCGGGGTACGTTGGTAGTCAATCTTACCGTTGTGAATGTAACCCAGAGGACCGTAGTTAACAGACTTGAAGGTCGCTACGTCGGTGGTGTTGGTTTTGGTGACATCCCGCCCATCCAGTACGGTGTCGTTCATCACCACCAGCACGCCACGATTAGCGGAGGCTTTATCAGCTGCAGTCACTACCGCGTTATACAGGTTGAATGGACCGTCTGCGCTCATGGACGTGGACGGGCGCATTGCGCCGACCATCACCACCGGTTTGTCGCATTTCACCGTCAGGTCGAGGAAGTAAGCAGTTTCTTCCATCGTGTCGGTACCGTGGGTAATGACGAAGCCGTCGGTCTTATCGCAGTCGGTGTTAATTTTTTTCGCCAGTGTCAGCCAGACATTATCGTTCATGTCCTGGGAGCCGATATTCACTACCTGCTCGCCTTTAACGTTCGCAATGTCCTTCAGTTGCGGCACCGCATTAACCAGATTTTCTACGCCAACTTTACCCGCTGTGTAGTTAGATTTGGTTGCGGAGTCACCACCACCGGCAATGGTCCCGCCGGTTGCTAAAATGGTGATATTGGGTAATGCCAATGCTGCACCACTAAAACCCATAACCAGTGCGGCAAGTGCCGTCTTTTTGAAAAACTCCATTTCATTCCTCCAGTTACGTGAACGCTACGCATTATCCCTTAGCTCTGTATGGGAAATTTGACGTTAAACAATTTACAACGTGAATATATTTTGGAGATCTACAAAGTTAGAGGCAGGTAACAAAACGAAGAATTAAACGGCATAAAAAAGTATTATGCCGTCTTAAAATAGAGGATTATTTTAAATTCCCGGCCAGGGCTTTGCGGCTATCTTCCAGAGTCACAACGCGGCTACAAACATCTTTGCCAAACTGCTGGAAATCTTTTTCCTGCTTTTTCCACTCGGTTTGGATTGAGGATTGCAGCCCCCCCAGGCTTCCCAGCACATTCTGTAATGGGTTACCGCCGCTTTTCAGCACCGCTTTCGCGCCCATTTCATTAATGCTGTCCTGTAAAATTCCGCCCATTGCCTGATTCACTAATTGCTGGCCTTCGGCGCGAACCTGATCAATGGCTTTATAGTGGAACGTCAGGCCATCGCTGCGCGTTTCGATAATGCGGTTCATCTGCTCTTTCAGCTGCGCATCAAGTTTGGTCAGACGGCTGCGCATTTTGCTGCTTTCGCCCATCTCCTGAACGATAATTTTATCCAGAGCAATACGGGCTTTCTCGACGCGGCTTTTCGCGCCTTCATCAATCCACGGCAGCGTGCTACGTAGTTCAGCCTGATAATCCTTCGCCTGCTCGCGCTGGGCGGCATTCAGGGAATATTGCTTACCGTTATACATCACGTTGCCGTCTGGCGTGATCACCAGATTGCCGTTTTCGCCCTTCACCTGCACGGTTTGCGGGCTGACAATCACATCGTCACGCGGCGTGACGCTGCACTGGTAGTCGGCGTGAGCGGTCATTGCCGTCACTGAAAGTGCTGCCGCCAGCAGCATTTTGCGCATCATAGTCTTCCCTCAAGAACAAATCAGGCCAGCATTTGCTGGCCCCAGATTGATAACAAAGTACGCGTTTTCCATGCCGGATGCGGCGTAAACGCCTTATCCCGCCTACTCGATCGTGCATCTTTGTAGGCATGATAAGCGTAGCGCATCAGGCAGTTTTGCATTTGTCATCGCCCGTATGCTTTCTTAGTCCCACCAAACGTCGAAAAGTTCGCTGGTGCGTACCTCATCCAGTTTGCGCTCTTCCAGCCACTTACGCACAATCGCCTGATGTTCTTCGGTGCATTTGCCGATTTCCTGCATGCAGATCAGACCTTCCCAGGCCAGATAACCGCTGCCGTCAAAGGCCAGTTTGTTCGGTTCGATAACCTCGTTAATAAAATCATCAACGGTTTTATCAATCTGTTCTTCCGATGTACCTTCCGGGAATCGCCATGCCACCGAAAATCCTAATTCCTGGAATTCGTCGATGTGCATTTTTTTACGCAGACGACGGCTACGGTTCTTTGCCATTATTTCACCCTCTCGAACATTAAGTCCCATACTCCGTGACCAAGACGATGACCACGTTGTTCAAATTTCGTCACCGGACGTGATGCCGGACGCGGTACGTAATCATTGCTCTCTGACAGGTTTTTATAACCGTCAATAGAAGACATCACTTCAAGCATATGTTCCGCATAAGGTTCCCAGTCGGTCGCCATATGGAATACGCCCCCCAGCTGCAGTTTGCTTTTTACCAGTTCGGCAAACGGCACCTGAACGATACGGCGTTTATTATGGCGCGCTTTGTGCCACGGGTCAGGGAAAAAGAGCTGCACCATGCGCAATGAATTGTCAGGAATCATTTTATGCAGCACTTCAACCGCATCGTGACACATCACGCGCAGGTTGCTTAAGCCCTCTTCATGCGCAGAAGCCAGGCACGCACCAACGCCCGGTGAATGCACTTCAATGCCGAGGAAGTCCTGCTCGGGGCGATCTTTAGCCATTGCCACCAGCGACGCCCCCATGCCAAAACCAATCTCAAGCGTCACCGGCGCTTCACGGCCAAAAAGCGCGGGGAAATCCAGCATATCTTCGCTGAACTCAACGCCCATCACCGGCCAGTAGTTTTCCAGCGCATGTTCCTGGCCTTTGGTCAGTCGCCCCTGGCGGCGCACAAAACTACGGATACGGCGCAGTGGGCGGCCGTTTTCATCAAATTCCGGTGAAATGACGTCGTTTTTCATAAAGATTTAGTCGCTTGTGAAAGTGTTCTGAAAACGGGCATTATCCAAAGTTAGTTGCCGGATGCAAGCATGATAAGGCCGTGGCTGCGGAAAGTTCCGGTTTACACCCTGCCGTCGCTGTGCTGCAATCTGGCCCCCAACAACAGTGAATTCGGTGACCATGCAAGCGTCGCAATTTTCAGCCCAGGTTCTGGACTGGTACGATAAATACGGGCGAAAAACTCTGCCCTGGCAAATTGACAAGACGCCCTACAAAGTATGGCTCTCAGAAGTGATGTTGCAACAAACTCAGGTTGCGACCGTTATCCCCTATTTTGAACGCTTTATGGCGCGCTTCCCGACGGTGACCGATCTCGCCAATGCGCCGCTCGACGAAGTTCTCCACTTGTGGACCGGGCTTGGCTATTACGCCCGCGCGCGCAATCTGCATAAAGCGGCACAACAAGTGGCGACCTTACACGGCGGTAAATTCCCGGAAACCTTTGAGGAAGTTGCAGCACTGCCGGGCGTCGGGCGTTCCACCGCAGGCGCGATTCTCTCGCTTTCTCTGGGTAAGCACTTTCCGATTCTCGACGGTAACGTCAAACGGGTGCTGGCGCGCTGCTATGCTGTAAGCGGCTGGCCTGGGAAAAAAGAGGTCGAGAATAAATTATGGAGTTTAAGCGAGCAGGTGACGCCCGCGGTCGGCGTGGAACGGTTTAATCAGGCGATGATGGATTTGGGCGCGATGATTTGCACGCGTTCGAAGCCGAAATGTTCGCTCTGTCCGCTACAAAACGGATGTATTGCCGCCACCAACAATAGCTGGTCGCTTTATCCGGGCAAAAAACCGAAACAGACGCTGCCGGAGCGCACTGGCTACTTTTTGCTGTTACAGCACGAAGATGAAGTATTGCTGGCGCAGCGTCCGCCGAGCGGATTGTGGGGCGGTTTATACTGTTTCCCGCAGTTTGCCGACGAAGAAAGTTTGCGGCAGTGGCTGGCGCAACGGCAGATTGCTGCCGATAACCTGACGCAGCTGACCGCGTTTCGGCATACCTTCAGCCATTTCCACTTAGATATTGTGCCTATGTGGCTTCCCGTGTCGTCATTCACCGGCTGCATGGATGAAGGCAATGCGCTCTGGTATAACTTAGCGCAACCGCCGTCAGTTGGCCTGGCGGCTCCCGTGGAGCGTTTGTTACAGCAGTTACGCACTGGCGCGCCGGTTTAGCGCGTGAGTCGATAAAGAGGATGATTTATGAGCAGAACGATTTTTTGTACTTTCCTGCAACGTGAAGCAGAAGGTCAGGATTTTCAGCTGTACCCCGGCGAACTGGGAAAACGCATCTATAACGAGATCTCCAAAGAAGCCTGGGCGCAGTGGCAGCACAAACAAACCATGCTGATTAATGAAAAGAAACTCAACATGATGAATGCCGAGCACCGCAAGCTGCTGGAGCAGGAGATGGTCAACTTCCTGTTCGAGGGTAAAGAGGTGCATATCGAGGGCTATACGCCGGAAGATAAAAAATAAAAACAGTGCCGGAGCACACCTCCGGCAGCTTGCATAAAAACAAACACAACACGCACCCGGAATGATGAAAAAATATCTCGCGCTGGCTTTGATTGCGCCGTTGCTCATCTCCTGTTCGACGACCAAAAAAGGCGATACCTATAACGAAGCCTGGGTCAAAGATACCAACGGTTTTGATATTCTGATGGGGCAATTTGCCCACAATATTGAGAACATCTGGGGCTTCAAAGAGGTGGTGATCGCTGGTCCTAAGGACTACGTGAAATACACCGATCAATATCAGACCCGCAGCCACATCAACTTCGATGACGGTACGATTACTATCGAAACCATCGCCGGGACAGAACCTGCCGCGCATTTGCGCCGGGCAATTATCAAAACGTTATTGATGGGTGACGATCCGAGTTCGGTCGATCTCTATTCCGACGTTGATGATATTACGATTTCGAAAGAACCTTTCCTTTACGGTCAGGTGGTGGACAACACCGGGCAGCCGATTCGCTGGGAAGGTCGCGCAAGCAACTTCGCGGATTATCTGCTGAAAAACCGTCTGAAAAGCCGCAGCAACGGGCTACGTATCATCTACAGCGTCACCATTAACATGGTGCCAAACCACCTTGATAAACGTGCGCACAAATATCTCGGCATGGTCCGCCAGGCGTCACGGAAATATGGCGTTGATGAGTCGCTGATTCTGGCAATTATGCAGACTGAATCTTCCTTTAACCCGTATGCGGTCAGCCGTTCCGATGCGCTGGGATTAATGCAGGTGGTACAACATACTGCCGGGAAAGATGTGTTCCGCTCGCAGGGGAAATCCGGCACGCCGAGCCGCAGTTTCTTGTTTGATCCTGCCAGCAATATTGATACCGGCACCGCGTATCTGGCGATGCTGAACAATGTTTATCTCGGCGGAATTGATAACCCTACATCCCGGCGTTATGCCGTCATCACCGCCTATAACGGCGGCGCAGGCAGCGTGCTGCGAGTCTTTTCGAATGATAAGATTCAGGCGGCTAATATTATTAACACCATGACGCCGGGCGATGTTTATCAAACGCTGACGACCCGCCATCCCTCTGCGGAATCTCGCCGTTATCTTTATAAAGTGAATACCGCGCAAAAATCCTACCGCCGCCGATAATTCCATTAACCGCCCCTGACGATGCTCAGGGGCAAAAATGTTATCCACATCACAATTTCGTTTTGCAAATTGGGAATGTTTGCAATTATTTGCCACAGGTAACAAAAAACCAGTCCGCGAAGTTGATAGAATCCCATCATCTCGCACGGTCAAATGTGCTTTTTCAAACACTCATCCGCATCACGATGTGAGGAAATTAACATGAATCTTAAGCTGCAGCTGAAAATCCTCTCTTTTCTGCAGTTCTGTCTGTGGGGAAGTTGGCTGACGACCCTCGGCTCCTATATGTTTGTTACCCTGAAGTTTGACGGTGCTTCTATTGGCGCAGTTTATAGTTCACTGGGTATCGCCGCGGTCTTTATGCCTGCGCTGCTGGGGATTGTGGCCGACAAATGGTTAAGTGCGAAATGGGTATATGCCATTTGCCACACCATTGGCGCTATCACGCTGTTCATGGCGGCACAGGTCACGACGCCGGAAGCGATGTTCCTTGTGATATTGATTAACTCGTTTGCTTATATGCCAACGCTTGGGTTAATCAACACCATCTCTTACTATCGCCTGCAAAATGCCGGGATGGATATCGTTACTGACTTCCCGCCAATCCGTATCTGGGGCACCATCGGCTTTATCATGGCAATGTGGGTGGTGAGCCTGTCTGGCTTCGAATTAAGCCACATGCAGCTGTATATTGGCGCAGCACTTTCCGCCATTCTGGTTCTGTTTACCCTGACTCTGCCGCATATTCCGGTTGCTAAACAGCAAGCGAATCAGAGCTGGACAACCCTGCTGGGCCTCGATGCATTCGCGCTGTTTAAAAACAAGCGTATGGCCATCTTCTTCATCTTCTCAATGCTGCTGGGCGCGGAACTGCAGATTACCAACATGTTCGGTAATACCTTCCTGCACAGCTTCGACAAAGATCCGATGTTTGCCAGCAGCTTTATTGTGCAGCATGCGTCAATCATCATGTCGATTTCGCAGATCTCTGAAACCCTGTTCATTCTGACCATCCCGTTCTTCTTAAGCCGCTACGGTATTAAGAACGTAATGATGATCAGTATTGTGGCGTGGATCCTGCGTTTTGCGCTGTTTGCTTACGGCGACCCGACTCCGTTCGGTACTGTACTGCTGGTACTGTCGATGATCGTTTACGGTTGCGCATTCGACTTCTTCAACATCTCTGGTTCGGTGTTTGTCGAAAAAGAAGTTAGCCCGGCGATTCGCGCCAGTGCGCAAGGGATGTTCCTGATGATGACTAACGGCTTCGGCTGTATCCTCGGCGGCATCGTGAGCGGTAAAGTTGTTGAGATGTACACCCAAAACGGCATTACCGACTGGCAGACCGTATGGTTGATTTTCGCTGGTTACTCCGTGGTTCTGGCCTTCGCGTTCATGGCGATGTTCAAATATAAACACGTTCGTGTCCCGACAGGTACACAGACGGTTAGCCACTAATTACGCAAAGAAAAACGGGTCGCCAGAAGGCGACCCGTTTTTTTTATTCTTACTTCAACACATAACCGTACAACCGTTTCATGCCATCCGCATCGGTTTCGCTATAAACACCTTGCAGCTCCGGCGAAAATCCCGGCAACAAATTCACCCCTTCTTCCAGTGCAAGGAAATAACGTTGAACCGCCCCACCCCAGACTTCCCCGGGTACCACGCAAAGCACGCCAGGTGGATAAGGCAACGCCCCTTCTGCCGCAATTCGCCCTTCGGCATCACGAATCCGCACCAACTCCACGTCACCGCGAATATAAGCGCTATGCGCATCCTGGGGGTTCATCACCACTGACGGGAAACTCTGCTGGCGGAACATCGCTTTTTGTAGGTCTTTGACGTCGAAACTGACATACAGATCGTGCATCTCCTGACACAACTGGCGCAGGGTGTAGTCGCGATAGCGCACCGGATATTTGTTATAAACGCTCGGCAACACCTCAGCCAGCGGCGAGTCATCCTCAATATGCTGTTCAAATTGCGCCAGCATCGCCACCAGTTGTGCCAGCTTCTCGTGGCTTTCCGCCGGAGTTAATAAGAACAGAATGGAGTTGAGATCGCACTTCTCCGGCACAATGCCGTTCTCACGCAGATAGTGCGCCAGAATCGTCGCCGGAACGCCAAAGTCGCTATATTCGCCGGTTTCGGCATCGATACCTGGTGTAGTGAGTAACAGCTTGCACGGATCAACAAAATACTGATCCGCGGCATATCCTTCAAAGCCGTGCCACTTCGCCCCCGGCTCAAAACTGAAAAAACGGCGGTCGCTGGCTAACACTGATGTCGGATAATCCTGCCACAATTTGCCATCAACAACGGGCGGGATAAACGGGCGGAACAGCTTACAGCGCGCAAGAATAGCCTTGCGCGACTCAATACCCAACTCAACGCACTCAGCCCACAGCCGACGCCCACTCTCCCCTTCATGAATTTTGGCGTTAACATCCAGTGCAGCAAACAGCGGATAGAAAGGGCTGGTAGAAGCATGGAGCATAAAGGCGTTATTCAACCGCTTATGCGGGCAAAAACGCGCCTGTCCGCGGATATGGTTATCTTTTTTATGGATCTGCGACGTCTGTGAGAATCCCGCCTGCTGTTTGTGCACCGACTGAGTCACAAAGATCCCTGGATCGTTTTCGTTAAGTTCTAACAGCAGCGGCGAGCTATCCGCCATCATCGGGATAAACTGTTCGTAACCGACCCACGCGGAATCAAACAGAATGTAATCACACAGATGCCCAATGGTATCGATCACCTGACGGGCGTTATAGACAGTGCCGTCATAGGTTCCCAGCTGAATAATCGCCAGGCGAAACGGGCGCGGCAGGTCGGCTTTTTCTGGCGCAACGTCGCGAATTTGCTGGCGCAGATACTCTTCATTAAAACAGTGCGCATCAATACCGCCAATGAAACCAAACGGGTTGCGTGAAGCTTCCAGATAGACCGGCGTCGCCCCCGCCTGAATCAGCGCGCCGTGATGATTCGACTTATGGTTGTTACGGTCGAAGAGCACCAGATCGCCACGCGTTAATAGCGCATTCGTCACCACTTTATTCGCTGCCGATGTGCCGTTCAGTACAAAATAGGTTTTATCGGCATGAAAGACTTTGGCTGCGAATTTCTGCGCATCTTTCGCCGATCCTTCATGAATAAGCAGATCGCCCAATTTTACGTCAGCATTACACATATCGGCGCGAAAGACGTTCTCACCAAAGAAATCGTAAAAATGGCGTCCGGCAGGATGCTTTTTAAAAAACGCACCATGTTGATGCCCAGGGCAAGCAAAGGTGCTGTTGCCCATCTCAACGTACTGCGTCAGCGTGTCATAAAACGGTGGCAGCAAATTCTCTTCATACTGACAGGCTGCGGATTCCAGCTCCAGCCAATGCTGCTCGTTGCCGTTGATTACCGCCGTAACGCCCGCAGGTAATTCAACAGCATGTTCGGAATACAAAAACACCGGTAGATGAAAACCGGTGCGCTTAAGCAACGTAAGAATGCCACTGCGACTATCCGCAGCGGTAATGACGACTGCCGCGACGTCCGTAAAATCAGTATCTCCCAACGCCACCACGCGGCGATGAGTAGAAAGTCGGGATACCAGTTCACTACTGGCGGCAATATTCATTGATTTCATAAGCGCAAAACCCGTTTCGGGGAAGTAAGAATACCGGACAAGGTGTAAAACCCTGCCCCATGAGATATGGGTCAAACTGGTCACCAGCTCCGACCGCCAGACATCAGTAAAAGCAGAAACGCTCTGATTTTACTGTTGTCCTGCAGTGAACGTGCGTTAACTTCACCGCATGAGCAGTAGCATAAAAAGAGAAGGGTTTCGCGCGAAACGGCGATAAGCGAGAGAATGTAAGGAGATGGCGTGCATCGGGCAAACTCCGTACAGAGAGGAGAAAATTCGCGCAATCATGGCACCTTTCGCTAAGACGTGCAAGCCAGGACTTTGCGACCAGACAAGCCATCAACAAGGCAAAAAGTTCATAATAAGAAAATCAAACAATACAGTTAACAGGAACTCTTGTGGTCATCGGCCCTTTTATCAACGCAAGTGCAGTATTACTGGGTGGCTTGCTCGGTGCACTGCTTAGCCAACGCTTACCGGAACGTATCCGCGTCTCCATGACATCAATTTTTGGTCTGGCATCGCTGGGGATTGGTATTTTACTGGTGGTGAAATGCGCCAACCTTCCAGCGATGGTTTTAGCAACCTTACTCGGAGCATTAATCGGCGAAATTTGTCTGCTGGAGAAAGGCGTCAATACAGCGGTCGCCAAAGCACAAAATCTGTTTCGTCACTCACGTAAGAAGCCAGCGCATGAATCTTTTATTCAGAATTATGTCGCGATTATTGTCCTGTTTTGCGCCAGCGGCACCGGGATCTTCGGGGCGATGAACGAAGGGATGACCGGCGATCCGAGTATTTTAATCGCCAAGTCATTTCTTGATTTCTTTACGGCGATGACCTTCGCCTGCTCGCTGGGTATTGCGGTATCGGTGATTAGTATCCCATTACTGATCATCCAGTTAACGCTGGCGTGGGCTGCCGCGCTGATTTTACCGCTGACCACACCGTCGATGATGGCAGACTTCAGCGCCGTAGGCGGTTTATTGCTGCTGGCAACCGGATTACGCATCTGTGGCATTAAAATGTTCCCGGTGGTCAACATGCTTCCAGCACTCCTTCTGGCAATGCCGCTTTCCGCCGCCTGGACCGCCTGGTTTGCCTGACAATGCGTGCAATATCGGCAAAGTGATGATAGATTGTGCAGTCTGCAGTAAATTGAAGAAATTTGATTGACGAGACGAGGCGAATCAGGTTTAATGCGCCCCGTTGCCCGGATAGCTCAGTCGGTAGAGCAGGGGATTGAAAATCCCCGTGTCCTTGGTTCGATTCCGAGTCCGGGCACCACTATTCATAAGGCCTCGCTGCAAAGCGGGGCTTTTTCACTTTCTGGCTACGGTAGATTTCTGGCCATTGCAAAGCATTATCTATTGGCTGGTTTTTTTCGCCTTTTCACGGATGTTCGTGACGTTTATACACCTCAGTACCCTCTGATATACCTTCTCTCTGCTGTCTGAAAACAAGAAATTCAATAGGTTAATAATTTATGCGTTTGTCCATCTAAAGGCGACAGTTGCCACAGTATCTAAACTGACTGATGCAAAGTCCCTCTAAGGGTACGGGCCTGAGCCAGCAAATCCTGACCGGACGTGATCCGCCCGATGGCCGGGGCATCGTTGTGACTGGCAGCCGAAGGGGTTTCGCTGGTACTGGCATTCTGCGGTACCACCGCATCCACACCTCCCGCTTTCTGCAGACGGCTTTCCAGCGCACTATAAAGCGCATTGAGTTCGGGACGGGTTTCATCCGGCTCATTCTCAATAAGCTGTGATATCAGCAGCAGCGCACCAGTGGTTCGCATCGCATCGATCCTGACCACTTCCGGGTACCCACGGTGTCAGATGTGAATGAGAAGCGGTCATTAGATCTGCAAACCCATCATTCCAGTGCCCGTAATCACAGAACACGTTTGATGTCTGGCAGGCTATCGTTTGTGTTTCGAGGAACAACCCCATACCGATTTATTGACGAAAAAGCGGTGGGTACGGAATTGCTTACGCAGCAGAGACAGAAAAGGCTCAATAATAACCTGGTACGTCGCCTGGTCACGTGAGCCACTGATTCGCTTAAAATTCGTCACCACACCATGCACTACCTTTTGCCCGGTCAGCCCCATCAAAGGCCCGGTTCCCATGGTCAGCGTGGCAGATTTGGTCAACAGTTGCGCTGAACTGATATTCTGATCGCTGCTGGTAAAGATGATGTCGTAGTGGTAAAGCTCACTCATGAACTCCTTACCGTTAAACTCTTCCACATCCAGTGATGCTGTGCAGGACGGAATATCCAGACGGTAGCGGTTCAGTCCGCCTTCGGTTAGTCGCGGTTCTTGTAGTAGGACAGCGGAATGAAGCCAAGGTTAGCGAATTCAAATTCGCGGGTTTCCGGGATCATCACTTCTGACGGGATCTTCACCTGGTTGCCGGTGCCCAGATCGTACAGATGGATTGGCAGATCCTGGACGGCACCACCGGCCTGCGGGCCACGGATTTGTACACACCAGCCGTTGTTGATGAAGCTGCGTACCATGTTGGATGCAAAGGCAAACGAGGCGTTGGTCCACAGATATTTATCGTGATCGGGGCCTTTCACTTCTTCCACGTAGTTGAAGCTACGAACCGGCACAGTGTCCGGGCCATACGGCAGACGCCCCAGCACGCGCGGCATCACCAGACCGATATAACGGGCATCATCCGTTTCACGGAAGGATTTCCACTTAATGTATTCAGCACGGTCAAAGTAGTTACCAATATCTTTTATGGCCGCCACTTCCTCCATCGAATCCTTTAGGAAGAATTTCGGGCCCGCAGAGCCGATAAACGGCATATGTGCTGCGGCAGACACTTTTGAAATGTTGCGCAGCAGGGCAACATCCTGTGCAGACGCATCAAATTCGTAAGCGGAAATCAGCGCAGCGATAGGCTCTCCACCCGGTGTGTCATACTCATCGATATATGTATGTTTATAGAGTCCGCTCTGGATGATTTCCGGGCTATCTTCGAAGTCCTGACGCAGATCTTCTTTTGACATATCCAGCAGTTCAACCTTCACGTTCTGGCGGAAATCTGTTTTGTCGACCAGCGATTTCACGCCGCGCCACAGGCTCTCCACCGCCTGGAATTCTTCGCTATGCATTACCGCATCCAGCTGGCGACTAATCTGGTAGTCCAGCTCCGCGATATGATGGTCAATCAGGTTTTTGTCGAGTTTTTCAACCTTTGAGCCCGATTTTGTCAGGCACTCCAGAAACACCTGCATCCCCGCCGTTAAACGTTCATCAGCGGTCGCATCTGACATCGCCTGCGCGTCCTGCCAGATATCCAGCGCGCTCAGTTCAGACACCGGGTTAAGATTAATTTTTTCAAACAGGGACGCATAAACCCCGCCTGCAGCAGGACGTTCCAGCACAACGCTTGCGCCAGCCGCGGCGTTTTCATTTTTTACAGACATGAGCATTCCTTGGTTAATCCGTGATTACCGGGTGACGGTTAGGAGTGTTTTGGGGCCAGGGCTGAAAGTTCGGCTCTGAGTTCTGCGCTTAATGCCGGGTCGAGCAGAATTTTTTCCAGTTCCTTTCGGAAAGCCTGATTGTCCAGCAAGTTCGCTTTTAAATCGCGAAGCAGGTTACGCATAGAAAGCATTGCCTTCAGCTGAGGAATTTGCCGGGAAACCTGCTCAGGGGTGAAATCCTTCATGCTCTGGAATATCAGAGAGATGTTGTCTTCGCTACCATCATCAGCAAGTGTGTTTTTAACGGTCAGATTAACTTTTGGGGAATATTCGGAGAGGACTGCGTCAAAATTATTTTTGTTCAGATTTACTTTTCCGCGATCTGATAGCGGCGCAGTCTCCTGCCCATTACTGAAGTCTCCCGCCACCAGTAATTTCAGGGGAAGCTCAGTTTTCTTGCTGGCCCCCCCCCCGTATGCAGGTCAAGTTTTAGATTAATACGTGCCTTTGGCACTTCATTCTGGAAACTATCAGCCATCTCATCATCCCTCGTTTTATCGCTGTGCGCTCATTTAAAACCATATTTCATTACACGCAATAATAGAACAATGATCGGCAATAGATCAAATTTACCGATCTTTAATCTCTTTTATGCGTATTATTAGGAATTTTCTACTGATCATTAATAGCAAATCGTACTGGAATGCTAGTAAAACGAACTACCACCAGCACCTAAAACAAACATTTATGTCGCAATAGTTAAATAGAATGGATAATCGGTAATAAAATGGTCCTTGAGTGATTTAGATCAACATCAGAATAATTAAAATACCCATTAATTTTTTTAAGATATGGTTTTAGATCAGAATGAGATTAAAAGGGAGAGAAAGTCATAGCCTTATTTGATGTCAGAAACCAATGCGTGGAAGTTAGAGCATTACGGAAAAAAGCCTGACATACTTAACGGGCAGGCATAGAGGTGATCTCATTGAATTTGTTAGCGCAATCAGTAGATCACAAAACTCTATGCCTGTCTTCTTTTCTGGGGACTCCTCAGCCTTATTGGGGGGATCGCTGGCCCGTTAAACTGATGGCGTTACAATAACGGTATAAGTCCCGCTATATGTTCCCAGGGGGAAAGTTTCGCTACGCTCCTTCGAGCGAAATACCACTTTTACACCATTCTGTGGATCAGGTACGTCCTGTAACGTTGGATAAACCTTGATATTTGAAAAGGGATAACTTGTCGAAACTTCAGCATTCGCATCCGGATTGAACCAGGATGTCAGTAAAGGCATAACTTTATTTTCAGGGCCGACCAACCCATTCGCTGGCGGAGCCTGGAGCGAAAGGGCAACAGAACTGGCGTTGCCAACAAACTGGAAAGGTGACGTACTGCCTTTCATATAGCCACCTTCATCTTTCAGATTGACACTGATAGATTTATTGGTGACATCCTGGCCATTAACATAAATATTAACCGCAGTACTGATTTCAGCCTGCACATCAATAGATGTTTTGACCGGTACAACAGCCTGAACCTGACTACAAAATGCTACCGACAGCACAACAGGTAAAAAAGTTAATTTCATTTTATTCTCCAGTTTAACTTTCCGGGGTTACTACTGCGGTTACCGTATCAAGTAAGCGCGAACCGGCAGCCATGCCACGAACAGCTCGGCCAGACAAATTGAATCTTACATCAAGCAATTCAGAAGTTGCCTTTCCCTGCGGCAGCTCACTTACATAAGGCTGAGAAGGGGTAACTTCGACACCAGATATATAGATTTGATAAGGAATAAACTGATGATCAACAGAGGATAGTAAATGGAACCTATTATCCTTCAGTTGAGAAGATTCAAATGTTACGCGATAAAGCATCGCCTCCTCACCTGCCTGTAATGTTTTGCTGACGCGCAGACCCACAGTCTCAGAAGCATCATGTTCCGGGCCTACCAGCCCAAGTTGAAGAGATGGCTTTTCAAATGAAGCAGCTATCGTAACCACCTGATTCTGCAAAATAGTGAGATCCAGATAAATCGGGACAATAAAACTTTCATTACCTTGCTGGGTTATTTGCAAATTACCAATTTGCTGTCTCAGGCCCCCGTCCGTTCTCATCAATGAGGAGAAATCCTGAACAGACGTCGAGTTCGTTAACTGAAGGCGCAGGATCCCATCCTTCGAAGGACTTTCGATCGTTACCGGAACGCCACAGGTATAAGAAGTATTTTCACCTGCTTGCTGAACAGACAACCGGAGATGATCCACAGCCAAAAAATCGCCCTCACAATGTCCGTTTCCTGTCGGGCTAAATAAAACAGACAGAGGCCGCCCGGCGCTGTAAGCAGCAGAGATAATATTGTCGCCACCAGAAGAAAGACCACGGGCAAGGAAGTGAACCTCTCCCTTACTTTGAGGCTGAATAATCACTTCACCACTCGCAAATACAATGCCAGGCAACAACAGTGCAATTAAACAGAACCATGAGCGCATGAATTACTCCTTAAGCAGACAATTTTCGTAAACCAGCGTTTTTCCATCCATTTCGAAGGAAAGACGTTTATTCACGTTAAGAGTTCTGCTGTTTTCCGGATAAACATTGAAATTCCCTTCCCGCATCCGGCCATCAATCACCAGTTTACGTAATTCACTTCTTACATTACCGGTTGCTTTCAAATGCCAGTTGTTTTTATCACAGCTAATCTGTATCCCCTGAGTGTGCTTACCTGACGGGAGATAACGAATTAAAACATCATATCCAATAGCAAAACGGACCTTCCCTTTTTCAAGGGCCTGTTCCGGATAACTTGGTCGTACACGCAGCCTGTATACCGTTTCATGATCAACCGGACGCATAGGCATGATGCGAATTTTCCTTTCTTCACCGAATGGAATAACCAGTTTGGTCGGTGAAAATACCAGCGCAGGGTTTTCCGTCCCCAATTCCTTTTCCATATTTTCTTTTTTATCGCCTGGGTTTTTTATGTGATAGAGATCAAGCGTAACGAATTCATATTGCTGTTTGTCTGGTTCTGGAACATCAACTTTATCATTCAGCTTAAACATAGACTTAACGGTAATATAATTATCTCTTGGCGTTTCTTCCTTTATTTCTTTTACAATAGGAAACACCTCAATAGCTTGCGCTACGGTAGAAAACCCAGCCGACAATCCTAAAAAAAGAGCCATCCATTTATTGAACTTCACAATTAACCTCACGAATTTGCATAATACCCTGCGCAAGTTTGATATTTTCATCCAGCAGTGGACAGATGAAATCACGCCCGTCTTGTTTAACTTTCACAGATTTAAGTTGTTCATTTGTCTGGAGTGTAAAATCACCAACAAATAAGCCATCAGTATCTGCCATTGCATTCCCACCAACGACCCTGGCGTTAATCAACGGTTGACCGTCAAAATAAAGGCGTCCGGTGACGGTCAGATTCCGGGTTGCGGAAAGTTTAACTTTATAAACTTGCCCTGGTTTCGCCCAGGTAGAAGTAGACTCCGTTTTCAGATTGTAATAAGCATCCATATTATTGCTGTAGAGTTGTTCAGCTTCTGGTGCGACCTTACGATACGGCTCCATAGAAAGCGTTGTTTTCTGACCACCTTTTACAATCGTTGGTGCCGAATTACGATTACGCACCTCGAAATACTGATCTTCGGGCAAATCCGTAGCATCGACAATTAGCGCGGAATCATAGTCCATGCGGCCCCATGCAAAACCATCCTCACCTATAGCAAACCCGCTGCGCTGTGATAAATACTGCTGTTGATATTTATCATCACCGAAGGCTTTTGAAATCCCGGCTGATGTATAACCCCATGAGTTATCGACAGTGACTGAAGCGCCTACATTATTTGAATCCTGCGGACCGTAAGCAACATCACCAGAAAAAGTATACTTACCACTGCGATCAAAACCTGGATTGTCCAGATCCAGAGCATAATTAGCTGTATAAATATTATTGTCCATGCCGTCATCACCAGTCTGCCCACGCAAATAAAGTGACTGGGTATGGTTATAGCTACGCTCATGCATCCCCAGTGTCACCTGGGCAAAAACGCGATCTTCGTAAGAATTGTAGGAATCATTAGCAAATGAAGTCTCAGTCATACCACGGTGATACCCCACATCAAGTCGCATATCCAGCATATCTGAAAGCGTAAAATCACGGCTCAGGTTAACATCCCATGTATTAAATCGGCTTTTATTTTTCCGACCATAATCCTGATATACAGTATTCACGCCATAGTTAATGCCAAGACCAATATTGCAGGGAAGATAAGTATTCAGTCCCAGTTGTACATAATTAAAGTCATAGGCTGGGACAATACCGAAATAACGGTAATCATCCTCGTCCCCCCGATAATGATTATCACGATAGCTAAGATTAAAACCAATACTGGAAAGGTTTTTCATCATACCAACCTGATAACCAGTGCTCCCGTCCTTACCATAAACACCATCGGAAAATAACCGTTCTGCAAACCATGTGTTTAAAGGAATATCTATGCTGGAGTTAGCATATAAATTCGAGTTATCAGCAAGGACACCACCACCGTAAGAAAATGCCGACTGAGTGGTGTAGCCAACTGAGGCACTCGCAAGACTGTTATCACTTAATTTATGGGTTGTACCACCATCGTCACATTGCCAACAATGATTATTGCTTGTGTGTAATTTAATATCACTCTGACGGGGATCGTAACGACCAATCTGCAATAAATACTCAATATCGCCAGAATGAAATGCCCCGGCGCGTTTAAAGAAGGGTTGTATTTTTTCCTCACGACTACCGTTCGTGAGCTTGGTCACCAGAAGGACATCGTATCCCCCGGCAGGCCAGGTTTGCGTATTGAGCTGCTGTAGCCCAGCAGGAAATTGCTGGATATCCATTAACCGGCCATTACGGTAAATCTCAACAGTACCTGCTGTTGGCAAATACAAGGTTACAGGCGAAGCTACACCGGTGCCAGGATCGATGTAGTTATCGGTCATATAGCCCAGCGAAACACCATCGAAGCTTGTCGCATTGTAAAAGCTGTACGCCATTGAAGGGGTGCTACCCGTCAGGTTATCATGCAGGCGTTGTCGACCTAATTTGAAGCGGTTACTGTCTTCTTCTACATAAAATGCAAGCTCATCAATATCAAAATTAATCTCGTTGGCATAACTCCAGCCACCCTTGATATAAGAATTACCGGTCAGATTAAGTGTTTCTGTTGAGTAAATGCTCAGACTGCCGCCATAGCTGTCATCAAGATAATTAAGGTTATGGCTGTGAACAAACCCACTATTATCTTTGAATCTGATGTATTTTTTCCCTGCGTCTTTGCTTTCTTTATCAAAGATAGAATCTGGAAACAGCAGTTGCAATGTTGAACTTGATTCATCAAGGTAGGCTACGATATTGTCTGCTGCAAATCCGGCCTTGCTGACGCGAGGCAACGTCCCAGAAAGGCGCTTCAATAATTCTTCTCGGGTGATCTTAAGTTGCGGCATTTCAGGCGAGAGAAGTTCCTCTGCAATGGTTTGCGGAGAAAGAAGCCGAACTTCTTTTTGATCGTACTCAATACCAATTGAACCCAGCGAATTATCCCCTAAGATAATTTCAAAAATGGCATTTTGCTTTGCATTAAAGATATCTTCAAAACCTTCCGGAAGATAAGTTTCAGCTTCTATTAACGGAGACGCACCATACACTCCCAGCCCGAAGATAATCATGCTGATTTTTATTTTTGAGTTCATAACCCCATTCTCTAATTATCAAACAACTGGCGTAATCATCAGCGTGAATGTGTTGGCATAGCTACCTTTCCTGTAAAAGCCAGCGGTTTTTTCGGAAACAAATCTTATTTTAACCCCGTTTTTAATTGTCCCCTGGGAGATATCGGAAACAACCGGTACCCTTAAAGGTAAAGTCGCATCTTTTTCGCTTTTATTAAGAATGAAGCTACCGCTCAAAATAATTTTATCATTACCACCCTTTATCTGTGGTAGGACAAACTGAGTATCTGTAAAAACAATATCAGACTGCGGTACATTGCCAACCAGATGGAAAAAAGTAGATGTTTGTTCAAATTTTTGTGAATTCCCATTTACAGGCAATGGAAAATCTATTTGATCACTAACAACTGGTTTCCCCATGTAATAAAGTACGACTTTAGCTGTGGATTCGGCAGCAATATCTAATGCAAGTTGAGAATTAGGAATACTAAATGCCGCCTGACTCCATAACAAGATGCCCACACCACAAACAGCAATAAGGTTATCAGTCATAATCTGTAAAGAGGGCCGCCGAAGCGGCCCTTCCTGGTTTGGCTTTGTTAAACTTTTGCTACTACGTTAGCGTATACAACGCCGCTGTAATTGCCCTGGCCAATAGTTGAGTAATCTGCATCAGATACAAATTTGAACACAACCGGCATTTCAGCATGAGTACCATTTGCCTTCAGGGTGTAGTCTTTTGAATCACCAGACTGTGCAAATTCCTGTGCGCCATCTGCCGTCACGGTGGAAATTTTGTAAGTCATGGTGTTAAGGACGTCACCTTGGGTGCTGGATAAAGTGAACGCACCGCCATCTGCAACAGAGCTATCATCCAGAGTAAGGGATACTTCAGGGCTGTTAACATCGTTATTCCACAGAGACAGTTGCTCAGTTTGAGCCTCCATTTTTCCGCTTGCTGCCGGAGTCAGAACAACATCCAGATCGGTGATAGGACGGCCACCTGGACCAGTGATCATCGCGCTGTCCGGCACATTTGCACTTACGTTAAATTTGGTGTCATAGCTCTGCGGTGTTGCTGCCAGAGCTGAACCAGAAATTGCAATTGCGACAATTGCGGATAATACATTCACTTTCATTTTACAAATATCTCCTGCGAGTTAATTTATCCTTTCATTGGGAAAAGTACGTCCGTGTACGATATAACAAAGCTGTTCCACACTTAAAAATCATCATCTGTTCACTCCATATAGTAGATAGCCCTATCTAATCCATTTAGTAGATAATCACTTTATTTTTGGTCCAGCTAAATTACGGAAAAATAATACCATCCTCAACGAGTTAAAGTCCTCAACTCGCCCTTACTCACTCTCAAAATTTAACAGTAAAAAGAATTTAATATCTCAAAAGATATCAATAACTATTTTTTGTCTTAGTCATCCTTTGTAATATTGTGTCCAACCTCTTCAAATACGGCACGCCGCAGATCGTCTTCCAGTTCCTGAACATTTTGAGGCAGGAAAAAATTCTTATCACCAACGCAACGCTTCCAGTCGAATGTTGGGTTGTAGTTGATACCAATAAACGATATTTTCCCAACAGAATCCTTTGTTGATATGACTTCACGAATTCGGTCACACATACCGGCGTTAATAAGCTTAGGCGTGATTTGCACCGTCTCAGGATTGTCTGTACCGTCAGAGACAATCACCATAACTTTACGCGAAGCCTTTCCTGAAGCCAGATAAGGAACGCCTAATAATACCCCGGAGCTGACCAGCGTATCGCCCTTGGCAGTCATAGACTGAATAGCGTTAATTTCAGAAGAATTACTGGTGAGTGCTACTTTGTGAGAGTTACTACCGCTCAGGCAATTACTCGAACCTCCAGCTGCAGCCAGAGGAATTTGAATATCATTTACCTTATTGGGAATTGCATTAATCGTACCGTTAATATCTATGAAGCTTTCAAAGAGCGCCAGGTTATCTAATGCAAGTACTGTTGAGGGCATTGTCCCATGAGTGACAAAGGGAAAATCACAGTATTCACCTTCTTTCCCCCCCCAACCGAAAGGAACGAAACCAACTTTGTTATCAATATTATAAGACAAAAGCTCATCTGATAACTGAAGTACGATACGTTTTAGCTCAGTCAGTTTTGTACTGCCTCCACTAAACCCTTCGTTCATAGAACCAGAGAAGTCAGTAACAAATATCACGTCCATATTTGAACGGTATTTTCGCGCAGCACCGTTATCGCCAATTGAGACTTCCTTATCGAAACTCGGGAAAAACGAAGAGGCAAACCATGATTTCTGTTCCGTTTGCCCGCTAACCCGATATTCAACATAAGTCAGATTTGTGTTGGTTGCAGATACACCGCGAAAAACTTTTACTACAGGTTGCGCCACACCCGTGTCATGTCGCATATAAGCAGCGAAATAATCGCGCGAAAGCGTATAATTGCGCGATGCGCCTTCGCCATTATCTTCCGCAGTCAATGCTAGCGCAGCCTGTTCCATCGCATCAGACAACCTTGCACGTTCTGTTATATAACGTGAACCTTCAACACCAAATGCTGCCATCCCGAGTAAAAAACCCGACATCATGACGAAGCTGATTGCGAATGCTCCTCGCCGGTCAGTGCAAAATCGCACCCATGGCCTCAGCACTGTTTGAGACAAAGACATAGTTGCTCCTTATTTTCCAAAGCCACACGCAGTTTTTCAGTTTTCTCATTAAGACAAATGAGATAAGGCAGTTCCTGCGGACGATATTTCGATATCGCCTTACCTGAAACATCACGCGAATAATTGATTACCCCTGAAAAACCTGCGCTTTTTTCATTTATATCAAATACCTGAACTTTCACTTCGTTACGCAAGGTAGCGCTAAAATAGAGCATACGATTAATATCGGAGATCAGCCGCGCCTGTACAGGCTGTGAAGTATCGACAAAAATTACAGCCCTTGATTGTGCTGCCAGTGCTGGTGACACCAGCAGCAGAAAAATAAACCAGCGCATATTAACGCAACATCACAATGGCAAAAGATGACATCAATGGCGTTTGCTCTTTAGATGTCAGCCGCGTAAACCTGAACCGCCCCGGGAATCCTGGAGACTAAACTTCCTGAGAAAGAGGTAAACAGG
>OLRU01000541.1_pt1 | contig 42575 bp, 36 predicted proteins | sample 1672961 | NCBI WGS metagenome assembly OLRU01 (sample SAMEA3136741, study PRJEB25190) | human gut metagenome | biome: human gut; feature: human-associated habitat; material: faeces | place: Austria | collected 2013
GGTAGATAGGGCAGAGGTGGAAGTGTGGCAACACATGGAGCTGACTGTTACTAATCGGGTGAGGGCTTGACCAAGAATCGCAGGAAGAATGAATCTCAAGGAAATGTCAGCATGTATGTAGTTTTGAAGATACAATGAGAAACCAGCTAACAGTTAGCTGGTTTTTTTGTATGTAAAAATATAAAAAATATTCCGAGTTTATAGATAATCCCCTTGTTGTTACGTTAATCGCAAAATTATTTAAGATTAATTTAGCGGTTAAAATAACAACAAGGGGATATTGTAATCGAAATTATTTATAAAATAATTCGATAATCTTTAATCCTACCTCTACAGCAATATCCATTCCTTCAACAGTAATGTGTTCATAAGGTCCATGATAAGCATGCCCTCCTGTTCCGAGATTCGGGCATGGGAGTCCCATAAAGCTTAACTGGGCACCGTCTGTGCCTCCGCGGATCGGGGTGATAAGCGGCGGGATATTGCATTCTTTGCATGCTGCAGTTGCATGCTCAATCAGTTCCATGCAGGTGTCGATGATTTCTTTCATATTTCGGTACTGTTCTGTGATGGTAAGTGAGACAGTTCCTTTTCCCCATTTTTCATTTAAAATTTTAGTGATGTGTTCCATAGTTTTCTTACGGACATCAAAAGTAGTTGCATTGTGGTCACGAATGATATATTCGAGAGCAGCGTGTGAGACATCTCCCTTTATGGAATAGAGATGGAAAAATCCTTCATAGTCTTCCGTATTTCTTGGTGTGTCAGCGGAAGGGAGCATGGAATTGAATTCCATGGCAACAAGTGCTGCGTTGATCATTGTATTCTTAGAAGAACCTGGATGTACGTTTACACCGGTAAATTCTACTACTGCTTTGGCAGCATTAAAGTTTTCATACTGGATTTCACCTTCTGTATCACCATCAAGTGTATAAGCAAAATCAGCTCCAAATTTTTTTATATCAAAATGGGCTGGTCCCATTCCTATTTCTTCATCCGGGGTAAATGCAATACAGAGGGGACCATGCGGAATAGTATTGTCATTGAGGGTCTCAATCATTGTCATGATCTCGGCAATTCCGGCTTTGTCATCTGCACCGAGGATGGTGGTTCCATCGGAAGTAATGAGAGTTCTGCCTTTTAATGTGGAGAGATGAGGGAACATTTTCGGGGAGAGAATTCTGCCGCTGGTTCCAAGTGCAAGGTCTTTGCCGTCATAATTCGGAGTGATAACCGGAGTAACCGGATGATCGCAGAAATCAGAGACTGTATCCATGTGAGCGATAAAGCCCAGTTTTTGGCGGGATTCATATCCTCTGGTTGCCGGAATATGTCCATAGACATAGCAATGTTCATCTACATCGGCATCTTTCACACCCAGTTCCTTTAATTCTTGAACCAGCAGTCTGGCAAGGTCAAACTGATATTGTGTAGATGGGGAAGTACCGGTTTCTTCACTGCTTGGAGTGAATACTTTTACATAAGATAATAGGCGTTCGTATGCTTTCATGAAAAACCTCCTGAGACCGAATTATTTGAAAAAGTTTCGGCTTTAATATAATAAGTATGTTACTGTTCACTCCATTCTCAGTAACGTAGCCCAAATTTATTCCAGATTGCCTGTGGCAATGGAATTTTGGTTTGTATGCCTCGGGATAGTGGTGTGTGAACAGTAACATAAGTATAACATGCGACTGAGATTACGTAAAAATATTTCTTGCATTTTGTAAATAGTTATGATATGATGCTGCTCAAAGAAAAGGGAGTAGCGGCCATCGTTATGAAGAACTGGACTTGTTTTTCCTATAAATGGTACATAAATGCGTCAGAACGGCAGATTAAGAATGCCCGCATTATGATATAATCGGCAAGACTTTTGTTTTAGACATTAAGAGAAGAGCTCATGTTATGTCTGAAATGAAAGTCTTTTTCTTTTCTTCAGAAATTTTTAGAAGCAAAAAATTTAATTATGTCAAATGGTGAAACGGAGGAGAAAAGTGAACGAAAAAGTAAATCCATTTAAAAAATTACAGAAGCCGGGAAAACATGTGAAACGTATTGTAATAGGAGCAGCAGGGTTGGTGATTATTGCAGGGCTTGCGGGAGATGCTACCTATCAGATCCAGGAGCAGGAACAGGCAGTATTGACAACTTTCGGAGTGCCGAAGGCAGTGGCAGAAACAGGACTGCATTTTAAGATTCCTTTTATACAGAAAGTACAGAAAGTAAATACAACGATCCAGGGATTTCCTATTGGATATAGTATGGGAGATAATTCGGTGGTTGAGAATGAGGGCATTATGATTACCTCGGATTATAACTTTATTGATGTAGATTTCTTTGTTGAGTACAGAATTTTAGAACCGGTAAAATATCTTTATAATTCAGAGGAACCGGAAGATATTCTAAAAAATATTTCTCAAAGCTGTATCCGTACAGTAATCGCAAGTTATGATGTGGATGAAGTGCTTACCACCGGAAAAGGTGAGATCCAGAGTAAGATTAAAGAAATGATCCTGAAGCAGATGGAGGAACAGGATCTGGGGATTCAGCTTGTGAATATCACAATCCAGGATTCAGAACCGCCCACACAGGAGGTTATGAAAGCATTTAAAGCAGTAGAAACTGCCAAGCAGGGAAAAGAAACTGCTTTGAATAATGCCAATAAATACAGAAACGAAAAGCTTCCGGAGGCTGAGGCAGAAGCAGACCAGATCATTCAGGATGCTGAGGCGCAGAAGCAGGTAAGGATTAATGAGGCGGAAGCTGAGGTTGCACGTTTTAATGCCATGTATGAGGAGTATGTTAAGAATCCGGAGATCACAAAGAAGCGTATGTTCTATGAGGCAATGGAAGATGTGCTGCCGGGAATGAAGATTGTGATTGATAATGGAGATGGAGTGCAGAAGGTTCTGCCGTTAGATTCTTTTACAGGGGATAGTTCAGAGAATCCGACAGAAACACTGAACACAGACCCGCAGAGTGCTCAGGATACACAAAATATAAATGATTCTGAGAACGAATAAAGAAATGACAGAAAATATTTCATATAAAAGTGTTTTGGTAAATGAAATACGAAGGATAGAGATATAATTTGGAAAGGACTAATTTATGAAAGGTAAGAAAATTGGAATATTAATTGGTGTGTCTGCAGTGGTTGTAGCTGTCGGAGCGTCGGTAACGGTAACTCAGCAAAATGAATACAAGCTGATCCGTCAGTTTGGCAAGGTTGACAGGGTGATCAGCTCATCGGGAATCAGTTTTAAGATTCCGTTTATAGAGAGTACACAGTCATTGCCAAAGGAAACACTGCTGTATGATCTGGCAGCATCTGATGTAATTACAAAAGATAAGAAAACAATGATCAGCGACAGCTATGTTCTCTGGAAAATCAGCGACCCGCTTAAATTTGCACAGACATTAAACTCTTCTGTGGAAAGCGGCGAAAGCCGAATTAATACTGCTGTGTATAATGCTACCAAAAATGCGATCAGCAGTATGTCACAGGATCAGGTGATCACAAGTCGTGACGGAGAACTGTCTGATATGGTCATGGAGGCAATAGGAACAAACATGGATCAGTATGGAATCGAACTTCTCAAATTCGAAACCAAGCAGCTGGACCTGCCGGATGATAATAAGGAAGCTGTATATGAACGAATGATTTCTGAACGAGATAATATTGCAGCGACTTACAAGGCAGAGGGAAACTCTGAAGCAAAGGTGATTCGAAATAAAACCGACAAAGAAGTAGCAATCCAGATTTCTGATGCTAAAAAACAGGCAGAGATCCTGGGGGCGGAAGGGGAGCAGGAATATATGAAAATTCTTGCGCAGGCTTATGGAGAAGAGGACAGAAGTGAGTTTTATTCATTTGTGAGAAGCCTGGATGCGCTGAAGACATCTATGAAAGGTGAGGACAAAACAGTGATACTGTCTGCAGATTCACCGATCGCTCAGATCTTTGAAGGAAAATAAAAGAAAGTAACAATAATACACTCTAATTTTTCACCAGATAAATGGAAGATAGACATAGAAGATAAGGAATGTTATAATTTTTTTACAAAGAAATCCTGAAGCAGAAAATGTACGTACAATCTGGAAATAATATACAGAGAAAACGGAGGGGTAGAAAATGCTGACATGTATCAGATCAAAACGGCAGAGAGATGCAGCGGAGTATGCTTTACGAACTATTCAGTCATCATGCATAAGGCCTTATATTAAGACAATATATCTGTATGGCAGCTGTGCACGGGGAGAAGAGAAATATAGCAGTGATGTTGATCTGTTTCTGGAACTGTCAGAGTCATTCCGCTCCCGGCCGGAACTTAAAAAATATCTTTATCTTCTAAAATCAGAAGTATCCTCTGAGGAATTGGATGATGCAGAAACGGATCTGAAAATTGTAGTTGGCGATGATTGGAAAAGGAACAAAATGCTGTATTATACAAATGTGCGAAAGGAGGGAATTCAGATATGGCCTTAAATAGTTATTTTGATTTTGCAGAAAACGATTTTCGATATTTTAAGGCTTCTTATGATGCGGGGATAGTGGCAAATATGATGGGGGCCATGGCACAGGGAATATGCGAAAAATATATGAAGCATCTGATCTCAGAATACTATAAACCGGATGATGCTATGCAACAGAAAGATTTTGAAAATATTTTGCGTACACATAGTCTGAACAGACTGATGAAATTTCTAAAAGCAAATATGGGAGCAGAGTTTTCAAAAAATACGCAGACACATATGAGAATGATAGATGGTTTTTATTTTTCAACTAGATATCCTGGTGACGATAGCATAGAGATAGATGGTGATGATGTGGAAACCTGTAATGATGCGATAGAATTGTGCAGAAAAGAAGTTTTAGGGTTAGAACGAAAGTTAAAAAAGGATGAGGTATAAACAGAAATCACACAAGAATTGGAAAATGGTATTCTGAAACCAGAAAACAGCTATGAGAAACTGACAGATGAAACAGGCATCTTACGGAAAGCATTTTTCAAACACGCTCCAGGGATGCTGCCAGAAGATTTATAGTTGTCTGAAAAAGCAAATCAATCGTTACTGTTCACTCCGTTCACAGTAACGTAGCCAAAATTCATTCCAGATTGCCTGCGGCAATGGAATTTTGGCTTGTATGTCTCGGGATTTTGGCATATTTATGCCAAAACACCTCGCGGGATAGTGGTGTGTGAACAGTAACAATCAATCAGTTTGTATAAAAAAAAGAAACACAGAATTGGCTTGACAGTAACGCAGAATTGTTCATATAATACAAATTAGCCAAAACTAACCTGCTGATATAAGGTACTTGGAGAGAAAATTATTATAGAATAATTCAGGTGGGATCAAAATGAGAAAACTGATGCAAACTGATTTTGAAGAAATAAAGGAAACGAATATTCAGCTTCCATCTTCACGACGTGAGATTGAGGAAGACATGTTAGAGCAGATTTGTCTGATCGCGAATGCAGGAGCAGAGATTACGGTTGAGGAGTTATGCGGCCGTATGAATATGAGCAGAAGAGAAGTTAATTTTTGTCTGAAACAATTAAAAAATCATGGATATGTTGTCGGGGAGAAAGAGACGTATACAGGATTACAGGGGAAAGAAGCTGAATCAGGGATTTTTCTCACAGAGCTTGGGAAGATTACAGGTGAGGAATTTCAATATCGTCATGAAATTCTGAGGCAGTTTCTGCAGTTTGTGGGTGTTTCAGAGGAGAAGGCAGAAGAGGATGCCTGTCGTATGGAGCATGTGATCAGTGAGGAGACGGTTCAGCAGATTTGCAATTTTGTGGATTATGGAGATACTTTTGAGAGGATTTTGAAGCAGTCGGATCTGCGTAGCTGGTACCGGCCGGGGAGTTATCAGTTTCTTATGGGAATCTACCAGATAGAGAAGACGTATCCGAGAAGATTTGCCAGGGAATTTAAACATTTTTCTGAGAATATCCGGCTGCATGTTACAGAAGATGAGAGCAGTTTTGAACTGATCAAAAGGGAAGGTGAGGCTTCAGCTCAGAATTTATGGTACAAAGATCCGGAACAGGGATGGATACAGGCGGAAGAGAGAATGGGAAATCCCCGGATACCATCTGGTGCATTTAAGTTTCTAACCCGATGTCAGGATCCGATCATAGAGGGAGTCGCGCTGATTGCGTTTACGAGAAAAGGTGAGAAGCCTGTTGACTGGAACAGCCGGGAACTTGATGTACATATCTGGAAGTCGGAGGATAAGGGGCATGAATAAACAGGATAGTGTGGATCTTCTGCATCCCTCAATGCTTCAGATCCAGTATCTTATGGAACTGGAAAAGGTGGGGAAAAAGCGTGGAAGTGTTACAATGATCGCAGACATCTGTGGGGTGAGTCATGGACCGGTCAGTCGTTTCTTTAAAGAGTGCATGGAGAGAGGATATCTGACGGAGAAATATGAGTTTACTGCCGAGGGAACGCATGCCTTACTGATTTACAAGAAACTTCTGCGGGATGTGAAACTGTATCTGAAAGCAATGAATATTCCGGAAAAAGAGATTCCTGAGAAAATGCGGCAGTTGATTGAGAATGTAGATTATGATCTGCTCAGGAATATGATAAGGAATGGGAGGCAGACTGCAGAGCATATAGAGAAACAGGATAAGAGTCAGGAAGATGCCAGAGATAGTCAGCACAGCAGGGAGTCGAATGCATATTTTATTGAGAAAATATTGGAGAAAGGAAAGTTTCAGGTTGGGATTGCGGTTCATCAGATGAGCAGAAACAGTGAAACCAGGATTTCCATGGCTCATCAGGGATTTGAGCATCTTGCACTTATTCGAAATAATACACGCGGAAGCTGGCTGGAGCTGACAATCCGGGAGGTTAACGGACGATCCAGGATTGATGGAACCAAGATGTGGGGACATATTTCTTCTTTGAAATATGAGAAGCAGGGACAGCTTTATGAAGCGGTTATAAAGGACGGACATCTGAGAATTCCGCTCAGTGCCTGTCATTTTTTCCGTGGGAGGATGGGAAATGTAAAGGGCACAGTTCACATTACTGTTGCCTGTAATATTGGAAACGCACATATGCCGGAGAGTACAGCAGTGCTGACATTCTGGATGTAGGATTAAAGGTCGAAATGAAGAAAGTTCGGCCTTTTTATTATGCACAATTATGACAAAAAGCTGATTTTACAGGTATTTCAGAAATTCATAAACCGTTCTCATAAGGAACGAAACTGCAAAAATTAGTTGACGCTAATCCAATAGTACTGATACAATGACCTGACGGTTAGCAATAGATAACCAGATAGAGAAAAGGATGGAGAAAATTATGAAACATACACTCAAAATCTTTTGGATGACACTGGGATTTTTGTGTCTTGGGCTTGGGACGGTGGGGATTGTACTGCCAATCCTGCCCACAGTTCCATTTTATATGGCAACGTTATTCTTTTTTGCCAATAGTTCAGAGAAGCTTCATTCATGGTTTCTTGGAACAAATTTATATAGGAAACATCTTGACAGTTTTGTGCAGAAAAGAGCCATGACCATGGGAACAAAACTCCGCATCATGGGAACGGTAACTGTAATCATGGGCATAGGATTTTTATGTATGAAAAATGTGCCGATTGGCAGAATCTGTCTGATCGTGGTCTGGATCTGCCATGTATTGTATTTTTTCTTGAGAGTAAAAACAGAAAAAGAAATACTGGAAGGTGCAGAATAACATGAACAAAGTGGAAAAGAAACGTCAGAGAGAGCAGCACGTTGTGGAAGAAATGATCCAACTGTACTGCCGGAAAAATCATTCCAAAGAAGAACGTCAGGGCAGAAAGATGTGCCCTGTCTGTCAGGAACTTTCCGATTACGCAAAGCTTAGAAGCCAGAAATGTCCGTTTATGGAGCAGAAGACATTCTGTGCAAACTGTAAGGTACACTGTTATAAACCGGAGAAGAGAGAACAGATCTGTCAGGTAATGAGATTCTCGGGACCGAGGATGATTTTGTATCATCCGTTTTTGGCAGTCTGGCATCTGATTTGCAGCAAAAAAGAAAAGAGGAACTTATGATAAAAACAAGACTGGTGGGATTATTATCCCATGCGAAAAAATATATTGTATATACGATTCTATGGCAGTGGGCAGCACTTCTGTCGCAGGTGCTGGCAGTTTTTTCAATCGCAGATTTACTGGAAAAAGTTGTATATCAGAATGTGACAGCAGCAGTCGTTGAACGCACAGTAATTGCGCTGATTCTGGTAGTGATCATTAGATTTATCTGTGAGAGAATGGGGGCAAGATCATCTTATCTGGCCTGTGTGGATGTGAAGCGTATCCTGCGTGAAAAGATTTATGAAAAGATGCTGAAGCTTGGAGCATCCTATAATGAACAGGTATCTTCTTCAGAGGTGGTTCAGGTATCAACGGAAGGTGTGGAGCAACTGGAAACTTATTTCGGAAAATATCTTCCGCAGTTATTTTATAGTCTGATCGCACCGGTGACACTGTTTGTCATTCTCAGCAGAGTGAGCCTGAAAGCCAGTATAATCCTTCTGATCTGCGTACCGCTGATCCCGGTTTCCATTGTGGCAGTACAGAAAATTGCGAAGAAGTTATTGGATAAATACTGGAGCATTTATACTGGTCTTGGAGATTCTTTCCTGGAAAATCTGCAGGGACTGACAACTCTGAAAATTTATCAGGCAGATCAGCAGAAAGCAGATGAGATGGATATGGAATCTCAGAACTTCCGCAGAATCACCATGAAAGTTCTGACCATGCAGCTAAATTCTACCAGCGTGATGGACATTGTGGCATATGGCGGAGCAGCAATTGGTATGGCAGTGGCAGTATCTGAATTTCTGAAAGGAAATATCAGCATTTCCGGAACTTTATGTATAGTTCTTCTGGCAAGTGAATTCTTTCTGCCATTAAGACTTTTGGGATCTTTTTTTCATATTGCAATGAATGGTATGGCGGCAAGTGACAAGATTTTTAAAATATTAGATTTACCGGAACCACAGACAGGAGAGAAGATTTTGCCTGAAGGATCATTGGATATTTCTTTTAAGAATGTACATTTCGCATATGAAGAAGATAGAGAGATTTTAAAAGGAATCGATCTGTACCTTCCGGCGGGAAGTTTTGTGTCTCTGGTAGGAGAATCCGGATGCGGAAAGAGTACGATCGCAGGGATCATTTCTGCAAAGAACAGAGGATTTACCGGAGAGATTACTATTGGCGGTGTGCCGCTTTCCCAGGTGAAAGAAACAGATCTGATGAGACATGTGATACTGGTCCGCCACAACAGTTATCTGTTTAAGGGAACAGTGGAAGAGAATCTTAGAATGGCAAAACCGGATGCAACAGAAGCGGAAATGGAGGAAGTTCTTGTTAAGGTAAATCTCCTGGGATTTCTGCAGACTCAGGACGGACTGCAGACAAAACTTCTGGAAAAAGCCGGCAACCTGTCCGGCGGGCAATGCCAGAGGCTGGCGATTGCCAGAGCATTACTGAGAGACTCGTCAGTATATATTTTTGATGAGGCTGCTTCCAATATTGATGTGGAAAGTGAAGAACTGATCATGGATGTGATACACCAGCTTGCAAGAACAAAGACAGTGCTTCTGATCTCACATCGACTGGCAAATGTGGTAAATTCCGACCAGATTTATTTCCTGAAAGACGGGGAAATAAGAGAAAGTGGAAAACATGAAGAGCTGATGCAATTGAATGGTGAATACAGACATCTGTATGACAGCCAGATGGCATTGGAGAGCTATGGAAAGGAGAAAACTGTGGATGTCTGATACAAATAAAAAAAGTATGCAGAAAAGTACAGTACAAAAGAAGATGGTGAATGAAAGCACAACATCATGCGGAGCGGACACAACGAAAAAACGCAGAAGTGCTATCTCAATTATGGGAAGTCTGATCGGTCTGGTGAAACCATTGCTTCATATCATGCTGGCAGCGATCATCCTGGGAACAGCCGGATATCTCTGTGCTATTTTTCTGTCTATTCTTGCAGGGCAGGTAATTGTACATGGGCTTATAGCAGGAGGTGCAGGAAGTGTAAAAACAATCATAACTGTAATGATCATCATAGCAGTCCTCCGCGGAATTTTGCATTATGCAGAACAATATTGCAATCATTTTATTGCATTCAAACTTCTGGCAATCATCCGTCACAAAGTATTTGCAGCCCTGCGAAAACTCTGTCCTGCGAAGCTGGAAGGACGGGACAAGGGAAATCTGATCTCTATCATTACAACAGACATCGAACTTCTGGAAGTGTTTTATGCACATACAATATCACCGATTGCCATTGCAACCCTGACTTCCCTGGTCATGGTAGTATTTATCGGAAGATATCACTGGATGGCAGGACTTCTTGCGCTGGCCGCTTATCTGATCGTGGGAGTTGTGATCCCTATGTGGAACGGCAGACGTGGAAGTCAGATGGGAATGGAATTCCGTACAAACTTCGGGGAACTGAACAGCTTTGTATTAGATTCCCTTCGTGGTCTGGATGAAACAATCCAGTACGATCAGGGGGAGAAACGAAAAGAACAGATGTCTGAGCGCTCCCGAAGTCTTGCGGGAATGCAGGAGAAATTAAGTAAAATGGAAGGTGCTCAGAGATCATTTACAAATCTGGTGATTCTGTTGGCATCCTTTGGAATGTTGGCACTGACTGTATGGCTTTACGAAAAAGGAGAGATTGGATTCGAGGGAATCCTTATCTGTACCATTGCAATGATGGGTTCATTTGGACCAGTGGTAGCGTTATCCAGTCTGTCCAACAATCTGAATCAGACACTGGCCAGTGGTGAGAGAGTTCTGTCTTTACTGGAAGAAACACCGATGGTGGAAGAAATTCCGGAAGATATGCATATAAAAACGGTATCCGAAAATTTTTCAGGTGCAGAAGCAAAGAATGTCACCTTTGCCTATGAAAATGAAACAATCTTGGATGATTATTCCCTGAAACTGGAGCCAGGCAAGATTACCGGCATCCACGGAGCCAGTGGTTCCGGTAAATCTACACTTCTGAAACTGCTCATGCGTTTCTGGGATGTAAATCAGGGAAGAGTATCTGTAGACGGTGAAGACGTAAGAAAAATCCCAACCAGATATCTGCGTGACATGGAAAGCTATGTAACACAGGAAACTCACCTGTTTCACGACTCCATTGCTAACAACATTGCGGTAGGCAGCCCGGGAGCTTCCAGAGAGGCAATCATCGAAGCAGCAAAGAAAGCATCCATTCATGATTTCATTATGGAACTTCCGAAAGGCTACGACACAGAAGTGGGCGAACTGGGAGATACCTTATCCGGCGGCGAGAAACAGAGAATCGGAATCGCAAGGGCGTTCTTACATGACAGTCCGCTGATTCTTATGGATGAGCCAACTTCAAATCTGGATTCCCTGAATGAAGGAATCATCCTGAAATCATTGCGAGAGGCTTCAGAGAAAAAGACTGTAGTACTTGTATCACACAGAAAATCTACTATGAATATCGTTGATACTGTATTCGAAATGAAAGATGGCAGGATTTCGTGAGCCTGATATCAGAGAATAGAAAAGAGGCTGTTGCACTAATTGCTTATGTGGTGTGACAGCCTTGTGTATTGTGAACTGAAAATTTGTTACCGAAATGTAAGGAATAAATTTTTAAAGCAGTGTTGATGTGTCGAAAATTATTGATTGACGGAACAGCATGTGTTTGTTACACTGAATTTACATATCCGAGTTCAAGACCAGTCGGTCATCTATTTCCTTTTATGAAAGCATGTACGAAAGATAAGGAGTATCCTATTTATGATATTTGTGCAAATTGGGTATTCAAACATTGTTACTGTATGTTAGAATAAAAGCGAGGTATCTAATGAATAATACGATATTTGATGATGTATTTCGTACAATGATTGAGAAAATGCCATATCTGGCAGTACCTTTGATTAATGAAGTGTTCCATACTTCTTATCCGGAGAATGTACCGATTGTGCAGCTGCGCAATGAACATCAGCAGGAAAACGGAGAGATTATCACGGATTCCTGTTTAAAGATTGCTGGTAAATTGTATCATATTGAATGTCAAAGTGTAGACGATACAACTATGGCAATTCGTATGATAGAATATGATTTCTCCATAGCAATCGAAAATGCACAGAAACAGGGACGCAAATACAGGATGGATTTTCCAAAGTCCTGCGTATTATATTTGAGAAGCGGAAAGAATACGCCGGATTTTCTGGAGATAGAGATGGTGCTTCCGGATGAGAACATAGTACATTATCGGGTTCCGACAATGAAACTGGAGACATATACGAGAGACAGTATTTTTGAAAAAAATTTACTGATGCTTCTGCCGTTTTATATTATGCGATATGAAAAGGATATTCATGAAATGAGTGAGAATCCGGAAATGTTCCAGAGTTTGCTAAATGACTATGAGGAAATCCGGATAAATCTGGAAAGAGAACTTTCAGGAGCAGATAAGACGGCTTTATACATGAATTTAAATAAACTGATCATAAAAATAGCGGACTATATATGTCAGAATGAAAAGACAGTCCGGAAAGGAATAGGTGAGATTATGGGTGGAAAAGTTCTTGAACTGGAATCTGAAAGGCTTGAACGGCTTCAAAAAGAGGCGGAAGCAGAGGCAAAAGCAATTGGAGAAGCAAGGGGCAGAGCAATTGGAGAAGCAAAGGGCAGAGCAATTGGAGAAGCAATCGGCGAAGAACGGTTAAGCACTTTGCTTAATCGTTTGATTATGGATGGAAGAAGTGCAGAAATACAGTCTGTTGTGACAAACGCAGAGACTCGAAAACGGTTATATAAGGAATATGGAATTCTGTCAGAATAGATATTAAATAAAACTATAGTATTACTTTTTATATGTGAGTTAAGGGATGAAATTTTAGAGATAAAATGAAACTTGACGAACGATATGAATGTGGATATAATAGGTTCAGAAATAAAAAAATTGGAATTTTTAACCGGATTTGACCGGCCCTGATATCGCTAAGGAGGAACATGTTATCATGAAAATCGGAAATGATATTTATTATGTAGGTGTAAATGATCATCAGATAGATCTGTTTGAAGGTCAGTATGTAGTGCCAAACGGTATGTCCTATAACTCATATGTGATCATGGATGAAAAGATTGCAGTTATGGATACCGTAGATGCTAATTTCAAAGATGAATGGCTTGAAAATGTAGCCAAAGTCCTGGACGGTGCGAAACCGGATTATCTGGTAGTACAGCATATGGAGCCGGATCATGCCGCAAATATCGAGAACTTCATGAAAGCATATCCTGACACAACCGTAGTTGCAAATACCAAGACCTTCACTATGATGGGAAATTTCTTCAGAAACCTGAATCTGGACGGAAAGAAACTGGTGGTTGCAAACGGTGACAGCCTGACACTTGGAAAACATGTGCTGACTTTCGTATTTGCACCAATGGTTCACTGGCCGGAGGTTATGGTTACATATGACAGTACTGATAAGGTTCTGTTCTCAGCAGACGGTTTCGGTAAATTCGGAGCACTTGACGTAGAAGAAGACTGGGACTGCGAAGCTCGCCGTTACTATATCGGAATCGTTGGAAAATACGGTGCACAGGTTCAGAAGCTTCTGAAAGCTGCCGCAACTCTGGATATCCAGACAATCTGTCCGCTTCATGGTCCAATCCTCACAGAGAACTTGGGACATTACCTTGAGAAATATGATATCTGGTCCTCCTACAAAGTAGAGAGCGAAGGTGTTGTGATCGCCTATACATCTGTTTACGGAAACACAAAGAAAGCAGTAGAACTTCTGGCACAGAAACTGGAAGAAAAAGGTTGCCCGAAAGTAACTGTATTTGACCTTGCAAGAGATGACATGGCAAAAGCAGTGGAAGATGCTTTCCGTTACGGCAAACTGGTACTTGCCACAATTACATACAACGGAGATATTTTCCCGTTTATGCGTACCTACATAGAGAACCTTACAGAACGCAGCTACCAGAACCGTACCATCGGTCTCATCGAAAACGGAAGCTGGGCACCTGCAGCAGCAAGAATCATGCAGGGAATGTTTGAAAAGAGTAAAAATATCACATGGCTTGAAAATAATGTAAAGATCACTTCTTCCTTAAGCGAAGCAAACGAAGCAGAGATTGAGGCCATGGCAGAGGAACTCTGCAAATAATTGATAATTGTAAACAGCAGGATCGAAAGATTCTGCTGTTTTTCAGAATAAGATAAACCCGGTTACTGAGAACGGAGTGCACAAGTAAATAAACCCGTAAGAGAAAGGCAGGAACAAAGCATGACAGTAGCAGAAGTTGTAAGGAAAATGGTAGAGTATTCCAAGGGAGATCTTCATGACATCAACCATTTCATGAAAGTATACGCATATGCAAAAACAATCGCAGAGGGCGAAAATCTGTCACCGGAGCAGCAGAAGCTGGTGGAGGTTACTGCGGTTGTCCATGATATTGCCTGCCCTCTCTGCAGAGTAAAATACGGAAATGCCAACGGTAAACATCAGGAGGAAGAAAGTGCGGCACTGATAGAGGAATTTTTTGTAGATTCAGATCTGCCGAAAGAATTTGTAGATCGTGTTTCTTATATTGTAAGTCATCATCATACAATAACCGGAATCGACGGTATTGATTATCAGATCATGATAGAGGCAGATTATCTGGTAAATGCAGATGAGAGTAATTTTTCCGGAAACAATGTGAGAAACATGCTGGAAAAAGTATTCAAAACAGAGACAGGAAAATTCCTGCTCCAGTCTATGTATCAGAAGAGATTGAATGCTGAAGAATAAAAGGAAAACATTAAGAAAGATTATGAGTGATAAAAACCGGTGCAGAAATGTGCCGTTTTTTTTTGTGGGAAAATTCAGGGCTTATAATTTGTTTGTATTACAATTATATGCGGATGAGAGGTTATAATAAATATAAAAAATCTCACACCTGAAAATTTAGTTAAAAGATATGAAACTTTTCTTTATATTTCCCCATCTAATAAGTGTAAAACAAAACAACAAAGCTTCATTCGAATGAAACATATTTGTAAAAACATAAGAGCTACTGGACATGAAGTAAACAGTAACACATAAAACTTTAAGCAAGGAGGATCAGCATTTGATACAGTTGGTAAAACGCTCCATCTCAGGAGATGCGGATGCATTTCTGGAACTGATGGAAAAGAATTCTCTGGCAATGTACAAGGTGGCAAGGGGAATCCTGGATAATGATGAGGATGCCGCAGATGCCATACAGGATACCATACTTACCTGCTTTGAAAAAATACATACACTGAAGAATCCGGAATATTTCAAAACCTGGATGATCCGTATCCTGATCAATGAATGCAATAAAATCCACAGACACTACAAAAATTTCAGCAGAGCCGAAGAACTTCCGGAAGTCCCCGGACAGGATATGTCCATTGAGGAATTTGAGTTCAAGGAAATGCTTGGAATGTTGGACGAATCCTACAGGATCATACTGGTTCTGTATTATGTAGAGGGATTTCGGATCGCAGACATTGCTTCTATATTAAATATGAATGAAAACACCGTAAAAACCAGACTGGTCAGAGCCCGTATGCAGCTAAAGCAGGAATATACTTCAGCAGAAGATAATATTCAGAAGAAGAGACTGCAGCAGAAAAAAAAGAAAAACAGAGAATTCACAGGTATAGCAGAAGGTTTGCAGAATATCAGAATGAAAATCTGAGAACAGGATCAGTAACAGCAGGAAACATAACAGTAAGTTCAAGAAAGGAATGAAGTGATCATGGCGAAGAAGTTGGATTTTGATAAAGAAAAGAATAACAGAAATGACAATGTGATAGAGGAAATCATGCAGGCAGATTTTCCGTTGCCAAAGCAGGCAGAAGATGCAAAAAACGAAGCATTTTCCAGAATCAGAGAAATGGCAGCAGCTTCTGGACATACGGAAAATACAGAGAATATGGTGCAAAGATTACAGGAGAAATCAACAGAAAAATCAACAGGAAGTTCCGGAAAGAAATCCACAGGAACAGCAAAATCGCACAAGAAATTCAAAACAGTATACAAAACAGCTTTGGGACTGACTGCAGCTGCAGCTGTATTTTCAACAGTATGTATCACAAATCCGGCATTTGCAGAGAACATCCCTCTGGTTGGAAATGTATTTAAGCAGCTCGGTAATTCCATGGGATTTTATGGCGATTATTCGAAATATGCAAAGCAGTTGACAGATTCTGCAGAAGATGGAGAGTTGGCAGATACTGATGAAAGTCAGGAGGACGGAGGTAATCCTCAAAGTGCTCAGGCTGAGGATCAGAATACAACAGAAAATAACAATGCAGATAAAACGAAAGACAATGAATCATACAGTAAAACAGTAGATGGAACAACTGTCACGCTTTCAGAAGTATACTGTAATGAAATGGCTCTGTACTTGTCCATGACAATCCATACAGAGGATAAATTTCCGGATACATTCATTACACCTGATGGAAAACCCAATATTAAGCTCAGCGAGAATTCTACAGTGAAATATGATTACATGGATGAAAAAAGTAATCTGTTCAATGCTTATCTGGATGGAAAAATGCTGGATGATAACACCTATGCAGGAGTTTTGCGTATTCCTGTAGAAGATATGACAGTGGATGAGGCAGGATGGACAAAATTTTATGAGGTGCGTAATGCATTTTTCAAAGAAAAAGGGATTGATGTAGATTCTGAGGATTTTAGTTTTGACAAGTTAGCCCAGACACTGGGAATGGATGAATACAGTGATGAGAAGCTTCCTCAGGTGGGAGGTCCGGCAATCAGCGATTATGTCAAAGACATAAAAGTACCTGACAGGTTTACCATGGAGATGGATCTGAAAGATATTGTGGGTACTCTTCCGGATGACCAGGATACCACTCCGGATATCCCTCAGGATCTGTGGGATGAATATAATCAGAAAATGGCAGAGCATGGAATCAGCACAGATGATGCAGATTATGAAAGCCTGACAGAAGAGCAGAAGAATCTGGAACATCAGTTTTTCACTGAGATGTGGAATGAGTATTATGAACGATATCCTGAGGCAAATGAAGGTAATAACAGATATAACTCATGGACACTGAAGGGTGACTGGAAGTTCAACGTAGATGTAGAGAAAAATACTTCTGATACGGTTGAAAAGGATGTAAATGTGGTGGATGAAAATGGAGACGGCGTTCTCTCCATTACGAAAACACCATTTGAAATTACTATGAAAATGCAGGATCCGGAAACAAAATATGTTGCTGTTATGCTGGATGCCAATGGAGATATACTGCCAGATGGCGGAGTGGCAAACGGTAATGCGGGCACCTATGCAATACAGGACAGGGATATTTCAACAGTATATATCTATCTTTGTGATTACTATGAGTATATGGATGAGCTGAAAGGCTACTACTGGTCCGATGACTACGAAGAAAAAGCAAAGACCAAGACCTTCAAACAGCTCCTGGATGAGCGGGCAGTTGCCGATACAGAAGTACATTTTGATACAGATAAATAATGATATAAAGCTCCTTTTTGCCCTTGATATCAGATGATAAAGTCCCGTAACTGAAACAGCATCTTCACAATTTTCTGCAGAAAGATGCTGTTTTAGTTATTTTGATAAAAAAAGGTCAGAAAAACAGTAGAATCTGAGCCGAGTTAATGTTACAATGTAGGCGTCTCAAAAAAAGAGTGCAGAAGGGAGCCAAAACAAAATGGACTACGCAAAAGAATCTTTAAAAATGCATTATGACTTAAAAGGTAAAATTGAGGTTGTATCAAGAGCCAAAGTAGATTCCAAAGATGCTTTAAGCCTTGCTTACACACCGGGTGTTGCTCAGCCTTGTCTGGAGATTCAGAAGGATGTAAACAAGAGCTATGATCTGACAAGACGTTGGAATACAGTTGCTGTTGTAACAGACGGAACCGCGGTACTTGGACTGGGAGATATCGGACCGGAAGCAGGTATGCCTGTTATGGAAGGTAAATGTGTACTCTTTAAAGAATTTGGCGGTGTAGATGCGATTCCGCTCTGCGTCCGCAGTAAAGATGTTGATGAGATCGTTAAGACAGTAAGCCTCCTGGCAGGATCCTTTGGAGGAATCAATCTTGAGGATATTTCCGCACCAAGATGCTTTGAAATCGAAAAGAAACTGAAAGAATGCTGTGATATTCCGATCTTCCATGACGATCAGCACGGAACAGCAGTGATCACACTTGCAGGTGTTATCAATGCGCTGAAACTGGTTGGCAAGAAGCTTGATGAAGTGAAGATCGTTACTTCCGGAGCAGGTGCTGCAGGTATCGCTATCATCAAACTGTTAATGTCCATGGGACTTAAAAACGTAATCATGACAGACAGAAAGGGTGCAATCTACGAAGGCAGAGAAGGATTAAACCCGATTAAAGAAGAGATGGCTAAGATTACAAACTTCAACAAAGAGAAAGGTACTCTTGCAGAAGTGATCAAAGGCGCAGACATCTTCATCGGTGTATCCGCACCTGGAACACTGACACAGGATATGGTCCGCTCAATGGCAAAAGATCCTATCATCTTTGCATGTGCAAACCCGGTACCTGAAATCTTCCCTGACGAAGCAAAAGCAGCAGGCGCAGCAGTGGTATCCACAGGACGTTCTGATTACCCGAACCAGGTAAACAACGTACTCTGCTTCCCGGGACTTTTCCGTGGTGTACTGGACGCAAGAGCATCAGATGTTAACGATGAAATGAAAGTTGCAGCAGCATATGCAATCGCAGGTCTGGTAAGTGACGAAGAATTAACAGCGGAATATATTCTTCCGGCAGCATTTGACCCACGCGTAAAAGACGCTGTAGCTAAAGCTGTAGCAGAAGCAGCAAGAAAATCAGGCGTAGCAAGAATCTAAGCAAATAGAATAATGAAGCCCTCTGTTTTCATGTGAGCAGCATGCAGACGGAGGGCTTTTTTGTGTTATAGGAAATTACTCCGTAATGTTCCTATAACACAAAAAGGCCCTCCGGGCAGGATCGCACTGCGACGGAGAGGAATTATGTCGCTGAAGCGACCCGCCGCAGTCGGAGAATCCTGCGAGCAGGATTCTTTTACATAATATCCAATCTGACCTCTAAAAAATTCAAAAAATTGGTCATTGAAATAATGACACATTTCGCGTATGATAACTTCAACATATTGATGCGTCAATATATAAAAAATCTGATAGTGAGAATCAAACAGGCAATCTGGCTTATTGATATGGGCCTTCTATCAGATCATATGAGAGGGGACAGTTATTATGAATACTCAGAACAGCACAATTACAAAACTTGCAGAGACAGCTCTTATGGCTGCGTTATGCTATGTATCTTTTACATTCCTGCAGATTAAGATCCCTGTACCGGGCGGTGATGCAACATCCATCCATATCGGAAATGCATTCTGCGTACTGGCAGCACTTCTGATCGGCGGTGTGTACGGCGGATTATCCGGTGCCATCGGAATGGGAATTGCAGACCTGATGGATCCTGTATATATCACAGGCGCACCAAAGACATTTGTACTGAAATTCTGTATTGGCCTGATCACAGGACTGGTAGCACACAAGATTGCAAAGATCAATGAAAGCACAGATAAGAAATACGTTTTCAAATGGAGTGTGATTGCTTCTGTAGCAGGTCTTGCGTTTAATGTTGTGGCAGATCCGATCGTAGGATATTTCTACAAACAGTATATTCTCGGACAGCCTCAGGAACTGGCACAGGCACTTGCAAAAATGAGTGCTGTAGCGACATTATTCAATGCAGTTGTTTCTGTGATCCTGGTAGCAGTGATCTACAATGCAGTACGTCCGGTACTGATCAAAAGTCATCTGCTTACAGTTACCGGTAAGAAAAAAGAACAGGCAGCATAAATGGATACAAAATGAATAAGACATAATAAAACAGCATTTCGGGTGCAGAACCTGAAATGCTGTTTTATTATGTTGGAGAAAATTGCTCAGTAATGTTCCTGTAACATGATAACACCTTCCGGGAAGATTGACATGACTTCACTCAGAAAACTTACTGATGTAATTGAGACTTCTGGTTATAGAAAGTCAAAATAGTATAAAAATTAGTCAAAATTTCAGAGGAGATTCCTGAATAATCGAGATATAATCAAATTACTGTAAAAAAATTGCTGCAAAAGACAAGAGTTTTTTCTTGCTTTAGAAAATTTTTCTGTATGATCAATTGTGCAGGCATATAAAGAAAAACATTTAAAGGAGGATTTTTACAATGGGAATGCCATCATGGTTAGAAAACATCGTATTTTATGAAATTTATCCACAGACTTTTCTGGATACAGATGGGGACGGAATCGGAAATATTCAGGGAATCATCCGCAAACTGGATTATATCAAGAACTTAGGATGTGATGGAATCTGGTTAAATCCGTGTTTTGCTTCTCCGTTTTATGATGCAGGTTATGACGTGGCAGATTACAAGAAAGTAGCTCCGCGTTACGGAACAAACGAGGATTTAAAAGAACTGTTCCGGAAAGCTCATGAAAAAGGAATGAAAGTCCTGCTTGATCTCGTACCGGGACATACTTCTACAGATCATGAATGGTTCAGAGAATCCTGTAAAGCAGAGAAAAATGAATATACAGACCGTTATGTATGGACCGATGATATATGGGATGATTTCAAAGATGTAGGAAGTATCACAGGAAGTATTCGAGGATTTTCAGACAGAAATGGCTGCTGTGCAGTAAACTTTTTCTCTGTACAGCCAGCTCTGAACTTTGGCTTCGCAAGATGTGACAAAGAATGGCAGCAGCCAATGGACGCACCGGGACCTATGGCGACCAGAGAAGCGATGAAAGATGTTATGCGTTTCTGGATGTCTATGGGATGTGACGGATTCCGTGTAGATATGGCCGGATCTCTGGTAAAGAATGATGATGATCAGGAGGGAACGATTGCATTATGGCAGGATTTCCGTAAATTTATGGATGAAGAATTTCCGGAATGTGCGCTTCTTTCAGAATGGGGCGAACCGGGACGTTCATTAAGAGGCGGATTCCATATGGATTTCCTTCTTCATTTCGGGCCATCTCATTATCTTGACCTGTTCCGTGTAGAAGAACCATATTTCTCCAGAAGAGGAAAAGGAGATATCTCTGAATTTGTCAAAACTTATGAAGAAAACTATGCAGCTACCAACAGAGAAGGACTGATCTGCATTCCATCCGGAAACCACGATATGGTCCGTATTAAAGAAACTCTGGATGATGAAGAAATTAAGATCGCATTTGCATTTCTGTTATCTGTACCTGGTGCACCTTTCATCTATTACGGTGATGAAATCGGTATGAAATATCTCTCAGGAATCAAATCTGTGGAGGGTGGTTTCAACCGCACAGGATCCAGAAGCCCAATGCAGTGGGATCACAGCGCAAATGCAGGATTCTCAAGCTGCAAACCAGAGGAACTTTACATCCAAATCGATCCTGATGAAGACCGTCCGACAGCAGAGGACGCACTTGCGGGAAAGAATAGCCTGTATGATGAAGTAAAGAAACTGATCGCAGTAAGAAAAGAACATCAGGCATTACAGAATACAGCACCTATGGAATTTGTATATGTAAAAGAATCTGCATACCCGTTAGTATACAAAAGAACCGGAAAAGATGAGACGATTTATATTGTACTCAACCCATCCGGACAGGATGTGGAATGTGATGCACAGATTCCGCAGCATGCGCAGTCAGTCTATTCCAATAATGGAGAAGCAGCTTATGCAGATGGTAAATGGAAAGTACCGGCAGCATCCGCTACATTTTTAAAAGTAGAAAATTAAAAAAACCGGCAAAAGAGGAAGCAAGACTTCCGGCTTTTGCCGGTTTTATTATGTTATAAGATATTACTCCGTAATGTTCTGAACAGGAGCCTTTTATCTGTCTGGTGAAAGGAAAGAATTGCAAGTTATAGGACGCAACCCAAAGAGTGTGTACTTTTTTGACCTCAAAGTAGCACTTTTTTGGACATAGTGTAATAAGATAGAAAAAATAAATTGTGCATATTTAACAAATGACGAAAAAGAAAGATAAAAAAATTCAAACTTATGCGAAAAAGGTCTTGCTATTTCAGAAACAAAGTGGTATTATACAACTATCAAAAAACCTTATGCGCAAAAGGTAAAAAGAAACAGTTAAAAAAATGACGAGGTGACGAAAATGAAGAAAAAAGTATTTGCAACACTTTTAGCAGTATCTATGATCGCATCAATGGTTCCGGCAGCAGTATCCGTACAGGCAGCAGACGGTGACAGTATTCGTCTTGTAAACGGTAAGATCGAAGTTGACGCTCAGCTGAAGAAATTAGCTGAAATGTATGAGAAAGAAACAGGAACTAAAGTAGAAATCGAATCCATGGGTGGCGGAATCGATATCCAGGGTACTCTGAAAGGATACTATCAGTCAGATAATATGCCTGACATCTTCGTAAACGGTGGTGCTACAGACTTCGCTAACTGGACAGACCTTTTAGTAGATATGAGTGATCAGGAATGGGCTTCTGACACAGATTCAGCTTATGTTGATGAGAGCCAGGGTACAATCGGTTTCCCATATACAACAGAAGCAATCGGTCTTGCTTATAACAAAGACATCCTTGACAAAGCAGGAATTGATCCTTCTACATTAACAGGTCCTGATGCAATCAAAGAAGCATTTGAGACAATTGATTCCAAGAAAGATGAGCTTGGACTGACAGCAGTCGTAGGTTATGCAGCAGAACCAGTTAACCTTTACTGGTCAACAGGTAACCACTTATTTGGAAACTATCTGGATTCAGGTCTTGACAGAGATGACACTACTTATATTGATATGCTCAATGATGGCGGTAAGGTTGACGAAGATCGTTTAACAGATTTCGCTAACTTTGTAGGTCTTCTGAATCAGTATTCAGATCCGGCACTTCTTGTATCCGGTACATATGATCAGCAGATCCTTAACTTCTCATCTGGTAAATATGCATTCGTTACTCAGGGCTCCTGGATCGGTGCAACTATGACAGGTGATGATGCAGATGCTTATAAAGAAGCTGGTAATTTCGAAGTTGGTATGATTCCATACGCATTTGAAGATGGAATTGATACAATCCTTACAAACTCTCCATCCTGGTGGTCAGTATATAAAGATGGTAATGTAGAAGCAGCAGAAGCATTCCTTCAGTGGCTGACAACAGATGAAGCTCAGGAAGTTCTTGTTAAAGAAGCTGGTTTCGTAAGCCCGTTCAAGTCCTGCACAATCGTTGGTGATGATCCATTTGCTCAGACAATCACTGATTATGTATCTGCTGGAAAGACATCTGCTTGGCATTGGTTAGAGCAGAAAGAAGGACTTGCACAGAACTATACAGGTCAGGTATTTGCTGACTATGCATCTGGCAGCCTTGATGAAGCCGGATTCGTTAAGACACTGGAACAGGTTATCCAGAGTGCATACGCAAACTAATAATTGAAACTTATGGGCGGCGCTTATGTTGCCGCCCACTTTTATTTGCGCTGCATACCTGAGTAAAGGTCCGACAGACCTTTATCCAGGTACGCAAAAAAGTCTAAGACGCATTGATTTTTGCTTTGAAATAAGAAATAGGAAGGATGAAGGCAAAATGAATACAAACAGTGCTAGTAAAAAAGCAATTTCCATGGTATGCCTGATCGCCGGTATTATTTTACTGGCAGCATCATTGATCCAGGATATTTCCGGAAGCGGAGCAGGCTGGAGAGGTCCGGCGCTGATCATCGGTGCAATCGGCATCTTACTGGGAATGTATTTATTCCCGACATTAAAACATCACAGAAGCATCGTTAACTTTATATTTGTATTTCCATTGTTATTTACATTTGTAGTAACAGTTATTATTCCATTATGCCTTGGTGTGTTTTATTCCTTTACAGACTGGAATGGAATCAAGATGACAGGATTTGTAGGATTTGCAAACTATAAGGCAATGTTCAATGAACCAAGTTTTCTCTGGTCACTGATCATCACAATTCTGTTTGTAGTTCTGAACATGGTTCTGGTAAACGTAGTAGCGTTTATGCTGGCCTTACTCTGTACCTCTAAGGTTAAGGGACTCTCATTCTTCAGAGCTTCCTATTTCCTGCCAAACCTGATTGGCGGTATCGTACTTGGTTATGTATGGCAGTTCGTATTTAATAACGTACTGATCAAGATGACAAATAATATTTCACTTCTGTCAAAGACAAACACAGCTATGATGGCTATCATCGTTGTTTATATCTGGCAGTATGCAGGTTATATCATGCTGATCTATGTAACAGGTCTGACACAGGTACCTAAAGATGTACTGGAAGCATCTCAGATCGATGGCGCAAATGCTGTTACAACATTATTTAAGATCAAGATTCCGATGATCGCAGCTACAATTACAATCTGTACATTCCTTACCTTAACATCTGCATTCAAACAGTTCGATGTTAACATGGCTCTGACAAATGGTACAGGTTCTGTCACAAGTTTCTTCGGAAACTATCTGACAAACGGTACTCAGATGCTGGCTCTGAATATTTATAATACAGCGATCTCCAAGAACAATTATGCACTTGGTCAGGCGAAAGCTATTCTGTTCTTCATTATCCTGGCTGCTGTATCTATTATTCAGGTTAGAATTTCCAATAAGAAGGAGGTTGAAATGTAATGGTTACGAAGAAAACTCCAAAGGTAGTGCTTACAGCTGTTGCGATTGTTATCGCAGCGTACATATTATCTCCTTTCTATCTGGTACTTATTAATACATTTAAGAATGCAAACGGTATTGTTGCCAACCCTGTAAGCTTTGCAGGTGCAAGCTTTGCACAGTTTAAGACAAATATTTCAAACGTTGTCAACAATTCTAACTTCAGTTTCTGGAGTGCATTCGGAACATCTGCGATCATTACAGTTGTTTCCCTTGTATTACTTGCTTTATTCGGCGGTATGGCTGCATGGGTTATCTGCCGTAACAAGACAAAATGGTCTACAGCTATTTACATGACATTTATCGCATCCATGACAATTCCTTTCCAGGTAGTTATGCTTCCTCTGGTTTCTACATTCCGTGATGTAGGTAAATTCCTTGGAATCAATATGCTTCAGTCTATTCCTGGTATTGTATTTGCATACTGTGGATTCGGTGGTGCTATGACGGTATTTATCTTAACTGGTTTTATTAAAGGTATTCCATATGAACTGGAAGAAGCAGCAGCGATTGACGGATGCTCTCCTGAGGGAACTTTCTTCCGCATTATCCTTCCGCTTCTGAAACCGGTTATTGTTACTGTTACTATTTTGAATGGTATGTGGATCTGGAACGATTACCTTCTTCCTTCTCTGATGTTAGGACAGAATGGTAAGGTTAAGACTCTTCCGGTTGCTGTACAGGCGTTTGTTGGTTCTTATGTTAAGCAGTGGGATCTGATCCTTACTGCAGCACTCCTGGCAATGATTCCGATGATCATCGTATTCCTGCTTGCTCAGAAGCAGATTATGAATGGTATGGTTGAGGGTGCTATTAAATAGGCTTGCAAATACTTTTTGAAAAGCTGTCGTTTTCCTCATTATTGGGGAACGGCAGTTTTTTAATGGTTTCAAAGGGGACGCGAAGAAAAATAAATGTTTTGAACCACGGCTACACCCCCTGTAGATGTGTTTCAAAACATTTATTTTTCTTCGCTGTGAACTAGCTGGTACTGTGAAGGATAGTATGGAAGTGTGTTATCGGATATGGAGTGAAGAAAAAACGGAACAGAAACGGAATAGAAAATGATAGTATGAATTTATTGATATGGGGTTGAAATGTTGTTTTTTTTATAGTAATGTAGATGATACAACGCTTAAGGCGAGGGCTGTCTCGGGACAGTCTGTTTTTGTGAAGAAGGATGAGGAAAAGTTTTATGGAGAGGACGAAAGAAAGGTCATCGTTTCGTAAGAAGTTTATCGGTGACAGAAAGTTTTATATGATGGTTCTGGCTGTGGCTGTTCCGATCATGATTCAGAATGGAATTACGAATTTCGTGAGTTTGCTGGATAATATTATGATCGGGCGGATTGGTACGGAGCAGATGTCGGGGGCTTCCATTGTGAATCAGTTGATTTTTGTCTATAATCTGTGCATTTTCGGAGGGGTATCCGGAGCGGGTATTTTCACGGCACAGTATTTTGGACAGAAGGATCACGAGGGTGTGAGGCAGACATTCAGGTATAAGTTCTGGATGGCTGTGATTCTGACGATTGGAACGATTTTGCTGTTTTTTACTGTTGGAGAGAATCTGATCAGTATGTATCTTCAGGGAGAGGGTACTGCGCAGCAGATCGCAGATACGCTTAAGTATGGAAAGCAGTATCTGGATATTATGCTGTTGGGATTGCCGCCGTTTATGATGGTGCAGATTTATTCCAGCACTCTGAGAGAGTGCGGAGAGACTGTTCTGCCAATGAAAGCCGGGGTTGTGGCAATTTGTGTGAATCTGTTGTTTAATTATCTGTTGATCTATGGTGTATTTTTCTTCCCTAGACTGGGTGTGAGAGGTGCGGCAATCGCAACTGTGCTGTCACGTTATGTGGAGGCGGCAATTGTAATAGGCTGGACACACAGGCATACGGAGAAGAATGCATTTGCAAAGGGGCTGTACAGCACGCTTAAGGTTCCTGCGAATCTGACAAAGAAGATTCTGGTCAAGGGTACACCGCTGTTGTTTAATGAGACTTTATGGGCTTCGGCCATGGCGATGCTGACACAGTGTTATTCGATTCGAGGGCTGAATGTGGTCGCTTCGCTGAATATTTCCAATACCATCAACAATGTGTTTAATATTGTGTTTATTGCGCTGGGAGATTCTGTTGCGATTATTGTGGGACAGCTTCTGGGTGCGGGAGATATGAAGAAAGCGAGAGATACAGATAACAAGATGATCGCGTTCTCAGTGATGTGCTGTACCTGTGTGGCAATGGTGATGTTTGTTATGGCACCGCTGTTTCCGATGCTCTATAATACCAATGCTGAGGCGAGAGAACTGGCGAAGTATCTGATTATGATCACTGCATTCTTTATGCCGCAGAATGCGTTTTTGCATGCAACCTATTTTACTCTGCGTTCCGGTGGAAAGACGATTATTACGTTCCTGTTTGACAGTGTGTTTATCTGGTGCGTCAGTGTGCCGATCGCGTTTGTGCTGAGTCGTTATACAGGGATTCATGTGCTTGTGATTTATGCATGTGTGCAGCTGGCAGATTTGATTAAGTGTGTGATTGGATTTGTGTTGGTTAAGAAGGGTGTGTGGCTGCAGAATATTGTTTCATCATGATAAAAAAATTCAATAACATTTGGCTTGACTAACCGATATACTATAGTGTATCATCAGTGAAAGTCAATTAGAAACAGTCTTATAAAACTATTATAATATGACTTGTTGTTTGATTCACATCATGCTATTTGTGAATTGATATATGTAACATTAATTCTCTTTGCACTGCATTACATTCAACAGAATGCGAGATCAACAGTACAAACTGAGCAGGCGATGCCCGAGATGCTCGAGGGCGTGGGGCCGGGCCGCGCGAAGCGGCAGCAGATATGAAAATTTTCAGACATATCTGTGGGACAGTGTATGTTCCGCAGGTGTGTCTTTTTGTTTTCTGAAAAGTATGTTTTGGAAAGATTTTCTTTTAGAGGGATTTTTTTAGGAGGATTTTCTGAGACAGGTGCAGTTCCGAAATACAAAAAGACCCCTGTAAGACCGCACTTTGATAAGTCACAGAAAGGAAATATGTTTTCTGACTGTGGCGCAATGTATGTGACATAGGAAGAACCTGTAAACTCAAATATAGGAAAGTGCAAAAGCTTATATATTTGAAAAGAAAATTTAGGAGGTCCTGGTTATGGAACAGACAAAAAAATTAAACATGACAGCAATGTCAGACAAGACAAACAGTAACATGACAGCTAAGAAGGAAGAGCCTGCATGGGAACATAAGGTGGCAATGAAGGTATCAGGTGTGAGTATTGCAGTAAACCTGTTACTTTCCTTATTTAAATTACTTGCCGGAATTCTGGCACATTCAGGTGCCATGATCTCAGATGCGATTCATTCAGCATCTGATGTGGGAAGTACTTTCGTAGTAATAGTCGGTGTGAATTTATCCAGCAAAAAATCCGATAAGGAGCATCAGTATGGACATGAGCGGATGGAATGTGTATCTTCCATTATTTTGTCCGGGTTACTTCTGGCAACCGGTATCGGAATCGGCATGAGTGGAATTGAGAACATTATTAAGAGTACTTCAGGAGCAAGCATTGCAATTCCCGGAACATTGGCACTGATTGCGGCAGTTGTTTCTATTGTAGTGAAGGAGTGGATGTTCTGGTATACCAGAAGTGCTGCGAAGAAAATAAATTCCGGTGCACTGATGGCGGATGCATGGCACCATCGTTCAGATGCAATGTCTTCTGTTGGTGCATTTATCGGTATCTTGGGTGCAAGACTTGGCTTCCCGATCCTGGATCCGATTGCCAGTGTTGCAATCTGTGTACTGATCGTGAAAGCATCTGTGGATATTTTCAGAGATGCAATTGATAAGATGGTTGACCATTCCTGCGATGAGGCAACAGAAGAGAGCATGAGAGAAGTGATCATGGGAGTGAAAGGAGTGAAGGGAATCGACCTTCTCCAGACACGATTATTTGGTTCTAAGATGTATGTGGATATTGAAATCTCAGCAGATGGTGAGATTCCACTGAATGAGGCACATGACATTGCGGAAAATGTTCATCATAGTATAGAGAAGAATTTTAAAAATGTAAAACACTGTATGGTTCATGTGAATCCGGTGAATGAGTAAATAAAAAGCGAGACTGTCCGAAGTATAATCTGGGCAGTCTTGTTTTTTATTGGATAATCATCTATGCTATAAGCAAAACTCGTATTATCTGTTCTTTGTATGGCAGTAAGTCTGGGAAGCGTACAGAAAATACAGGTAGCGAAAGGACTGCTATAGAATAGCAGAAATCACTTTTTTATTGAGAAACAGATAAATTTATTTGTTTGACTGGAAATTTTACGTAAATATAACATGGACATTCCATGGAATTGATATTCAAAGTTTATAATTCTAAACGTTATGGGATGTCAGAGTCAAAAGGTTTGATAAATTTTGCCACTGATATCACGAATAAAAAGAGTGAGGAATTATCCGAATGAAAAAACAACAGAAAAAGACAAAAGAAATTACGGTACCTGTATATATGATGAACAGAGAACTGTCCTGGCTGAAGTTTAATGAGAGAGTTTTAAATGAGGCGGGAAATCCAAGAGTTCCGCTTGCAGAGAGACTGACATTTGCCGCTATTTATCAGTCAAATCTGGATGAATTTTACAGAGTCAGAGTCGGAACTCTGATGGATCAGATGGAAGCATCTGAAGTAATACGTGAGAACAAAACCAATATGACCAGTGAAGAACAGGTAACTGCAATCATTCAGACCACCAGAGATCTGGATCAGAAAAAGGCAGCTATCTATGAACAGCTGATGGGAGAACTGGAGCCTTATGGAATACGTCTGATCAATTTCAATAGACTATCAGAGAAGGAAGGAAAGCTTCTGGAGACATATTTTGACCAGGAGATCGCGCCGTATCTGTCTGCAAACATTGTAAGTAAACAGCAGCCATTTCCATTCCTGAAGAATAAGAGTATTTATGCAGTAGCATCACTGATCACAAAGGGAGGAAAAACAAAAACAGCTATTATTCCGTGCAGTAATACAGTATTTAAAAGATTGATCGATATTCCAACCAGAAAGGGTACTTTTATGCTTTCTGAAGAACTGATTCTCCATTTTCTGCCGAAAATGTTCAAAAATTATGAAATCAAAGAGAAATCCCTGATCCGCATTACCCGAAATGCAGACATTGATACAGAAACTATTTATGATGAGGATCTGGATTACAGAGATGCCATGGAAAATCTGATCAAACAGAGAAGACGAATGAATCCTGTAAGAATGGAGCTGTCCAGAGAATTAAACAAAAAGATGATAAGTTCTCTCTGCAAAGAACTTCATGTGGATAAAGAACATGTATTTTTGTCCAGAGTTCCGTTGGACATGTCCTTTGTATTTGGAATTCAGAGTTATCTGAAGAATACAGCCCAGGAGAAGCTTTTCTACCAGAGACGTACGCCGAGAATGACACCTCAACTGGATGACAAGAGCCCACTGATACCTCAGATTCTGAAGAAAGATGTGCTTTTATCCTATCCATTTGAAAATATCAAATCTTTTATCAATCTTCTGGAAGAATCCGCAAAAGACGAGTCAGTTGTGTCGATCAAGATGACTTTATATCGTCTGGCAGATAAGAGTCAGATCGTGGATGCACTTGTAGAGGCAGCAGAAAATGGAAAAGAAGTAGTGGTACTTGTAGAGCTGAGAGCCAGATTTGATGAAGAAAGTAATATCGAATATTCCAGAAAACTGGAAGAAGCAGGATGCAGAGTAATTTACGGACTGAACGGATATAAAGTACATTCCAAACTGTGTCTGATTTCCAGAAAGACAGAGAATGGAGTTTCTTATATCACTCAGATTGGTACAGGAAACTATAATGAAAAAACCTCTGCACTCTATACAGACCTGTCATTACTTACCGGAAACCAGGAAATCGGAAAAGAAGCAGCAGAAGTATTCGCGGCACTTTTAAAAGGGGAGGTTGTTGAAAAATCAAACCTTCTTCTTGTAGCACCGAAATGTCTGCAGAACAGAGTCCTGGATATGATACAGGAAGAAATCGACCAGGTAAAACAGGGAAAAGAAGGGTACATTGGAATCAAGATCAATTCCCTGACAGATAAAGTGATCATCAATAAACTGGTGGAAGCATCCCAGGCAGGCGTCAAAATAGAGATGGTCGTCAGAGGAATCTGCTGTCTGATTCCGGAGATAAAGGGATATACAGAAAATATTAAAGTTGTAAGTATTGTAGGACGATATCTGGAACACTCCAGAATCTATCGTTTTGGTACAAAAGAGCGCGAAAAAATATACATTGCATCTGCTGATTTTATGACCAGAAATACAGTCCGCCGTGTAGAAGTAGCAGCTCCGGTCCTGGATGAAAAGTTGAAAGAACGTCTGGACTGGATGTTTGCCACCATGATGAATGACGATGAAAAGGGAAAAAGACTGACAGAAACAGGAAATTACGCAGATCGAAATCTGAATGATGTCAGACTGAATTCACAGGAAATCTTTTATGCAATGGCATACAGCAATGCGGAAAAAATGCAGAAGAAAGAGAAAAGCGAAAAATAAAATAAAAATTAAAAAAAAGATAAAACTTTTTCGGGACATCATCTGTCAGTATAGTGAAACAAAAAATAAAGACTTGAATATAGTAAATGAAAAATCTATAATAAATTCAAAGTCGAACTATGGCGATAAGGAGTAACAGACAGATGGTGAATTACGAAAAAGTTGTAAAAGCAGCACTCAAAGGCGACGAAAGCGCATTTGCGCAGTTATATGAATCTACTCAGCATGATATGTATTACATTGCGTTAAAATATATGAAGAACGAAGATGATGCAATGGATGTTGTTCAGGATTCTTATATAAAAGCATGGAGATATCTGGGAACCATACGTGATCCGGAGAATTTTCCGTCCTGGCTTGGGAGAATCGTGGCAAACACAGCCAGAAATATGCTTGCAAGGAAGAAGCCATTGCTTTTCTCCGAAATGAGTCAGGAGAATGAGGACGGAGATCTTTTTGAGTATGAAATAGAAGATGAGAAAGCACAGTATCAGCCGGAACGGAACTATACACAGAAGGAAACACAGGAACTGGTGCATGAACTCATCGACAGTCTATCTGATGAGCAGAGACTCTGTATCCTTATGTATCATCTGGATGATCAGAGTATCAAAGATATAGCAGTAACATTTGGAATATCAGAGAATACTGTGAAATCAAGACTGCTTTATGGTCGAAAAGCGATTAAGACGAAAGCGGAAGCACTGCAGAAGAAAGGATATCAGCTTTACACAGCTGCGCCTGTGGGATTACTGTTATATTTGCTTCTCAGCGACAGAAAATCCGATGTATATGCTGCAACTGCACAGGCGGTTCTTCAGGCACAGAGAGCAACAATTTTAAATAAAGCCAATACACAGGCAGTTGTCGGTAAACACAAAAGTGTGAACAAGAATACGGCAGGCAGATCAGCAGGTCGAAGTGCGGGAAAAAATGTTGGAAAAGCTGCCGGAAAAGCTGCGGGGCGAACATTCCTGCATACAACTGCCGGAAAGGTTATTGCAGCAGTAGCAGCTATTGCAGTAGCAGGAGGCGGTGCAGCCGGAATTGTTCAGTATCAGAATTCAGTGAAGAAGCCTGAGACTGTGCAGCAGGAAGAAGCAAAAGCAAAGGAGAACCCGAAGCCAACAGAAGCTCCGGAGGAATCCGCTTCGACTGCTACTCCGGAACCAACAGAGGTTCCGGCTACACCAACATCAAGCCCGGAGCCGACCCCGACCACACCTCCGGTACAGCAGTTGGCAGATGATGAATATTCCTCCAGAATTGCCGGAAATCTTAACAAACAGGAACTGGAATTTGTACTGGCTTATGGCGTGGATGAGGTTACGGACAATGCGGCAGCCTTGCATGATACGTTTTATACATTAAATGAACTGTGTCTGGGTGTTAATTCTTCCAGAGAACGTATGATTCAAAAACAAGGGACAACAGGAGACTGGGAGAGTATGTATTTGCAGAGTGATGTCAACAGATATTTCTCATCCTTTACAGATTTCCAGTTTACAGAAGGCTATGCATCGGGTTCGATTCAGGTACAGAATGGATATGTGATTTTTGGGCCGGCAGAACTGAGTTGGTCTACAACTGTTTCCATTACTGATACCAGCTACACAGATTCTTTAATGAAGATTCATTATATCTATACGAAAACAAGTGCAGAAGACGGTTCGGTTACTTCAAACAGAGTTGCAACACTTGTACCCGTGGGAAATGGTCTGTATCGTATTATCAAAATAGAAGGAGATACCGGTGCTCCAGATGTTTTTGATAATGACACTGCAGCCGCTTCTGCGGAAAATCAGGCAGAACCAGCACCAGGAGAAAATCAGGCAGAGCCGGCTCCGGATGGAACGCAGACAGATTTTGAAGAAAACCAGGCAGAACCTGCACCGGAACAGACGGATACCACACAGGAGACTCAGGCAGAAGGCTCAGTTACAAGTGCATATCAGAGCGTTCTTCAGAGTGTGGCGGCAAATCAGGATGGATACACATTCCCGGAAGTATCTCAGGAATATCTGACAGGAACGAAGGTATATACTTTGTATGATATTGATCAGAATGGAACACCAGAATTGATTGTTGGTGCAGAGTTCCTGGATTCCGGAAAATACCTTTTGTATGATTATCACGTTTACACTTGTGATGGATCAGATGGAAATTATCAGGCACACCGCGTTGCGGGAGATGGTTTTACTGTGGGCTGTGAAGCAGCACCTGATGGAAACGGAATCCTGAGACAGGAGATTGCATCTATCAGAACGATGGAGACCAACTATTATCGTGGAACCCTGCAGAATGGAACTTTAACATTCGATACTACACCACTTTATACTTCAGACTATAGCACCGATTACTCTACCTTCCCGGTTCAGAAGATCTTAAACTGGATGGATATTTCGGATATGAGCGGATTGAATTAACATATAGCAAAGATATCTGACTGACGCAGGCTTTCACGTTCTATTTGGCCCTTGACTTGATATCTGTGAATTGCTTTGTTGTTTAATAGCTCCTACAATTCTCATAAATAATGTTATACAATAAAAAAAGTACTCCAGATGAAAAAATGTCTGGAGTATTTTTTATATAATTTTTGATTAATTTTTAAAACTTTTTCAGGAGTTATACTGTCTATATAGTGAAGCTCAAAATACAGAAAGGAGAAGAGAGACTATGGAATTACTATGTACGCATCCATGAAAGGATGCGATACAAGCAATTACTACTGTTCACTATTTCATTTGATCAATCTGACTGTTCTGATCTGGAATGAATTTCATAACATCAGAAATATTGCAGTCAATTACCTGACAAAGCGTATTCAGAGTGGTAGTTGTAATCGGTTTGCCACTTCTGAGCCGCTGGATTGTGTCTGGAAGGATCCCGTGTCGGTTGATCAGTGCGTAAGTACTGATTCCACGATCAGCAATGGTTTTCCAGAATGGGTCATAAGAAATCATAGCATTCACCTCAATATAATAGAAATGTTAACATGATTCTTATTACCTATATGTATGTTAAAGCATCTATTTTATAAGTGAAAAAATGGGAAATACATGGAAATTGTGATCTGACGGTTACTGCTCGTGCTAAAACCCTGAGACATGCAGAGTAACTTTAATTTTAAGGCATAAAATCTGTGTATTGCGAAGCTGGATATTAAGAATTGAGTGAACAATAATTGTATGAAGCAGGCAATTATTTTGATATGAATGTTATATTGACTATAGTAAACCTGCGTAGTAAAATCAAATTATGTAAAAACACTCTTTCAGAGCGAAGAAAAGGAGAGAAAAAGTTTATGAAGAAAACAATGAAAAAACTTGTCGCATTAGTAGCAATATTTGCAATGCTGATAACCGCAATTCCGGTTTCCGCTGCAAATGATGCAGCAACCCATACTTGGGTAACCGACAAACTGGTAGGATATGTTCCAGTAAAAAGTGATGCGAAGCAATTAAGTCTTGCAACAACAAAGGCAAAAAATGTTTCTGTCAAAGTTGCGAATCCGAAAATCGGAAAAATTGTATATGAAGATCTGACCTTTATGAAATTAATTCATTTCGTTCCAAAACGAGCAGGAAAAACAGTCGTTACAACAAAAGTAGGAAAGAAAACTTTTAAGACAAATGTTACCGTATACAAATATACCGATCCAATTTCATCAGTAAAAGTTGGAGATACAACAATTTCAGGAAGCAAATTTGCCAAAACAGACAGAATCTATCTCGACTATGATAAATACGCAGGTAAAACAATAAATTTAAAATTTAATACAAAAAAAGACTGGTATTGCTGCTATATGGAGTTAAAAGACAAAGATGGAAACGACATACCAAACCTTATTAAACAAAAAGAGGGCGGTTCCTTTAAGGGAGTATATGTGCATGGCGGTAAAGGAAACTTTATTTGTAACATTGTTTTTGAAAATATGAAAAACAAAGGAGTGGAAACACTTTCTATTGTATTTAAATAAGAAAAAATATACCGAGCGATCATCGGAAAGAATGCATACTCCAGGCAGAAGAGAGCTCTGTCTGGAGTGTTTTTTCAGTTTCACCTGTCAGTATAGTGAAAAGAAAAAAATAAATCGAAAAAATTTTAAAAATCTTAAAACTTTTTCGAAACTCACATTGTCTATATAGTGAAAACAATAAAAAACACATAAAGGAGAAAAGAGATTATGAAAAAACAGAAAGTATTATCACTGATTTTGGCAGCGGCATTATGTGTCAGCACACCAGCATCCGCCATGGCAGCAGAATTTAGCAGCGGATCCGAAAACGATGCAGTACAGGTAACGACAGAAGCTGCCACAGAGGAAGCCTTTACAGACAGCACAGATGCTACAGAAGAAACAACAGCGAATGCAGATGTAACAGAGTTTGTTCCGGAAGTTAACGATGAAGATGCAACACTCAATGCGGAGGCTGGAAGTGATATTGATAGCGCTACAGAAATTTCTCTGAAAACACGCTACAGCGGATTGCTTCCTGACAAAGGGGCTGTTGACTTCTATAAATTTACGCTGAATTCAGCCGGAACATTAACTATTAGTGGAACTGTAAAAGGTGATATCGGGTTACGTTGGAGAATTTATAATGATCTGGGCGTAGAAATAGATGCACACGGCAATTATTATGATGATGGTTCTACAGGAATAGGATCATTTTCACCAAGTGTAAATTTGACAAAAGGAGAGTATTATCTTTCTGCCAGCAAATTTTCTAGCAACCGGTCTGGCTCCTATATTTTTAACTTAGGATTTAAGAGCGCAAATGAATCAATTCCTGAAGACCAGGGAGGTTCTAATAACACTTTGGATGATGCAGATGATATTTCATTAAATAAAACATATAAAGGTCAGATCGCAAAGAATGACGAAACGGATTGTTACAAGTTTACAGTACCAAAAGATGAAAAGGTAAAAATGATATGGAAGGGGTTACAGTATAATTACTGGCGTCTGTATGATTCCATAGGAAAGGAGCTTCATAGCGGATCGGGAGACCTGTTCGAAAGGGAATGGGAGTTAGAAACAGGAGATTATTATCTGCAGGTATGGAATGGATCAAATTATCAGTTTACCCTTCAGACACATACTCATAAGTGGAAAAACCAGCTTGTCAAAGCTACACTTACACAAAACGGAACAATTACACCGGTTTGCTCATCCTGTGGTGAGACAGGAAAAGTCAGAACAGTTTATTATCCGAAAACCATCCGTTTATCTAAAACAAAATATAATTACAACGGTTATGCGCAGAAACCAACTGTAAAAGTAGTAGGCAGTGATGGTAAAGTAATCAGCCCGACTTATTATAAAGTAACATACAGTAAAGGTTTAACTGCAAGAGGAACTTATGCTGTAAAGATTACTTTCAAGGGTAAGTATTCAGGAAGCATTAAGAAATACTTCAAGATTGTATAAAGGAATAATAAGAAATTTTTGAAGAAAAAAGTCGTAAACACTGGGAACATTGTTTACAGATGATAGTAGTTGTTTTGAAAGTAATGTACTAGAGCGTGTCTGAAAAATCATTCCCGCAATCTGCACGCCCCACTTTGCGGGATATTTCACCCGAATTCAGTTGCCGTAGCCCACTACGGCGCCCTCATCCGGGCAAAATATCCCACAAATTGTGACGCACATCTTGCAGAAAGTCTTTTTCAGACACGCTCTAGAGAAAGTGAGAAGAAAGACTATGAAGCGAACAATGAAAAGAATTTTGACAGCAGTGTTAATTTTGACCATGGTGGTGGCGGCAGTTCCGGTTCAGGCAGGAATTCCGCAGTATTTTCCAACGAAAAAAACACTCACAGTGTATCCGGCAAAAACCAGCAAAAATTATTTCTTTCAGAGGACATATATGGGGGCATTTGATAAGAAATCTGATAAGGTGACTTCTGTGAGCAGCAGCAATTCATCTGTTGCAGAAGCATATGCAATCTATTCTGAGCTATATGCAGTTCCAAAGAAAGTCGGAAAAACTGTAATTACAGCAAAGAGTGGGAAAACAACACGTAAGTGTAATCTTACAGTGAAAAAATATGTAAATCCGATTGCATCCGTAAAAGTTGGAAACTCAACTATTGCAGGAAAAAAATTTGATACAGAAGCTTATCGGGTAGTATCCTATTCCAGATTTGCCAACAAAAAAGCTAAGATTACCTTTAATCTGAAAAAAGGCTGGTCTTTCGTAGATGGCGTATCTTACCTGCAGAAAAACTGGATGAAATCTGAAGATGTAAAGAATGGTGCTGTTATCCCGATCAGAGGAGGCAGTGGATTTGTGGTTATAACAAATGTAGTTAATGACAAAACGGGACAGCAGGAAGCAGTAATGCTTTTGTTCAAATAGACAGCCCCTTTTTCTAAGCTTAAGTATGAATGTATAAAATGCCATCGTAGTAAAATATAAGCTATAAAACACTTTATCAAAGTGAAGAAAGGAAAAAGTAACATGAAAAAAGTACTAAAACAGATTTTAACATTTTCACTGATTTTCATTATGGTTTTATCAGCAGTCCCAGTCCAGGCGGCAAACCCAGAAAGTTCTTTAACAAAGCAGGTTGTCACTTTATATCCGGGAAAAAGTAACAAAATTACATTATTTAATTCACGTTATTTAAATCTTGGCAATATTGATACAAGAAATAATTCTGTATCTGTAACAGTGCGTAACCCAGCTATCGCCAAAATAGAGGCAAACAATTCTGGAGTATTTGCTTATCCGAAAAAAGCTGGAAAGACTTTAGTTACTGTCAAAGCAGGAAATATAACACGTAAATGTGCTTTAACAGTAAAAGAATACGTAAACCCAGTGGCTTCTGTAAAGGTAGGAAATACAACAATATCAGGAAAAAAATTTGATACAGACCCTTATCGTGTTATATCCTATTCTAAATTTGCCAATAAAAAAGCAAAAGTAACCTTTAATTTAAAAAAGGGTTGGTCTTTCCAGTATGATGCTATATCTTATTTCCAGAAAACCTGGCAAAAGTCTGAGGATGTAAAAAATGGTAGTATTGTTCCGATTAAAGGTGGAAGTGGCTTTCAGATTATGACAGCAGTAGTCAATGATAAAACAGGACAAGTAGAACATTTATTACTCTGGTTCAAATAATATTTAAACAAGGAGACTCATGCCGAAAACATGAATTTCCTTGTTTTGTTATCGCGGGATATTATTAGCAAGACAAGGAAGAATTGTCATTAAGGACACCTTCTTTCGTACCTGATTTAAAAGTGAGAAAACCATTGAACGATATATGTAAATTATGATATAATATGACTATCAAAGAACAGGAGGTAATATTATATGGAAGCAATTATCAGACCATCCGCAGCATTACGAAACAATTACAGTGAAATTTCCAGAACATGCCGTGAAGAACGAACCCCTGTTATTATTACCAAAAACGGCATCGGCGATACTGTTCTCATCGGAATACAGGAATATAATCAAATGACCGCAGAACTGGAACTGTTACGTACGTTAGCTGATGCAGAAGAAGATGTTGCACAGGGCAGAGTTGCACCTGTACAGGAAACCTTTGACGATATTCGCAGTGTATTATTAGCAAGGGGGAACAGATGAGCTATCAGATTTTGCGAACAGATAAGGCAGACGAACAGCTCCGGGATATCATCTTCTATATTGCCGATGATTCCGGCAGTGTGGATATTGCACTGAATTATCTGGATAAAATTGAAAAGGCAATTAATAATTTAAAAGATTTTCCGTATTCTGGCAGTGTTCCCCACTATGCAACCTTACGCCGACAGGGTTACAGAGTCCTGATCGTAGAACGGCATCTTGTATTTTATAAGGTCAACGAATCTCAACAGATCGTAACGATTTATGCTGTCGTGGACGGCAGACGGGAATATCGGAAACTACTATAATAAGAAGAACCTCTTTCACTTTTTTTGAGAGAGGTTTTTCTAAGTTTAAATATGAATGATATATTGACTATAAAATACCACCGTAGTAAAATCAAGCTATAAAAACACTTTACTAAAGTGAAGAAAAGGAGAAAAAAGGTTATGAAAAGAACATTGAAAAAATTTGTTGCATTAGTAGCAGTTTTCGTAATGCTGATAACTGCAATTCCAGTTTCAGCAGCAAGTGATGCAGCAACCCATACATGGGTAGCCGACAGCATTAAAGGATATGTTTCTATAAAAAGTCAAAAAATATCCTTAGACGTTGCAACAACACAAGCAAAAAAGATTTCTTACAAAGTAGCCAATCCCAAAATCGGTAAACTCGTATATGAAGATATAGGGTTTATGAAATCCCTTAGTTTTGTTCCCAAAAGTGCAGGAAAAACAGTTATCACAACAAAAGTAGGAAATAAAACTTTTAAAACAAATGTTACTGTCTATAAATATACCAATCCAATTTCTTCAATAAAAATCGGTAATACTGCCGTTTCAGGAAGCAAATTGGCAAAAACAGATAGACTCTATCTCAGTTATGACAAATATGTCGGTAAAAAACTAAATTTGATATTTAACGTCAAAAAAGGTTGGAATTATATTTGGAGTATGGATTTGAAAGATAAAAAAGGAAACTATATATCAAATAATATTGAAGCAGATGATAATGGTCTTTTTAAAAACTTAGAAGTTAAAGGTGGAAAAGGCAATTATATTTATAATTTCTGGTTCACAAACAGTAAAAACCATGTTACTGAAACAATTTCTATCGTATTCAAGTAATGTAGAAGATACCCCATGGTAAATTGCCGCCATGGGGATATTTTTTTCTATATATTAAATATTCATCCTCTTTATATTGTAAATATAAGCGCTATATTGACTATAAAATACTACCATAGTAAAATCAAGCTATAAAAACACTTTACTAAAGTGAAGAAAAGGAGAAAAAGTTTATGAAAAGAACACTGAAAAAATTGTTGCATTAGTAACAGTATTGTCTATGTTTCTGCTTACAGTCCCAACATTTGCTCATAGCGGTTCTGTTGGTGTTACTGATATCCAGAAAACAATGAAAGGCTATTCCTCACCGTCAAAATCCCCATATCAGGTTTTATACATGGGTGCAACTATGTCAACTGAAAAGATAACCATTACGTATACAAATAAAAAAATTGGAACCGCAAAGAAACAGAAAGTAACAAATCCATTAGGCGAAACCCGTGTTATTTTCACATTCGTTCCTAAACAGGCAGGTACAACAACTACTTCTATAAAAATCGGCAGTAAGACATATAAAACCCAAATTACTATTTTAAAATATAAAAATCCAATTGTATCTATAACAATCAATGGAAAGAAAATTTCCGGTAGTAAATTTAACAAAACAGATGTCATCAAATTAAATTATAATACCTATAAGGGAAAGAAAAATAAGATCACTTACCAGATAAAAAACGGATGGTCTGGAAATTTAGCTGCATGTGATAAAAACGATAGTACTCTCTACGGAGCAATAACCGCTGATATAAGTTCTGAAACTTTCACCTTACAAAATGGAAAAGAAAATTTTAATCTTAAATTTTCTCTCAGAGATGCAAATGGCGTAGAAAATAAAGTTGTTATCGCCTTCAAATCTTTTGATTTATCTTTCAATTTTTATTTCAGATTAATTATAATCCTGTTTATAGTTGACCGTAATAGAGTTTTTATTATTTTCAGTCAAGTATAATCCTGTTTGCAGTTGACTGTGATAGCACTTCTGCTATTTACGGTCAAGCCTAATCCTGTTTGTAGTTGACTGTGATTATATTATTCACAAGTCAAGTCAAGAATAGCCATATTTTTAATTGACTTATTGTTCAGCAGACAAGAAATTTTTGCGAACAAAAGTACTGATTAAGATGTCAAAATATGGTATTATCTGACCGCCCTTTTTGATTACTTCTATGATTACTCTTGATTATCCGAGATAAAACGAAAACGCTCGAAACCCAGTAAATGCACAATGTCATTAACTTTAGCAAAAAGCAGAAATCGTAAGTATTTATAAAACTATGATTCCTGCTTTTTGTTTTTTTATATGGGCATACTTATCCCCTTCTCTTTGTACTCGTATTTTCTAGATTAGTATGCTCTTTTATGAGTATTTGAATATTTCCCTGCTAACCGCCCTTTCGTTCTGGTATAATGCCGATCAGGACGAATAGGAACCAGATTCTTACTGATGTCTTCATATATTTGCTGAAATAATATATTTTTCTTTTGATCATCCGTTTCAAGAAGTATATAAATCAGATCGTTTTTTAAGATTCCAATACTAACTGTCTGATTGATCATCATTTTATGTTTTCTGTTTGTTTCCTTCTGATCCAGTTCACGCTCTGCGTCTAATATGATATCTTCGACTAAATTGCTCAGATATATGGTGCTGTATATATCTTGTAATAACAGAATAGGTTTTGTACCTGTAAAATTTTCTAACTGCAACCGATTCTTTAGTGTTTCATACGCAGTCTCTATTCCCCACCTCATATGATATAATTCTTTTATTTCTTCTGTATGAAATTCCGTTTGTGAAAGATTTGTAGCTAAAACTTCCAGATTTCCATTTTCTAATAGGATTTTTACCATACGCAATGAAATTTCACCCAGTTCTTTCATACGTTCTCCATCCGGCGTCCCTTCGTAATGTCTGATTCTTGATTTATCAAGTTTTATTTTAACCAGCTGATCATTTTCTGTTAAACTGCTTTGCTCTTTTTTATAATCACTGCTTTTTAAACGTACGATAAACTTAAGATCCTTATCCATCATATGTATAAACGCTGGCGTAGAAGGATAGCCTCTGTCCATGATAATAATATAGGGAATGTTGCCTATTGTTTCCGGTATTCGTTCCATCTGTTTTTCGGCCAGGCGCATTTCATCAAATTTCACCTTATTACAGTCACTTTCCAGTATCATACGATTCATTACATCATAAATACAGCCTAATCCTATTTGTGCTTGGGGTTTTGTGTTTTTTCGGCTTGCAGAACCATACAGTTTCAGTGTTTCAGTAGTGGTAGGAATATTAATATCTGAGCCGTCAGCAGCTAATATTAAATGATTTTTGTAAGTTGAAAAGGTGGAATCTGCATAAAAGTTACGGTTATGATATTTATACAATTCCAAAAAAGCATCTGGATTAAGTTTCATACGCTGTTTCAGATATCCTGGTTTTGAAA
>OLRU01000542.1_pt1 | contig 42537 bp, 42 predicted proteins | sample 1672961 | NCBI WGS metagenome assembly OLRU01 (sample SAMEA3136741, study PRJEB25190) | human gut metagenome | biome: human gut; feature: human-associated habitat; material: faeces | place: Austria | collected 2013
CTATCCTGATTGACAGGCTGCGTATCGCCATCAAGGCACCTCCTCCATGCTGCCCGGCGGCGTCATAATGACATCAGACCGTGTTTATAAACAACGCCGCGGCTGCACCGGCAGGCCCCCTCAGACGGCATAAACGCTGTTATGCAGGCAGCGCCATGTGTGTACAGCCTGTCCCTACACACCCGGACAGGGTTCACAGCTCTGTGTTGACCATGCATGAGGAGCCCCCGCGAGGCATTGCAGCCGGAGTGTCCGCCCTTCTGTTTTCTCCTGAAGGGTCCGTGCGGATATTCCGATATTCCAAAATCTCCCCAGATGATTACCAGTACTGGTGCATACAGGAAAAGTGCATGCCGCATTTCTCCTGAAGGGTCCGTGCGGACATTCCAATATTCCAAAATCTCCCCAGGCATTTACCAGTACTGGTGCATACAGGAAAAAGCACGCTGCATTTCTCCTGAAGGGTCCGTGCGGACATTCCAATATTCCAAAATCTCCCCCAGATAGTTACCAGTACTGGAGAAGACAGGAAATAACGCACAGCAGCGATGCTAAAGTATGTATACTGCTCAGGGACGGCCACCCACATAATTATTGCCGGCGTAAGGTTACATTGCACCCAACGCCGGCAAAAAAATGCTTATATTCGGAGGTACCCCGTTTACTTAAGCAGTGCTTTATTAAAGTTCTTCTTGCCCCTTCTGAGCACGACGCCTGCCTTCAGTTCGTCCTCGGTGAAGGCTCTGGCGATGTCGTCCACCTTCTCGTCGTTGGCGGTTACGCCGCCCTGCTGCACGTTGCGGCGGGCGTCGCTCTTGGACGAGCACAGGCCGGTCTTGACCAGCAGCGTGAGGATATCGGCAGTGCCGTCGGTGAGGTCATCGGCGGTGAGCTCGGTGGTGGGCATGAGCTCGGTGCTGCCGCCGCCGAACACGGCGCGGGCGCCTTCGCGGGCCTTGTTGGCCTCCTCCTCGCCGTGGACGAGGCTGGTGAGCTCCCAGGCGAGGATGTCCTTGGCCTCGTTGAGCTTGGCGTCCTTCCATGTGGCCATCTCGTCAATCTGCTCGAGCGGCAGGAAGGTCATCTTGCGCAGGCAGTTCATGACGTCCGCGTCGTCGATGTTGCGCCAGTACTGATAGAAGTCGTAGGGGCTGGTCTTGTCGGGGTCGAGCCACACGGCGCCGGCCTGGGTCTTGCCCATCTTCTTGCCCTCGCTGGTGAGCAGCAGGGTGATGGTCATGCCGTAGGCGCTCTTGCCGAGCTTGCGGCGGATGAGCTCGCGGCCGCCGAGGATGTTCGACCACTGGTCGTCGCCGCCGCACTGCATGACGCAGCCGTACTCCTGGAACATGTGGTAGAAGTCGTAGCTCTGCATGATCATGTAGTTGAACTCCAGGAAGCTGAGCCCGCGCTCCATGCGCTGCTTGTAGCACTCGGCGCGCAGCATGTTGTTGACGGAGAAGCAGGCGCCCACGTCGCGCAGCAGCTCGATGTAATTGAGCTTGAGCAGCCAGTCGGCGTTGTCCAGCATGAGGGCCTTGCCCTCGGAGAAGTCGATAAACTTGCTCATCTGAACCTTGAACTTGGCGGCGTTGGCCTGGATCTGCTCCTGGGTGAGCATCTGGCGCATGTCGGTGCGGCCCGAGGGGTCGCCGACCATCGTCGTGCCGCCGCCGAGCAGGGCTATCGGGCGATTGCCCGCCAGCTGGAGGCGGCGCATCAGGTTCAGGGCCATGAAGTGGCCGATGTGCAGAGAATCCGCCGTGGCGTCGAAGCCTATATAGAACGTAGCCTTACCGGCGTTCAAAAGGTCGCGTATCTCCTCCTCGTCCGTGAGCTGGGCGATGAGCCCCCTGGCTTTGAGTTCTTCAAAAATCTGCATCGATCTTTCCCTTTCGTATTTGATTTCCGGGAAAAAAGAATCTCCCGGATACGAGGCAATATTGCTTTGACAACACCTCGCCGGTATGGGCGAAGGCGGTATCCCCCAAATCTTTTCTCAGCGCGTGTTCCTGCGGTACCAGACCAGGAACGCTGCAACGCTTATGAGCATGATTGCAAGCCCGGCGCACGTCAGCAGCGCCATGTGCGTTTCAAAAAAGGCGGCGGCAGTCATAACGGCGGCGCCGGCAAGCACCGCGTACAACATGCGCGCTGCGCCGAGCTTCGCGCGCTCGCGGCCGATTTTCCGCCGGTGCTCCGGCGTGTCCGTGCCGTAGGGCGTGCAGACGTCTATCAGTCCGCCGAAGCGCATGGCAAGCGTAAGGGCAACTAACACGACGTCAATTATGACGGCTATCACCAACGTTACAGCAGCTTCCGTGCTCATGGCGCGCCTCCTTCAAGCGGTGCGTAAAGCCTGCTTACTTGCCCTCTATCATCCTGGCGGCCTCGTCGGCGCACCAGGCGCACAGGCCGTTGCAGATGCTGTGGTCGCCGCCCACGGCGTCCAGCAGGTCCTGACAGCGGATGGCACCGAACTTCTCCTTGAATCCGTCGGAGAGCTTGACCAGCGCCTCGGCCACGGGGCCGCCGGGCTTGCCCATGCCGTCCGCGCCGAGGGTGAGTCCTATAGCCAGCGCCGCGCCGGTATAGGCGCCGCAGGCCTCGCCGCAGCGCAGCCCGCCGCCGAGGCCGGTGCTGACGGCCTTGGCCGTGGCCTCGTCCAGGCCTGTGAGGTCGTTGAGCGCCACTACCACGCTCTGTCCGCAGTTGAGGGTATTCTTCAATTCAGCAGCTTTTTCACCGTAAGTCATATTCTGTCCTCCCTTTTATACTCGCTCGCCGCGTCCAGCTGTTCCTCGGCGCTTTTGAGCGTTGTGTCCGTTATGTTGTCGCCGCCGTGCAGCCGGGCCAGCTCGCGTATGCGCCCGGCCCTGTCCAGGGCAGTCACGGCCGTATACGTGCGCCCGTCGCGCTCGCGCTTCTCCACGTGGAAGTGCGTGTCCGCCATGGCGGCGATCTGCGGCAGGTGCGTCACGCAGATTACCTGCTTGCGCCGGGCAATGTGGGCCAGCTTCTCCGCCACGCGCTGGGCGGCAACGCCGGAGACGCCCTCGTCAATCTCGTCGAAGACCAGGGTTTCCGGCCCCGAGCGCTCGGTGAGCACGTCCTTCATCACCAGCATGATGCGCGCCAGCTCGCCGCCGGAGGCGATGCGCGAGATGCGCCCCGGCTTCTCGCCCGCGTTGGCGTTCATGAGGAAGCGCACCTCGTCGCAGCCGTTCTCGTCAAAACCGGGCTCGCCGCCCAGCGGGCTTATCTCCGTCTCGAAGCGGACGCCCGGCATGCTCAGCTCGCGCAGCCCGGCCTGGACGCGCTCCTGCAGGCGCTTTGCTACAGCAACGCGTTTACCCGACAAAGCCTCAGCGGCATTATACGCCGTTTTCCGGCGTTTGGCAAGCTCCAAAGCCAATTCTTCGCGGCGGGCGGAGGAATTGCTCAGCGTGTCCAGCTCGTCCTTCGCGCGCTCGAGCGTGTCTATGAGCCCCGCCTCGTCGCACTGATAGCGCTTCTGCAGGCGGCGCAGCTGGGCCAGCCGCGTCTCCAGCTCGTCGTACTCGCCCGGGGAGAAGTCCAGGCTGTCGCGGAAGTCGCGTATTCGCTCGGCGGCGTCGTTGAGCTCGGCCAGCGCCCCGCTCAGCTCGGCGGAGGCCTCCTGCAGCTCCGGCGCCAGCGCCGCCGCCCTCTGGCACCAGCCCTCGGCCTCGCCGCAGAGCTCTATCGCGCTGCCGGATGCGCCGTAGAGCGCATCGTAGGCCGCGTCCAGCGCCTCCGTGAGCTTCTCCGAGTTGCGCAGCAGGTCGCGCCGCGCCGTGAGGGCGGCCTCCTCTCCCAGGGACAGCCTCGCGCCCTCGAGCTCCTGCACGGTGCGCTCAAGGTCCAGCATGCGGCTCTCGCGCTCGCGCTCGTTCATGTCCAGTTTGCGCAGCGCGTCGCGGGTCTCGCGCCAGGCGGCGTACTTGACGCGGTAGGCCTCAATGTCCGCCTCCAGCCCGCCGAAGCTGTCCAGATACGCGCGGTGGTTGGCCTCGTCGAGCAGGGCCCGGCCGTCGTTCTGGCCGTGTATATCCAGCAGCAGCGCACCGAGCGAGCGCAGCTCGGCGGCGGTCACATACTCGCCGTTTATCGTCGCGCTGCTCTTGCCCTCGGCGCTTATGCGGCGGCGGATGAGTATGCCGCAGTCGTCATCGTCCTCAGGGTTTTGCCAGCCCACGGACTCGAGGTCCTTCTTGTCAAACCAGGCGTCTGTGTCCGCCCCGTGGGTAAAGCTCGCCGTCACCCTGGCCTTTTCCGCGCCTGTCCTCACCAGGTCACGGCTGACGCGCCCCCCGGTCACGGCCTGGAGCGAGTCTATGACGATGCTCTTGCCCGCGCCCGTCTCGCCGGTGAGGACGTTCAGCCCCGGCGCGGGCTCGATGTCGGCGCGCTCGATTACCGCTATATTCTCAATGTGCAGCTCCTTGAGCATTCAGCACCTCACTAATGATTCCGAATCAAAACCACTTCGCGCCGCTGTCGCGGAACACCGGCTCAGGCCCTTCCGCATACGGGTCATAGCGATCCGTGCTGCAGCCGAACTCCTGCAGGCGCGCTATGCGCTCTCCGCTCCACAGCACGATAGTCACCCCGTCGAAGCACTCACTGCGGCCGTCAACGCTGTTCTCAAAGTACCACTCCACGGCGGTGCGCTCCTGAGAGTGAAAGAACCCTTTTATGTCCCAGAGCAGCACGCGCCCGCGGGTGTTCCACTCGGCGAACCAGTGCCGGACCTCGTTGAGGCCGTGATATTCCGGCCCCCAGCTCTCTATGTACACCGTGTCCGGCGTAAAGAGCTCCTCAATACCGCTGTCATCTGCCGTCAGCCACATTCCGAACCAGGCGCGGATTGTTCTCTCGCGTCCGGCGTACGCCGTCCCGCTTGCGCCGTCCATTGCGCTCAAAACAGCTTCCTTATCTCCTCGCGGAAGGCCTCGGCGCTCTTCACGTCGCGCATGGCCATGAACACGGTGTCGTCACCGGCCACGGTGCCCACGAGGGAGGGTATATCCATGCCGTCAATGGCGCTGCTGGCCGCCTGGGCCAGGCCGGGCAGGGTCCTCAGCACGATCAGGTTCATGGCCGTGTCGCAGCTGATAACGCCCTCGCGGAAAATTTTCGTCAGGCGCTCACTGTGCTCCTCGGTGCCGATGGGCGTGGCCACGGCGTAGCGGTAATGCCCGGCGCCGGTGAGCTCCTTGACTATTCGCAGCTCCCGTATGTCCCGAGAGAGCGTGGCCTGCGTGCTCTTGATGCCGCGCTCCGCGAGCGCCTCCATCAGCTGGTTCTGCGTCTCTATATCCTGCGTGGTTACTATATCGACTATGGCATTCTGTCTCGCTAGCTTCATAGCTTCCTCCTTGTAGGTGTTACAGCGCGGCAAGCTTGCCCAGCGCAGCATTGTAAAAGCTCTCCCCGCTCAGGTCCGCCAGCACCAGCCGGTTCGAGCTGCGCCTGACGCGCACCTCGTCGCCAGGTATCAGGTCCACCGGCTCGCTGCCGTCCACGGAGAGGAAAACCCGGCGGTTATCGCGGTGCCGCGGCGTTATCGTGACAATGCGGCCCGGCGAGAGCACAAAGCTCCTGGCACTCATCGAGTGGGCGCAGATGGGGGTTACGACTATATTCTCCGCCTCCGGCTCCACTATGGGGCCGCCCGCGGACATGGAATACGCCGTCGAGCCCGTTGGCGTGGCGCAGATGACCCCGTCCCCGGAGAAGCAGGCGATGCTCTCCCCGTCCGAGGACACCATCAGGTCAACACAGTTGACGTCGCTCTTCACCACGGCGTCGTTGAGCGCATGGTCGGAGACTATGTCCGCGCCGTCGCGGCTGAGCGCCACGGCCAGCATCATGCGTTCGCTGCGGCGGTACTCCCCGGCGGCAGCACGCCGCACCAGGGGCAGGTTTTCAGGCTCCACGGAGGCCATGAAACCCTTTGTGCCCACATTTACGCCCATCATGGGCACGCCAAGCGTCAGCACCCGGCGGGCCACGTGCAGCATGGTGCCGTCACCGCCCAGGGTGATGATCAGCTCCGCCCCCTCCGCGGCCTGGAGCAGCGGCTGCATGCGTGAGTCGGACGGCACGTCCACAAACGTCGGGCTTATAACTACCTCAAATCCGTCGCGCTCGAGCAGGCTCTTGGCCTCCATGGTCAGCGCCAGGCCGCGGTCGCGGTACGGGTTAGGCGCGAGGACAATCTTTTTCATCCCTTATCAAGCTCCCCGTGTGATGCGGCGACTATGGCCGCAGTGTCCGGCGCTGTGCCGGCGTGAACGCCCTTCCTTAGCCAGGCCAGGTACTCTATGTTCCCTTCCGGCCCGCGTATGGGCGAGTAGTCGAGCCCCATGAGCGTGTATCCGGCCATGGGGAAAAAGGCAGCCATCTCGTTGAGCACGCGCTCGTGCACAGCCCGGTCGCGCACCACGCCCTTCTTGCCCACGTCGGCCCTGCCCGCCTCGAACTGCGGCTTGATGAGGCAGACCGCGTCGCCGTCCTCCCTCAGCAGGCCGTGCACGGCCGGGAGGATGAGCCGGATGGAGATAAATGACAGGTCCATCACGGCCAGGTCCATGCTCTCCGGGAACATGTCCGGCGTCAGGCTGCGCGCGTTCGTGCGCTCCATGACCACCACACGGCCGTCCTGCCTGAGCGGCCAGGCCAGCTGGCCGTAGCCCACGTCCACGGCGTAAACGCGGCTGGCGCCGTTTTTCAGCAGCACGTCGGTGAAGCCGCCCGTGCTGGCGCCGCAGTCGATGCAGACCTTGCCCTCCGGCGCTATGGGGAACACCTCCAGCGCCTTGGCCAGTTTGAAGCCGCCGCGGGACACATAGGGGCAGGCGCTGCCGCGCACCTCTATTTTGGCCTCATCGCTCACCGGCGTGCCCGGCTTGTCCGACTTCTGGCCGTTCACGTACACCAGCCCGCTCATTATGGTAGCCTTGGCCTTCTCGCGGCTCTCGGCCAGGCCCAGTTCAAAAAGCCTCTGATCAAGGCGTTTGCCTTTCATTGAGTCAGCTCCTTTACGGCGGCGGCTATGGCCGCGGCGTCGATACCGCAGCGCGCCCTGAGCTCCGCCGTCGTGCCCTGGCCCACTATGCCTCCGCCCAGATTAAGCAGTTTTGCCCTCAGCGGCGTCCCGCGCAGGGCCGAGGCGGCGAGCACCCTCCCGCCCACGCAGCCGGCCGCGCAGACCTCCTCCGCGGCCACGACCCTGTCCGTACCCAGGGCTGCAAAAAGCTCCTCCTCAGGCAGTGGGCAGATGCGCCCCAGCTTGACGATGCGGGCGTCTGTCCCCTCCGCGGCCAGTATTTCCTGCGCTGCCAGCGCCTCGTTAACCATGGTGCCGTAGACCAGTATGGCCGCGTCCCGGCCCTCGCCTATCGTGCGTACGGGCAGGGCTCCGCCGGAGCGGTACGCTCCCTCCCCGCCGCGCGGGTAACGCAGGGCGGCGGGGCCCTCCGTCTCGTAGAGCGCGGTGTGCAGCATGTCGCGCAGCTCGGCAAACGAGGCCGGGCACCACAGCGTCATGCCCGGCACGGTCGAGAGATAGGCGACATCAAACACGCCGTGATGCGTCTCCCCGTCCTCGCCCACCAGGCCCGCGCGGTCAACGCCGAGCACGACGTGCAGGTTCAGCAGAGAGACGTCGTGCAGGAGCTGGTCGTACGAGCGCTGCAGGAAGCTCGAGTATATGGCCGTGACCGGCAGCATGCCCTGCTTGGCCATGCCGGCGGCCATGGCCACCGTGTGCGCCTCGGCGATGCCGGTGTCGAAAAAGCGCTCCGGGAAGCGGTTTTCAAACCCGGAGAGGCCCGTACCGTCAGCCATGGCCGCAGTCAGGGCAGCTATGCGCCCGTCGCAGCCGGCCATGCGCTCCAGCTCGCGGCCGAAGATGTTTGCAAAGGTCTCCCCGCCCTTTTTGAGCACGCCGGTCACAGGGTCGTAGGGCCCCACACCGTGATACTTGTCAGGGTGCAGCTCGGCCATGGGATAGCCGCGTCCCTTCTGGGTGATGACATGCAGAAGCACGGGCACGCGCATCTCCTTGGCCCAGGTCAGGGCGCTTATGAGGCTGTCGATGTCGTGTCCGTCCACGGGGCCGAGATAATAAAAGCCCAGGTCGTCAAACAGGTTGGCGGGCAGGATGGCGCCCTTCACTCGCTCCTTGACGGAGTGTATGGCGTCATACACCGGCTTGATTCTGCCCACCGTGTCGCGGTAGCGGCGCTTAAACTCCAGGTACGCCGGGCGCACGCGCATACGGCTCAGCAGCCGGGCCATGCCGCCCACGTTGCGGCGTATGCTCATGGCGTTGTCGTTTAGTATGACCACCATCGGCTCTCCGCTCTGTCCGGCGTTGGACAGCCCCTCATAGGCCAGCCCGCCCGTGAGCGCACCGTCGCCTATCACGGCGGCGACGTCATAGTCCGCGCCCAGGCGGCTCCGCGCCCGGGCCATGCCCAGGGCCACGGACACGCTGTTGGAGGCATGCCCGGCTATGAAGGCGTCCGCCTCGCTCTCGCCCGGCTTGGGGAAGCCGGAGATTCCGCCCGAATGGCGAAGCCTGGCAAACCCCTCCATGCGGCCTGTAAGCAGCTTGTGCGTATAGCACTGGTGCCCCACGTCAAAGACGATCCGGTCGCTCCAGGGGTCGTACACGCGGTCAAGCGCCACGGAGAGCTCCACCGTGCCCAGATTTGAGGCCAGGTGCCCGCCCGTGCGCGAGAGGCTGTCTATCAAAAACGCGCGGATTTCCCCGCAGAGTTCAGGCAGCCGCTCCATGGGGACCGCGCAGAGGTCCTCATGGCTCTTTATATTTTCAAGTATAGACAAACAGATTACCCTCTAAAATATTCTTGAAACTACTATAACAAAATCCGCCCCGGTTTGCAAGATGACCGGGGCGGATAATCTGATAATATTCAGCCGATATTCATTTTCTGCGCGTGGCAAGGCTGCGGGCCAGCTCGGTGAGGAAACCGTCCCTGTCCATGCCGGACACGCAGGCGCAGGCCGCGTCCGTTATCTTTTCCACCATACGGCTGCACTCCGCCTCGCCGAAGAGGCTCATGAAGGTGCTCTTGCCGTCGCGCTTGTCGCTGCCTATGGGCTTTCCCAGCTCGCCCACCGTGCTCATAACGTCGAGCACGTCGTCGCGTATCTGGAAGGCTGCGCCCAGCTGCGCGCCGTACTGTCCGGCGATGTCAACGGCCGCCTCGTCCGCTCCGGCCGCCGCCGCGCCGAGCATGCACGCACCGGATAGCAGGGCGCCGGTCTTGCGGGCCTGGAGGTCGCTGAGCTCCTCAGCCGAGAGCGCGTGCCCCTCGGCCGCGAGGTCCATGAACTGCCCGCCGCAGATACCGTCCACGCCTGCCGCCCCGGCCAGTATCTCCGCGCACCGTACCCGGGCCTCCGCGGGCAGGCCGCAGCGCAGTATGGTGCCGAAGGCCTCGGCCTGAAGGGCGTCCCCGGCCAGCACGGCCGTGCTCTCGCCGAAGACCTTGTGGTTGGTAGGCTTGCCGCGGCGCAGGTCGTCGTTGTCCATGCAGGGCAAATCGTCGTGTATGAGCGAATAGGTGTGCAGCATCTCCACCGCGCAGGCCATGGGCAGGGCTTTTTCCGGCTCCAGGCCGTTCAGGCGCGCGAACTCCAGCACCAGCACGGGGCGGATGCGCTTGCCGCCCGCGGTGAGCGAGTAATCCATCGCGTCGAGCAGGCCGTCAAACTCATAGCCGCGCTCTTTGCCGAAGGCGGCCTTGAGCGCGGGTTCGATGAGGGCCAGGTATGCGTCGTAACGCTCTTTATAGGTCATTCCCCGACCTCCTCGAACGGCTCCTCTACCGGTTCTCCGTCGGCGCCGGCGCGCAGCTTGACTATGCGCTGTTCGGCCTCGTCCAGCTCCCTGGTGCAGGCGGCTACCAGGGCCGCGCCCTCCTCGAAGAGCTTGAGCGAGTCGGCCAGCGCCGCGTCGCCGCGCTCGAGCTGGCGGACTATCTCGCCAAGGCGGGTGAGCTGCTGCTCAAAGGTCGGTGTGTTCTCTGTCTTCTCAGTCATATGTATCCTCCACCAGGCAGTCCAGGGCGCCAGATTGCAGGCGCACCGTCAGTCTGTCTCCGATATGTACGTCCTTTGCGTCCTTCACCGCGCGCCCGCCGCTGTCCAGCGCTATGGAGTAGCCGCGGGATAGCACCTTGAGCGGGCTCAGGGCGTCCAGCTTGGCGGCGAGGCGCAGATATTCGTTCTTCCTCGCCGCGACGGCGACGTCCGCCGCCGCATCGAGCCGCATGGCCGCAGATGCCAGCGCGGTTTTCTGCTTGTCCACAAAGCCGCCCGTCCGCTCCAGGGCTGCGCGCAGCGACTCCAGCTGCTGCCTGCGCTGCTCTATGAAGCCCGTCGGGCTCTGGATGACGCGGCGTGAGGCCAGGTTTTCAAGCGCCTCGCGCTGGGAGGCTATTTTCTTCGCCGCGGCACGCTCCAGACGGCTGTGGGCGCTGTCTATGGCCTGCATCAGCTCTTCCGAGTCCGGCGCGGCCAGCTCGGCGGCGTTGGACGGCGTCGCCGCACGCAGGTCTGCCACATAGTCGGCTATGGTGACGTCCGGCTCATGGCCCACGGCGGATATGACCGGTATCTCGCAGTCGTAGATGGCCCTGGCCACGCGCTCGTCGTTGAAGGCCCAGAGGTCCTCCATGGAGCCGCCGCCGCGCCCGGTTATGAGCGTGTCGGCCACCCGGTGCTCGCTGGCGTAGCGTATGGCCGCGGCTATCTCCGGCGGGGCCTCCGCGCCCTGCACGCGCACCGGCAGGAGGATGATCTTCGCCACCGGCCAGCGCCGGCGCAGCACGCGGATTATGTCGTGCACCGCAGCCCCCGCGCTGCTGGTAACGACCGCAATGCGCTGGGGATAGCGCGGAATGGGCTTTTTATGCGCCGCGTCGAACAGGCCCTCCTTTTCGAGCTTGGCCTTGAGCTGTTCGTAGGCGACCTGCAAATCTCCGCTGCCCTCCGGCACCAGAGCCTCGCAGTAGAGCTGATACGCCCCGTCGCGCGGGTACACGCTGATGCGCCCGTAGGCCGTGACGCCCATGCCGCTCTCCGGCCTGAAGCGCAGCTTGCCGGCCGCCGAACGGAACATGACGCACTTGAGCGAGCTCTCCGCGTCCTTGAGCGTGAAATAATGGTGGCCCGAGGGGTAGATCTTGTAATTGGACAGCTCCCCGCGCACGGCGACCGCGCCCAGGAACCCGTCACTGTCCACCAGCGTCTTGATATAGGCGTTGAGCTGGGAGACGGTCAGGGCATCGCGCTCCTTCATTCGGCGCTCTCCGCCCCGTCCTGCGCGCCCTCGCCGCGCATATATCCGCCCAGCACACCGTTTATGAACGACACGGTCTCCGGCTCCTCAAAGTTCTTGGCGAGCTCCACAGCCTCGTTGATGGCCACGCCGGGGGTCACGTCGCTGTCCTCAAGGTAGATTATCTCCGTCAGCGCGCAGCGCAGCACGGCCATGGCCGTGCGCGTGATACGCTCGGGCCTCCAGCCGCGGGAGTGCTGCCGCACCAGCTCGTCCAGCTCCAGGCGGTGCTCGGTGGCCAGGCTAACCAGACGGTGTATATATGCGAGGCTCGCCTCGTCGGGAGCTTCGGTTATGGCCCCCTCCTCGTCCTTGAGGGAGGCCAGGTGCTCAGGCTCAAAGTACTCGTCAACCAGCGCGTCCGGCTCCAGCCCGGAGGCCGCCTGAGCGTAAATCAGCCGGACAGCGGCCTCTCTGGCCCGCGTCCTGGTCATTTGTCGAAGGCCACGCCGGAGACGTGGACGTTGACCACGGGGGTGCCCATGCCGGCCATGGACTCCACGGCGGCGGTGACAGCCTCCTGTACCTGCTGCGCGACGCCGACGACGTTCTCGCCGTAGCGCACCATTATTATGATGTCAACACTGATCTTTCCGTCCTGGATCTGCACCTTGACGCCCTTGCCGGCGTTCCTGATTCCCAGCAGCTCCGCCAGCTCCGCGCCGGCGTTGTTGGAGAGGGCCGCGACGCCGTCAATCTCGCTGACGGCCGCGCGCACCATGGAGTAGAGCACGTCCTCAGAGATATTTATGCTGCCCTTTTCGCCCTGGCAGGTGATGTAGTTCTCGCCCATTGCGGAACCTCCTTTAGTTTTGGCTTAGGTGTAGTTATTGCCGCTATGGCAATATGGTATTGTACCACAACGCAGGAAGAAAATAAAGAGCGAGTTTGCGTCAGCAGGGCCGAAAATCCCTCTGCCGCCCCTTTATTCCCGGATTCGCATTGCGGCGGAGCCGCCCCGTCCCGTCAGGACGGCTTTAAGGGCGCGCTGCAGGCATCTTTGCAGCGCGCCCGGAGGCCTTTCGCCCGTCGCCGGAGCCGGGGCCGGTTTTGCTCCGCGCATGCCCGACCCGCACACAGGCTGTAAATATCCCGCCGGGCTTACTCCCCGGCGTCCGCGGATGTGTCAGCGGTATCGTCCGTGCCGGCGGCATCTGCGGAGGCCGAGGGCTCGGCGCTGGGAGCTGCGCTGGGGCTTGCCGCGCTGTTCCCGCCGGACTTCACCTCTATCACATGTATGTCCTCGGCCGTGCAGCCGGTCTCGCCGATTATGGTCTCCGTTATCTGCGCCACGCTGGCGGCGGACAGGCCCTCCACCGGGGCCGGCACGGCTACCGTCACCCCGTCGGACGATATGTACACCACGCAGTCCGTGAAGTTCTTTGCCAGGAGTAGGTTTTCAATCTGCGTCTCCTGCATGGACCAGGTGGCCATGGCGGCGATGGCGTCCATGGCGCTGTCTATTGTGTCCTGCGAGGCGCCCTCGCCCGAGGCGGCGGTCTCCAGCAGCGTCAGCGCCTCGTCGCGGGAGGTCTGGCGCGTGAGCCTGGCCTGGGCAAAGTAGTCGTCGTCCGCCTGAGTGTCCTGCGCCGTCTGCTGTTCTTCGTCCGTGTTCATTACGCCGGCGGTGTCGTCCCTGCGGTTGTTGTACGACCAGTTCAGATAGACCGCCGCGCAGACGAAGACAAGTACCGTTGCGATAATGATGCTGCGTTTTGCCTTTTTCATTGCTTTGCCTCCCAAATATTAATCACTTTGCATAGGTAATACGGTTATACGGCTGCTGCCCAGGCCGGTGTAGTTGGAAACCGCCTGCACGACGGCGAGCCTTACGGCGGCATCACCGGCGCCGTCGCAGACGACCGCCGCGCCTTCCTCCGAGCAGAGGACGCTCACCCGGCCCACTCCCTCGATGCCGGACAGCACATACTCCAGGCGGCTCTCCGCCGCGCTTGAGCCCCCGTCGCCGGTATCTGAACCGCCCGCCGGCAGGAGCAGCAGCACGACGGCGCAGGCGATGAGCAGCAATATGTACTTGTACTTTCCCAGGCTCTTGAGCGAGAACGTCACGATTGCGCCTCCCAACTGACTCTCTCCGGCGGGATTCCCAGCTCCGCCTCTATGGCGGCGGCGAGGGATGCGTCATATCCGCAGCCGAGCGCGCACTCCCAGGGATACCAGAACCCCTCCTCGCTCCAGCGGGCCGTTACGTCTGCGCCCGTATCCGCGAGCCCCAGCGCGTCCGCCCTGTCCGATATATATGCCTCGCACTCGCTCTCTATGACTGCGCGTTCGAGTCCGCGTGAGGCCTCCTGCGCATCGCTGACCGTCTCGCGGGCGGCCTGGTTATAGCTGGCAGCGGCCCTGGCCAGTGAGGTCACGTCCAGCCCGGCCACGGGGCTGAGCAGAGCGACGGCCATCACGCAGCCGCAGGCCAGGCTCAGCACCTGCCTAGGCCTGCCCTTGGGGCATATCGCAAAAGCTATGGCGCAGAAAATGGCGGCCCCGGTGAGGGTGCGTATCCAGTCTGCCAGCGCTGTTGTCATGGCGCCACCGCCTTTACAAAGGAGAGTATGCTCACAAAGAGCATGGCAGCGCAGGCCCCGGTCACGCCCAGCACCAGCCCGAACACGGTGCCCACGTCCGCTATCAGCCCTGCCAGCCGTCCCCCGGCAAAGGCCGACGACAGGGCCGCGGCGGCCTTATAGAGCAGGTAGCGCAGGGCAAGGCCCAGAAACGGCGTGATGCACACGGCGATCACCACCGCCGCACCCAGCACCCCCACCGCCGAGCGCAGCAGGCCCGCCCCGGCCACCAGGGTGGTGGCGGCGTCAGATATAATCCCCCCTACCACCGGCAGGGCCGCGGAGATGGCCGACTTGGCCGCTTTGGCCGTCAGGGCGTCGGCCTCGCCGGATATGGAGCCCGACAGCGTCAGCCAGAGCGTGAAGGCGGTCATCACCAGGGTGGTGACCGTCACAGCCGCCCACTTTATCAGCTTCCCGGCGCTGTCCAGCGCGGCGTTTTCCAGCGCAGCCGCCGCCGTCTTTACGGCCAGCAGCGCATAGGCCATGGGGATGAGCAGGGAGCGCGAGAGCGTGATGAGCACGTCCATAAAGAGGCTCGTGGCAGCGTATTTTGCCGCCGCGGAGCCGGCCATGCCGCCTGCGGCGGCCGTGGCCGTGAGGCACGGGAGCAGCGCGCGGGAGAAGGTATTCAGATCCTCTATGGCCGCGGCGCCCTGCTGTATCCAGGCCCCCGCATCGGTGAAGGCCACGGCCGCCACGGCGAGGCAGCCGGCCAGGTTCACATATTGCTGCGTGGCCTGCGTCCCGAAGGTACCTGCCAGGGAGCAGAGCGCGGCGATGGCCACCAGCTTCACCGCCGAGGCCGCAGCGGAGCCGAAGTGTTCACCCAGCTTGTCCAGCGCCGCATCCCACAGGCGCGAGAACATGCCCTCCGTGTCCAGCGCGTCGTCCACACCCGCGCCGCCGAGCACCTCAGAGGCGGAATCAGGTATCGCCTCGTCCACCTCCCCCGCGCCGTAGGCCTCATACTGCTCCGGGTCCAGCTCCGCCGCCAGGGCGGGCGTGGACAGGAGCAGCAGAAACGCGATAAACAGCACCGCCCGTCTCACAGCAGGGCCTCCACGGTGTCCAGCAGCGCCGTCATCAGGGGCAGCGCACAGAAGAGCGCGCAGACGGCCCCGGCTATGTCCACGGCGTTGGCCAGCAGGGAGCTGCCCGAATCGCGGCAGGCCTCCCCGGCCAGCGAGCAGATAATGCCCACAGCCACGCATTTGAGCACCGGCGAGAACACCGCGCTCGACAGGCCGGACATCTCCCTCGCCCTCTGCGCCGCACCGGCAATGCTGCCCACCAGCTCCAGCGCAAAAATCAGCAGCACGGCCCCGGCGGCCAGGGCCAGGCACAGGGCCAGTTCGGCGTTGGACTTCTTCAGCAGCAGCGCGCAGAGCGCGGCGCAAACGGCCAGGGCCGAGATCTTTACCGCGACGTCCATCAGAACTCAAACAGACTGCCGATGAGCGTGAAGAGCTCGCTTATCTTCTGGACCACCAGCACCAGGACGATTACCAGCCCGGTTATGGTCACCATGAGCGCCTGCTCCTCCCTGCCCGAGCGGGTCAGCAGGATATTCAGCACCGCAACCAGGATGCCCACCGCCGCTACCTTGAAAATGAGGTCAACCTCCATTTTCGCGCCTCCTTCAGTATAATGTGACCGCCAGCAGCGCCCCTGCCGTCACCGACAGCCCCAGGCGCAGCCGCATACTCTGCCCGGCCTTCCCGTGCAGTTCCGCTGCCTCGCGCTCCAGGGCCTGCTGGCAGCGCTCTATGGCGCCGTACTGGGCCGCGGCGTCAAAGCGGCCCAGGCTGCGTCCCAGATCGTCCAGCGCGCTGCGGGCCCCGGCGGTCAGGTCCAGGTCCGCAAGGCAGGCCGACCAGATGACGGCAAACTCCACCTCCCCCAGCGCCGGGAGTGCCGCACACAGGCTGCTGTAAAACCCTCTGGCCGCGTCCGGCCCCGTCTCCGCCAGGGCGCGGGCGCACTCCGGCACCGGGGTGAGGCGGCTGCTTATCTCGGCCTTGAGGTATTCAAGGCTGGACAGCATAGCTTCCGTCAGCCGCTCCTGAGCCTTCACCTCCCTGGCTGAGGCCCAGCCAAGATACGCGCTCGCGGCCACTATCAGGGCGCATGCGGCCAGTCTCATGGCAGTTCCCTCAGTCGGCAGCGACGCACCCCGGCGCGGTTTTCCAGCTCTACCACACGCCTGAACACCCCCAGCGCCAGCAGCTCGCGGTAGAGGCTACGCCGGGACATGTCTTCCAGGTCCCGTGCGTGCGCAGTGGCCAGCAGCGTCACGCCGCACCCGGCCGCCGAACGCACCGCGTCCAGGTCGGCGGGCTCGGTGATCTCGTCCATCGCCAGTATCTCCGGATTCATGGCGCGCAGCAGCATCCCGGCCCCGGTGCGCTTGTCCACGCCGGTCATCACATCGCAGCGCGCGCCCACGTCGAACTCCGGCACCCCGTCATACACGCCCGCAACCTCGCCGCGCTCGTCGACCAGCGACACCCGCCGCCCCTCCGCGAGCAGGCGGATCAGCTCGCGCAGGAGCGTGGTCTTGCCCCCGCCGGGCGGGCTGATTATTAAGGTGCTCTCAAACCCGCCCGCGGTGAGGCCGGGATACACCTCCCGGGCGCAGCCCCTGACCTCCCGCGGTATGCGTACGGCGACGCTGCTCAGCTGCCTGATGGTGAGCACATGCCCGGCGCTCTCGCTGACCTGTCCGGCCAGACCCAGCCGCACGCCGCCGCGCACGGTTATGTAGCCGCTGCGCACGCTCTCCAGCGCGGTGTGAGCCGAGGCCCGCGTGGCCGTCTCCAGCACCGTGGCCAGCTCATGCGGCGTGACGGCACGGCGCAGAAGCGCGCGCTCGCCGTCCGGCAGCAGCACTGACGGCACAGCCCCCGCCCGCAGCCTGAATTCCTCGGCGCGGTCAGCCACACCCTCCGGCAGCGAGAGCGCCGATGCGCGTATATCGCCGGGCAGCAGAGCCGCGGCCTGTTTGTAGCCCTGTCCTCTCATGTGGACAATCTATGCCGGACATGCCGCAGATATGACGGGACAAAAAACAGCGGCGGTATTCCCGCCGCTGAATAAAAGGCAAAAAAGAAAGGACGCCCGGAGGGCGCCCTTCCCCAAATCAGCCGCCGTCGTGGCGAACTGAGAAGTGCATATAGTCCGCCGTGGTGCTCCAGCCGGAGTAGCCGTTCTCGGCGGTACCGCCGCCCCAGCCCCAGCCGTACTTGGCGAAGATCCGCACGACGCTGCTGTCGGGCGTGATGCAGTAGGGGCTGTCGGAGTACTTGTAGCACGTCGTACCGGTCACCGCAGTGTACGGGTCGGTCGTCGTGTAGCAGTAGAAGTTCTCCACGGGGTTGATGTCGATTGCGCAGCCCCAGGAGTGGCGGAGCGTGTCCGTGAACCTGGCGCCGCCCAGGGCGTGGATCGGGAACTGCTCGGGATCGTTGTATATCTCCTCGAAGATGGCCTGCACCTCGTCGGCCACGGCCTTGTTGACCTGCAGGTTCCAGGTACGCGTGTACTTGGCGCCGGAGGAGTCGATATCCCAGGTGCGGACCTGGACGGTGACTATGTAGTCGCTCAGGTTGGACTCGCTGCCGGTGAAATAGGTCTTGCCCGCGTCGCCGAAGAGGGCTATGCGCCCGGCATCGGTGAGCGTGTTGTTATAGATGAGCTCGGTGTTGTTGGCGAAGGAGTCGGCGGGGTCCATCGTACCCGTGCCCGGCTCATCGGGCACCGTCACGTCCTCGACGTCATCGACGTCCAGACGCTCGCTGACCCAGCCGGTACGGACGACAACTGCCGCCGCCTGGGCGCGGGTCAGGGTCTCCTCGCCGTGGAATGCGCCGTCCTCAAAACCATCGAGTATGCCCTTGCCGTAGGCCTGGAGCACGCTCTCCACATAGGCGCCGGAGATACTGGAGTAGTCTGCAATGCGCGTCTCGGCGTTCTCCAGGCTGACTGGGTTCTCCGTGTAGACGTTGGAGAGGAGGTTGCTTATCATAACGCTCATCTCATAGCGGGTGATGGGCGTGTTAAGGGAGCTGGCGGTCAGGGGTATATCCAGGCCCCAGAGCACGCCGTTGTCGTTTACCAGGTACCAGTAGGGCTGGGCCCAGTGTATGCTCTCGTCCATGGTGTAGGGCACCAGCTCGCCTATCATGCACAGCAGCTTGATAAACTCGCCGCGCGTGAGCGCGTCGTCCGGGCAATAGGTCGTGTCGGTCTTGCCGTCAATAATGCCCCAGCTGGCGCAGAGGTTCACATACTCGGCGTACCAGGCGTCGTCGGGCACGTCCTCAAAGTCAACGTCGTACGGCCCCGTGTTCCCGGCGGCGTAGGCCGGCAGGCTGGCGGCCAGCAGGCATACGGCCAGCGCGGCGCAGAGCAGGCGGCGGATGGTCTTCATTCTCATAGCTTATCCCACTTCCTCTTCAGTAGTTAAACGTGTGCGGCAGCAGCTCGCGCAGCTTATAGCTGACGTAGCGTCCGCCCGCCTTGGCGCAGAGCACCTCCATATCTATGGAGAACTCGGCCAGGAACTGCCTGCAGGCCCCGCAGGGCATACAGTAGTCGCGGCCCTCGCCCCAGATGGCAATGCGCGAAAAATCCGTGTGTCCCTCGCTCACGGCCTTTACCGCGGCGGTGCGTTCGGCGCAGATGGTGCTGCCCAGCGCGGCGTTCTCCACGTTGCAGCCGGTGTAAACGGTACCGTCCCTGCACTCGAGCGCCGCGCCCACGGGGAAGCGCGAGTAAGGAGAATACGAATTCTTCGCCGCCTTCTCGGCGATGTCCATCAGCTCTCTGTCTGTCATTTGTTATCCCCCCTCCTGTTGTACTTCTCCGAAGGTTATCTTCCACTCGGAAATGTTGTAGAAAATATTGCTGCTCGTCACTTCCATGCCGGTTATGACGTTGCGGTGCGTAATTACCTGGTGCCGCTCGAAGCACACGGGCACGATCGGCGCATTCATGGCTATGTATTGCAGCATTTCGGCGCAGCGGGCTTCACGGTCCAGGTCGCCGGCGGCGAGGAAGTTGTTTATGTACGTGGCATAATTATCGTCGTCTATGCCGCCGTAGTTGAGCGTGCCGTCCGCTGTCAGCAGAGCGCTGAGGTCAAAGTCGGCGCCAAGCTTCACCTCCGCGTAATACATGTCGAAGTCGCCCGTCATGAGCGCAGTCTGGTAGTCCGACCAGCTCAGCTCCCGCACGTTGACAGTCACGCCCAGCTGGGAGAGGTTTTCCGCCAGCATGTTGCATATGTCGCCCTTTCCGGCCGATTCCGAGCAGACTATTAGGTCTATCTCCGCATCGTGCATGACGGAATAGCTGACATACTCCAGCTTGCCGTCGTTGTCCATGTCGCTCAGGCCGGCATTTGACAGCACCTGCTGGCAGGTCATCATGTCATAGTCTATAGCGTCCGCCACGCTGTCGTCGTAGAGCGGGCTCAGCGGCGATATCGGCAGGCAGCTGGCCACGGCCCCGCTCTGCATCAGGTCATCCGCCGCCTGTTCACGATCCACGGCCAGCGAAACCGCATAGCGCATATTGGGGTTGCTCATCAGCTCGCTCTCCATATTGAAGCCGAAGTAGTGCATGTTGGTCGTGGTGAACCAGCGCGTCTCATTGTTGCCGCCGTAGCCCAGGTTGGCGCTGGACGAGGTGTCGTTGGTGACCAGGTCTACATAGCTGTCTTCGAAGGCGGTGATGATATTCTCAGCGCCAGTATACTCCTTAAAGTAGATGCGGTCCACCGGTAAACTCTCCCCGTAGCCGGAGAAGGCCTCGACATAGTCGGCGCCCTCCACGTACATGTACGGCCCTGTGCCGACAGGGCGGGTCTGGTTGGCCGAGCCGTCCTTGATCACCGGCACGGTCAGCAGGTATGGCAGCAGCATATTTGTCTTGGTGGTGGAGATGTGGAAGGTGGTGTCGCTGGAGGCGCTGGCGCCGTACATGCAGAGGAAGCGGCCGGAGTAGCGGCTTGTACGGCGTGCCAGCGAGATGGAGTACGCCACGTCGTAGGCTGTCAGCGTGCTGCCGTCATGCATCTGTATGCCCTCGTTGATGGTGAATGTCCAGTACGTGCCGTTGGTCACGCTGTAATCTGCGATGATGCGGCTGGAGAGGTTGTAGTCGTCGTCCAGCTCGAACACGTTGTCGAACACCAGCTGGCTGATGAGAAGGTTGCTGGTGTCGTTGGTGGCGTACGGGTTCAGGCTCTCCGAACTGCTGTAATTGAGGGAGAACACGGCGTCCGCCGCCTCGGCGATGCCCAGCTCCTCCCCCGGCAGTTCACCGGCCGAGATATCCGGTGTCGGCAGTGTGCTGTCCCGGCCGCAGGCCGTCAGCAGCAGCGTCAGGACCAGGGCCAGGGCTGTCAGTCTCAGTTTTCTGTCTTTCATATCAGGCTGCTTCCTCCGGTGTCCCTGTCCGCGCCTGCGGGCGGAACCTGTATTGCTGCGGCGCTGCTTCCGCGCCAGGTGTTATGCTCGCGGGAATAGCGCTCCGACCAGAGATAGTCCTCCCCGTTGCACTTGGTGCAGTCACGGCATATGTCGATCCGGTCCCTGGGCACGCCCAGCTGTACCAGCCTCTCGGCCACCACACCGGGCAGGTCCACCATGAACTTGCCGGGCCTGGCGCCTTTGCTGATATACTCCCGCGCAGCCTTGACGCCGAGCAGCTTCTCCACTGCCTCCGGCACGTCCGTACCCGTCTCAAAGCAGCACGGGCCGATGGCCGGGCCGACAGAGGCGCTGATTCTGCCCGGCTCCGCACCGAGGGACACCATGGCCCCGACGGCATTTCTGAGTATGTCCTGCACTGTGCTGCGCCAGCCGCAGTGTATGCTGCCGGCCACGCGGGCCGCCGGGTCATAGAGCAGGACCGGCGCACAGTCGGCCGTAAAGCAGAAGAGCGTGAGCCCCGGCGTGGCCGATACTATGCCGTCGCACTCCGGCCCCGGCGGGTCAGAGGGCAGGTGACGGTCGGCGTCGGTGACTATGCGCACCACGTTCCCGTGCACCTGGTTTGTGAAGGCTGCCGCAGTCAGTCCGTCCAGACCGATGGCCCTGGCAAACCTGTGGTAATTGAAGTCCACCCAGTGCGGGTGCTGCGGATCGCGGCTGTAGGAAAAATTGGCGCCGCACCAGCCCCGGGAGAGCCCGCCCATGCGGCTGGAAAAGCCGTGCCGCACATTCCAGCGCGTATTGATATAGACGTGGATGCCCTCACTCTGGCAGCGGACGATCCCGCCGGTGTCCTCCACTTTCCTACACAGCCTTGTGTAGCTGTCGTTCAGCGCGGTCATAGCGTCGCGCATGTAGTCCAGCTGCTGGCGCAGGCCCTCGACAGTCTCCGTATCGCCGCAGAGATCGCTGCGCAGGTCCAGGCTGTAGTACAGCTCATCCAGCAGCTCATAGCTCACGCCGCTGTCCGGCGTATCCGGCACTATCTCCATGGAGGCTTCATCCGGCCCCGCATCAGCGGCGCCGTCCGGTAATTTCTTGTTCTTGCCGTCCGGAAAGAGTTCTACGATGTCGCCTTTACTCATGCCGCTCCTTTCTTTTGCTTACGGCCTCACTCGTTCCGGCCGCAGCAATCCTTGTACTTCATGGGCAGGCCGTTGGGCCTGAGCTTGCCGCAGGGGCAGGGATCGTTGCGCCCGGGCTTCTTGACCTTCTTGATCGGCTGCTTCTTCTGGGGCTCGCCGCCCACGTTCGCAGCCTGCTGCGTGGCCACGCTCTTGCGCTCTATCGGCTGCTGCTTCGTCACGCGCACGATGAACAGACGGCGCACCGTCTCCTCGCGGATACCGCGTATCATGGCCTCGAACATCTCGAAGCCCTCGTTCTTATAGGCGTCTATAGGCTTGGTGTTGCCGTAACCGCGCAGGTTTATACCGCGCCTGAGCTCTGTCATGGCGTCGAGGTGGTCCATCCAGTACTCGTCAACCACGCGCAGCATGACCACGCGCTCCACCTCGCGCATGAGCGGGGTGCCGTTAGGCAGCGCGCCAAGCTCGGCCTCCTTCTTTTCATAGAAGGCGACGGCCTTCTCCAGCACCATGTCGGTGAGCTTATCCGCCGTGAGGCTCTTCACGTCGTCAGCCGTGAGCCTGATGTCGCCCGGCGCGAGGAAGAGCCGCCCGAAGGGGGCGAGGATCTCATTGACCTGCCTGAGGTCCGGATGCTGCTCTCCGGCAAAGCCGTCGGCGATCGTGGAGGAGACAAACTCCTCTATCATCTTGCGGATGCTTGGCTGCAGGTCCTCACCGTCGAGCACCTTTTTGCGCTCTGCGTAGATGACGTTGCGCTGCACGTTCATGACGTCGTCGTACTCGAGGACGTTCTTACGGGTCTGGAAGTTGCGGCTCTCGACGGTCTTCTGCGCCTGCTCGATGGCGTTGGTGAGCATCTTCTGGTCGAGCGGGGTGTCATCGTCTATTTTCAGCGCGTCCATCATGCTCATGACGCGCTCGCTGCCGAAGAGGCGCATGATGTCGTCCGTCATGGCCAGGTAGAAGCGGCTCTCGCCCGGGTCGCCCTGGCGTCCGGCGCGGCCGCGCAGCTGGTTGTCTATACGGCGGCTCTCATGCCGCTCCGTACCGAGGATGAAGAGGCCGCCGGTGGCCCTGACCTTTTCCGCCTCCTCGTCCGTGACGGCCTTGTGGGCCTTCATGCGCTCGGCAAACATCTCACGGGCCTTGAGCACTTCCTCGTTGTCGGTATCGGCATAGCCCGTGGCCTCGGCTATCACGTCGTCGTCGAAGCCGGCCTTCTTCAGGTCGCTGCGGGCCATATACTCCGCGTTGCCGCCGAGCATGATGTCGGTGCCGCGGCCGGCCATGTTGGTGGCTATAGTCACCGCGCCCAGCTTGCCGGCCTGTGCCACTATCTCCGCCTCGCGCTCGTGCTGCTTGGCGTTGAGGACATTGTGCGGGATGCCGCGCTTTTTCAGCAGGCCGGAGAGGTATTCGCTCTTCTCAATGGATATTGTGCCCACCAGCACGGGCTGGCCCTTCTCGTGGCACTCCGCTATCTGGTTGATAATGGCCCTGTCCTTGCCGGCCTCGTTCTTGTAGACAACGTCGGGCCAGTCCTTGCGGATGACGGGCTTGTTCGTGGGAATCTCCACGATGTCCAGCTCATAGATGGTCTGGAACTCCTCGGCCTCGGTCAGGGCCGTGCCGGTCATGCCGGAGAGCTTGCCGTAGAGACGGAAGTAGTTCTGGAAGGTAATGGTGGCCAGGGTGCGGTTTTCGCGCTGCACGTCCACCTTCTCCTTGGCCTCAATGGCCTGGTGCAGGCCCTCGGAGTAGCGGCGGCCCAGCATGAGTCGGCCGGTGAACTCGTCTACTATGATGACCTCGCCGTCCTTGACGACGTAATCTATGTCGCGCTTCATGACGCCGTGGGCCTTGAGAGCCTGGTTAATGTGGTGCGAGAGGGTGGAGTTCTCCAGGTCGGAGAGGTTCTCCAGGTTGAAATAGCGCTCAGCCTTGGCTGTGCCGCGGGCGGTAAGCGTCGCGGTCTTGGCCTTCTCGTCCACCACATAGTCCGCGTCGAGGTCTTCGTCCTCCTCCGCCTTGTCGTCGGTGGATGCCACGACGAGCTTTTTGAGCGTGCGCACGAAATCGTCCGCGCGGCGGTACAGGTCCGTGCTCTCGTCGCCGCGGCCGGAGATAATCAGCGGGGTTCGCGCCTCGTCGATGAGGATGGAGTCCACCTCGTCAACAATGGCGAAGGCGTGGCCGCGCTGGACCATCTGCTGCTTATAGATGGCCATGTTGTCACGCAGGTAGTCGAAACCCAGCTCGTTGTTGGTGCCATAGGTTATATCGGCGTTATAGGCCGCGCGGCGCTCATCGGGGGTGAGCCCGTGGACGATGAGGCCGACGGTGAGGCCCATGAAGCGGTGCACCTTGCCCATCCACTCGCTGTCGCGGCGGGCCAGGTAGTCGTTTACGGTGACGATGTGCACGCCCTCGCCGGCGATGGCGTTCAGGTACGCGGGCAGCACGGCGACGAGGGTCTTGCCCTCACCGGTCTTCATCTCGGCGATGCGGCCCTGGTGCAGGACGATGCCGCCGATGAGCTGTACGCGGAAGGGCTTCATGCCCAGCACGCGCCATGCCGCCTCGCGCACGGCGGCGAAGGCCTCCGGCAGCATGGAGTCCAGGTCCTCCCCGTCTGCATAGCGGGCCTTGAATTCAGCCGTCTTGGCCCTCAGTTCCTCGTCCGACAGGGCCTGCATCTGGGGCTCGAGGGCCTCGATCTTGTTTACGATAGGGTATATTCTCTTAAGCTCGTGATCGCTGTGCGACCCGAACAGCTTTTGCATAAGTCCCATAGTGCGAGTCAACCTCCACTTTCAGTCATACTTCAACCAAGATACTTTAACATAAAAATGTGAACAAAGAAAGTCGTTTGTGTTCTTTTTGCAAATTGTGTGCCCGTCGCCCCGGTCTGCAAGGCGATAAAAGGTGACAGGTGCGGACAGCACCTGTCACCTTTTGTCAATGCGGCCGATAGCGTCGCCTTATATGACGCGCACGCGCAGCACGTCGGGGTCCTTGAGTATTTCGCCGGTTATCTCCTCGCCCACCTTCTCGGCCAGGTCTATCATGGTGTAGGCATAGCCGCCGCGGGGCTTGTTTATCATGTGCTCGATGTTGATGTTCCGCGCGGAGATCAGGTCGAGGATGGTGTTTATCTTGTTGGGCACGTTGCGGTGCAGCACGCACAGGCGGCAGACGCCCAGGCGGTCCAGGCTGGCGTTGGGCAGGTTAACGCTGTTGTGGATGTTGCCGTTGGCCAGATAGTCGTATATCTCCTGCGCGGCCATGATGGAGCACTTCTCCTCGCTCTCAGGCGTGCAGGCGCCCAGATGCGGCAGGGTTATGCAGTTCTTCACGCCTATGAGCTTGGCGTTGGGGAAGTCGGTAACGTACTTGCCCACGCGGCCGCTCTCCAGGGCGGCGATCATCGCGTCGTCGTCCACCACCTCGGCGCGGCTCTCGTTCATTATGCGCACGCCGGGGCGCATGGAGGCCAGGGCCTCTGCGTTTATCATGTGGTGCGTGCCGTCATTGTAGGGCACGTTGAGGCTGATGTAATCGCTGGTGCGGAAGATCTCCTCGACGTAATCCACGTGTATGACGTTGCGGCTCAGGCGCCACGCGCTCTCGATGGAGATGAACGGGTCGTACCCGCGCACTGTCATGCCGAACTCCAGCGCAAGGTTCGCCACCAGCGAGCCGATGGCGCCCAGGCCGATGACGCCCAGGCTCTTGCCGCAGAGTTCCGGACCGGAGAAGGCGCTCTTGCCCTTCTCGACCAGGGCCGGCACCTCGTCGCCCTTGTCGGCGATGGAGTTCACCCACTCTATGGCGCCGAGCATGTCGCGGCTCGCGAGCAGCATGTCGAAGATAATCATCTCCTTGGTAGCGTCCGCGTTGGCGCCGGGGGCGTTGAAGACCACGATGCCCTGCTCCGCGCACTGCTCCACGGGTATGTTGTTGGTGCCCGCGCCGGCACGGCCTATGCAGAGCAGCTCGGGCCAGAACTCGGTGCTGTGCAGGTCTGCGCTGCGGATAAGCAGGGCCTGCGGATTATCGACCCTGGGCCCTACCTCACAGCCGTGCTTTTCCAGTATCTGCGTCCCCAGAGGGGAGATGGTGTTCATCGTCCGTATTTTAAACATGGTGTTCCACCTCAAAATCCTTCATATATTCGGCCAGCGCCTTTGCCCCGGCCAGAGGCATGGCGTTATACAGCGAAGCGCGCATCCCGCCGGTGAGCCGGTGGCCCTTGACGTTGAGGAGGCCGCGCGCGGCGGCACCCTTGACAAACTCGGCGTCGAGCTGCTCGTCCCCGGTCCGGAACGTGACGTTCATCATGGAGCGGGAACCCGGCTCGGCGTGCGCCTTATAGAGGCGGGAGTTGTCCAGCACCTCGTAAACCAGTGCGCTGCGCTCACGGCGGCGGCGGTCCATCTCGGCCACGCCGCCCTGTTCGGCCACCCAGTCCAGCACCAGCCCGAGCATATATATGCACCAGCAGGGCGGGGTGTTGAGCATGGAGTCCTTGTCTATCATCTTGGCATAACTCATTATCTGGGGCGTAATAGCCGCCTCATGCCCGGCAAAGCTGCGGTCGATTATGACCACGGTGAGGCCGGCCGGGGCGATATTCTTCTGCGCGCCGGCATATATTAGGGCGTACCTGCCCACGTCAACGGGCCTGCTCATGATCTCGCTGGACATGTCGCAGACCAGCGGCACGCCGCCCGTCTCGGGCACATAGTCCCAGGCGGTGCCGAAAATGGTGTTGTTGGCACAGTAGTGGAAATACGCGCTCGCCGGGTCTATATCCAGCTCATTCTGGGCCGGGATATGCCTGTAGCCGTTGTCCTTGCCCTCGTAGGAGACATGGACAGCGCCGTACTTGGCGGCCTCCCTGGCCGCTATGCCGGAGAAATTGCCGGTGACGGCGTAGTCCGCCCCGCGCCCGTCCATGAGGTTGAGCGGGATGGCCGCGAACTGGCTTGTCGCGCCGCCCTGAAGGAACAGCACCTCGTGCGTATCAGGCACGCCCAGCAGGTTCTTGAAGCTCTCCTTGGCTTTGGCGTGGATTTCCGCGAACTGACTGCCGCGGTGACTCATCTCCATTACGCTCATGCCGCAGCCGTGCCAGTTAAGCAGCTCCGACTGCGCCCTCTCGAGCACCGGTTCCGGCATTATCGCCGGGCCCGCCGCGAAATTATAAGCCCTTCCCGCCATAGCAATGGCTCCTTCCGTTACGTAAAATAGCGATATTATACAATCGCGTTCTTTAAATTATATCTTTTAAAAGGCAGGCTAGTCAATAGCCGCTCCGACAAGCATTTGCCCCTCTGCTGCCGAGATTTTAACCAATTTGACAAGCCCGCGCAGTCCCGTGCCCTCCACGCGCACCTCAGTGTAGTTGGGCGCGTGCCCGAAGCTGTACCCGTCCGACTCCGTCTCGAACAGCACGCTCTGCACAGAGCCGACGCACCCGGCCAGGTAATCCCGCTGCATCTCCAGCGCGGCCCCGTGCGCCTCGTGCGCCCTGGCGTTCTTTACGGCGTGCGTGAGCTGCCCCGGCAGCCTGTCGGCCACCGTACCGGGACGGCGGGAATACGGGAATACGTGCATGGCCGCAAAGCCGCACTTGCGGATAAAGGCCATGGTCTCGGCGAACTCCTCCTCCGTCTCCCCCGGGAAGCCGGTGATGAGGTCGGTGGTCAGGGCGCAGTGCGGGAAGTGCCGCCGCAGCCTCCCGCACACGGCGTAAAACTCATCCGTGGTGTACTTCCTCTTCATGCGCTTTAGCACACCGTCGCTGCCCGACTGCATGGAGAGGTGGAAATGCGGGCACAGCCCGGGGAGCTTTGCCATGCGTTCACACCACTCCTCCGTTATGACCGTCGGCTCGATGGAGCCCAGACGTATCCTCACGCCCGGCGCGGCCTTGGCAACGGCCTCAACGGCGTCCGCCAGCCCCGGCTTTCCCTCCAGGTCGCGGCCATAGGAGGCGATCTCGATGCCGGTGAGGACTATCTCCAGGTAGCCCTTCCCCGCCAGCTCCGCAGCCTGCTCCGCTATCCTCCCCAGCGGCAGGGAGCGCACGCCGCCGCGGGCATACGGTATGATGCAGTATGAGCAGAAATTGGCGCAGCCGTCCTCTATCTTCAGCCAGGCTCGCGCATGGCCCTCATAGGCGCCGGCCGGGAGGTCCTCTATCACCTTGCGTGCAAACGGCACGTCTATGCTTACACTCTTCTGCCGCTCCGACACGGCCTTCTCCACGGCGTCCAGGAATCCGCGCCTGTCGCCGCTGCCCCAGACCACGTCGGCCAGCCCCTGCGCGCTCTCCGCATCCGTCTGCGACCAGCAGCCGCATACGGCGCTGACGGCCCCGGGGTTCTCGCCAACCAGCCGCCGCAGCGCCTGGCGGGACTTGCGCCCGCTCTCGGCCGTGACGGCGCAGGTGTTGACGATGACGCAGTCGGCCTTCTCTCCTTCCACGGCGGGGCTGTGCCCCCGTCCGGCCAGGATGGTCTCCATGGCCTGGGTTTCATATTGGTTGACCTTGCAGCCAAGGGTGTATATAATGTACTTCATAGGATTCTCCTTGGTAGGTGTGGGGTTTCTCCGGGAAATGACGTATGCGCTATGCGGCGGTGCGTTTTTGCCCTCTGTCCGCCCGCCGCCCGCGGGGGTCTACGGATGCCGCCGGCCTTTTGTGCCGGCATAACGCAAAAGAGGGGCTTTAATAATGGAAATATATCTCGACAACGCTGCGACGACCAGGGTCTGCCCCGAGGCCGCCGAGGCGGCTTTGAACGCCATGCTGAACGATTACGGCAACCCCAGTTCCACGCACGCCAAGGGGCGCGCTGCGCTCAAACTTGTCACCAACGCGCGCAGGCAGCTTGCCAGGGCGCTGGGATGCGAGCCGGGGGAGCTGGTTTACACCTCCTGCGGCTCTGAGAGCGACAACTGGGCCCTCTGGTCCGGCGCGGAATACGTCTCGCGCAAGGGCGGGCACGTAATCAGTTCCACCGTGGAGCACGACGCAGTGCGCCACGGCCTCGACGAGCTGGAGCGGAGAGGCTACGAGGTCACCCGGCTCACACCCGGCCCGTCCGGGGCCGTGACCGCCGAACAGGTGCAGGACGCCCTGCGGCCCGATACCATCCTCGTCTCGCTCATGCTGGTGAATAACGAGACCGGCGCCGTGACGGACATAAACGCAGTCTCCAAAATGCTCAGGAAGTCAAACCCCAGGGCGCTTCTGCACACGGACGCGGTGCAGGGTTTCCTCAAGGTGCCCTTCAAGGCCAAGACCCTGGGCGCAGACCTCATCAGCATTTCGGGCCACAAAATACACGCCCCCAAGGGCATCGGCGCGCTGTACATAAAAAACGGCGTGCGCCTCAGGCCGCTCATAGTTGGCGGGGCGCAGGAGGAGTCCCGGCGCGCAGGTACGGAAAATGTGCCCTACATCTGCGCCTTCGGCGAGGCGGCGCGGATAGGTTCGGAACACGCCGCGGAGTACCAGGAGCATATGCGCGCGCTGCGCAGCCGCGCCGTGGAGCGGCTTGAGAGCGAGAATCCCGGGCTGGTGACCATAGGCGGCGGCGCGCCGCACATCCTGTCCATATCCCTGCCCGGATACAGGAGCGAGGTGCTCATGAACTTCCTCGAAGCGCGCGGGATTTACGTCTCCCGCTCCTCTGCCTGCAAACGCGGCGCCCGCAGCCATGTGCTTGAGGCCATGGGCCTGCCCTCCGACGTCATAGACGGCACTCTGCGCATAGGGCTCTCCCGCTACACTACCGAAGCCGAAATAGACGAGTTCTGCACCGCAATCCGCGAAGCGCGTCAGACGCTGGCGCACCACTGATTTTATACCACTGCAGGCGCGCGCGTCAATACGCTCCGGGCCATTTGGGCTGCGCGCTGACGGCAAGTGCGCCCGTTATCTGCAATTTCAGGGGTTTCTCCGGCATTACACCCGGAAGAAGCCCCTTATAATTGCATATTCCCGCCCGGAGGCAGGACCGCAGTTTATGGTTGAAATCCCCCGCCGGGCGCGGTATAATTACCTGATTGACTCATTGACGGCAAGAGGTAAGAATCAGACACATGAGAGACAGCATTTACATCAAGGGCGCGAGGGAGAACAACCTCAAGAACATCGACCTGGAGATTCCGCGCGACAAACTTGTCGTGTTCACCGGCCTTTCCGGCTCCGGAAAGAGCTCGCTCGCGTTCGACACGATATACGCAGAGGGCCAGCGGCGCTACGTGGAGAGCCTGTCCAGCTATGCGCGCATGTTCCTCGGGCAGATGGACAAGCCCGACGTGGACTACATTGAGGGCCTCTCCCCCGCCATAAGTATAGACCAGAAGACCACCAGCCGCAACCCACGCTCCACCGTGGGCACGGTGACGGAGATCTACGACTATCTGCGCCTGCTCTGGGCACGCATAGGCATACCGCACTGCCCCAAGTGCGGCAAGGAGATCCGCCAGCAGACCATAGACCAGATCGTCGACCAGGTCCTCGCCTGGCCGGAGGGTTCGCGTATCCAGATCCTCGCGCCGGTCGTGCGCTCGCGCAAGGGCGAGCACGCCAAGGTGTTCGAGGACGCGCGCAAGTCCGGCTATGTGCGCGTGCGCGTGGACGGCTCGGTGTACGACCTGAGCGAGGAGATCCGCCTCGACAAGAACAAAAAGCACAACATAGAAGTTGTCGTGGACCGCCTTGTCGTGCGGCCCGACAGCGCCCGCCGCCTCACGGACAGCGCGGAGACGGCGGCCAGCCTCTCCGGCGGTCTGGTGCTGGTAAACGACCCGGCCAGCGGAGAGGAGCAGCTCTTCTCCCAGAACTACGCCTGTGAGGACTGCGGCATCTCCATTGAGGAGCTCGCGCCGCGCATGTTCTCCTTCAACAGCCCCTACGGCGCCTGCCCTACCTGCTCGGGGCTGGGCACTCAGCTGCGCGCCGACCCGGGGCTCATCATCCGCAACCCCAGCCTTTCCATCCTGCAGGGCGGCATACAGGCCCCCGGCTGGGGCAACGCCAAGGGTGACAGCATCGCTAAGATGTACTATGACGCCCTCTCGAAGAAATACCACTTCAAGCTGACAACGCCGATCAAGGACCTGCCCAAGGAGGCCCTGGACGTCATCATGTACGGCACAAACGGCGAGCCGCTCGAGCTGCAGTACGATACCGCGCGCGGCAAGGGCGTGCTCAAGCAGCCCTTTGAGGGTCTGGTAAACAACGTCGAGCGCCGCTACCGCGACACCCAGAGCCAGAGCATGCGCGAGGAGTACGAGGAGTATATGGGCCAGTACCCCTGCCCGGACTGCAGCGGCAAGCGCCTGAAAAAAGAGGCCCTGGCCGTCACCGTGGGCGGGCTGTCCATCATGGATTTCTGCGACATGCCGGTTACCAAGTCCCTGGAGTTCATCGAGGCCCTGCCCGGCAGGCTCAGCGCGCGAGAGCGCATGATAGCGGATTTGATAGTCAAGGAGATACGCTCGCGGCTGCACTTCCTCGAGAGCGTTGGCCTGCAGTATCTCACCCTCTCCCGCGCGGCGGCCACCCTCTCCGGCGGCGAGAGCCAGCGCATAAGACTGGCCACGCAGATAGGCTCCTCGCTCATGGGCGTACTCTATATCCTCGACGAGCCGAGCATCGGCCTGCACCAGCGCGACAACGGCAAGCTCATCGCCACGCTCAAGGAACTGCGCGACCTGGGCAACACGCTGGTGGTCGTCGAGCACGACGAGGACACCATGCGCGCCGCCGACTGGATAGTTGACATCGGCCCCGGCGCCGGCGTGCACGGCGGCGAGGTCGTCGCCCAGGGCACTGTGGCCGACCTGGAGGCCGAGCCTAGGAGCATAACGGGCCAGTACCTCTCCGGGGCCAGGAAAATACCCGTACCGCTGAAAAGGCGCACCGGGAACGGGAAATTCCTCACCATACGCAACGCCCGGGAGAACAATTTGAAGGGGATCGACGTCCAAATACCGCTGGGCGTCCTCACCTGCGTCACCGGCGTGTCCGGCTCCGGCAAGTCGAGCCTCATAAACGAGGTGCTCTACAAGACCCTGGCCGCCGAAAAGAACCGGGCCCACATCCGCCCCGGCCGCTGCGACGGCATTGAGGGGCTGGAAAACGTGGACAAGGTCATCTGCATAGACCAGAGTCCTATCGGGCGCACGCCGCGCTCCAACCCCGCCACCTACACCGGCGTGTTCAACGATATACGCGACCTCTTCGCCTCCACCAGCGACGCCAAGCTGCACGGTTACGGCCCGGGGCGCTTCTCCTTCAACGTCAAGGGTGGGCGCTGCGAGGCCTGCTCGGGCGACGGCCTCATCAAGATAGAGATGCACTTCCTGCCCGACATCTACGTCCCCTGCGACGTCTGCAAGGGCAGGCGCTACAACCGCGAGACGCTGGAGGTGCGCTACAAGGGAAAGAATATCTCCGAAGTGCTGGAGATGACCGCCGAGGAGGCGGTGGTGTTCTTTGAGAACATCCCCAAGATACGCGACCGCATACAAACCCTTTGCGACGTCGGCCTCGGCTATGTCAAGCTCGGCCAGAGCAGCACCACGCTCTCCGGCGGCGAGGCCCAGCGCGTGAAGCTGGCCACCGAGCTGAGCAAGCGCTCCACCGGCTCCACCGTGTACGTCCTCGACGAGCCCACCACGGGCCTGCACACCTTCGACGTACAGAAGCTCATAACCATCCTGGACCGCCTCACGGACGCCGGCAACACCGTGGTTGTCATCGAACACAACCTGGACGTCATCAAGGTGGCCGACCACATCATCGACCTCGGCCCCGAGGGCGGCGACGGCGGCGGCGAGATAGTCTTCGAGGGCACCCCCGAGGGCTGCGCGGCCTGCCGCGAGAGCGCCACGGGCGAGTATTTAAAGCAGGTTCTGCAGTAAACGCGGACAAGTCCGCGCGCATAGCATGAGTATGGAGGTGTGCTCATGCTGTGGAACATACTGGGCGCGGCGGCTGTCGCGGCGCTGATAATACTGCTCATCTGGGCCCTGCGCGGCCTGATGCTCACACCGGTCAGGGCCGGGGCGCACACGCGCCTTGCCGTACGTCTGGACGTGACGGGGCCGGAGCCCTCCCTGGAGAGCTCCGTGAACGCCCTGCTGTGGCTGGACGCCAACGGCACCCTGCCCTGCGAAATCGAGATATGCGACCTCGGCATGGACGAGGCTACCCTCGCCGTGGCGGAAACTCTCGCCCGCGGCGACGGGAGGATAAGTCTGCTGTCCGCAGTCCGGCGGACGGAAGAAGGGGACTAATTGCAAGAGGAAGAACTTCAGGAGCTCTACGGAAAGATAGCTTCCGTGATCTATACAAATGAAGAAAACGGCTACACTGTCCTCCGTCTCGAGACCCAGGACGGCGAGAATGTGAACGTCGTCGGCACCCTGCCCTCGGCTTATCCGGGCGAGGAGCTGCACGTGTTCGGCCAGTGGGTCACCCACCCGAACCACGGCCGGCAGTTCAAGAGCGAGTACGCCGAGCGGAGCCTTCCCAGGACCAGGGAGGCCATATACGCCTACCTGGCCGGCCATGCGGTGCGCGGCATCGGCCCCGCCACGGCGGCACTCATCGTGGACAAATTCGGCGACAAGACCCTCGAGGTGCTGGAGCGCCAGCCCGAGCGGCTCACCGAGATACGCGGAGTCAGCGCGGCCAAGGCGGAGACCATCTCCCGTGATTTCCGCCGCCAGGCCGGGCTGAGACGGCTGATGGAGTTCCTATGCTCCCACGAGCTGCGCCCGCTGCTGGCTGTGCGCCTCTACCGCTTTTACGGCGAGGACTCCATGGACGTCGTCGGTGATGACCCGTACATACTCGCCTCCCCGCATATCGGCGGCACCTTTGCCGAGGCGGACAGGCTCGCCTTCGACCTCGGCGCTGAGGCGGACAATCCCGCCCGCGTCCGCGCCGCCGCCATTTTCGAGCTGCGCCACAACGCCGGCAACGGCCACTGCTTCATCCCCACGGACAAGCTTGCAGCCGTCACGGCGCAGTTCATCGGCGTAGAACCGGACACCGCCCAGACAGCTATAGATTCCCTGGCCGGGGACGGCACGCTGGTGCGCACGGAGCTGTCCGGCCGGGATGTCTGCTACCTCGCCGAGCTGTATGAGGCGGAATCCCGCGTGGCCGCGCGCCTGCTGGCCATGGCCGCAGGGCAGGAGCCGGAGACAGACGTGGACGCCGTGCTCTCAACGCTCGAGAGCACCCGCGGCGTGAAATACGCCCCCAAGCAGCGCGAGGCCGTACGGCTCGCCGCCAACAGCCGCGTCATGGCCCTCACAGGCGGGCCGGGCACCGGCAAGACCACTTCCCTGCGCGCCATCCTGGCGGTCTACGACTCGCTGGGAATCACCACGCTGCTGACGGCCCCCACCGGCCGCGCCGCCAAGCGCATGGGCGAGCTCACAGGCCGCGAGGCCGCAACCATACACCGCCTTCTGGGCGCCGGCTTCTCCGAGGATGGCGAGCGCGTTGTCTTCGCCAAGGGCGCAGACGACAGGCTCGACTGCGGCGCCGTGGTGCTGGACGAGTGCTCAATGGTTGACATAACTTTGATGGACGCCCTCCTGCAGGCTATGCCGGAGGACGCGCGGCTCATCCTCGTCGGCGACGCCGACCAGCTGCCCAGCGTGGGGCCGGGCCGGGTTTTCGCCGACATACTGAAGAGCGGCGCCGTGCCCGCCGTGCGCCTGACCGAGATCTTCCGCCAGGCCCACGAGAGCCGCATTGTCTCCCTCGCGCACGAGATAAACGCCGGACGGCATCCCAACCTCGCAGAGAACAAGGGCGACTTCTTCTTCCTGCGCCGCCAGAACGGCGAGAGGACGGCGGAGACGGTCGCCGAGCTGTGCAGCGTGAGATTGCCCGGGAAAATGGGCATCCCCGTGGAGGATATACAGGTGCTCACGCCCACGCGGAAGGGCCCGCTGGGCACCAGGGAGCTCAACCGCAGGCTGCAGAGCGTGCTCAACCCGCCCATGAAGGGCAAAAACGAAAAAATTTTTGGCGAATTCACCTTCCGCGAGGGCGACAGGGTGATGCAAATCCGCAATAACTATGATATGATATGGCAGAGGGTGACTCCCGCCGGCACCACAGAGTACGGTGCAGGCATCTACAACGGGGACACGGGCTGTATTCTCGGCATCGACGATGAGAACGAGCTGCTGACCGTGGACTTTGACGGGCGCATCGCCTCCATAGGCTTTGACGCGCTGACAGAGCTGGAGCACGCCTGGGCCGTCACCATACACAAGAGCCAGGGCAGCGAGTATCGCGCCGTGGTGCTCGCCCTGGGCGAGGCCGCGCCGAGGCTCATGACCCGGGGTATACTTTACACCGCCGTGACCCGCGCGCGCGAACTGCTCATAGCCGTAGGCGATGAAGCCGCCGCGCACAGGATGATAGACAACCACGTACAGTCGAGAAGGTACAGCGGGCTGCGCCTGCGCCTAATTGAGGGCGCGGCCTGCTGAGAGAACAGGCGCCCTGAGGCGCCGCCGGAACCGAAAGGGGTTGTACAGCCGTGTCAAAGCTCGTCGATGGTATACTTGACCTGCTCTTCCCGCCCAAGTGCGTCTTCTGCCGCGGCATACTGCGCCGCGGAGAGAGCGGCGTCTGCGCCCGGTGCCGGGACTCGCTCCCTTACCGGGAGAGGCCGCGCACTCCCGGCCCGGACGGCGTAAAGGCCGTGTGCGCTCCCTTCCGATACGCGGGAGATGTGAGCGAGGCCCTCAAGCGCTACAAGTTCAAGGGCATGACCGCTTATGCCAGCGTGTTCGGCAGGCTGGTCGCGCAGTGCGTGCGCGATAACCTTGCAGGGGAATACGACATTGTCTCCTGGGTCCCGCTCTCCAGCGAACGCCTGGCAGAGCGCGGCTATGACCAGGCCATGCTCATCGCCATGGCCGCGGCCCTGGAGCTGGACGACGTGGCCGTGGAGACCCTGCGCAAGACGCGCAACGCCGCCCCGCAGTCACTCACAGGCGGCCGCGCCGAGCGGCTGGTCAACATCTCCGGCGCGTACGAGGCCATAGACCCCGAGCTGGTGCACGGCAAGCGTGTGCTGCTCATAGACGACATCATCACCTCGGGAGCTACGGTTGCGGAGTGCGCGCGCACCCTGCGCAGGGCCGGAGCGGCGGGCGTGGTATGCGCCTCTGTGGCGGCCTCGGCTGACTAAAAGCTTTCGCGCCTGTCTAGAATACAGGTGCTTCTCCACTCGATGCAGAAAGGTTGAAGATTAATGCCGTTATTTGATAAAGACATAGCCCTGGACATGGGCACGACCCGAGTTATGCTCTACCTGCGCGGCAAGGGCGTCGCCCTGCGCGAGCCCACGCTTGTGGCGGTGGACAAGTTCTCCGGCAAGCTCCTAAAGGTCGGCGAGGAAGCGCAGAAGATGCTCGGCCGCACCCCGGCCAGCATCGTGCCCATCCAGCCCATCGTGGGCGGCGTCATCTCCGACTACGACATGACCGTCGCCATGCTGCGCGAGCTCATGAAGCGCGTTACCAGCCTTAGCCTCTTCAAGCCGCGCGTGCTGGTCTGCGTGCCCGGCAGCATCACCGGCGTGGAGGAGCGCGCCGTCATCGACGCCGTCACCGAGGCCGGCGCCCGCAAGGTCTACCTGGTAGAGAGCGCCGTCGCCACCGCTTACGGAGCCGGGCTCGACGTCAGCAAGCCGGACGGCCACCTTATCATCGACATCGGCGGCGGCACCACCGAGACCGCCGTCGTCTCCCTGGGCGGCGTGGCCGAGTGCGAGAGCATCAAGACCGCCGGCGACGCCTATGACGAGGCCATAATCCGTTACATCCGCCGCCGCCACAACGTACTGGTGGGCGAAAAGACGGCCGAGGAAGTCAAGATGAGCATCGGCTGCGTAATCCCCCGCCCCGACACCGGCGTTGAGGAGGTCAAGGGCCGTGACCTGGTCACCGGCCTGCCCAAGACTGTCAAGATCAGCTCCGCCGAGCTGGCCGAGGTCCTGCTCGAGCCCACGCGGGAGATACTCGAGAGCGTGCACCTCGTGCTGGAGCGCACGCCGCCCGAGCTGGTGGCCGACATCTCCCAGAACGGCATCATCATGTCCGGAGGCGGCAGCCTGATCTACGGTATCGACCGCCTCGTGGAGCGTGACACCGGCATACGTACGGTTGTCGTCGATGACCCCGTCTCCTGCGCCGCCTACGGCGCCGGCAAGCTGCTCACACGCCTGAACGACATGGACGAGGGTATGGTCAACTTTGCCCGCAAACGTATGCTGAGGAGCTGATTTTCCCGTCTTCTTCCACAACACGCGCACGGGACGGCTAAGGTGCCGTCCCGAGCGCGTTTATTCTTGTTCTCGTCCGGTATTTTTTGCCTCTGTGCGAGAGAATTTACACATTGTTTACCATTTTGAGTAACATCCTTAGTGTAATTGTGGTTGCTTTTAGTGTTTGGTGGTAGTAGAATTACAATACTGCGATTTTTACACTATGGCGACTGGGGAAGGTATTCATGAGTAAAACTGCTATAGTCACCGACAGCAACAGCGGCATCTCAGTTGATGAAGCCGGCCGTCTGGGGGCCTTTCTTGTACCCATGCCGTTTTTTATAGACGGCGAGCTCTATTACGAGGGCCGCACTCTCACTCAGGCGGGATTCTACAGGCGCATGGCTGACGGTGCCGAAATCACCACCTCCCAACCCACGCCCGGCGATGTACTCATGCTCTGGGATGAGGTGCTCGAGAGCTACGACGAGCTGGTCTACATACCGATGTCCAGCGCACTCAGCGGCTCGTGTGCCACAGCGACTGCCCTGGCGGAGGATTATGACGGACATGTCCACGTGGTGGACAACCAGCGCATATCCGCCACCCAGCGTGCCAGCGTGCTGGACGCCCTGGCCATGGCCGAGGCGGGCCTCAGCGCAGCGGAGATCACCGAGGTGCTGCTGCGCGAAAAGCTCGAGGCCAGCATATACATCACGGTGGACACGCTCAGGTACCTCAAAAAGGGCGGGCGCATAACCCCCGCCGCGGCCGCTCTGGGCACCGTTCTCGGCATAAAGCCCGTGCTGCAGATACAGGGTGACAAGCTGGACGCTCTCACCATGGCTCACGGCCTGAAAATGGCCAAGCGTCAGATGCTCGATGCGCTCGAGCGCGACCTTGAGACCCGCTTTGCCGGTAAACGGGGCGTGTATGTCGAGGCCGCCTACACATGTTCCGACGAGGAAGCACAGTCCTGGGCCGAGGAGATACGCGCGCGCTTCGGCGACCGCTTTGACGGTTATATAGCGCCGCTCTCGCTCTCGGTGGCCTGCCACACCGGTCCTGGCGCTTACGGCGTCGGCTGTATCAAGAAGGCCGAGTGGTAATTTTACAAAAGAAATTGAAATATGAATTGTCAAGCGGAGAGGCGTCGCGTGAGCGGCGCCTCTCCAGTTTTGACCCGGATTCTCCCATGGCTGCAGGAGTGGATGCAGCGGCCGTTTATCCTTATGATTCAAAATGCTTCCGCAGCGAGCCACCGTGAAGCCTCCAAAGGGCTAAAGCCTCCCTGCAAGGGATACCTCGCTGATTTCTTCCCACTGCAATGCTGCCGCGATGGCGTCTGTCAGCTCCCTCACCGGCTCGCCGGTGAAGAGCCCCATTGTGTAGTCGCGGTTATCCATATCGCGCACGAAGCCGCTGTCCATGAGTATGAAGCCGCCCAGCAGCTCTCCGCCGCCGTAGAACCACAGCGTCACGCTGCGTCCTCCCGTACCGTCGGGGTATCTCAAGGTGCGGTGGCAGCTCTCGCCTGAGAGCAGCGCCGCCACGGCCTCGAACTCGGGCGTACCGCGCTCGAGCGTATGGTCCTCGGACACAACCCACAGCCTGGGGCTGCCCGCCTCGCCGCTCAGGCCATCGTCCGTCCTGACAACAACTATCTGCTCCGCCGCATCTACATATTCGTCCAGCGCCACCGGCCAGAACATATACACAGCCACCGCCGCCGCGGCCGCGGCCAGCAGCAGGGCGATGAGTTTTCCCCTCATTCTACCAACTCCCTTACAGCGTCTATAAGCGCGTTCACTTCTTTGGCCGAGCCTGAGCCGACGGCGCAGCTCACGCCGTCCATCCTTATGCGTCCCCAGCACATATCTGCCTCACAGGCGCGCTCTCCGCCGGCATCGTAGAGCCTGACGTCAACCTCGAACGGCCCGTAATCCGGCACCGTATCCCGGAGCGCGCGGCGGAGCTGCACGCCGGAGAGCAGCTCGACAAGCGCATCGAACTCCTCCGCCCCGCTCTCGAGCGTGCAACTCTCGCTGTAAATGTGCGGGATCAGGTCGCCGTCATATTTCAACTCCCAGCCGTAATTGTGCACGATGTGGAGCCGCGCCGAAACCGCGCCGGAGGTGTCCAGCCGCACAGGCTGAAACACATGGACGGCTGCGGCGGCGAGCAGGGCGGCGCAGGCGCCGCATATAATCAGCCGTTTTTTCACGCAAACACCCCCGGATAATTATATATCCGGGGGCGCTTCGTTTCCAGTTAAATGTATGTAAAGCGTTCAGCCCAGGGCTATTTTCAGCGTACGTGCGAACGTTTCGCCGGGTGCGAGCGCGGTGACGCCGGGGCGGTCGAACATCCCGCCGCTGCCTGGGTAGCCGCTCCACGGCTCGATGCAGGCGAAGGGCGTCTCGCCGCTTGCGCCCCAGAGCAGGACGTAGGGATAGCCCTCCGTCGCAACGGTGACGCTGTGCCCGTCAGGCCGCTCCAGGCGGAACCACGCGGACTCGGGCGCGGCGAGGTCTATGCTACCGCCGTCGAACAGCCCGGGGACTATGGCCAGCGCGTCCGACCCGTCCGGCATGTCCGCCTTTTCCGCGCGTATCACGCTCCCCGCCGGGGCGATGAAGCCCGGGTGGAAGCCGAATTGAAGCGGCATGGTCTCCGCGCCGGTGTTCGTTATCTCATACGTCAGCGCGAGCGTGCAGCCGTCCAGCGCATAGCGCGCCGTCAGCTCAAACGGCCACGGCCAGCGCGCGTCGCCCTCGCCCACGCGCAGGGCGAAAGCTAGCGTGTCCCCGCTGCGCTCTGCAAGCTCGTGCTCGCTCTCGCGCACGAAGCCATGGCGGCCGGCGGCGTAGGTCCTGCCCGCGTGCCCGAACGCTCCGCCCTCCACGGCGCCGCACCAGGGACAGCAGACGGGCGCGCTCCAGCCCCAGGCGTCGCCGCCCGGCCAGAGGTAGTCGGTGTCCTTGTACTTCAGCGCGCGGAGCTGAGCGCCCCGCGTGTCTACGCGCGCCGTCAGCGCGCCGGATGTAATCACATATTCCATATCAATCACACAAAACACATGGCCAGATTATAGCAGCTTATCACGGTGATAACCGCCATAATCACGAGGAAAAGCCGGTCGACGCCCTTGTTGGTCAGCCTGGCGCTGATGCTCCTGCCCAGTATGCCGCCGAGCACGCCGCCGATGCACATCGCTATGAGCACCAGCCAGTCGAACTCCGGCACCGTGCCGCGCACGAGCGTGTTCAGGAAGCTCGCCGCCTGCGAGAACAGTATAACGTAGAGCGAGTTGAGCGCCGCCGTCTTGGAGTCCATCGAGAAGAAGTAGTACAGCACCGCGAGGTTTATCGGTCCTCCGCCTATGCCCAAAAAGGCGCTGAGCAGGCCGAGCGTGAGGCCGATTATCACGCAGGCCGCGGCGTTGTGCACGTTCTTCGTCTTTATCTTGGCTCGGTTGAGCGTGTATATGAACACGCCGACGGTCAGCAGTATCATCATGATCTGCTGCACAATGTCGACGGTCACGCCGCCGGCGGAGCGCACCAGCTCGAATATCTCCTTGCCCAGTATGCCGCCCACGGCCGCGCCCACGGCCAGCAGCGTGCCGCGCCGCTTCTCAACCTTGACGGAGCCGCCGCGCGAGCGCAGCATGCTCGTGGCTGTCATGGCCAGCACCGTGCAGCCGGACAGAAAGCTCACCGTGGCGACGCCCATGCCGGACACCGCGTCGAGGACGGGCTTGATTATCACGCCGCCGCCCACGCCGCTTATGCCGCCCGCGGTCGTCGCCGCGAGGCATATCAGGAAAAACAGTACAGCTTGCAGCAAAAGCATCACCTCATAGGCGCAAAACACGCCGTAATCTCGTATATTCTATTCCACAGCGCCGGATTTGTAAAGCGCGCCGGTCAGAATAGGCACGGGCTCCCGTTTTGAACGGAGTCCGTGCCTGGTTTCATCTGTTCCGGCTCACCGCAGCGACACAAAGCGGGTGTCGTACTCGCCTATCAGCGGCAGGCAGTAGGCGCGGAATTCGTCCGTCACGCCGCCCGGGGTTATCCACTCGAGCGGGAAGGTCTTCTCCGCGTTGGCCACCTGCTCCAGCGGCACGAGGATGGTCTCGCTCCTGTATCCGCCGTCGCGCTCGCTCCTGAAGCCGACCATGTAGCCGGTCTGACCCTCGACGGCGCTCCTGACGGCGGTGGCTCCGGCGAGTTCGGCCTCGTCGCGGTCAATCTCGCTCATGAGGGCGACGGAAGTGCGGCCCAGCAGGCCGGGCTTCTCGCTGCGGGACTTGATGCCCGTCTCGTTCATTATCATGTCGGAGAGGGTCTGCGCCGCGCCGCCGGGCACCTTGTGGCCGAAGCCGTCCACGATGCCGCTGTCGGCCACCGGCGCTCCGCCGGCGTAGTGTATACCCTCGCTGACGGTGACCAGCAGACCGCGGCCTTTCGCCCACTTCTCCTTGACGGCGGCGAGGAACTCGTCCTTGTCGAAGTCCGTCTCGGGCAGGTAGACCAGGTGCTCGCAGGGCATCAGGTCGGTGAACAGAGCGCTGGCGGCGGTTATCCAGCCGGCGTTGCGGCCCATCATTTCCATGACCACAACGTGGATGGGCAGGGCTGCGGCGTCCTGCGCTATCTCCAGGGCGCTGGCGGCTGCGTACTTGGCCGCGCTGCCAAAGCCCGGGCAGTGGTCGGTGACGGCGAGGTCGTTGTCTATGGTCTTGGGTATGCCTATGACACGCAGCTCATAGCCGCTCTTGACGGCGAGCTGATACACCTTGTTGCAGGTGTCCATGGAGTCGTTGCCGCCGTTGTAGAAGAAGTAGCGGATGTTGAACTTTTTGAAGCACTCGAGCACCGCCGGGTAGTCGGCGTCGGTGAGCTTCCGGCGGCAGGAGCCGATGGCGGAAGCGGGAGTGCGCGCGAGCAGGTCGAGCTGCTCGTCCGGCACCACACCGAGGTCGATGAGGTCGCCGGCGAGGATGCCCTCAGCGCCGAAGCGCGCGCCGTAGACGGTCTCGATCTCCGCGTGCTTTTTCGCCTCGCGTACCGCGCCGAGCAGGGAGCTGTTGATTACCGGGGTGGGACCGCCGCCGTGGGCGATCAGCATATTTCCTTTCAGCATTGCGCGCCTCCTTATCACACCGTGCTCAGGTCGTCGTCGGCCATGCAGAGGTGGACGGCGCCGAGCTTGAAGGTCTGCGGCAGGGCGAGGATATGCGGGTTGGGGCCGGTGAACTTGCGCTTGGCGTCCTCCAGCGCCTCCTCGAAGGTGGCGCGGGTCTTGAGGCCCATGCCGCGCGCGATGCCCGGCTCCTGCGCGCCGACGATGTAGATCGCCGCCGTGTTCATCTCGGCGATGTGGCCGCAACTCATCATGGAGAAGCCGTGGAAGGGGTGGAAGGCGTTTGCGAAGCGGTACTTGCGGATGTACTCCTCGTTCGTGGCAAAGTACTCGCCGTAGCGGTCCATGTCGGGCAGGATCTGCATGTAGTCGTGCTGGAACATGTTGTACAGCTCGCGCAGGTAGGGCCAGCGCTCGTCGTGGAAGTAGCCGTTGCAGATGCTGGAGCAGATGATAACGCAGTTCTCCTTCATCACGCGCTTG